>Ga0209829_10000747_pt1 | contig 28347 bp, 26 predicted proteins | sample C_140205_EF_Meta_FD_187311 | JGI IMG/M metagenome (GOLD analysis project Ga0209829, IMG submission 187311) | Freshwater microbial communities from Lake Croche, Canada to study carbon cycling - C_140205_EF_MetaG (SPAdes) (version 2) | ecosystem: Environmental > Aquatic > Freshwater > Lake... | reverse complement strand
TGGACCCGTGCGGATGAGACAGAATTCCTCAAGCGCGCCCCCGACACGATGGTGCTGCCCTTCGTCTTTGCGATCTGGACCGGCCAGCGCCAGGGCGACATCCTGACGATGCCGTGGTCAGCCTACGACGGTTCCAAGCTCCGGTTCCGCCAGCGCAAGAGCGGGCGGGCGATGACCATCCCGGTGGGTGGACTCTTGAAGGAGATGCTAGACGCTTTGCCGCGAAAGGGGATTCAGATCATCCTAAGCGGCAAGGACACGCCCTACACCACGGGCGGGTTCAAGAGCGTGTGGCGGCGCGGGTGCGCCAAGGTTGGGATTGAGGGGCTGACCTTCCATGATCTGCGCGGCACGGCAGTCACCCGCCTGGCGTTGTCAGAATGTACGGAAGCGGAGATCGCGACGATCACCGGCCACTCCTTGCAGTCCGTCCGCGAGATCCTGGACGCCCATTATCTGAGTCGCGATCCGGCCCTGGCCGAGTCGGGAATAGCGAAGTTGCAGAGAACATTCGGTGAATAAAAGATCCGAAATTTCTGCATAAAATGTAGAAAATTTTGTAGAAAGAACCTTTTAGTCCGGGTTTGTTCTACAAGGCCCAGGGAAATTCTTCAGTGATTTCAGTAGGTTAACTTGGTCGGGGCAGCAGGATTCGAACCTGCGACCCTCTGCTCCCAAAGCCGAGCTTATCCTCTGAAATCATTGAAGAAACCCTGAAGAACGACAGGAATCTCGGACCCGAACATCAATGGGTTACGTGGTTTTTGAAGAACACTTTTTTGGGGGGAAACACAATGGTTGGCAAGCTCACAAACGATAATCAAATGTCCTGCTCGCGTCTCCCGGCCTTGATGGGATTGAGCCCCTGGTCGAGCCCGAACGACGAGCTGCAAAAGAGCTATGCCGCTCTGAACGGGATCGCCGCGAAGCCCTGGGAAGGCAACGAAGCCACCCGCATGGGCGACACAATGGAGCCGATCATCCTCGAGCTGATGCGGCAGCGGCTGGGCATGGATGTCCTGCTCAAGCCAGACGCGCCGTTCCATGCGCCGCCTGGGATTGCCCTCAGCGGATCGCTGGATGGGGTGGCTGGGATGATCCCGGTGGACCGCAAGAAGGTCATCAAGACCGACCCCGACAAGGGCATCTATGTGATGACCGAGAGCGGCGAGATCACCCTCAGCGGCAACGGCGCATTCGAGTGCAAGCTCACCAGCAACCACGCCGAGGACGCCCCGGCGCCACACCGAGGGCCGATCCAGCTCCAGGGTCAGCTCCTGTGCTCGGGCTTCAAGTGGGGCGCTGTCGGGGTGCTCTACCAGGGGATCGAGCTTAGGATCTTTGTCTTCGCCCGCGACGAGAAGATGATCTCCATAATCAAGGAGGCGGTGGAGGAGTTCGAGCGGCGCAAGCGGGGTCCGGACTACTACGTCCCGGCCAATCCCGCCGATGGGATCCGGACCTATGCGCGGGCCGAGACCGGAGCCCCGCCCGTCGATCTGGACCGCGCCGCCATCGCGCTGTGTGACGAGCTGATCGCCGCCAAGAAGCTGTTGAAGATCGCCGAGCGTACCATCGAGGAGACCACCAGCGCCCTGATGGGGCTCCTGGGCAACCACGATGCAGGGGTGGCCCGCGACAGCGACGGCACCACCTGGACGGTGAAGTGGCCGACGATCAACTACAAGGCGACCGCCGACAAGACGACCCTGGGCAAGCCTGCCTACTCGATCCGCCGCAAGACCCTCGGGATCACGGTCCAGAGCGCCGATGGCAAAACCGAGGGGGAGGCGTGAACGACCCCATAAAGTTCACAGGAGCCGCCAAGCCCTGTGACCGGGATGATGTCATCGCGACAGCCTTCCATCTGGAGCTACCGCTTTCGGTGTTCCAGGCGGTGCTGGAGGTGGAGACGGACAGCTCTGGTTTCGACCAGGCTGGCCGTCCCACTGCGCGGTTCGAGCGCCACATCTTCCACGCCCAGCTAACGGACCAGCCGAAGCTGCGCGCTCGAGCCGTCGCCGAGGGTCTGGCCTATCCCCAGTGGGGTATGGCGCCCCCGGCCACGGCCAGCGACCAGACCTATGACGAGATCGAGAGAGCCTGCCAGATCGACCAGGAGGCGGCGCTTCTCTCGACGGCCTGGGGCATGGGGCAGATCATGGGCTACAATTTCCGGATCTGCCGCTGCCGCTCCGTCGAGCAGATGGTCGAGGAGGCGAAGGAGAGCGAGGCGAACCAGCTCTATCAGATGGTGACCTACATCATCGCCCTCAACCTGACCGACGAACTGGCGGCGCTGGAGTGGAAGGCCTTCGCTATGGGCTACCACGGCCCAGGCTACGCCCGCCTGGGGGTGGACCGCCGCCTCCCCGTGATCCATGCGCGGATTGCGGGTGCCATGAGGAAGCGCCGGGGCTAGTGTCTAGGGCAGGGCGCACCAGCCCTCACGTCGGGCGTTCGACTGCTTGACCTCGATGATCGTGGCTGTGGTGTCCTTGGACGACCAGGACACATCGCGCCAGACCTGGCAGACCGAGCCGTTAGTCGCGACGGTGGCCGTCCGACTTGAGCAGCCCATCAGGGGAAGTATCAACAGCGTCGCCAGCATGAACCGCATTTTGCGTCCTCCTCAGTACGTCAGCCGTCGCAGCCGCCTCGACCTCGGCGATGGCGTCGGCCCTGATCTTGAAATAGACGCCGCCCAGGGTGACGACGACGAGGACGGCCACCACCAGGTAGCGGCCCAGGGGGCTGAACAAGAGGCTAAACACCGTGCGCCTCCATGTGCTGCTTGCGCCAGATCCAGATCGCGACGCCGCAGCCCACGATCGCCGCCATCATCAGGAACTGCGGGTTGCTGACCAGCCCCATGATCGTGCCGAACAGATCATTGGCGTCCTGGACCTGGGCGGTGATCTCCTTGGCCGCGCCGACCGACCCAAGCACCCCGACAGCCACCGCGCTGTTCGCCTGCTTGCTATCAGCCATCGTCTTCACCGGCACGGGGTCCGGCTCGGTGCGGTGGTCCTGGTCGTCATCTGGGTGGCTCTCATGCGCCAGCCACCAGGTCGTCCTGGCCTGGCATCGCTTGACCAGGCCGGGTAGGATCTTGCCACCGCCCCGCGTCCATTTGGCAAGCTCGTCGGGCACACGGTCGAACTGCCTGGCGTTGACGGCCCGCAGAACGCCGCTCTTCGCAAGGTTTCCGACGCCAGCGTTATAGGCAAAATCGACAAGGACATCGAACTGGTTCTGGGTCAGATCCACCTTCACCAGCTTCTCGACGCCCGCCTCGAAGGCCCGAAGATCCCGGTGCAGGATGTCGAGGGCCTGTTGCTGCGTGATGGTCGCGCCCGCTGTCACAGTCGGCTCGCCTGCCGCCGAGGTGTGGCCGAAGCCAATCGTGAGAATGCCTGCGGGGCATTTGTATGATTTGAGTTTGCACCCTTCGAATTTCTTTAAGATGGCGTCGAGGCCAGCGTCGGACATCTGCATGTGTGGCTCCTACCTGTGGACAAGACCGATGGCGATCAGAACAAGGCAACCCACCGCCACAACCAAGGCGAGAAATGCCGAGCCCCAAACCATCACGCTGTTCATGAATTCGGCTTGGTCTTTCTCAGCTTGAAGGGCCGCCGCCTTTTGGTCTTTGCGGATTTGCGTTGTCGCTGAGAGAACCTGATCCCATGCGGCAATCCCGAATTCGCCGATGAAGTGGTTCTTCAATTCAGCCATCATCGCGTTGGCTTCTGCCTTGGCGGCATAGGCTTCCATCGCGATCTGTTGGGCCGACTTACCTGCAAGCAGATCACCCTTGGGGTCAGCCGCAGCCCGCGTGATACCCGCCACGCTCTCGAACAAGGAGCCGAGATCAGCCGCCATGCCTTGCAGTTCTTTGCCAACAGCAATGCCCGCCTTGAGGGCTTCGTAACTAACTTTGGCTGCGGCTAAAAGTGTAAGTGGGTCCATGTCAGCGCCCCGTGCAGATCCTCATACCGTTGGAAAAATCCCACCCGCCGACAACGCCCCTGCCGTCCGCGTGACAGGGCGCGCTGGTCGGCTTTACCGACCCAGACCAGATCACCTGATCCCGGCTTGCGTCGCGAGCCCAGCCGCCGCCCTTCGTCCAGGTGTAGCCTGAGATGATGTGGCGCCCGACGCTGCCAGAGATCGACCAGAAGGCATCGCGAGCGCCGACGATGATCTCGGTTCCTGCCGCCTCACTGAGCGAGTAGGAGCGCACGGTCACCAGGCAGCGATCATCCCTGGCGTAGACGCGGCCCGTGTTATCAGGCGCGGCCCAGGAGCATTCCAGAGCGCAGGCAGGGGCGGCGGCGCAGAGCGCCAGGGCGATGACGATGGATCTCATTGGCCCCAATCCTTGCGCCGCTTAATCCAAGCCTGCACGGTGTTGGTTTCGTAGATGCGGATGCCGGTCCAGATGATTGTAAATAGCGCAGCGAGTGATGGCATATAACCGCTCAGTGTCCCGACAACAGTAGCGACCGACGCAGTGTCGCCAATGGCGCGGACGATCTCATTGGTGGCGTCGGTCATGGGTTAGCCCTTCTGGATATTTACGAGGCGGCTATTAGGCTCCAACGCTATGAACTCATGCGGGTAGTTGGCGGGCCAGTCGATGACGTTGCCGCACACCAGCACCTTCTCCCAATCGACCCCGTGCGCCCTGAAGGAGCCTTTGGCGACTATGGAGATATGCACGTCAGCCTCGGTGTGCGTGTGCATGGGCAGCACGTCGCCGATCTCAGGGAAGTCGTAGACTGCCCCATTGAGGATGCCGTAGCTGATGGGCATGGTCTGCAACATGTTAGATGACCGTCGCCTGCAAGGTCGTCGCACTCTCTAACTCAGCAGAAGTTGCATAGACCCGCACAGTCGCCGTAGCCGTGGCTGATCCCGCCACATTGGTCCCCGTCACAGTCACGGTCTGGGAGCCAACAGCGTCGTAGGTAAAAGCATATGACCCACTGGCGGGGAATGTCTGGAACGGCAGACTGCTGATCGTCACAGTGTCCGCGCCAGCGCAGTCCCAACTCAAGGTCGTCGTCTGGCCCACAAAGATCGGGCTGGGGCTAAATGATGCGCTGGCAGACGGAGGCCCAACCCAGACGCCTGAATTGGGGTTGTAGTGCCAGCCGATACCAACCTCCAAACCGTCGATGTTGACGATATAGTGGTCGAATGGGGGAGCCCATGTAGCCCCCTCGTCCAGCACGATGATATTGTCGCAAATGCCGGTGGCGTTGTCGATAACTGCAAAGATTGACATGATCGCTCCTTACGCCGGGAAAACGGTGATGATGATCTGACCAGCGCCACCTGCGCCGGAAGATGTGCCGGTATTCGTGCCGCCACCGCCGCCACCCGGCTGTGAACCAGCTACGCCGCTGGTTGTTAAATTGCCAGCGCCGCCATTGCCGCCAAAGGATGATGTGGCCCCTCCGCTGCCAGCAAAACCACCCCCTGCGCCGCCCCAGACACTGGCTGTTGCAGTACCGCCACCATGCAAGACGCCGGGATAACCGGCCTGACCTACAAAGATATTGTTAACTTGAACAACAAAACCACTGCAAATATTAGTAGTGGTTGAAGCCATGATTGCAGGGCTTCCTGCGGTAGTTCCCGATGCCGCACCTAATTGGCCTCCACCACCAACACCACCTCCAGCCGCACCGCCAGCACCGGCATATCCCGTTATTAACGATCCCGCTGACGAGTTGCCGCCATTATTCCCAGAGGCATTTGTCGTAACCGCAGTGCCGCCAGCACCAATGGTAATTGTCTCAGTTGCGCCCATAGCAGAAAGACTGAGCCATCGTTCGTTATATCCACCGCCGCCACCACCAATACCGCCACCAGCCGTAGTTTTTGACCCACTTCCGCCACCAGCCCACGCCTGAATGAGGACGCGAGAGCCAGCCGCAAGGGACGGCTTTGTCCATGTGCCGGATGAGGTGAACGTCTGGAGATTGATTCCGGTGGAGGTGGGCGCAGTCGATGCCCATGCGCTGCCGGTGCTGGTCAGGACATTGCCTGCGGTGCTGGGGGCCACAGCCGTGACCGCACTAGTTCCGTTGCCAATGAGGACAGCGTTCGCGGCCAGTGTAGCAGCGCCAGTGCCGCCCTGCGCTACGGTGGCGCTGGGCGCAGCACTCGTCCACGCCGTCCCATTGCTGGTCATCACATTGCCCACCGTGCTAGGTGCAACCGCAGCAACCGCGCCCGTGCCATTGCCAATGAGAACAGCGTTTGCGGCGAGGGTCGTTTGACCTGTGCCGCCCTGCGCTACGGTGGCGCTTGCAGCCGTCGCCAAAGCGCCGAGACCGAGATTGGTGCGGGCCGTCGCCGCGCTGGCAACGTCTGCTAGGTTGTTTGCACCGAGCAGCGCGCCACTTGACGACGCATATGCAGCGACCCACGCCGACCCGCTGTAGACCATCATCACATTCGTGGTCGTATTGAAATACAGATCGCCGGTCCCAATCGCATTGCCAAGCGGGTCAAGCGTCGGGTTCGCCGAGAGGTTTCCGTAATACTGGCCTCGGAAATCGTTGTAGGAGGCAAGGGCGGACGATGCTGATCCAGATGCACCTGTCGCGCTTGATGCCGCTGATGTCGCAGATGTCGAGGCGTTGGAGGCTTGGGTGGTCGCGGTTGCAGCTTGTGTCGTTGCAATTCCGGCCTGTGTGGTCGCAGTTGCGGCGCTTGCCGCCGCAGATGTGCTTGAGGCCGAAGCAGTGGCGGCATCAACCAGGAGGCCCCACTTAGCAACGTCAGCATTTGAAGAGATTGGGGTCGTCCCGCTCGCCGTGTGAGCTGTGACGCAGATATAGATGTTGCTGTTCGAGCCGTCCTTCACGATGTCGCGCTGGACATAGCTTGTGCCGCTCGCCCAGGCTGAACGATAGTTCCCAAGCTCCTGGGCGACGCTCAACTCGCCTGCGCTATCGAAGCCCAAGACCTTGTTCGCCCTGGCCGCCGCGTCCACCGTGAACTCGGTGGATGTCATCGTGTTGGTGGTGGAGATCTTCAGCGAACGGCCCACCGCCTCATTGATCTGCTGGGCTTCCATCGTCAGCTTGTCGAGCGCCTGCTCATGGGTGTTCGCAGGGAAGGGGTCATTCGCCTGGTAGTCGACTTCCTGGGTCAGGGCGACGTTGCGCTGGAGCACTAGGGTCTCACCCGCCGCAGGAGCCGTGACCATCGTCACCGTGCCGCCAGCGGAGACGCCTGCACCCGTGACCGTGTAGTGGGTGGTCAGGGTCTTGACGATCTCGGTGCCGGTCGCCGAGCGAACCGTGACCTTTAGATCGGCGTTGGCGATGAAATAGAACGGGCAGGAGAAGGCCAGTGTTGACCCGTTCCCCGCGTAACTTGTTTTCGTGGTGGTGGACGAAACGGTCATGTGGAGGCCCTCTGTTCGCTTATATCGTATTGTGTCTTGTACGTCACCTTGCGACCCCAGGGGCGCGCATTCCCTCTGGCCCCTTGCCAGGGCTCCACCAATAGGATTGCCCGAACTCCTTGCGCGCCCGTTGCTGCATGGTGGAGAGGTAGCCAGGCCGCGCCGCCTCCTGAAGGTTGTGAACGATCAGGTGATCCAGGGCGCCCTTGACGTACCAGAGGCTCGCCCCCGGTGTGTTCCCTTTGATGAAACTCACCAGGTTCGTGCCGAAGTTCGTATGTTTGCCCTCAGCCGCCTTGTAGAGGTTGCCCGCCGTCAGCTTGTAGGCGTCGTCTATTAACCCAGCAGTCGGCCCCAGCAGCGCCGACATAGGCCCCTGGTCATTGTGCTGGGTGGTAGCGGAGAAGAGGAAGTCGCCGTAAATCCCGAGGCTTCCACCCTTCAGGAACGCCCCGATCCAGTTCTTCCCGCCGAACTCGGACATTGGGTTGTAGTTGCGGATGTCCTTGCCACTGACCAGATCGTTCACGGACTGCGCCAGCGCGCCGAAGACGGTCGTCATCGCCATCAGCCCCGCGATGTAAGCAGCCTTGCCGCCGACCGTCTCCTGGCCCATGCCCCTCTGCGCGATATGTTTCTGGAACATGGCGATGGGGAAGGACTTGAATTGGAAGATGGAGTTGTACAGCTCGCCGCTCCAGGTGCCCTTGCCGCCAGCAACGCGGGACATCATCTGCGTTTCGACGCCAGGCTTCATGACTGCCATGTTGGTTTCCTCGAGCGTCATCCCCAGGAGCCTCATGATTGCGTCACGCCGGATCTTGTCTGGAACCTGGGCGATCTGATCGTCAAAGGTCTTGGACCAGAGGTTGATCGCCTGTTGTTTCTGGCCCGCGTTCATGGGGGCTTTGTTGATCGAGTCGATCTTGTCCTGTTTCTCCTGCGCGATGCTGGCCTGCTCGGCCTTCACCACCGGATCGAGGGTCGCGGCAGGGATGCGCTGGATTGCTTCAGGCGTCAGCACCCCGTTGCCCGCGCCCCACTTCTCCAGTTCCGCGAGTTTCCAGACGGCGAAGTTGGTTTCGGTGGCGCCCTTCGATGTCAGGATGTTGCGGCTGTCAGCGGGGATCGCCGCGATCGTGGCATGGTTTTGAACCGTCTCGCCGAGCCCCGACATCATCGTCACCCCAAAGGCGCGGCGACGACCACCGTCCAGCGCCTCGATCCCCGATGCGCGCATGACCGTCGCCGCCATCTTGTTCGACCAGGTGGGGCCGAGGTTGTCCTGGCCCCAACGGTTCAGATGGTTGAGCATGGTGTCGAGCCCGAGACCGGCTCGATGCGCCTGGTTTTCCTCGGTCTTGTTCAAAGGGTTCAAAGTCGCCAACTCATTGCGAACCAGTTCAACTTGAGGCAACCCATTGGCAAGTGCGGTCATGTGCATCGTGCCCTCGTCCGCCAGGGCGGTGATCGCGGCAGAGCCCAGGCGCGACGTGACTAGCCAATTCCGGAGCGTGTCGAAGGACTGCGCCAGTAACCTATTGGAAATACTGTCGCTTTTGCCTGTGGAAAACTCATAAAGTTTTTTCACATAAGCGGCCTGCTCTTTGAACTCATCGGCCTTGCTGGGATCTGCCCTTGTCAGCTTCATGAGCTGCTGGTCCGTTATCAGGCTAACTGTGTGATCCGGATTCGGCCCAAAGGTTTCCAGAAGGCTGATGGACTTGGACAATTTCCGGATGTGCCCGGTCATCACGCCCCAGAGGGACTTGTCGCCATATGCCGCCTGGTAATCCAGGTACGCCTGGGCATCCTTGTAATGGATCGACCGACTCTCGGCGTGGTCGTTCGACACCGCGCCGCCACCATTGCCCTGGCCTGGCACGATCTTGTTCACGCCGTCGGTCGCAATCGTCTGCCAGGCTTCCTTGAGGAAGGTCATCACCTGGCCGTCCGACATCTTCGTGCCGTCGTCGTTGACGTACTTCTTGCGGTCGAGCATGTCGAAGACATCCCGCACCCACTTATCGACGCCCGCCTGGTTCACCCTCATCTGATCGTGGTGCTGCGGGAGCGCCCAATTCTCGAGAAGGCCGATCTTGCCGCCCGATTGATTGAATTGAAGCCGAAGCTGTTCGGTCGTGGCGAGCCAGGCTTTCGCCCCGGCGTCGATCTTGGCGTTACCTGTGGGCTCCCCGTGCATGGCTTTCACCATCAGCGCGATGCCCTCCTTGTCCTCAAACAGGCCGAGCAACCGGGGCTCCACCGCTATGAAGGCGTCGAGGGCAGTCCGGATCGCGTTGCGTTCAATCGCCTGGGCGTTCACCTCATGCGAGATGACGTTAGACTTTGCATCGGCGACCGCCACCAGCAGGCGGCGGAAGTGTTCCAGGCCGTTCATGCCGCGAGCCTCGGCCTCGGCGATCCCGTTGTTGATCCGATCGTGGGCCTGGATCGTCATCACGATCTTCGCCCTGGCGTCCGCCGCGTCGCTCATCAGCTCCAGAGCCGACCTCTTCGCCCCCTCCATGAGCTGCTGCTCCCGCGTCATCGAGGCGTAGGCAGGATCGTTTTGCGCCGCAAAGCGCATGTTCTTGGTGATCCGATCCTCGATGCCGTTCGCCTCGGCATTGGTGATCCGGCGGTTCAGGACGCCCTCGACGGCGGTGACGCAGCGGTCTTTCATGTCAGCCCCTCAAAAGACAGGTGATCGCCGCCTCGAAGGCTTGGGCGTTGTTCTTGGATTCTGCCTCGTTCGCCACGGCGTTCTTGAATGCCTCGGCGGCGGGCAGGATCTGGGGCTCGGCCAGGCCGGTATCCGCCGGGACGGGCAGGGTTCCGTGGGTCTCGACCGCCTGGGCGACTATCGCCTGGTCCGATGCAATCCCCTTGCCAGATTCCGCGCCACCCTGTAAAATGCGCGCTGAGGAGGACGTTATGTCCGAGGGGTTATTCATCGCGTTTAGATCTGACACCGGCTCTAAGGTAGCCTGGCTATTTGGCCCAGGCGACTTCTCAGCAGTCAGATCCTTACGGGGGAATTGGAGATCTCCTGCCCCAGCATCCAAGGCAGGCGACTTCGAAGACGGGTACTCCCGCGTCAAAGGCCCCGAAGCCGACGCGCTGCTTGCCGAAGCCCGCTCTGAGCTTGGCTTAGACAAACCAGCCTGAGTCTCATCAACCGCCGCCCGAACGTCAGCCATCGTCTTGCCTTCATGGACGAGCTGCTCGTTGAAAGCTTGGTTGTAGTGCTCAGTGCTTTTGTCCCAAGCCGCGCTGATTTCAGGGAGGGTTTTTGGCGTCACTTCTAGGTTGCGGACGCTCTCGAAGATCTGGTGTCCGCCATTTTTCTTCGCTTCCTCCATCCGTTTCAGGGGCAAGTAATACTCTACTAATTGACCATTAGGCATTTTCAGATCGAAGACGGCGATACGCCACCCGAACTCTTTCGGGCTAACCATCTTCTCCAGATCCGCTTTAATAATCTCACCGCCAATGCGATCTAGCTCTTGGCGCAGTATCGCGACAGCCTTGGGAAGTTGATCGATGCTATCTAAGACTGTCTTGAAGCGGAAACTGTCGCGGATATGCTCGGCGCGATACCAGGGCTTTTCATCCAAGATCGAGGGGCGCAGAGACTTCTCAATAATCTTGTCGTCAGCTTTCTTATTGGAGCCGCTGGTGGTGCCAACCTCCCCATCGATCTTGTCCATAAGGTCTTGGACAACCGGACGGTTCTCCTCCGTCAGCGCATTGAGCTGCCTCACCTTCTCATTTGGCGTCGCATTAGGGTCGATTGGATTGACGATGGACTGCTCATTATCATGCGCCGCATAGGCAGCATCAGCGGCAAAGCCAAGAGTATCGGCAGAAGCTTGTTGGTCCGCAGCCGGAGCCGTCTCGACCAGTTCGCCGCTCTTCACACGCCTGCCGGTCGCCGCGATTGCCCGATCCAGTATCTCGGCCTTGCTGGGGGGGGCCGTGTCGAAGGCGTTCGGGGCGTTCGGTTTGCCCGTCGCCTGCACCTGGTCAAAGAAGCTATTCACCATCTCCGACATTGCTTTGACCGAACGGTTATTCTCGGTCAGGAACAACAGGATCTTGCGAGCTTCCTGCGAAAGCTGGTTCGCGGCGAACATCTCGCTTTGGTTCAGATAATCTCTGACGGTCGTCCCAGACCGTCGAAGCTCGGCCATCTTCTCGACCGCCGCAGTAAGGTCTGACGTAATGTCGAGGGGGTGGAGATCGCCCGCCTCGATCATCGCCTTTGCCGCCGCGATATGTGGACCGGATCGCGTCAGCGCCAGGGCGACGTTCTTAATCTCGGGGTCTCGGGTTTCGATTAGCATCTCCAGGGTAGGGCTGTCCCCAAATGCCCTATGCAGGATCGCGTTCTGAAAGCGCCGCTCGCCGCCAGTAGATAATTCCCCACGCCCGTTGACCAGCGTGTTCGCCTCGATCAACGGAAACTTGCGCGCCCATTCATTGATCGCCACCCGGTTCGACGCCGAGTTGATCGAGCCGTTGTCTTTTAGCACCAGGCCGCGAATATCTGGGAGGCGTTCCGCATCGACGCCTGCCTGCCCGTAATCGGTCATTCGGAGACCGCCGCCCTCGTTGGAGGCCATAGCAGTCCGCTTGATGTCCATCTCATTTACGAACGCCCGCATCAGGACGGGCTTCTTCATGCCGTCCGCAGCAGCCGGGTCGATCCCGAAGCGGGGCAGGAGCTGCTTCAGCGGCTCGGAATACTCGTGCCCGTTGCCTCTGTCATAGGCCCTGGAGAGGCCCTCGACGCGCCCGTTGCCGCCTACGATGTTGCCGTGTCGGTCCATCGTTGGGGCGCCCCAATCCATTAGGGGGCTATCCAGCAACATATTGACGTCCGGAGCGTTGGCGATCCCCTCGATCTGGGCCTGCGATACCTTGTCCTGCCTGGAGCGGAATTGATTTTCGCCCTTGTTCATCGTCGCCTGATGCTGCGCCGCATCGACTAGGATGAACTGCGCGGGATGGTAGATCCCTTCAACCTTGATCCGGCTCATATGCCCAAGCACCGCGCCAGGGATGTTCAGGCCGGGGGCTCCAGCTGTGTCCTGATGCGGCCCGGATTTATCAATCGTCTCCTTAGCCTGACGCGCCGCTTCCTCTGGCGACATACCCTCGCGGGTCCATTTTTCCGTCAGAAACTTGACGGCATCTGCGTGTTCCGGTGAAGCCTCCCAGGCGATTTGATTTGCAGACTTAGAGGCTTGTGCGCCTGGCTCGCCACGCGGCCCCTGGTATTCGCCGCCGCCCGTGAGCGGACTGGTGTCGATCCCAAGCCGTTCCGCCTCTGTGATGAGGCCTGTATGATCGGCGTCCCAATTCGAGCCCTTCATATGTTCGGCGATGCCGATGGAGCCGAGGAGGCTTATATGCTCGTTAGATGGATCGTGAAGCCAATTACCATTTGTGATCCCATCACCGACGATGAACGGCTTGCCTTCTATGGCGGCGCGAAGAGCGCCAAGCTTCGCCTCGTAGTTTGCGGCCCGCGTCGCCGGATCGGTCGGGATCGCGGGGCCTCGCTCTAAACTGTGATTATTGTTGATCGTGAAAGCGGCATCCTGGTCCGAGTCCAGCAAGGCGGAACCTTTCCGCCATTTCTGATAGCGGTCATATGCCAACGGTCCATAATGGCCCAGAGCACCAAACCCGGCACCCATGACGAGATCGGAGACAATCGCCTCCTGGTCGAACGTCTTGAAGTTGTCGGCCATCTCGGGGAAGCCGTTGTACCGCAGCCAATCTCCGGTAGCGCCTCGCGTAATCATCCCAACGGGGACGTTCGCCGCAGCACCCGCCACCAGGCTGGGGAGTATGCCCTCCTTGATCGTGATGCCCGTCGCGCCCGTGAACGCCGGGAGGTAGGCGCTTGTGTGCATTGGAACCTTCATCCCGGCCCAAGTGGACAGGGCGGTGATCGCGCCCATCCCGAACGAAGTGCCGGGGTCGAGCTTATTATGCCTGGCTTCCTGAAAAGCGGATTCGCCCTCGACGCCAGCCGCCCACCCTGGGAGAGCGGCAAGACCAGCGAGGCCACCTGTAGCTACAAGCCCCGCCATCAGGGGAGCCTGGGTGAAGATCCCATGCACCCCCTTGGCGAGCGCGCCGGTCGTAAGCGGATCAGGCTTCACCAGGTCCAGCATGGCTGCGCGTTTGTTATTCTGATCGTCAATCCAGTTTGCAACGGGGAAGCCCATCATCGAGTCAACAGGGCCGACAAACGTCTTGGCGACAGGAGCTAAGACCCCCCGGTTGAAAAGCGATGCAGCCTTGTAAGCTCCCTCGGCAGCACCCGAAAGTGGTGCGGACCAAAGACCACCAAACAACCCCGGATCTGGATTATTCTCATGCCCGCGTCGCGTGGCATCATCCAACAAGTTCTGTTCGTTGAGCGGGTCTAGGCCAAACATTAAAGGCCCCCTCTAACTGGCTTGGGATTTTTAGGCGGCGAGGCGGCGGTCGCCCCTGGGATTGGAGCCGCAGGAGCTGGAGCACCCTGAACAGGGGGAGGTGGCGTCTGATTTAGCTGATCGAACGCGTTGTTGAGTTGGCTCCTGTTCGGAGCGTTGTAGTTGTTGAGATCGAGCACCATAGCCTGGTTTGTCTTGGGATTGATGATAGGCCGTCCTGTGGTTTCGGTGACCGTATAAGTCCCATCCCCAAGGGGATTGATATTAATCGTCTCATTCCCAGTGACCTGTTTGCCAAGCCCTGCGTTGGTCATCGTTTCCAGATATTTCGCTTTCAATCGGTTCCCGAATTCGCCCTTATCCATTCCCCAGGGCATTATGACGTTATGGCCTGTGCTCTTATCAATTCCACCCGTAACAGCGCGGACGGATTCAGCGACCAGATCGCCGTCTACTTCCGGCTTCCCCTGCAATCCATTATCGACCCTTTTGGCGATGTAGTAATCGAGAACACCCTGATAGATCGTATCGCGTATTATCGGACTCGAACCACGGAAAACGGTTCCAGTTTCATCCTCAAACGCCTGCTTAAACAGTTTGTCATCCGGCATCGAAAACGATTGTTTGTTTCCATCTTTCTTTGCTGCTTCGTTTGTAGGGTTACGATATTCCTCACCCTTGCCGATTTGCCTGGCGACGAAGGTTGGATCAATCCGCTTATCCGCAGCGATCATGTTACTGGTGATTGGGGCCGTGGTTGTCTTCGTCATCAGTGCGGCCTGCAAAGCAGCGACAGGATGATCCGGCGTCATCTTTTGGATCGTCTGAATAAACTGAGCAGGGTCTTTAATTACGCCCCTTATCGCCTCGAGATACTCAAGGCGCTTATCATAGGGGAAGCTCTCGTATGCCTTCTGGAATGATAGCGCCTCATTCTTCGTGAAGAGCGCAGATCTGTCTGTGTTGAATTTCGACGCCATAACATCAGCGACAGCCAATCGGGATTTAAGAGCTTGAGCAATCCCCATCGGGGAAGAATCCGTAATAGGCTGTGCGCCACCGATCTTATTCTGAATCGCGTATGACATTGAGTCGGCGTGCCGCTCCGTCTCCACTTTATGATATTGCTCGATCATTGCATTCTGGCGCAAGCCCGCTTGTTTTGATCCAGGCGCGTCGAGATTTGGAGCGTAAGAATTGATAGCTGCTTGCGCTTCCTGTGGGGACATAGTTTTGAATGCGGCTATCTTCTGACCAGCATCGAGGTTCGCAGCGTAATTGTTGTATTGGTCCACCGCCTCGTTACCGTTTGGGAAGTGCTGCTGAAAATCCGCAAGCGTCTTTGGATGCTGGACACCCATACCTTGCTCGGCAAGTGCCTGGTGGTCGCCAAGATCCCTGTTGAACAGAGCCATTCCGCTTGTCGCTTGGGTATTGACCGCAGCCACCGACTGCATCAGCGCCGCCTCGACCTTATTGCCGGGGACGGCATTAACGAGATCCTGGACCCAAGGCGAGATCTCCCTGCGAGGGGTCTGTGCCGATACGGGCTCCCCAGGCTGTCCTGCGGTGCCTGTTGCGACTGCTGTTGTTGACCGTCCCGCCTGGCCGTTGATCGTATTGCCAGCCCAGTTGATGATGTCTTGGGCGGTCGCGCCTGGGCGGCGCAAAATCGCATTTGCTTTTTGAGCCTTCTCGTCGGTTAGATCCCTTATGGGTGTGTTCGGATCTGCCTTCAGAACACCGATGGCCCCACCAATACCGAGGAAATGAGCAAGATAGATATTGGTGCCTGTCGCATCCAGATGCTCGAGTTTAAGCGCCTCAGCATTAGCCCTGATATGGTCCGGACCCATGATACTTTCGATGGGCTTACCATTGTAAATGGTCCCACGGAGCGCAAGAATTTCGTCCTTTGATTTACCTTTAAGCTCTGGGAATGATGCTTTAGCTTGAGCGATGAAAGTACCATCGACAAACTGATATAAATTGTTTGCAGAAGAACTTCCATTCTTGCCCGTACCTTCAGCACCCGCGATCGCGGGGATGATTGCCTCAACGTCAGTGCTAGTTGCAAGCCCCCCAGCTACTTGCCCAATAGAACGAAATGGATTGGGTTGATCTTTGTAATTTCCAGCGCGGGATTCTAAAGCATCTTTGAGTTCCTGACTGGTGTTTGGATTGTCACGGGCTTTTGCTAGCGCCGCATCCAGAATTCTGCCCTGGCTCTCTAGGAATTTTTGATAACGTGCGTCGGACGAGATCGCGAGATTAGCAGTCGCCGACTTGTTAGCATCGAGGTAGCTCTGGAAGTTTTCTGGATGAGCAGCGGCATCATTCACCGAACCCTTCACGCCCTCCTCGTATGTCTTGAGGCGCGTTACCACAGCGCCCCTTTCATGCTCCGTGTTGATCGTAGTATTCCAGCCGGATTGTGCCTCGGTGATCTGCCTGCCGACGAAGTTCTTCACCTCTGGCGTCGCGTTAGCATACTTCGCCGCGAGAGCGGAATAACGAGATTGGACATCCGCCTTCATCACATCACTGAAGGGTGTGGCCTCGCCGGTCGTCGGATTGGGGAGTGTCGCCCCCTCGGCCATGCCATCAATACCGGCTTGTAGCGCCTGCTGAGTTTCGTCTTTAATCTTTGCCAGATCAGCATAGGCCCCTGTCATCGCGTCAGCATTAGCCTGCTGCCGCTGCAAATGGGATTGCGTCGCCCCGAGGGTGCCCATCGCCTCGCCGAACGCTTGCATCCCCTTCGTGTTCGCGGGGTTCACGCTCATGTCAGGCGCGGTGGCGCGGATGTTCATCAGCCCTTCAGGCGAAAGGCGATCTTCATATTGCGGGATGACGATGCCCATTTTTGCCCCTAGTCTGGTTTCATGTATTTGTATTTGGTCAGGCCGTTCATGAGCGCAGCGCCCGCGTTCCAGTAGCCGCCAGTTTCCGAGTTCGATGCGTTCATCTCGCCCATCTGGCGAGCGACCTTGGCGTTGCTCTCATCGAGCTGCGCCTGGGCGATCAAACCATTGGCCTGGTTCTGGCCCTGGTATCGGATCGTCAGCGAATCCAGCTCATTGTTGACGGCATTCTGTTTGAGCAGATCATAGTTCGATCCCTCGAACCCCGTGCCACTTTGAGCGACGCCCGCAACCGCCTGGCCCTGGAGCTGCGCGAAGTGCCGCCGCTGCGCTTCCTCCTTCGCGTTCGCCTGACTTGAGGAAAGGAAGGCATTGTTGCGGGCGACCGTGGCGTTGTACTCCTGGGCCTGGGCGTTCGCGGTCGCCTGGGCGCGCATCGCCTCGGCCTGCTGATTGCCCTGGGAGATCGCGCCGACAGCGGAGACCATTGTTCCGATTGCGGCCATTGCGGTCGAGACACCAGACGCAACGCCTGCCGAAGCACCCGCTGCGAGTAGGATAGATTCCATTATGCAGCCCTCACTTTTGCATAGAGATCGCAATCGAGGCCATTGGGGGTGTAAGCCTTCATCGTGCCCTCGAGAACGAAACCTAAAAGCCCAGCCCAGCGCCGCCCGTTGGGGAAGTTGCATGTGACGCTCGTCTCGATCCGGCGAAACGGGTGCATCTCCATAGTCGCCAGGACGGCCCGGTGGATCTTCTGGAAATGCCGGCCACTGTCCTCGCCGATGAGCCCCCAGGCGATTGCGCGCTCGTCCCATTGCTTCACAAGGCCCATGCAGGCATGAACTTTGTCGTCGATGACGAGGGAGTAGGCGTAGCCAGCATCTTTGAGGCTTTGGGCATAGATCGGGTCAATTAGCATCGGCTGCATGATCGCTTGCGCTTTTTGCAGATTTAGCCTGGTGAGGTGCTCGGGCTCGTATGGGACGATCATCGGTCGAAAACCGTGGTCTGAGGCATGATGGCGACAAGCGTCATCGGGAGCGGCTGGTCTTGTTGGATGGTGATACAGCCGTCGAAGTCATAGCCATTCGGCCACTCCACCAGCTTGTCGCCAGTGAAGAGGGGGGGCGGCGCATCCATAGGGTCAGAGCCGGTTCGGAATTGGATCTCGTCTAAGATCGCCGTGGAAGGCCCAGCCTTTGCGCCCAGCGTGTTGTAGAACCGCAGCACAACCTTGTTGATCCGCTTCATCTTGCCCTGGCTGGTGCCGTCCGCAGCCCCGCCCTCGACCCGGTTGGTCTGGAGGATGGAAGTGTAGCCAAGGCCGACCTGAGCCGTGGAGGCGGCAACCTGAAGCGTGATCGCTCCGCTCGTCACCACCCGATCAGGATGCGACGCGCCGTCCGCCAGGATCTGAACAGTCATCCCCTCGAGGTAGGACAGGCCGCTGATCGTCGTCGTGGGGGAGCCGGAATAGGTGGCGCCCGCGTCCACATAGAAGCAATCACTTTGCGCGCCGCCCGCCTGGTAGCCTTGCTCGAGATACTCGACATATCGGCGGGTCGTGCCGTTGATCGTTCTCCTGGTGATCGTCCACAGCTCATCACGGTCGCCAGAAGGCGCGGGCATGGTGCAAACGCTCTCGACAATCCCGCTGCCGCCGACAGGGTGGCGGTGCCATCCCACAACGTCCTGTTCTTTATTGAAGGTGAACCCGACCAGCATCCCATCGCCGCGAGCGACCCAAAGCGCGACGTAGGGCTCCTTGTGCCAGGTCATCTGGACGATGCCGCCCGTGGTTATGTGTTCGGAGAGGACCGTCAGGTCCGCCGTAACATAGCCGTTTTGCTGAAAATTGTAGGCTACTTCTTTTAACTTTCGGCCTGACGCTTGAACCATCAGGATCGAGTAACCCACCGTCGCAGGCGTTACGCTCTTGCAGCCGTCAGTTGTTTGCTGCTCGATTTTGACGTTTCCAGGCGCGAACGCTTGGTTCGTTGTATTCTCCTGGCAGGCAAACTCTGAGCCGGACGTCCCGATTAGAAGCGCCTGGGCGGGCGCAAGCCACTGGACTGTGTTGACCTGGGAGGAGGAAATCGTCACTTCGATAGCTTTGTCGGCGACGACGTTGCCGGAATCATCTTTCGCCGCAAAGTTCAGGAAATCACCCGCGCAAGAAAAGTAAATCTTGATCCCAGCCGAGAGGGTCAGCCGTTCGCGGAAGAACGTCGCTTTTGACGGGTAGCCCTCGACGCCAGAGAACGCCGCATGTGCCCAGCGGAAGGAGCCCGTGCCGACACATCCAGACGGAAAGCCCCAATCCCCCTGAACCACAGCCGTCACATGGGTGGAATTGGTGTATGCGGTGATTTTTGCGTAACCATAGCCAGCGTCGATGAACTGCCAGCTTAGGCCCTGATGCTCGCATGTTGTTCCGGAGATTGCCTGACCGTCGCCATCGTCCTGGGTGCCGTAGGTATGGATCGGCTTGTCCGGACCCGTGCGCCAGACCTTGCCCGCTGAGGGGCTGATCGCAGTCTGGCAGAGATAGGTCTTTCCGTCTGAGCGACGATAGATCGTCCCAGCGGAGGAAGCCGTTGCAAACTCCTGCCCAGCCGTCCAGGGCTTGATCGCCGAGAGGTCTGCGGGCTCGAGGTAGAAGAAGGAGCCGACATGCGACGCCTTGAAGATCGCCGAACTGGCGGTGAGGGTTATCGTTCCTGTCGCAGCACTGGCTGAGACTGTGATCGTTTTGTCAGTATTCTGGGTTTTGAATGGGCCATTGGTGAGAGCTGCCGCCGCAATGGTCCAATCCGTGTTTCCGTAGCGCGAAAGCGCCTGGAGCGCATAGGAGGGATGCGCGATGTAGATGATGTCTCCCGACTGAACCATCGACAGCTTGAAAGTCATATTGGTGTCGGTCAGATCCGCCGAGGCATATGGGGTCGGAATTTCGTAGATCGAGCCGGTCAGCGCGTACCAATAGGTAGCATTCGGCGGCGCGTGGCCGGTCGTCGCAGCGATAGCGTAATAGGTTGTCCCACCGCTCGTAACAAGGTCCGCGATTGCGTAGGGGGTTGCATTGTTATACGCGGCGACGCCAGAGGTCAGGACTTCGCCGTGGTTCGTGTAGAAACGAACGTAATAGTCGCCAAACTCCAGGATGAAGCTCTGGGAGTTGTTGAACTCGAATTTCGCAAGCCAAGTCTGTTGAGCCGAGTTTTTGACTTCAGCGACGTAACGGAAGCCAGGGCGCCGGACGGCTGGACCCTGAACGGACGGGATGAAATTCTCGACTACCTTTGCGCCGTTGTTGTATTTAGCGACATCAACGCGACCGTCCATGAGCGGGGAAAGCTCACCCGCATTGAACGTCGCACGGATCGTTGATGCTCTCGGCATTTCATATCCTTGAGATGATCCAGCTATTGTCAGGCGGCTGCATCGGGAGGCGCTCGATTGCGTTGCCCTTGATCGCGGCCCTGATCGCTCGGTCGTATTCTTTCCAGGCCATTTCTCGCTTAGGCATGGATTGCGTCAGGTCTTCGCAGATCTCCGCAGCGATGCGGCAGGCCAAAGCCTCGCGAAAATTCGGGTCGAAAAGCGTCGGATCGGTGATCTGCGCCAGGTATCGCAAGCTCAGAGGCGCGGCGATGTCGGTCAGGATCAGACCGTTCTCAAGCACCCAATCGACATATTCGGCGTTGACGTAATTATCCATCACCACATCGGGAAAACGGTCATCGACCATATCGACCCGCAGGCAGTCAGCCGGGAGTTGATACTGGTACTCGTATCCGAACGCCGGAGCGGTTGAGAGCGCCGCCAGGGTCGTGCGTTTCAGGGCGAAGCTCCACCTATTGCGGCGAAGCTCATCGTCGCGCAGATCCTCGAAGCAGGACAGGATCGAGCGCGCCGCCTTGATGTCGTCGTTCAGGGAGATGATACGCGCCGCGCCCAGCTTGGTCAGCGCACGATTGGCAATCTGGATAACGGAGGCCATGCTGTGCCTCCGTTAGCCGAGACCAACCAGGTACACGTTTAAGCCGCTCGGCGAGCCGCCGATAACACCGGCGCGGACATTTCCAGCGGGGAGATTAACCCCCGTCTGGGATCGCGGAAGAACGGTGTACGAGATAGCCGCCCCCGTAAAAACTTCAACGCTCATCCAAGTCCCAGACGGCGATTGAATCTGAAGCGCCACGGTGGCCCCGCCGATCGTGCCGTCGAAGAAAACGATGTATTCGCCGCCTCGAATTGCAGTAGTGGACCCGGTCGCGGAGCCGCTGGAAAGGAGGGTGTAGGAGTTGTCGTCTCCGCGCTTCTGTGACATGGCGCGCTCCTCACCAGTTCTTAGAGGCGGTGGTGATGTAGTCCTCAAGCTTCTCGAGCGCCAGGAGCAGCTCGGTCTTGGTCGGGACATTCGCGGTCGTGTTGATGACCACCTCGATGTCCTTAGAGGTGGTGGTCGCGCTTTCGGTGATGTTGCCCATCGAGCCAGCGCCGTCATTGATGCCGAAGAAATAGGTAGGCATGTCTCAAACTCCCGTGTGGTTGGGTGGCGGATGATCGGCCTCGAAGCCAGCCACCCGCCGGGGCTTGGGAAGGTGAAGGATTTTACGTCCTCCACCCACCAATCTTAGCTCGGGATCGAGTAGTAGAGGTCGATGATGAGGGTGCCAGAGGCGGGCAAACTCGCCGTGGCGATGGTCCCGATCACAACTTCCTCAGCGGTCGAGCCCGCATCGCTCGCCGCCACCTGGGCCGCATTGCCGAACATCGTCGGCGTATCGGTCGCGGTGAACGTCGCGGCGGTGCGGTATTTGCCCGTCGTGCCGGAGATCCCCACCGCCACGGTCGAAGTGGAGAGCGAAACGGTCGAGGTGATGACGCCATACGCGAACACCGATCCAGCGGGCAGATTGCCCAGCGCAAGGATGTCGCTGGTGGTCTGGGTCGCCAGGGTGATCGTGGCGCGGAGCCGCTTTACGCGGCCCCCGTACACGGTAGCGCGGGGTTTGTAGCCGACCGCAGCGGCAGTGGTGGTGCCGGTTGTGGTGCCCGCCAGTTCGTTTGAAAGATACGTTGCCATTTTGGGGGCTCCTTAGACGCAGTTGATGAGGCCGGTTTTCTTCTCTTCCATGCGAGCGCCGCCGAACGTGCCGGTGACGTACACCTGGTAAGAGTTCCGCTTGTCAGGGCGGCGGTCGATGCTGGTCATGACATCATTCCACATGCCGAGCGCCATTCCCGACTTGGCCCAGAAGGGGACCATGTAGCGGGTGCCGGTCGTGTAGGTGCCGTCAGAGGAGCCGGTAGCGATCGCGGTGTTGATGGCGGTATTGAACGAAGCGCCGCCAGGGATGCGCTCGGAGTGGATGAAGTTGAACCCCATGAAGGAGTTGATGCGACCATCAACCAGGACCGGCTTGCTGTTGTACTCGAGCGAGATCGCCTGCGCCTCGTTCAGCAGATCATCATGCTGGCGGGCAGTGATCGCCATGAACAACTGGTCGTTGTCCACATCAACCTCAGCCTGGAGCAGGATGCGCTTGGCGGCGCGCAGCTTGGCGATGTTAAGGCCGGTCGCAGCCGACGCGCCCGTGGTCGCCGCAACAGACTGAGAGTTGCTGTTGTAGGCGTACAGGGTGCCGGTCGTGGTCGTGCCGTTCTCGCCAGTGTTGTTCGAGTTCAGGATGCCGCTGACGATCTCGTCGTCAATCGCGCGGCCCATCGCCCAAGCGCCAGCCATCGCATAGCTGGATGTCGGGTCGATCAGCATCCGCAGCTTATCCTGGTTGTCGATCAGATCAGCCCAATCGTAATCGTTGGGATAAATCCATCTTTTGTCCTGGGGGGTCGAGATCAGCGGCGTATCAGAGTGACGCGACTGATTCCGAACAGGCGACACGGAGCCGAACTGCTCGGCCATCGAAGCGGCCTTGCCCTGAAACTGGAGCGAGGTGACGGTGCTGCGAAGGCGGGAGCCCTGCTGCTGGAGAAGCATCTGCACATTGGCAGAATACTGTTGGACGAAGGCTGTTGAGACGTTGACGGACATGGGGAAAGCTCCAAAATGTGAGGATCAGAGGATCTTCTTTGGGCTTGTCCGCGTGACCGGGGCCTCGTCGTCGTCGCCGTCTTTCCGGCTGTCATCGGGGCTCGAAGGGCTTGCCCGAGGCTCGTCACTGTGTCCGGACCCGCGACGGGTTCCCCGGTCTACGATCCAGCCCAGATAATGATCGGCGATTGCTGTAATCTCCGACGGCCCCAGGCCAGGGCGGCAGGCAAGCTTGAGGCACTCGAGCCTTAGATCGCCTCCGTTATGTGTCTTGTACACCGGATTAGCCATCAGATCAACTTTCCGGATAGGCGAGCGCCATCAACCTGGACATCTCAGCCCGAGCGTCAGCATTCCCGTTGATATACTTCGACGCCCACTCGCGATCCCCCTGGAGGGTGGAGATCTGGTTTTTCGCCGCGTCAGGCGTCATCCCGAACGAGCCGCTGGTCTTGCCGCCTTCGAAGCCGTGCTCGGTGGTGGCCCGCCCGATCTTCGCCAGGAGCCGCAGCATCTCGCCCGTGCCCAGCCCGTTCTCCATCGCCGAGAGCTTCGCCCCGTCCAGCCCAAACTCTCGAGCGGCCCGGCGCCCCAGCTCCAGGTTCTCGGCATATGCGCCGCCCCACTCGGCGCGCACCGCCGACACATCGGCCTCGGCCTTCTGGGATGCCTGTTGCTGGAATTCCTGCATCTTGGCCGTCTGGGTCTGGTTCCACCAGGCGGAGAGCTTGTCAGCCTGGCCCTGCGAGATCCCGGCTTTATGAAACTCAGCCGCCGCCGCCTTGGCAAACGTGCCGGGGTCGCCCTCGGGGACGGGGAGCTTGTAGTCCTCGGCGGTCTTTGGGCGCCCCAGGCTGTCATAGACCCGGTTCCAGCCCTCGAGATCCTCGCTGTTCTTCGGGAGCGGCACCTTCTCGGAGCCGACCAGCTTCTCGAGGTTCCTGTAGCCGGTCGCAACGTCAGCCGGATCTTTCCAGCCCTTGTTCTCTATATAGCCGCGCAGGTCTGCGTCCGTGACCTTGGCATACCAGTTGTCGCCACCAGGTGCCGGGGCAGGGGGTGGAGTACCCTGGTCGCCGCCGACCACCTGGCCGGAGGCCTGGCCCTGGTCAGCCGGTGGGGGAGCCGCCTCGGCGGAAAGCATCGCTGTCGCTGATCCTGCATCACTCATAGCTTGTCCTCATCTGTGAGACTGAACACTTGTTTTTCGTTGATATAGAGATGGGCCGCGACGCGGAGGAACACCTCCCGCCGCCCCTCGGCCATCGCCATCGCCAGCGGGTCGATCGTTTTGGAGATCGGCGAGACTATCGCCGTGCTGGAGGAGGCGCGGCAGAACCGGCGAAGATCCGCCAGCACCACCTCGCCGTCCCTGGTCAGATCCCCCTGGTCGTTCATGAACGTGCGCCGGTAAGACTGCTTGCGGCTCAGAACATTGCGGACGGCATCCGTTAATCGACTAATCACGCGCTACCTCATTGTTGTGCGAACATGTTCGCCGCTTGCTGGTTGGGCGCGGACGCCGCCAAGCTCTGCGACTGCATCAGATCCTTCACCACACCAGACGCCACAGGAGCCGCCTGGAGGAGCTGCTGGGCCGCTGCGGCCTGGCTCGCCTGGGCCTTCATGCCCGCGATAACCTCGGGGCTCCGCAGCACTCGCTGAGGCACACCGTTGATCGAGGCCAACTCACGCACAATCGCCTCGGGGTCGAAGACCTGCATCACCGTCGCGTCGATCTGCGCCAGTGGCGTGATCGCCTGGAGCGTCCGCAGAATCGCGACACCCTCCTCAGCCCGCTGCGCCTTGTTGAGCGGAGACTGATACTGGATCTCGATCATCCCCCCAGCCCGACGCAGCACATCAGGCATCGGCGGCAGAACGCCCGCCCTGGACAGGATGTCGATCTCACGCTCGATCATCGGCCCCAGAAACTCACTCTGTTGCCGCCCCATCGTGGGAGCCAGCAACGCACCCTTTTCCTGCGCCCGCAACATAGCCTCGGTCGCCGTCATCTCTGGCGTCTCCACCAGGATCTGAAACAGCGTCACCAGGAACGCATCGTTGATCGTCTTGCGGCGCTGCTCCATCATATCAAGGCCAATGTCGATACGCGCCCCGGTCTGAAGAGCGTGGACTAACTGGTTGCCCTGGTCCGACACGCCGCCATAGTTCAAAGCACCGGGTCGAAGATCGAAGGCGGCAAGAGCCCCGTCTTCCTGAAGCAGCAAAGGCGGATCGACAATTTTATGCGCCGCACGGATGACAGTCTTCGACATTTCATTCAGCATCTTGACATCAGCCAGGACGGTCATCGCGGGAGAACGGCCATAGATCTCTTTCGGCCCGGTCACATAGCGACCCACAACATAGGGCATCGCATTGTAACCGCCCTCGGAGATTATCTTGCGGCCCTCCAAAGCGATATAACAAGAGTACCAGGGCATACCCTTGTAATCCTTGCGTCCGTAAAGCTGATCGGTATTAGGATGAACCGTGTGGATATATTCCAACGTGCCATCCGGATTCTTCTCAGCCTTATCGAGCGTCTTCTCATCGACGTTCTTCGCACCAAATTTCTGCACAGCCTGTCGGGCCGTCAGTAGAAACTTACGAAACACCGTGTCGATGATGCCTTGATGGTTTTCCTGAATATATATTTCTGAAAGGTGGATTGACCTATACCTGATCCCATGCCCCACCAGGTCATCAATATACATTGCACCAGTACCAAACGCACCGAGAGACAAATACACCTCATGAGCTTGCGACGCGAAGTTTGCTTTCGGAGAATAGCGGCATTGAAACAACTCATCCGTCACTGCATCGAGATAAGTTTGCACCTCGGCGTTCTTCATCAGATCGGGATCAGTCGTATATAACTCATGCCACCGCTTAGTTCGTGGCGTTAGCATCGACTCCATCGCAGCACCAAAGCGATCGAGGGCCAGCGTCGCAGTGTTGTCGAAGATCTTCTCCGTGTGCTTGTCACCAGGCTGGCGATTGATCTGAAAGTAATCAGAGCGCGGCATAATGCGCTCGGCGATCTCTCGCCAGTGAGCATTGAAAACAGCGCGACCCGATTCCATCTCGGCGAACCGCTTGAGTAACCCCGTGACTTTATCTTGAGCGTCCATTCCAAACCCCAATCCTGAACAATTACATCCCGAGAAGTGTCTTCGTGGATGTCGTAGGCGTCGCTAAATCACCCGTCGCATTCGTCAAGATGCTCGCTGCACGGCCCTGACGGCCAGCAGAGGCATCATTCGCCTGTTGCGATTGTCGCGTCGAATCAATCGTCGGAGCTGCTACAGAAGCCGGAGCAGGAGGAGGAACCTGATGGACGATATTTTGTGGAGTAATACCACCAAAGAAACCACCCATTAGTTCAGTCCTTCTATTTGAAGCGTCCATTCCAAAACCGAATCTTGAGCCATTACATTCCGAGAAGTGTCTTCGTGGATGTCGTAGGCGTCGCCAGATCGCCCGTCGAACTCGTCAAGATGCTCGCAGCACGGCCCTTGCGCGCATAGGTGACATCATTCGCCTGTTGCGATTGTCGAGCCGCATCAATCGTCGGAGCCGGTACAGGAGCCGGAGGAACAACAGGAGGAGGAATCGTAGGAGCGCCGCCACCAAACAAACCACCCATGTTTTCATTCCCTCTATATGACCGCGTACTCCACGGTCGCCACAGATTTACGATCCGACATCTGCCGATCGCGCTTAACTAACGTCCTGGCTTCGCCAGCACCCATCAACATATACTGACCCGCCTCAGCCACATGGCTGTAATGACCCTTGTCCGGAACATCACGGTAACGCTCCTCACCACTCACCTGGATACGCTTGTACGCATACCCACCACCCATCGCCTTGCGGAGCATCGTGCAAGACGGATGAACTAAAAGACCAGGCTCGCCGTCGATCAAACGGGACAAGCACATAGCAACCGACTCCCGGCGCTTCATGAAATCGTTAGTGGGCGCAGGACGAGCCATCACGCCACCAGCCTGTAAGATCTGAAACGGCGTCGTCTCATCAGTCTGCGAACGCCCCATGCCAGCGGGGTCGCCAGTGATCGACGCAAATGTAAATCCAGGATAACGCTCGTGCATCGCAGCGCGCAGCAGCTCAGTGAAACGCTTCGCACCCATGTCTTGCGTCACCAGTTCGCTATGCCAGCGCCACTGACCCATCGGGGACTTCTGACCAAATACCGCAGCAGGCGTCAGCCCGAAATCAATCCCAATATAAATCGGCCACTTTTCGATGATGTCGAACTCGCGGACATGCACCCGGTCCTTGAACTCCGGATAGACAGGCTTGCCGTCGCGCACAAAACCATACTGGCCGTGGACATAAACATTTATCCAATCATCGTCTTTGCCCGCAAGCTGGCGCTTATAATAATCGACAGGGAGATTCTCGACGTTCTCCGCATTCGCCTCCAAACCGCCAGGCTGTCTAAAAAAATCCCAGCCCAGAGGCTTCTCCTCCTCAGCCATCCGATACCACCAGTGATCGTTGTCAGGCGGATTGGTATCGCAAATAATTCCAGACCACTCGCACCCGCCCATCATCACAGATGGGAAACGACCGACGCGGCCCGTCAGGCCATCAAGCACCTGCTTGGGGATCTCTCGCGCCTCATTGCACCAGGCGCCCGTCAGCTCCATCGACAGGAGCTTCGAGATGTCGTCGGGGCGGTCGAGCGCCAGAAAAATTACCTCGAGATCAAGATCGCCCTCAGTAATACGGTGGGACGGCGGACCCTGGTCGATCCAACGCCCAACCGACGCAGGAACCCACTGGTGCCAGGATTTGATGGTCGTCGTCTTCAGCTCGGGGTAGCTGTTGCGAATGATCGCCCAGCGGCTGTTGCGCTTGCCGTTCGTGCCGATGCGTTGCTCCGACGCACGACGCAGGATCTCGATGATGCAGGCGGTGGACTTGCCGGAGCCGAACGGTCCCATGAGCCCACGGAAAAAAGCGTCAGATAATAGGAAGCTGTTCACAACAGGGCCGGGAGGCGTGTAGTTGATCGCGATCACGTTGCTCAAGAACGCCCCCAAGGTGGGAGGACGGCAGATATTTTTTGACCAGTTTTAGGTGGGAAGGGGGAGCCCACTCGCCGCCGCCCGGCGTTCGCCCCCCCCACCCCCCCGGCCCTCGATCTTGAGCGCCACCTTGAAAGCTGGGCCGAGGCGGCTCGCCAGGCAGCGGCCAGCGCCCCGGCGAGCACCGCGAAAGGGAGGATGAACGGGGCGAGGATGGCGATCAGGATGCCGCCGCCGGATGAACATCTGTCTTCTGAGCAGATGGTTCTAGCCTCCAAGTCGTTGTTATTGCTGGGACGGCAGGGGGCTTTCTCCAGCTTTTTCTCCAAAGCGGTCATTTATCGCCGCCGTTCTGGGTCAGATTGACCTGGATCGCGATGCCGACGACGCCATTTCCCTCGAGTTCGAGCTTGTCGCCGTAGACCTTGGGCTTCATCTTGGAGGCGATCCAACGCTTCGCCTCGACCCG
>Ga0209829_10000745_pt1 | contig 28442 bp, 21 predicted proteins | sample C_140205_EF_Meta_FD_187311 | JGI IMG/M metagenome (GOLD analysis project Ga0209829, IMG submission 187311) | Freshwater microbial communities from Lake Croche, Canada to study carbon cycling - C_140205_EF_MetaG (SPAdes) (version 2) | ecosystem: Environmental > Aquatic > Freshwater > Lake... | reverse complement strand
CAAGCATTCCGCTCCGCCCAGTTCCATGAGGAGGATCTGGGCGGAAACCGCATGCGGATCCAACGAAGACTGGTCCTTCAACAAACAGCGCCCAGGTGATAACTCGCTGAATCTTCTGCCACCTTCTTCCGGTCCGTCCGCGCTGAAGTGGATTACGCCTTTGCTGCCAGTAAACAGACTCGCTATGGCCACGTCGGAGAGTGCCTGATTCAATCTTTTTGGGGCGAAGGGCTGTTCGTCCCCGGTCGGCCCGAATACATATGGACCTTCTGGATTCGCACCCCTATCGCCAACCTTAGTGACCATCCATCCCCGGTCCGCAGTGTCTTGAATTATTAGCATCGGGTCGGAATTCAAGGCGTGGGGGATGAGGTAAATGCATCGGGTTGAAACCCTGCCGTCGGGTGGAAATCCGCAAGCCGGCGCGTTCATCACTGCAAAACCGGGAGCAATACCGGCCGTGGACAAACATGCCGCTGGTGCTGGGGCGCCGCCGCAAGCGCTGAGGTTTTCAGCCGCTTGGGAATCCGCCCCCGCTTGAATGAGCATGGGGACCGTGAGCAAAGCGACAGCGATTCCATTTTGCATCTGCTTCATTTGGGCCTCCTCTTTCTGCTTGAATTTCTCCCCAGCCGCTTCCAGACAGCCGGTCGGGTCACCCCTCGATCTGCTTTGCGTCCCGCCTCACCTGTATTGGGCAAGCCAACGAACCATGAATACCCATACGATGGATTTAAGAGGATGCTAGGATCGGCGCGGACAATGATGGACGCTCTTCGGACCGGTCAAGCCGCAGGCAGGAGTGTCTGTGGTAGCGATGATGCGGGTAACGCCCCTTGGCCAAAAGACGCAGGGAAGTGAAGGCGTAAAAGAACCAGCAGCCGAGAAAAAACCGTTGTTACTGGCCAGAAAAGGGCTTGGCGCGACCTGCCCTAAACAGCTGTGGAATCCTGGAACCCGACGGACCGGATGGAATGGAGTGTTTGGACTGAAGGCATACTGAAGCGACCTGTCCAATGCCAAGAGCAGACCGTGTGGTTGTGGTTGGCAGAGCATGGACCTTCGACCGACAAGACTTCAGGCTCAATGGCTCCAGTAGTGTGGGGGAAACACCGACAGGAAAGCCGGATGCGGCAAAACCACATGTCCGGTTTGGAGGGGCGTCGATCCCGCCATTATTAATCCGCCAAGGAGGATTAGGGCGAGAGCCGCTCAATTCGCCAGTCCTGATTGGTTTGTCGTGAATAGCAAAACCGATCATGCAACCGGCTGCGGCCGCCCTGCCAGAATTCGATCCGTTCGGGGCGTAATACATAACCACCCCAGTAAGGGGGCATGGGAATGTCTTCGCCGGGGTGGACCTTCTCCAATTCCCGCAGGCGCTCTTCGAGAGTGGCTCGGTCTGGGATGACAGTGCTCTGGTCTGAGACCCAGGCTCCCAGCCGGCTGCCTCGCGGGCGGCTCTTGAAGTAGGCCTGGGATTCCGCCGCGGATAATTTGGCAACCGTTCCGGCAATGGTCACCTGTCGCTCCTGATCTGCCCAGTAGAAAACCATGGCGGCTTTGGGGTTTTGCCCCAGTTCCCGGCCCTTGCGGCTTTGGTAATTGGTGAAAAAGAGAAAGCCCCGCTCATCCACCCCCTTGAGCAGAACCACCCGGGCGGAGGGGGTTCCAGTTTGGTCGGCAGTGGCCAGAACGGCGGCATTGACTTCTGTGGGTTGGAAGCCCCGCACCAGAAGCAATGATTCGTAGAGGCCCACGAAGAAGCGCCTGACGCGTCCGCTGCGCCGATCCCCCGAAGCCTGCTCAAACCACTCTTTGAATTGCGCAATAGGTTCCGGCAAAAGATCTTCCCGTCTGAGCTCGGCCAGTTTGTATTCTCTCCGCAGATCCGCAATGGTCATGGTTTGGTGGGGTTAACTTGTCTGGTTTGCCAGCCGGATTTCTTCGCGAAGCTTTCTTGATTCCAAAGGTTCGCTCCTGGAGCACGAGGCTAGGATGGCTTCGGACATGCCGTGAATGATTTTTTTTTCGGCGGGACAAATGGTGGCCAGCACTCCGCCTAGTTTGGCACGGGCCGCATCCCCCTGGCCACTGACAAAATAATAGGGACAGAGCCGGGCCCGGCCTTTCATCTCAACCCTGACCTTGTTCTGGAAGTCAAACCACTCCGCATTGATGATCCGCGGTTTTTCATAGCGTTGCAAAACAAAGGGGGAGTCGGAAAAGCTGGCGATGGCGTGATCCACCGCCGCGCTCCAATCAGCTTGCGAGAGGTCGCTTCCGAGATACACCCCTCGGGCACCCCAAGCCAGTTCCGAAAAGCCCGATACCTTCAGGATCAGGTCCCGTTCCTTTTGGGAAAGGGCTTTGAGCTGGTGCCAGTCTGTCAGGTTTAATCCGGGGAATGCGGCATGGGGCGGTAAGGGGGATGGGTCAACGACCCAGGTGTAGGGTGAATAGCTGCGGAGACGGTTGAAAAAAGCCTCGCCCAATTCCTGCCGCCAGAAGTGCTGCAGGTTGCGGTTCCAAAGCAGGGCGAAGAGCAGTTTTTCCTCGAAGAGCGGTTTGGGCGGGGGAGTCAGGTGGATTTTCTTTGCGGCGGCCAGCTCGAAAATTCTTTTTGCACTTGCCACGCTGGCTAGATCGAAGAGTTCAAAAAAACGATAGACCGCGTCCCCATCGGCAAACCCTTGGAAACTGGAGGTCTGAAGGTTGAATCGGGAACTGCCCAGTTGATCCGCCATCCATTGCATTTCGGGGCGGTAGGTCGAGGCCTCTTCAGATACGACGATGTGGACCTGGGATGCGCCATCGAAAATGGATTCAAATCCGCGGAGCATGCCGTCCGGGCCGCCGATGACTTCGACCGACGGCATTCCTTGGTCCGTTTTGGAATAGGTCTGGTTGAGCCACGCCGTCAATCCAATGCCGCCCGGAACGGAATCCAGTTCGGTCACGTGCAGGCCGTGTTCCGTGAGAAGGAGGTCGGGGCGGATGACTCTTGGGACCTCGTTTTTAAAGGCGTTTGAGCGCTGCAATTCAATGAGTTCCGCCGGTTTGCCCCGGTCCAGCAGTTGTGCGATCCAAGCCGGCTGGCTGCCCTCGGCGCTTTTGCGATAGAGCAGGTTGACGGCGCGGTAGAATTGCAGCAGCACGCGGCCCAGGGAATCGATTTCCTTTGCAAGCGTTTCACCAAGCGGAAACGGAGATGGGGAGATCCTCCATTGCTGGCCGGCAAAAAGACCGCCCGAAGGCATGGAATCGCGGATGGCAAGGGCCTGTCGTGCCGCGCATTCAGCCACCGCCGAGGGCGGGACAGACGGCTTAATCAGTGATGGTTTGGATGGCATCGGCGTTTTTTTCCAGCCCGGCGGCGGCGCGTTAAGTGCGGATCTGCCCGGTGCCAAAGCCCAGCCACTTGTAGGTGGTCAATTCGTCCAGCCCCATCGGGCCCCGCGCCCCAATTTTATCGGTGCTGATGCCTATTTCCGCTCCCATACCGAACTCCCCGCCGTCGGTGAAGCGGGTGGATGCGTTCCAATACACCGCTGCCGAGTCCACTTCGTCAAGAAATCGGTTTGCGCGGGCCTCGTTCCGGGTCACGATGCTCTCGGAGTGGCCCGATCCGTAAAAATTGATATGCTCGATTGCCGCAGCCACGCCGTCAACGATGCGGATGTTCAGAATATAGTCGTTGTATTCGGTGAACCAGTCATCCTCGGTGGCTGGTTTCACATCCAGCAAGGTATTGGCGCCGGTGTTTTTCAGGATCAGCTCCGCTTCGACATCCGCGCGAAGTTGGACTTTTTTCGCCGCTAGGCTTTGGGCAACGGCCGGCAGGAAAGTGTCGGCAACAACACGGTCGATTAGCAAGGTTTCCATCGCGTTGCAAACTGCGGGGCGCTGCACCTTCGCGTTCAGAACAATCCGCTCCGCCATCCCCAGATCGGCCTCCGCATCCACGAACACATGGCAAACGCCCTTGAAATGCTTTATGACCGGAACCTTGGAGCATTCTGTCACCGCCCGGATCAGGCTCTCGCCGCCGCGGGGCATGCACAAATCCACATATTTCGTGAGCGAGAGCAGCGCCGGCACCGCCTGTCGATCGGTGGTGGGCACCACTTGGATGGCGTTTTCGGGGAAGTGCTGAAGCGCCGCTTTGCCGGCCTCAATCAGGGTCCGGGCGATGATTTGATTGGAATGGAGGGCCTCTTTTCCGCCGCGCAGGATTGTCGCATTGCCCGACTTGAAGCAGAGGCTGGCAGCATCGGCGGTCACATTGGGACGCGATTCATAAATAATCACCACGACTCCGATGGGGGTGGAGATTTTACGGAGTCTCAAACCATTGGGGCGGAAGCGTTCGTCCAGCAGTTTGCCGAGGGGATCGGGGAGGGCGGCCACCTCGCGCAGGCCCGAGGCCATGTCGAGAATGCGTTGGTCGTCGAGTTTGAGCCGGTCGAGCATGGCTGCCGGCAAACCGCTTTTGACTCCTGCTTCCAAGTCGAGCGCGTTGGCCTGCTTGATGGGGATGGCGTTTTGTTCCAGCGCGCTGGCCATCGCCAGCAGGCAGGAGTTTTTTTCGGCGGTCGTGAGTCGGGCCAGGGCCCGTGACGCTTCTTTGGCCTGCCGTGCCAGTTGCGTCATCTGCTCGATCAAGGTCGTCATGAACTGTGAAGTTAAGGCAAAATGCGGAAGTGAAAAGGCCGAAGTTGACGGGGCGGCTTGATCGAGGCGCTGCCGCCATTTGCGCTGCAACGGCCGCCCACCGGAGCCGGGCACGTTGCCAATGATGATTTCGCCGGTGACAGGCTTGCAGTGTGCTTCGCGGGGCGATTTGGATGTCGGTTTTTGGATGGTGAAAATTTTGCGTTGAAAAATCTCCGAGGTTTTGCCGGGCGCGAAGGATTGAAGGCGGTCTCGGGCGCAGCGGGCAACCGCTCAAACCGGCCTCGCAGAGGTTCATCTCCAAGGCGTCTCCACCCGCGCGGATGTTGACACGGCTCACCGCTGATGGGGCGGCAGATTAGGGTCGGATCGGGGGGCACATGCAGACGGGGGGACGGAATGTGTCATCCGTAATCGATACGGGGGCTTCGTTGTAGAAGCTCGGCGGCGAGGGATCGATTGGTGCAAGCCGCTTGGGTATGACAGGCAGGGTTTGGAGAAGATCGTCGCCGCTGGCGGAACGAATGGTTTGTGACGCTTGGACTGCCATCCTTTATGGGAGAGCATTCCCATGCGGGGGGGCTTGTAAAACTACGAAAACACTGACTGGAGAGCAGGATTCGGAAAAACCAGGGCTGCGGAAGCCAGTGCTGTGCTCCGCTTCAAGCTCCTATATGCCAGTTTATAGAGGACTTCTTTGCACGCCGATGCCGCAGGCGCGCTGCCCTGCAAAAGCGGCAACGAGTGCAGGTTGACAGCGCGGCTCCGCTTCCAGCACCATCGCTCCATGATTGATGAGACTGGAAGCCACTGTTCCTCGAAGCGCGCTGAGCGCGGAAAAACGGCGGGGGGCGTGAATCTTAAATCCCCGATCTTCACCGATGCAATAAGCCCATCGAATTTCCAGCGTGAATCGTAGAGATTTTTGTCTGAGCCTTGCCGCCTTGCCAGGCTTTGTCATTTCGGCGGGGATTCTTTCCGCCCAAGGCAGGGTAGGGTCCGGCAGGGCAGCCGCGCCGGACCGTTCCGGGCGTATCCGCTTTGTGCTGCAGGATCGGTTGGAACATCCTTTTTATTGGTGGCCGCGCACCTTGCTCCGCTATCCGGTCCGGTTCGAATCCTCAGTGGACCTGAACCGGATGGAGCTGGTGCGGGTTGACACGGGGGAGCGGATTCCCTTTCAGTTCTCTGACTCGGTGTCGGATCATGACGGAGTGCAAAGGGCGACGCTCAATTTCTTTTCGGATCTGCCCAGCGGCGCGAGGCGCGAGTTCGTGCTTTCCGGTGTCGCTTCGCCGCTCGCCAGCCCGCCGCTGGTGACTGAGCATCGGGAAGGCCGGACGATCGTGCTCGATTCGGGTGTTATGCGGGTCCGTATCCCCGCAACCCAGACAATACGCGGTGAAGCGCCTGGCCCCATTCTGCAGGTGTCCCGCGGCGGTTCATGGTTTGGATCCTCCAGCCTCAGTTTCGACGGCGACCAAGTTGTGCGGGTCACCGCCCGTCGTCTGGCTGCGGGGCCTTTGTTTATAGCCTATGGGCTGACCTACGAGACCAAAGGCGGCGGCCGGTATGCCGCCAAAATCCAATGCGAGGGCGGAATGGATTTCGTTCGGTTTGAGGAGGACATGGAGGGGCTGCGGCCCGGAATGCGCGGAGTAATGACTTCGACGTGGTCCGGATTAGGCCTGACACATCGTCAGGCCCCCAATCATCCATTTCCCTTGTCGGATCAAGTGCGCGGTTACGATGATTATGCTTGGGAACCCATCGACGCGCCCTGGATTTTTGAGCCCCGGCAGCTGCCGGAGGGGCGGTTGCCCTTCGCCTTGGGGGTCTACGAACGGGCGCCGGGGAATTTTCACATTGGCACCTTTGCAAACTTTTGGAACCAGAAGTCGGCCGACGCCTTGGGGGTGTTTATCGACAAGGCGGACGCGTGGCAGGATCACGAGTATGCCTACGAGGTGGAATCGCCCACTCTGGAGGTGCGCTACCACTATCGGGATGGCGAGTTTTGTTGGAAATGGCCGCTGTCCCGCGGCCGTCGCTCGACGTGCATTGCTTTTTACGACCATGCCAAGGACCGGCAGGCCATGCGCCGGCTGGAGGAGTGTTTTCAGATTGTGAAGCAGGACGGGGCATCGTACGGGGTTCCGCTGACATTCACATCGCACACCCTGTTTTTGCAGAATCGTTACGGCAGCCTCAACCTGGACCTGATAAAGGACTGGGTGCTTGAGTATCCGGAAGGGGCGCGGCGACCGGCGGCTCTTTTTGCCGGTAGAACGCAGGATCCAGCCGCGCTGGAGGAACGAATCATGACCTCGTCCTATGTCTGCACCCTGCCCGTGTCCGGCATGCGTCAGATGGCCGGACACGGCCCCATCCCGGGCAGAAGCATTGTGAACTTCAGTCCGGTCCCGAGCCGGCAGGTGGCCGGGTGGATCGAGTCATTCAACGATTGCAGCGCGCAGATGACAGTGCGTCAGCGGCGCCGGCTCACGGCGCTCTTTCTGTTGATGGCCCACGTTCATGCCGCAGAGGATTTTATGCCGCTTGCCACGCTGCTGGCCGGACACCCGAATTTTCTGGCTGACGTGAAATCCGTGCCGCCGGGAATGTCATTCTTGTTTCCGGAACACCCGCTGGCGTCGACTTGGGCGGACATGTGGGAGAAGTGCGTGGAATTGAATACCCGCTTCAACACGCGGCCCGGCGTGAAAACCTGGGACGCCCGGGGCGGTCGATGGACCGAAAACCTTGGCACCTACGTATGGGCCTTTCTGCGGCCTTCATTGCGGACGGAGTTTCTGCTGCGGGAGTATGACGACCAGGAACGGTTCATCTCACCCCAACTGGCGGAGATGGCCGATTGGCTGGTCAACGCGCTGTCCGCCCCGTTCAACGGAGAGTCTGAAGCGGGTTTTGCCAATCTCACGCGGGTGGATCAAGGGCGCGATTGGGGGGTGGTGGCGCCGGGCAAAGGACCCTTGCGCGTTCATCCGCCTCAGGGCGCGCACTCCGAACAGCGTTTTCCACCCCGATCGCTCTGGTATCTGGGCGCATGTCTGCAGCGTTACGCTCCCATGGCCGCCGAACACGCCATGTGGGCATCACGCCCCACCGATCCCGATGCGGAGGGCTCGTCGGATCGAAGAAAACCGCAGCGCGGCAACTCCAGGCTCGAGGACAATCGGGGCACTAATCCGCACCTGCGCAGCTCCAAGTTCACAGGCTACGGCATTGTCCTGCGGGCTTCGGTGGGCACCCCCAACGAACTGTCGATCCATCTCCAGCAGGTGGACGAAGGATCAAATTACCGCTGGGGCCGGGCGGGAGAGGGCGGATGCGGCATTTTATACTTCTACGCCGGTGGCAAGTCTTATAGCCATACAGGGCCGGAGGACGTCGGCGACCGGGACGATCAGGACACCGACTTTTGCACGACTTTCGGCGTTTATAAGAACGGAGTATTCCGTTCCATCGGAATGAACGTGCTTTCCCGCCCGTTGTATGATCTGGGCACGGGCCAGTTTGCGGAGCTTGTGCCGCGGCAGGGTCCCGCGGCCTACGCTGCCCCGGAGTATCTGGGCCGCAGCGTCTTGCTGGCCGGCAATGAATACTTCGTGCTGTATGACAGCGTCGCCAACCAGGCGATCATACATCGGTTGACTTGGTTTGTGCGCAAAGGGGATGAACTCCCCATGATCCAGCTTCTGCTGGGAGCGTTCGGCAGCCGGGAGACCCAGCGCACCGAGCTGAGCACCGCCACAACCACCGGCGTGTGGTTCGACGGGTTGGGCGATTCTCTGGCAGTCGTCAGTCACCGCAAGGATATACAGGCCGAGGGGACTCGCTTTGGTTGCCGCGTCAGCCTGCCCGGCATTCAGGATCTGGTCTTCCGCAATCCCAAGCCGATTCGCTTTGCTGAGGGCGGCCTCCTTTTCGACGGGACCGCAGGACTTATCCGGACCGCAAAGGGCCGAATCGAGTTCTCTCTGTTTCACGGCACTCGGATAGGAGTTCCGGGGCTGGTTTTCACCACCGAGGACAAGGATCTGGGGATTGGCGGCTGCACCATGGATGGCCGCGCCCCTTCGGGTCAGTTCTTCGCGCCCAAGGCATCCTCTGTCAGGATCACGATGTCCGGCGTTTCGGAAAGGACTGTTTTTTACATCGACGGTGCAGCCGCCACCACACGGCGCGAATCCGGAGTTCTCGTGGTGGAGCTTGTGCAGGGGCGTCATCATTGGGAACTAACCGACGCCCTGCCTGCCCCCATAGCGCCCAGCGTGGTGAGAACAGAAAATCACGCCGGCGGCGGGCGGGTGATCGCTGAGCCGGTTGCCGCCGCGGCTCAATACAGGTTGGAGTTGAGCAAGGATGGGGGATCCACTTGGTCCGCGCTGGATGTTCAAAACACTCCTGAGTTTAAGCTGAGCGGGCTTGCTGACGGGGAAAAGGTGCATGTGCGGGTTGTTGCAATCAACGCAATGCACGCCAGTGTTCCGGGTCCGGAGTATCCACTCTATGTCACCAGCCAGCCTCCTGCACCTCCTGACGGGGTCAGGATTGAGTTGTCGAGCGGATCGGCCACCGTCAGTTGGGGGCAGGTTTTGGGCGTTACGGAATACCGGCTTTATGCCAAAGCCAGAGATGCGAAGGGGTTTCAGCTTCTCTACCGAGGGCTTGATCGCTCTTATGTGGACAAGCGGTCTGGCATTTCCGCCTGCGACATGCTTCCAAGGCGAGTCGCCGGTCCCACGGATCCAGCCGCAGTCATCTACTGCGTTAGCGCGGTCAACGGAAACGGGGAAGGTGTGAAGTCTCGGACGGCTGACACCGACCCGGGGTCGTGGCGCAATTGGAACCCTAGGCCGGGCGAGCCGTTCCGCCGCGTGACGAGCTTTTTGCCTGGATCGGATCCTTCGGCAGGCGACTGGCCTCGCTATTATCCCGAATAAAAACCGCTCCGGACAATCCGCCGCCTTGCGAAAGTCGCGGCAACGTGTTGCGGGTTCTGACCTGAGGGGTGTGCCGGCAAGCCGGCTGGACGGCATCGTCGCGGCGCATCCTGTGGGACAAAGGGAACACACGCCGATCAGTTTCAACAGCTGAAACAGGTCGTTGTGGTGGAGCAATCCAAGGATCTGGAAATGCCGGCGCTGCATGATGGCGGCGGCCCCTGAGCTGATCATCGCATCCACATAGAGTCAGACTGTGAGGGGATCGGCTTTCACTGCGCTTTTTTCCGGACGTTTTTGGACGTTCGTAAACCGGCGACTGGTGCGATGTGGACGCTGCCTGAAGTCCGCGTCGCCACGAGCTTGAAGCGGAAAGCGGAATGTTTGGCTGCCTGCAAATGACTGAACTCATTTTCCAGAACTTACTTTAGGCAATTGCTAGAGGTGACCAACTACGCCGGAATACGAAATTTGCACAACCGGTTTGGCTTCGCGGGATCGGGTTGTCAGGTGACGGAAGAAATTAGGTCAGGGCAGGGGGGCTCCGGTCTAGGGCGGGAGTGGGACTGGAGCCAGCTGTCGGGATTGAACCGACGACCTTCGCTTTACAAAAGCGTTGCTCTACCGCTGAGCTAAGCTGGCAACCGATAGCAAGCTCAGCATGACAGTCAGACCTGCCTGCGTCAAGACGCGCCGGGTTTGAATCAAGGAATGTCAGTGAGGGCCCGGCCAAAGACCCAGGCCACGCCGCGTTCGATCCGCTCGCGCATATGATCGGAGTGGCGGCCGGGCGGTTCGTAGAAGGTTGTGCGGAAGGAGTTTGTCTGGAGAGCTTGGGCGATTTTGCGCGCGCCGATGTTGGCTTTGTAGGCATCGTTGGCCGCGCCATCGAGATAAACAAGTTGTCCCCGGCCGAAGGCGCGGGGATTTGTCCGGGCAATGGTCAACGGATCGTTCTCCAGCCAGCGCCGCCAGACCCGCTCGCGAAAGTCACCCCTCGAGCCGTAGAGCCATTCAAAAGAGCCGTGGTGCAGGAATCCGCGCGGGGCGTAGGCGGCGGAAAGTGCCAGCGCATAGGTCAGATCCCCGTTGGCCGGGGCGGGCAGGCGGCCGGAGCAAAACTGTCCGATCTTATCGGCCGCCACATTGGTGACTCCGGCCAGTTTTACCAGTGGCAGATGGCTCAGGTTGAAGTCTGAGTCCGGGCTCAAGGCGACCACGGCATCGAAGAGTTGCTGCCGGGCCATGCCCAGGCGCAAGGCGCCGAACCCGCCGCTGGAATGGCCCGCGATGATTCGCCGGATGCCGTTGCTTGGCACCGGATGCCGCGATTCCACAGAAGCGACGATTTCGTTGCAGACGTAGTCCGCGTAGTTTCCTTGGGCGGGCGAATTGAGATATTGACTACCGCCCCAGCGGGTTTTGCCGTCCACAACAACGAACACCACCGGGGTGATTTGGTCGGCTATTTCCTGGGTGAGCTTGAGCCACGTGTTTGAGCCGGTGATGAAGCGGGCGGCGGAATTCCCGAAGCCGGGCAGGTAGTAGATCACGGGCAGGCGAATGCCGTTGGTTGCCTGCGCCGGGAGGAAAACCGGGGTTTCCCGCAGGTCCGGATCGTGCAGGGGATTGTGTTTAAGGATACGGCTGCGCAGCGGGATGACCTCCATTTGCGCGCCGCGGGCGCACCAAGAAAAGGCCCAAAGCAGGATGAGGGCAACGCCAAGCCGCAGTCCGCTATGCTTTTTGCCAGTCCGGTTTTTGATCATAAACCCAGCGATAATATTCCGTCATCCGTAGTTCAGTCGCCGCGGCTTCATCCAGGCAAAGGGTGACGTGTGGGTGCAGTTGCAGCGCGCTGGCGGGGTTCATGGCGGTGACGGGGCCCTCGACGGCGCCGGCGATGGCGCGGGCCTTCTTGGCCCCGAAAGCCAGCAGCAGGCAGTGCCGCGCCTCAAGGATGGTCCCGATGCCCATGGTGATGACATGCTGTGGCACCTGATCCTCGTTCCCGAAGAAGCGGGCGTTGTCGCGCCGGGTCTGCGGAGTCAGCGTCTTGATCCGGGTGCGTGAGGCCAGAGAAGAAGTCAGTTCGTTGAATCCGATGTGGCCGTCGGTGCCGATTCCCAGCAGTTGTAGATCGATGCCGCCCGCAGCGCTGATTTGGCTCTCGTAACTCTGGCAGGCGGCGGGAATGTCAGCGGCCATGCCGTCTGGGATGTGAACCGATTCCGGGCGGATATTGACATGGCGGAAAAGTTGCTGCTGCATGAAGCTGTGATACGACTGGGGATGCTCGCGGGGGATGCCTATGTATTCATCCAGATTAAAGGTGGTCACCCGGCTCCAATCGAGATGAAGGTTGATCAAGGAGCGATAAAGGAGTTCCGGGGTGCTGCCCGTGGCCAAGCCAATTACGGCACCGGGCTTTTTCCCGATGAGCTTGGCCATGAGCCGGGCGGCGATTTCTGTGGCGGCTTGAGGCGTGGATTGGATAATGATTTCCATAAGATTAAAGCTTGCCCAGTCGCTGGTTTAATTTCCCCTGAACATCCTCCCGAAACCGCCCGATGAACCCCAGAACATAGTCCGCAATGTCCAGTTTGGTATCCTGCACCAGCGGGGTTAGATCCATGCCGAAGACAACCTGGGTCGCCTGGTCGGTGGCGTGGGAGTCGAAGAAGGTGGCGTTGGCGGAGCGCCGGCCCAGCGTGGCCAGATCATAGCGTTTACCCCCGGCGATCTGCGAGTCGAACAGCCCATTGAGTTTCATGGCGAGATTGTCATGGCCGCTCACATCCATAACCACCTTGGATCCATCGTCCAGCCAGTCCAGATCCCGCCATACTTCGCAGCCGATGACCTGCTTGGGGCGCCGGGCGCGGGGCATCTCGCGCATGGCCTGCAGGGCGGCGACGACCACGCCGATGTGGGTGTCGTGTTTGTCGGCGGGGTTGTGGGTGTAAACCACCTCGGGCTGCGCCAAAGTGAGAATCTGCTTGAGATCGTTTTTGAGCGAGGTGTCCGTGGCGCTTTTGACCAAGCTGCTTGGATAATCCAGCTGGATCATGATGCTGTAAGCCCCCAGCTTGGCGGCGCGGTTTTGTTCGGCCCGCCGCACCGCGCGGAGTTGTTCGTCGGTGAATCGGGCGTATTTGCCGGCCCGTGAGCTGCCCGCGCCGTTGGTGCAGGTGACCCCGCCGAACCATTTGCTGCGGCTCTTGAGGCATTGCAAGATGCCGTGGAAGGCCATGAACTCCAGATCGTCCTGATGGGCGCCGATGCCCAAGTGGGTGACGCGTTTGAGCGCCGGGCCGGCCGGCCGGCCGCTTGGCACATGAATTTCCGCACTCGGATTCTGCAGTTTCATAGAGTCAGGTCTTCAGGGCGGGCAGACTGGCGGCGGCGACGGCCTGACCCACCCGCCGCGATTTCTCGTCGGGCAGTCGCAATTTAATTTTGCGGTGGACTTCGGGGAAATGGGTCTTGAGGATGATGCGCGCTTGATCGATCAAGATTTCCCCGCCCTGTCCCGTGGTCACTCTGCCCAAAATGAGCGCCTGGCGGTAGTCATAAAAATCAGCGTATTGCGCCAAGGCGCACCCCAGATAGACGCCGATGGTCTGATAGATTCTGGCGGCGCGTTCGTCGCCCTTGGCCATGAGGGACTGCACCTCCTTAAGACGTTCGGGCAGCCCCATTTTCGCCGGCATTGTCAGCTTGGCCGCGGGGATGAGCTTGTTGACCGCCTGCTGGGAAAAATACAGCGCCCCCACGCCCCGGTCTCCGGACCATTCATCCACAGCGGCTCCCGGTTGAAAGTCCACCGGTGCAAAGGCCAGCTCGTTGAGCCAACCCGGAATCCGCCCCTTCTGATCCATGAAGCCGGCCGCCTGACTGGAACCCATGGCCAGTCCGAGCATGCCCTGACTGCCCAATGACATGGCTCCGGCCAGTGCGGTGACATCGCCGTCGTTGAGGACCAAGAGGGGGACGTTCCATTCGCGCTGCAGGCGTTTGAACAGGCCGGCCGCCTGCGGGAAATCCTTCTTGGAAACCGCCCGCACCAAGGAGGCGACCCGGATTTCATTGTCTACGATCACGCCCGCGGAGCTGCCTCCGATGGCATCGACCCGCGGCAGATGTGCTGCGGCCCGATGCAGGGCTGAGGCCAGATGGTGGTAGTGGTAAAGGGGATTGGCTTGGTTTTTCGGGTCCCAAGGGGATTCCTCGCTGAAGACCACTTCGCCGTTGATGGCGGCGCACACTTTGTAATCGCTTGCGCCCAAATCAAATCCGATCCGACAGCCGTCAAGGTGTCCGCCCGCGGGGTTTTGGGCTTCATTGGCGGCCGGCACCCTGTCGGGGGTGGTCGACACCACCTCGAATTTTTTGCCGTAGGCCGAGGACATCAAAGCGCAGTCGAATTTTCGCGCCCCGCGGGACGAAAAGGTTTTGCGCAGGAAATCGGCGATGGCCTTGGGGCCGCCGACGTGCAGGCGCCAGCCGCCGCGGGACCAGAGAAGAAACTTAACCAACCGCTCGACGTAGAGAAGGGTGGCGGGGTCGCTCCCGGGGAGTGAAACCGTTTCGAGGCGCGACAGCAGTCCGTTGTCCCGTTCAAGTCCCAGGATCAGCGGTTGGGCCAGCCCGGATTTTCGGGCGGCTTCCACATAGTGCCGGTTGAATTGCACAGCCGGCTGGAAGGTGGGATCCAGCGGGGCGCGGAGTGTGACGCGGGGCAGGTTCATGTTAATACGGTTGCAAAAGGACTGATCGGATTTCAGGGCGCTCAACCTCTGCTTAAATCGCGAGGCGCTCGTTGAAAACAAACACATTAAGGTGTCGGCGTCAAAAGTGAAGGACATTTTCATGCCAGATCCCCCCCTTCCCTCATAATCGACTGGTTTTTGCCACGGTTTGGACAAATACTATCGGCGACATGGAAAAGGAAAAGATGGACACGAATCAGAAGGCGTTGGAGATCAATGTGGACGCCAAAAAATACGGCGCTTTTGCGGAGATCGGCGCGGGCCAGGAGGTGGCCCGCTGGTTTTTCCACGTGGGCGGGGCCGCCGGAACGGTGGCCAAGACCATCTCGGCCTATGACATGTCGGTGAGCGATGCCATATACGGACCGGCCGACCGCTATGTCAGCCGGCGCCGCTTGCAGGCCATGCTGGATCTGGAGTTTCAGCTTTTGCTGCAACGACTGGATCCGCAGCGGGGGGAGAGGACGACTTTTTTCGCCTTTGCGAACACGGTGGCCACACGTAGCTTCACCCGGCAGGAGGAGGGCCACGGGTGGCTGGGGGTCAAGTTCCAGACCCGTCCGCGCGAAACCCCTTCCCAGATCATCATCCACGCCCGGTTGCTGGACCGTGAGAATGTCCGCGAGCAGGAGTCTCTGGGCATGCTTGGCGTCAACCTGATCCACGGCGCTTTTTACGGGCACTCTGACCCGTCGCGGCTTATCGGCACCTTGCTGGATAGTTTGTCCAACCAGCGGGTGGAGGTGGACATGATCAAGTTTTCCGGGCCGGCCTTTTCCGGGGTGGACAACCGTCTTATGGCGTTGCAGCTGGTGCAGCAGCAGCTCACCGATGCGGCGCTCTTCACGGCGGAGGGGGAAACGGTCATTCCCGCCGAACTGCTCTATAAAAAGCCCGTCCTTATTGAGCGCGGCAGCTTCCGGCCGCTCACCAATCCCATGCTCGACATGCTGGAGCGAGCCGGGGACCAGTTTTTAGCCGAGCCCGGACTCAAAGGCGAGCCGCCCGTGGTGGTGATGGAAATGACGCTCCGGCAGTTGCAGGTGGGCGCGGCCATCGATCACCGCGATTTTCTGGACCGTGTGGACACGCTTCGGGCGACGGGCAAGCCGGTGCTCATTTCAAATTTTCTGCGGTATCACCGGTTGGTGATGTATCTCTCGCGCCACACGCAGAAACTCATCGGACTGCCGCTGGGGTTGGTGCGGCTGCGCGATATTTTGGATGAAAAGTTTTACACCGATCTGGGCGGCGGCTTGATGGAATCCCTCGGCCAGTTGTTTAAGAACGGAGCCAAACTCTATGTATATCCCTCCCTCGACCGGAAGACGGGCCGGTTGACAACTGTGGAGAATCTGGAAGTCGCCCCGCATCTGCGGCATCTTTACTCGCATTTGGTCGAAAACCGATTCATCGAAAACATCCGCAACTACAGCCCCGAATACCTCGCGATTTACTCCGGGGATGTCCTTGCAAAAATCCAAGCCGGCGATCCGTCCTTCGACCAGCTTGTTCCCGCGCCGGTAGTGGAGGTCATCAAGGCCAAGCAACTTTTCGGCTGGCCCAAGGCCTGATGCGGACCGGAGGTTGGAGATCAAACCGGGCCTGCCGGCTTACTTGGTCGTAATGATAAAAGAGGAGTGGCAGCACCCGTTCGGGTGCTGCCAGTGAGGCGGTAGATTTCTTCGATCCCTCCTTTAGAGATCCAGTGCGGAAAAACCCTAAGGGTGGATTGCGGCGGGGTAATGGCGAGAATGTAACGTTTTGATGACAATGTTTTTTCACGTCGGCCGGGCTGAGATCTCGAGCATGCGTTCGATGGGCAGACGGGCTCGCTCCAAAATAGGGGCTGGCAGTTCGATGCGGGGGCTGAGGCGAAGCAGGCAGTCGCGCACTTTTTCCAGCGTGTTCATCTTCATAAAGCGGCACTCGCTGCACCGGCAATGATCGGTCGGCGCCCGCAGCGCATCGTAAACCGGTGCGCACAGAAACTCCTTGTCCGGACATTCCCGTTGCAGGCGGTGGAGGATGCCCGATTCGGTGGCGATGATGAACTGACGTGCCGGATCGTTTTTGCAAAAGGTGATCATTTTTTCGGTGGAGCAGACGGCATTGCCCAGTGCGCGGACTTCGCGGAGGCTTTCGGGGTGAACCACCACTTTGGCATGGGGGAATCGGGCTTTGAGATCCAGCAGGCTGTCGCGTTGGAATTCGACATGGGCGTAGCAATTGCCCTTCCACAAGGTCATGGGCCGGCCGGTTTGTTCCATCACCCATTGCCCGAGATTCTCGTCTGGAACGAACAGCAGATCCTTCTCTGGCGGCGCGGCCCGGACGATTTTCTCCGCATTGCCGCTGGTCACGATCACGTCGCAGAGGGCCTTGACCGCGGCGCTGCAGTTGATGTAGGCGACGGTCCAGAAGTTCGGGTTTGTCGCCTGCAGGGCCGCCAGTTCTCCGGCCGGACAACTGGCCTCCAGCGAACAGCCTGCCTCCAGGTCGGGCAGGACCACGATTTTATCAGGATTGAGAATCTTGGCCGTTTCGGCCATGAAATGAACGCCGCAAAAGACAATGACATCCGCCTCGGTGGCGGCTGCCTGCTGGGAAAGACCGAGGGAATCGCCGACGAAATCAGCCACGTCCTGAATCTCTGGGACCTGATAATTGTGGGCGAGAATGACGGCGTTGAGCTGGCGTTTTAGCGAGAGGATTTCGGCCGCCAGCGGCTCAAATTGTTCGCGTGGCATTCCGGAGCGGGGCCGCATTTGGGCAACATCAATCATGCGCCAAGGCTAGCGTCGGCAGAGGACAGCGTCAACCGACGGCTGGGCTTTTAGACCCTAGGTGGCACCGCCTGTGCTGGCGGAGTCAGTGCGTCCAGTCGTGGGCTTGGAAGAGGCGCACCATCAGGTCGGCGATCCCATCAGTGGTGGGCAGGGTGAGCAGCCAGGCCTAGGCCATGCTTTCGACGACACTCCACTTGATGGAGCTGAGGCGTTTGGCCGCGCCCGACCCATGATGGCGGCGGAAATGTTGTGCGTGGAGGAAACAAAAAGACCGTGGAGACCGGAATCATGGGACGTCAGAAGTTTTTAATGCGATCTGGGCAACCAGGTTGCCCGTCTCCCGGCAGCGGTCGATCCCCTTTCCCAGCAGATCCTGAAGATCCGTAAGCATGACGAGATTGGCCCGGTCGTGCGGCCCGTTGAAAATGTCGCGGTAGATTTTCAGGATGGCTTTGTCAGCCTCGCCTTCAATCTGCCGGAGTTTCTCGTCGAGCCCTCTGATATCGTCTAGGTTCGATCCCCGGCGCAGACTCTGAAAAGTGGTGTGAAGGGCTGTGCGGATTTGAGAGGTGGTCTCCAAATCCTTGCGGCGGGATCGGGTGGGTTGTTTCAGTTTCCGCGGCTGGCCCAAAGCCTTCCCAGTCTTACCAGAGTCTGCACGCTGCTCCAAGCCTCCTGCGCGCTGGCCTCCCGCAGTTCGAAAAACAGGTCCTCTTTACCGAGGAGTCGTTGCAGTGAAAACATAAGGGTTGGAATGTTTCACGGAATCCATGCCCAGCACGCGATCTTTCTTCCATCGAATTTTGAACGTGTGCAAGCATCCGCTCTCAAAGGGTTGTCGGTAACATTGGATTTATCCACCGGTTCAACTATTATAAAAGCAATGAAAACAACTCCGAAAAAGGTTCTGAGCCTGGCCGCCGCCGCCCTCATGGGCTTTTGCGCTGTGCAATCCAACTCGGCCGCCCGGGAAAACCTTCCACTGCCAAAGTTCAATCTGGCCGCCAGCCCGATCAGCCGTGATTCCCGGGGGGTGAGCAGTTTCGCCATGGTCATCAGAAAAGCCGCCCCCAGCGTCGTCAATATTTACTCCACCCGCATCATTCAGCATCGCCAGCGCAACCCCTTGGGCGACGACCCCATGTTCCGTTTCTTTTTCGGCCCGGACTCCGAAGGGACTCAACCGGGCCAGCGCTCGCGCCGCCACAAGGAGCAGGGCCTCGGCTCGGGCGTCATCGTCTCCAGTGACGGCTATGTGCTCACCGCCAACCATGTCGTCGACGGGGCCGATGAGGTGAAAGTGGGCTTGGCCTCGGGCGGAAAGGAATTCACGGCAAAGGTCGTCGGCACGGACAAGGCGACCGATGTGGCTGTGCTCAAGATTGACGCGAAGGACCTGCCGGCCATCGTGATTGCCGACAGCGAAAAGCTCGAGGTGGGCGATGTCGTGCTGGCCATCGGCAACCCCTTCGGGGTGGGCCAGACGGTGACCTCGGGAATCATCAGCGCGCTGGGTAGAAAATCGCTCGGTATCAACCGCTATGAAAATTTCATCCAGACCGATGCCGCCATTAATCCGGGCAATTCCGGCGGCGCTCTGGTCGATTCCGAAGGCAGGTTGGTCGGCATCAATACCGCCATCTTTTCACGCAGCGGCGGCAACGAGGGCATTGGATTCGTCGTGCCGGTGAACCTCGCCCGCAGCGTGATGGAGCGCCTGATCAAGTATGGCAAGGTGACCCGGGGCTATTTGGGCGTGAGCTTGCAGCCCGAAATCACATCGGATTTGGCCGCGGCGTTCAATCTCCCCGATCAGGAGGGGGCGATGATCACCCAGGTCGTGGCGGACGGACCGGCATCCAAGGCTGGATTCAAAAGCGGTGACGTGATCCGCGAGTTGGACGCACACAAGGTGGCCGATCGGGCCCAGCTGCAGCTGCTCATCTCGCAGACCCCCCCCGACACCCAAGTGCAGGTCCTGCTGCTTCGACCGCAGAAGGGGGGCAAGCCCATCGAGCGAACTCTCACCGTCACCCTTGGCACGTTGGATGAGGATTTGTTGGCCGGTGGCGCACGGGGCAAGGAGTCGGAGAAGGAATCCAATCCCGACGCACTCGACGGGGTGGAGGTGGGTGATATTGATGCCCCCACGCGGCGTCAGCTCGAACTGCCGGCGGGTGTTCGCGGCGCCTTGGTCACAAATGTCCAGCCCGAGTCCAACTCGGCCGAAGCCGGGTTGCGTCAGGGCGACGTCATCCTCGAACTCAACCAGCAGCCCGTGCGCAATGCGGATGATGCCGTCGAGTTCAGCAAGAGTGCCACCGGCAAACGAGTCCTCCTCAAAATCTGGCGGGAAGGCGGGACGTTGTTTCTTACGGTGGACAATTCCAAGCCCAAGCCCAAGCCCTGAGCCCGGGGCGGGGCGGAAGTCGGAAATCAGGCTTGAGTGGCCGGCACCTCGCGGTGACGGCCGCTTTTTTTTCGCGTTCAAAGATTCCAGCTTTTGACAAATCCCGCCGAAGCGGCATGCTGTTGCCGCAATGGGGCGCGTGTAGGTCATTTGCCCCTTTATACTTATGCCCGCTGAATACAAAGATTATTACCAAAGCCTCGGGGTGGCCCGCGGGGCTGGCGACGCCGAACTCAAAAAGGCGTTCCGCAAGCTGGCCCGGGAATTCCATCCCGATGTCGCCAAAGACAAGAAGCGCGCGGAGGAGAAGTTCAAGGAGATCAACGAGGCTTACGAGGTCCTGAGCGACCCGGTAAAGCGCAAGAAATACGATGAACTGGGCCCCAACTGGCGCTCCGGCGCGGAGTCCCGCCCCCCGCCGGGCGGCGGCGGGTTCCCGCGCCCGGGCCGCGGCGGCGAGGAGGCGGATTTCGAGTTTGGCGGGACGGGATTCAGCGACTTCTTCGAGCAGATGTTTGGCGCTCGCGGTCGTGGCTCTAGCGGCGGTTTCAGGGAGCGCGGGGGCTTTGGCAATGGTCGGGACGCCCCGGCCCGGGGCCGGGACGTCCAAGGCGACATTCTGGTGACTTTGAGCGAGGTGCTCCACGGCGCGGTGCGCGCGGTGACTGTCCGCCATCACTCGCGCACCGAAACACATCAGGTGAAAATCCCCGCCGGGGTGGCCGAAGGACAGCGTTTGCGCGTGCCGGGTCGGGGTGAGTCCGGCACTGGCGGCGGACCGGCCGGCGACTTGTTCCTTCAGGTGCGCCTGGCCAAACATCCCGATTTCGAGGTCGAAGATCACAATCTCGTCCATGAGGTGGCTCTCAGCCCTTGGGAAGCCGTGCTAGGGTGCAGTCTTGCCGTGCCGACGCTTGAGGGGCCCGTGAACATCAAGATCCCCCCCGGCACTCAAGCCGGGCAGAAACTCCGCTTGCGCGGTCGCGGCCTGCCCCAGCATGGCGGGGGGCACGGCGATTTGATTGTGGTGACCCGAATCGAAGTGCCCGTTCAGGTAACCGGCCCGGAGCGGGAATTATGGGAGCAGTTGGCCCGCAACTCCGAGTTTAGCCCGCGCTCCTGCTGAACCGGGGATGCGGATCAACCGCCATCGAACCAAGCCTGTGTTGTTTATCTGAACCCAGAAAAGCCGCTCCGGCTCGCCGTGAGCCTGACTCTATTTGCCATGGACACTTCCGAAAAAGCGCCCGATCCAGGGCCCATTCTTCAGACCGCCTTCGCCTTTTGGTCATCCAAGGTCCTGCTCACGGCGGTGGAGTTTGAACTCTTCACTGTGCTGGGCGACCGCCAAGTCACGGGGGCCGGGTTGGGAGCAGAATTGGGCTTGCATCCGCGGGCGATCGCCGACTTTTTTGATGCCCTTGTGGCAATGGGTTTTCTAAATCGGGAAGGGCAGGGACCCGATGCCAAGTATGCCAACACTCCTGAATGCTCTTTGTTCCTCGACCGCCGCAGCCCGCGTTATGTCGGCGGCATTTTGGTGATGCTCAATGCCCGGTTGTTCAAATACTGGCATCACCTGCCTCAGGCACTGCGCACCGGCAAACCTCAGAACGAGGTCCGGCATGGACAGAAGGGGGTGTTCGAAGAACTCTACGAGGATCTCCCCCGCTTGGAGCAATTCATGGGGGCCATGAGCGGGCTGTCCCGGATTAATTTCGAGGCCTTCGCCCTCAAGTTCGACTTCTCCCACTATCACACTCTCTGCGATGTCGGCGGCGCCACGGGCCTGCTCTGCCTGGAAGTGGCCAAGCGCCATCCCCGCCTGCAATGCATCTCCTTTGACCTCCCGGCTGTGGCCCCCATTGCCCGGCGGCATATCGAGCAGGCCGGCCTGAGCCACCGCATCGCCACCGCCAGCGGCGACTTTTTCAGAGATCCCCTGCCCAAAGCGGATTTGATCACCATGGGCATGATCCTGCATGACTGGAATCTGGAGAAGAAAATGCATCTGTTGCGGTCGGCGTATGCCGCGCTTCCCAAGGGCGGCGCAGTGGTGGCGATAGAAACGCTCATTGACGATGCCCGGCGTGAGAATGTGTTCGGTTTGCTGATGTCCTTGAACATGCTCATCGAATTCGGCGACGCCTTCGATTATTCCGCAGCCGATTTTCGGCTCTGGTGCGGTGAGGTGGGCTTTGAGCGCTTTGATGTCATCCATCTTGCGGGTGCGGCCAGCGCCGTCGTCGCCTACAAATAATCCAAAGAAATCCAGCTCGAATCGAGGGACTGGCTTCGTGCACGACGTGCTACATTCCCGTCCTGTGGCCTCCGACGTGAGGAGGCGCTTTTGGGATCGCTAATCGTTAAGCGCGAAGAGCAAAGGGCAAATACAGCAACGTCACCTGCTGCGGCGCATGAAGCTAGGATGCACTGGAAAGCATCGATTGCAAAGGGGAGCTGGGAATTTTGAGATTCTGTTGTTCGAGCTGCGAGGACTGGTGGAGCAGAGGCACCCCTGACGTCGTGCGCCACAGGGACTGGCTTTGCTGCTCGACCAAAGTGACAGGCAGCGTCGAAGCCGGCCGGTGGATGCCCAGGCTATCCCGGCTCGGGGTGGGCGGGACCGGTTGCCTTGGAGCACGATGGATGATCGTGGCCAAATGATCAGTCTCGGTTCCAGCCGCGTATGTTGTGGGACGGAGAGCATAAGAGGGTAGGAGCGGCTCGCCGTGGCGGGGTTTGGTGAGGCGGCCCAGAGCTAGCCGCTCAGGCAGCGCTCGTGTTCCTGCAAGGCAAAGCGGTCGGTCATGCCGGCCAGATGATCGCAGACGGCACGCTCCAGTCCGGTCTTGGTGGAGCGTTTACGGGAACGCTCCCCGATTTCCTCCGGGTTTTTGAGATAGTGGTTGAAGAGGTCTTTGAGCACCTGCCGGGCGCGGAGATGCGGGGCGTTGACGACGGGGTTGAAGTAGAGGTTTTTGTAGAGGTAACGGCGCAGTTCGAGGTTTAATTTGCGTCGCTCCGGGCTGTATTGAACGAGCTTTTTCGCACAGAGTCGCACCTCGTCGGCGCTGCACACCCCAGCCTTGGCGATAAGCGCCTCGCTGATTTCCACCACATCGCGAACTTGCAGATCGATGATGGTCCGGATGATGAAGTAGCGTCGGCACTCGTCTGGCAGGGCGCCGTGTTCGCGTCGGACCAGGCGGGCGGCATCGCCCCAGAGCTGAACCTGTTGGCCAAGCTGCGTTTCGGTGAGCAGTCCTGAATCCAGACCGTCGTCCAGGTCGTGGCTGTAGTAGGTGATTTCATCGGCCAGATTGGCCACCTGCGCCTCGAGGGAGGAGTTTTTGGCTTCAAACCCGCGGCGCCGGCCGGGATGATCGAAAGCCGTGTGATGTTTCACCAAGCCCTCGCGGACTTCCCATGACAAATTCAGTCCGGTGAATCCGGGGTATTTCTGTTCCAATTCCTCGACGATACGCAGGCTGTGGCGATTGTGCTCGAAGCCGCCGTGTCGCCGCATCAGGGTGTTGAGGACGGCTTCGCCCTTGTGTCCGAATGGGGAATGGCCGAGGTCGTGAGCCAGCGCGATGGCCTCGGTGAGGTCCTCGTTGAGCCGGAGGGCGCGGGCGATATTGCGGGAGATGCCCGCCACCTCCATGGTGTGGGTCAAGCGGGTGCGGAGATGGTCTCCGGTGCCGTTGAGGAAGACCTGGGTTTTGTATTCCAAGCGGCGAAAGGCGCGCGAATGAATGACCCGGTCCCGGTCCCTCTGGTAATGGGTGCGCCACTCGGGAGGATCTTCCCGGTGCATGCGTCCCCGGGAATCGGAGCTGAACTGGGCGTAAGGGGCCAGAGTCTGGCGCTCAATTGTCTCGAGATCGGTTCGGGTGCGCGGCATGGGACGGGTCAAGGGCGGACGGTTGACCGGTGGTGTCGCCGCGGCTTGATCAGGGCATTCATTTTGTATCAGTGCGCCCGGCTGTGTTTCCGAGCCGAGCCGTCAGAGTGCCAGATTCTCGTCTGTGACGGCGCCGAACGAGGCGCTGGTGACATGGGCGGCATATTTGGCGAGCACGCCGCGGGTGTAGCGGGGGGCGGGCTTTTTCCACGCCTTGCGGCGCGCGGCCAGTTCTTTGGCGGTGACAACCAAGGTCAATTCTCGTTTTTCGGCGTCGATGGTGATGGTGTCGCCGTTTTGGACCAGGGCGATGGGGCCGCCGACATAAGCTTCCGGGGTCACGTGGCCCACCACGAAGCCGTGGCTGCCGCCGCTGAAGCGGCCGTCGGTGATGAGAGCCACATCTTTGCCGAGGCCTTTGCCCATGATGGCGCTGGTGGGCGAAAGCATTTCGCGCATGCCCGGGCCGCCCTTGGGTCCTTCGCTGCGGATGACGATGACATGGCCTTTTTTGACGGTGCCGTTGAGGATGGACTTGAGTGCTTTTTCCTCGGATTCAAACACAATGGCGCGGCCGGTGAAGAGCAGGCCCTCCTTGCCGGAGATTTTGGCGACGGCACCTTCCGGGGCGAGGTTGCCGCGCAGGATTACCAGGTGGCTGTCCTTTTTGATGGGTTGATCCAGAGGGCGGATGATGGTCTGTCCGGCGGGATAGGGTTTCACGGCGCGCAGCGTCTCAGCCATGGTTTCGCCCGTGACCGTGAGGGCATCGCCGTGCAACAGGCCGGCGTCCAGGAGCAGTTTCATCAGAGGCCGGATACCGCCGATGGCGACCAGTTCGGACATGAGATGTTTGCCGCTGGGCTTCAGATCGGCCAAGACGGGGACGCGTTTTCCGATCCGGGTGAAGTCGTCGAGTGCGAGTTTGACCTTGGCGGCATGGGCGATGGCCAGCAGATGCAGGACGGCGTTTGTGGAGCCGCCCAAGGCGATGACGACGGTGATGGCGTTTTCGAAGGCTTTTTTGGTGAGGATGTCGAGGGGTTTGATGCCCTGTTTCAACATGGCGACGACGGCGGCGCCGGCGCGGCGGCAGTCGTCTTTTTTGGCGGGGGAAATGGCGTTTTGCGCCGAGCTGTTGGGCAGGCTCATGCCCAGTGCTTCGATCGCGCTGGCCATGGTGTTGGCGGTATACATGCCGCCGCAGGAGCCCGGCCCGGGAATGGCGCACTGTTCCACGGCTTGAAGCTCCGCATCGGTGATTTTCTTGTTGGCGTGTTGGCCAACGGCTTCGAACACCGAGACCACGTCGAGCTTGCGGGTGTCGCCCGTGATGCAACCCGGGAGGATGGTGCCGCCATAGACGAACACCGCCGGCCGGTTTAGTCGGGCGATGGCCATTAGGGCGCCCGGCATGTTCTTGTCACACCCGCCGATGGCGACAAAACCGTCCATGCCTTCGGCGCCTACCACCGTTTCAATGGAGTCGGCGATGACCTCGCGCGAGACCAGCGAATATTTCATCCCCTCGGTGCCCATGGAAATGCCATCGGACACGGTGATGGTGTTGAAGATGACGGCTTTTCCCCCGGCGGCATTCGCGCCGATCTCGCTTTCAAGGGCGAGTTTGTCGATGTGCATGTTGCACGGGGTGACATTGCTCCAGGTGGAAGCGATGCCGATGATGGGTTTTGAAAAATCCTCCACCTTGAATCCCACGGGATAGAGCATGGCCCGAGCCGGGGCGCGGTCGGGACCATCCACCAGGATGCTGGAGAAGGGGCGCAAGGTGTTGGTGTTCTTCTTTGCGGATGCGGACTTGGCGGAACTTGATTTCATCGTGGCGGGATTGTCACCGGAAACGGGGTTGCTGACAAGTCGTTGATTTTAGCTTCCGTTGATTCCAAGGGGCTGTTCAAAAAAACAGTGGCCGGAAGAGGGCGGGTGCCCGGGCCTGGAGAAGCGGTGCAAGCGCAAGTGGAAAAGGGCGGGGAGTGGTCGGCCGGATGTGACTGAACCGGGGGTGCAGAAAGTGTTCCGAGGTTACTGGTCCACCAGGAGTTCTGGATCCCAGTAGCGCACGTTGACCAGACTGTCATTGGCGGGAGGGTTGATATCCCTGTCACGGCGCGCCTCGGAATGACCGTCTGCGAACACCACCACGCCCCGGTTGTCGGCGGAGTTTTTGCCGCGGATGGTGCTGCTGCCGTGCCGGGTGGCGACGCCTTCAAAGGCGGGGTTGGATCCGTCCATGACGGCGTTGGGCCACCACAAACTCATGCTGTAATAGCCTTCGCTGTCGCCGTGGGTGAGTGTTTGAGAGGGGCGTTTGACGGCGGTGCGCTTAAAGCGGCCTGGGTTGACGTAGCCGCCCGGGCCCGAGGCGTAAGCCCGTGGATAGGGTGGGTCGGAAAACAGGAAAAAGGTGTTGCAGCCATAGCCCACGCGGTCGCCGGGATTGGCCGCCGGCGCCCAGCTCCACTTGAAGTTCGGCCAGTATTGATTGCGGACACCCTGCAGGACTGGACAGTGGAACAGGTTGGAGTTTCCCTGGGAATATTTCCCCAGATAATTTCCCCACCAGTCGTCCGCGGCAGGCAATTCGGTTGGCATCATCAAGCGGTGTCCTGGAAACACATCCCGGTTGTCATCCGTGTAGAACTGCATGAACAGGCCGAGCTGGCGCAGGTTGTTGAGGCAGGAGGAGGTCTTGGCCCGGTCCTTGGCCTTGCCCAGGACCGGCAGGAGCATCGAGGCAAGAATGGCGATGATGGCGATGACGACGAGCAGTTCGATCAGGGTGAAGGCGGACGGCGGTTTGGATGTCAGAAGTGGACCCGGGCGGCCTCGGGTGAGCTCAGATATGCGTGGCGGATTCAAAGTGTTGCAATTGTATAGTCTGGCTAAGTTATGACGTCAACTTCTCACGCCGCAGTGCTGACAGGAGCCCCAATCATAAGCGAGCCACCGGCAGACTAATTCAACTTTGTCCGGATGTGGCTGCCAGTGCTGTTGGCTTTTGTCTTTTCAGGATTCGGATGGCATGGCGGGCCAATTGCGCCTCAAAATCCTCCTCTTACACGATCCTCTGGAGCTTGAAGAGAGCCCGAAACCACGAACACACTTTTCGGCCTTTCGCGATTCTTGGTGCGTTGTCCGTTTCCTTTTTTCAAGCGCCAGAGGGGCGACCTGTCTATAGATCCGCGTCCATACAAAAAATCTTCCCCAGCCCCGCAGGGGCGGCACATGCGGTAAGCCGTAAAGGCGAGGAGCGCGCGCAAAACAAATTGGATTTGACTGGATTACGCGTCTGTCGTTTGTGCCGCTCCTCCGGAGCTTGGAATTTGTTTTGGACCGGTGGCTATAGACAGGTCGCTCCTCTGGAGCTTGAAGAAAGCCCGAAACCACGAACATATTTTCCGGCCTTCCGCGACTCTTGGTCCGTTGTTCATTACTGCATAACACCGTGAAGGTGTCGTGAAATCAGGTCAGATCCCACCTTAATGTGAAGATTACGGACCTAGCTAATGATTGGGGGGATAAGAGGTGAGAAAACCGTTGCCTGATTTTGAGGTGGTCCGCATGCTGTTCACATGTATTACGGGGTGATGACCATGATTTTGGTTGCGGCCGCGATGGGTGTTGGTTGCCAGTCGAACACTCGGCCGTTGGCCGGCATGCTTCCGTGCGGGAAGCTTCCACACAAGATCCTGTTCGTAGGCAATAGTTTCACCTATTACAACGGGGGGCTTGAGAATCATGTCAAGCAGTTGGCGCAGTCGGCCTGTCCACCCCATCGGATCGAGGCCGACCGATCCACGCAGGGCGGTGCGACCTTACAGATCCACCAAAGCCGTCAAGCGGTTCACGAGAGGATCGCCGGTGGAGGGTATGATGTGGTGGTTTTGCAGGAGGATATTCCCGAGCTGAAAGAGCATCGGCTTGAGCCCTTTTCGGACCAGGCCCGCCGGTTCGACGCGGAGATCCGGTCCGCTGGAAGCCGGTGCCTTTTGTTTATGGCTTGGCCCTACACCCGTTTGAACTGGGTGACTCTTGATCAGATCGCCCAAGCCCATCGCCGGATCGGGCAGGAACTGGGAGTGCCGGTGGCCCCGGTGGGGCTGGCGTTTGAGCGGTCATTGCACGCCAGGCCGGAGTTGGCCATGTTGGGGCGGGACAAGGAGCATGAGACACTTTCGGGCACTTATCTGGCTGCTTGCGTGATTTACGCCAACCTTTTTGGGGAAAGCCCGGTTGGACTGGTATATCATCCTCCGGGTGTGACGGCGGAGCAGGCCGGGTTTCTGCAGCGAATCGCCTGGAGAACGGTGCGTGACTGGCAGAAAGGGCCGTAGACGGGCCGGGTTGCAATGGCGGATTTGTGTCGCGGAGGCGGGACGGGAACACAGGTCCGGTGTCGCCGTTATTTGCGTGATTCAATGCTGCCGCCGGGCAAAACGGCGGTGCACAGCTGGCGTGGTCGGCGTATTTCAAGGCGCCGCCGCAAATGGGAAGGGGTTGAAGGTGAGCATTTCCGTGTTCGCTTGCAGCTTTTCAATTCAGGTCCGGACTGTTTTGAAATGGATGAGCCGGGGGCAATCGATCATGCCGCGCGCGTGGCCGGGTTCAGGTGTTTCTGAGTGATGGGCTGCTGGGAAGGGTGTGAATTGTTTGGACACCAGGTCCTGTCTCAGGGTTATTCTATGTCTGTCGCACAACTTAAAATTCAACCGCAACTTTTCCATGCACAGCCTCCAGTCACTGAGTCGACGTAATTTTCTCAAGTCTAGCGCCACTCTCGCCGCCGGGGCGCCCTTTATTCTGCCTTCGCGGGTTTGGTCGGCCGCCACCGCGCCTAGTGCGAAGCTGACTCTGGGATTCATTGGGATGGGGACGCAATCGCGCGGGTTGCTCACCAATTTT
>Ga0209829_10000744_pt1 | contig 28461 bp, 22 predicted proteins | sample C_140205_EF_Meta_FD_187311 | JGI IMG/M metagenome (GOLD analysis project Ga0209829, IMG submission 187311) | Freshwater microbial communities from Lake Croche, Canada to study carbon cycling - C_140205_EF_MetaG (SPAdes) (version 2) | ecosystem: Environmental > Aquatic > Freshwater > Lake... | reverse complement strand
AAGTTCTCTTGATCCTTGGTGCTGTGGCTGGCCGGACCGGCACTTTGCATCCTTGACGGATTGTTCTCATTTGAAAACTTTCTCGCCGGTTTTATTTGCCTCCCTGGCCGTTGCTTCCTGGTGTTTTTTAGCACTGCCAACCACGCTCCACGCCGCCGATGATTCCATCCCGGTTCAACGGCAGTGGAACGACCTTGATACACCCAGTAGCCGCGATGCTGGCAAAGTGATCACTGCCATCCCTATCGAGCGGATGCGGCAAGTCTACGACGAGGTGAAAACGCCCTTCAAGTATGGCGTTGTGATTCGCGGAGAAACGGGCCAGTTGGTTGATTCCCCAAGCATTTTTCGTCAAAACAATCAGTGGTATATGGTTTATACCGGCATCACCAAGGCCGTTGGTTACGAGACTTTTCTCGCCCACAGCGCCGACCTGTTGCATTGGCAGAAGCTGGGAAAGATCATGTGCTTCCGGTCTGACGGATGGGATCGCTGGCAGGTGGACGGCGGAATCGCGTTATGCGATCCGACGTGGGGTGGTACCAGCGAACTGCAAACCGTCGATGGCAAGTATTGGATGTCCTACATCGGCGGGGCTCTGCAAGGCTACGAGACTGATCCACTGGCTATCGGCATCGCGTGGACAAAAACGCCCACCGAAGTGCGCGAATGGACACCCATCGCGGAAAACCCCGTGCTCAGCCGCGAGCAGCCCGATGTGCGCGAGTTTGAGAAGCAGACGCTCTACAGAAGTCAGATTATCTGGGACAAATCCAAAACGCTCGGGGCTCCGTTCGTTATGTATTACAACGGGAAACTAAAAAGCGGCTATGAGCGGATCGGCATGGCCGTGTCCGATGACATGATCCACTGGAAGCGCTACGGCACGGAACCGGTCGTCGCCAATGGCGAAGACAAGCATGACGGCATCAGCGGTGACCCGCAGATTGTGCGGATGGGCGATCTCTGGGTGATGTTCTACTTCGGGGCATTTTGGCAACCGGGGGCGTTCGACACCTTTGCTTGTTCGACCGACCTGGTTCACTGGACCAAATGGACCGGGCCGCATCTTACCGCGTCTTCGGTGCCTTGGGACAAGACGTATGCCCACAAGCCTTGGGTCATCAAACACGACGGCGTGGTCTATCATTTTTACTGCGCGGTCGGTGATCAAGGCCGTGTCATCGCCCTGGCAACCTCCAAAGACTTAAGGAACGATTCCAAGTGAGAAAACACACACTCACCCTCTTCGCCGCCCTGCTGCTGGCGCCGCTGGCGGCGCTCCAGGCCACTGAAGTGACAAATCTTCGCTGTGAATACCGCGAGAACCCCCTCGGCATCGATGTGGAGAAGCCGCGGCTGAGCTGGGTGATTGATGATTTGAAATCCGCAAGCAGAGGAGAGAGTCAGACCGCCTATCAGATTCTGGTGGCAAGTTCGGAAGCGTTGTTGAAGAAGGACCAGGGCGATCTGTGGGATAGCGGGAAGGTGGAGTCTGAGCAGAGCGTCTTGGTCGAGTATATTGGAAAAACACTGGAGTCGTGGCACCAATGTCATTGGAAGGTGCGTGCATGGGACAAAGATGGTAAGGCTTCGGGTTGGAGTCAGCCAGCGTCATGGACAATGGGTTTGCTGAAGCCGGGAGATTGGCAGGCGAAATGGATTGGCGCCGCAACAAAAGAGCATGAGTCGCTGCTGTTGCGCCGTGATTTTGCCGTCAAAAGCGGATTGCGACGCGCTGTCGTGGCGGTCTGCGGACTCGGGCACTATGAGCTGACGATCAATGGCCGGAAGGTAACGGAAGATGTTCTGACGCCAGGCTGGACCAAGTATAACAAAACCTGTCTCTACGACATGTATGATGTTACGAGATCCCTGCAGCCGGGCAATAACGCCTTGGGGCTCTTCCTGGGCAACGGTATGTATAACGTCAAAGGCGGGCGATGTAAGAAGTGGGAGGGTTCGTTCGGTCCGCTGAAGGCAATTGCCCAGCTCCGGTTGGAGTTCGCCGACGGCACCAGCGAGACCGTGGCAACCGACGGGCAATGGCGCGTCCACGCTGGACCCGTGACGTTCAGCCATGTGTATGGCGGCGAGGATTACGACGCGCGCCTCGATCAGCGCGGCTGGGATCAGTCCGGCTTCCCCGATGCGACATGGACGGCGGCGCTTGAGATGAACGGTCCGGGTGGGGCCTTGAAAGGACTGTCATGCGCCGCGCCTCCGGTCCGCTGTTTCGACACGCTCAAGCCGGTCAAGACCACGGCCATCAGGCCGGGTGTCACGCTCTATGACCTGGGCCAGAACGCGGCGCAAATGCCGCGTATCACGGTCAGCGGTCCTAGGGGAGCAGCGGTCAAGCTGTCGCCGGCCGAGATTGTCAGGCCCGACAACTCGATCGATCAGACCAGCGTCGGCGGGAACATTTCCTGCAGCTATTGGCTGGACGGCAGCGGCAAGGAAACCTGGTCGCCACGTTTCTTCTACTGTGGCTATCGATATCTCCAGGTGGAATGCATCGGCGCATCCCAAGGCGACGCGCTGCCTGTGGTGGAATCCCTCGAAGGCCGGGTGGTGCATACCTCGTCAACGCCCATCGGCGAGTTTTCCACGTCGAACGAGTTGATCAACCGTATCTACAAAATGATCCGCTGGGCGCAGCGCAGCAACATGGTCAGCGTCATGACCGACTGTCCGCACCGCGAGAAACTTGGCTGGCTGGAGCAGACGCATCTCAACGGCCCTGCGCTGCGCTACAACTATGACCTGAACGTCTTTTTCAACAAGCTCATGAACGACATAGCGGACAGCCAGCTCGACAACGGCATGGTGCCGGACATCGCGCCGGAATATCCGGTCTTCAGCGACGGCTTCCGCGACTCGCCGGAATGGGGCAGCGCCTATCCGCAGGTTGCCTGGCATCAGTATGAGACTGCCGGGGACATCGACTTGATCCGCCGTTACTACGACGGCATGGCGCGCTATGTGGCGTATCTGGAAAGCAAGGCCGGTAACGGTCGTATTCTCTCATACGGCCTCGGCGATTGGCGTCAGCTCGAAAGCACACCCAATGCTGTGACGGCCACGACGATCTTCTATGACGACGCCCGGATCCTCGCCAAAATGGCCGAATTGCTGGGCAAGAGGGAGGATGCCGCCCGTTACGGCAAACTGGCCGCGGAGATCCGAGACGCGTTCAACATGCAATTTTTCAATGCCGCCACCAAGCACTACGACGCAGGGACCCAGACGGCCAACGCCATCCCGCTGGACATGGGCATGGTGCCGGAAGAAAACCGTGCGGAGGTGTTAGGCAGTCTCGTCAAACGCCTCCAGGCCGACGGACTCAAGGCGGGGGAGATCGGGTTTCCGTATCTGCTCCGTGCCCTGGCCAATGGCGGACGCTCCGACGTGATCTTCGCGATGATCAACCAGACGGACAAACCAGGATACGGTTTTCAGTTGAATTACGGGGCCACCAGCCTGCCAGAGGACTGGGATTATAAGCCCAGCAGTTCGCAGAACCATTTCATGCTCGGCCACATCAACGAATGGTTCTATCACGATCTCGCAGGCATCCAGTGCGATCCGGCTGCAGTCGGGTTCAAGAAGATCATCATCAAGCCCCAGCCGGTGGGCGACCTGACCTGGGTCAAGGCTCATTATGACTCGCTCTACGGCCGGATCGTGAGCAACTGGACGCGCGACGGGGGGATGCTGACGATGGATGTGACGATTCCCGTGAACACCACGGCCACGGTTTATGTCCCTGCCAAGGATGCCGTCGGAGTGACCGAGTCGGGAAAACCCGCAGCGCAAGCGAATGGGGTGAAATTCCTGCGGATGGAAAATAACGCTGCGGTTTATGAAGTGGGTTCCGGAACCTACCGGTTCCAATCCACGCTCCAGGCCGCCGAATTGCCGACGGCCAAGCCACAGGCCATTGTGACGATCCATACGGACGCCCCGTCCATCGCCACAACCGGATGATCTTCGGCGGATTTCTCGAGCATTTCGACCGCTAGATTCACGGCGGGGTTTTCGAGCAAGGCTCGCCTTTATCTGACAAAAATGGATTTCGCACGGATGTTGTTGCGGCGTTGAAAGAGTTGAAAGTCCCCGTCGTCCGCTGGCCTGGCGGATGTTTTGTCGACGCCTACCATTGGCAGAAGGGTGTTGGCAAGAAGCGCGAGCCGTATGGCGATTTCCGTTGGGGAGTGATCGAGTCCAACTCCTTTGGTACCGATGAGTTTGTCGAGCTCTGCCGGCGTATCGGCGCGGAACCGTATATCTGCTTCAATGGCTTGGCTTCCCCCCCAGGAGAATCTCGACTGGGTGGCCCATTGCAATGCCACCGAGGGAAAGTTTGCCGAAATCCGTAAGGCCAACGGCCATCCCGAACCATTTAACATCAAGTTCTGGAGCGTCGGTAACGAACGCTACGATAAGTCGTATATTGATCGGGTCCGCGACACCGTTAAGGAAATGAAGCGCCTCTACCCGGACTTGCTGATCTCCTGCCCGGGTGCCCAGGTCGGCATGAAGGGAGTGTACGATTACCTGATGGAGCAGGCAGGCGCATATCTCGATTACGTGTCGATTCACAGCTACGCCCTGAATCGAGGAAACGAACTTCCGCGTTACGACTACCTCACCGCGATCGGAACCTCTGAGGATCCGGAATCCTTCATCACCAATGTGGCCAACTCACTCAAGGACCGGGACGCTGGTGGACGTATCAAGATCGCCTATGACATGGAACCTGCGTGCCTGGCAGCATCCGGGGTTTCCGCGCGACGGTGTCGAGAGCCATGACGTTCCCGCGATCCGTGAGTTGGTTGAACGGAGGGAGAAGCAGAACGACGTGTCCAGTCAATACACACTGCCCGACGCCCTGTTTTCCGCCTCGTTCTTCAATGCCTGCCTCCGCCACGCGGAGGATGTTCGGATGACCAACATCGCCCCGATCGTGAACACGCGCGGCCCGCTGTTCGTGCATCCCAAGGGGGATCTTCAGGCGCACTCATTTTCACACGATGGCGATGTATGCCAACGAACTCGAGCCCCGTATCTGCAAGCTGGACATCCAGGCCGACAAACACATTTACGGCAAGAAATCCATTCCTGTGGCCGATTCCATCGCCACCGTTGATGATTCGGGTAAGCACTGGGCGATTGCGCTGGTGAACCGTAACCCGGAGAAGGAACTGGCATGCACTGTCACAATGAAAGATCGGTTGCTTGACGGCAAATACGAGGCAACCGTCCTGGCCGGTGATTCGCCCGACGCTTTCAACGACATTGAGCATCCTAGTCGAGTCACGTCACAGAAGACGACGCTGACTTTCACGAAGGGCGATGTCAATCTGCCGCCTCATTCTCTGACCATTGTGAAGGTAGCACTGAAGTAAACGAAAGAAACCAGCCATCCCATGAGCAAACCGACATCCTTCACTCTCGCCGCCCTGCTGCTGCCGCCGAAACCATGGCGTCGGATTTAGCGCACGCTCAAAATTCTATCGACTCACAAAATTTTCTCCATATTATTCCGGAATTCATCCATTAAAATCGCATTATTTATTCGGTACACATCTCTAAACCGACTGAATAGTTCCCTCGTCATCGCGCCCGTGGAAAATTCTCGTGGTGAAAATTAATTATGCACGCACCTCCAGCATCTACTGCCACGTCCACTGTTGATGACGTGAAATACAACCAGCTCTTCCTGTGGCTGGCGTGTCTCGTGGCCGCGCTTGGCGGATTATTATTTGGCTACGACTGGGTCGTCATCAGCGGGGCGGACATTTTCTATGAGAAGTTTTTCAATCTGACATCGGCCTCGGACATCGGCTGGGCGAAGGGTTGCGCGTTGATGGGGTGCCTGGTCGGTTCGCTGGTCGCGGGCGTGTTGAGCGACAAGTATGGGCGCAAACGCCTGCTGATTCTGGCGGCGCTGTTATTCGTGGTGTCGTCGCTGGCGACCGGGCTGGCGAATACATTTTCCGTGTTCGTCGCATGGCGCATCGTGGGCGGCGTGGCCATCGGCATCGCGTCCAATCTTTCCCCGATGTATATCGCGGAAATCGCGCCGGCGGCCATTCGCGGCAAACTGGTGTCGCTCAACCAGCTCAACATCGTCATCGGCATCGTGCTCGCGCAGGTGGTGAATTGGCTGGTCGCTCAACCCGTCCCGCCGGAAGCGACGGTTCATGAAATTTTGATGTCGTGGAACGGCCAGCACGGCTGGCGCTGGATGTTTTGCCTCACAGCGGTGCCGGCGGCACTCTTTTTGGTCGGCATGTTCTTTGTTCCGGAGAGTCCGCGCTGGCTCGTCAAGAACGGCGACCGTCAGAAGGCGCAGGGCGTGTTGACGCGTCTCGGCGGCGAGAAATTCGCGACTCAGGCCGTGGCCGACATCGAGTCCACGCTGGTTAACGAGATTCACAAGGTGAATTTCCGCGACCTGTTCGCGCCGGGCGTGCGGCGTATTGTCGGCTTCGGCGTGCTGCTGGCGTTCGTCGTGCAATGGTGCGGCATCAACGTCATTTTCTATTACACGAAAGATGTTTTCGCCGCTGCCGGTTACAATGTGTCGGCGATTTTGCTGAACATCATCATCGTTGGCTCGGTGAATCTGATCTTCACTTTCGTGGCGCTCCAGACGGTGGACCGGCTCGGTCGGCGTCCGTTGACGCTCGCAGGCTGGGCGGGCTTGACCGTTATTTTTCTGGTGATGGGCTTGTGCTTTCACGCGCATGTCACCGGCCTGCCGGTGGTGGTGCTCGTCGTCGCGGCGATCGGCTGGTATGCCTCGACCATCGCACCCATGTGCTGGGTGGTGCTCGCGGAAATTTTCCCAAACCGCATTCGCGGCGCGGCGATGGCCACGGCGGTGTTCGCGCTGTGGTTCGGCAATTTCACGTTGACCTACGCGTTTCCAACCATGCTGGCCAAGCTCGGCGCGGCGGGCACGTTCTGGATTTTTTCTGCCATCTGCGCGGTGGGTTTTGTGTTCATGAAAGCCAAACTGCCGGAAACCAAAGGCAAAACCCTTGAACAAATCGAACGCGAACTGGTAGATTAACCATCGGAAAACTCTTCTGAAAAATTTATGCTGACCTTTCCTAATCAACTCAATCGCATCCGCGACGGCGTGCTCGCACAGGCTGACACGCTGCAAAAAGTGGCGGCGCATTACGCCGACGCCATCCAGAACGACGGCCTCATTCACGTCTATGCCAACGGCCATTCGCGCATCACCGTGGAGGAAATGGTCGTGCGCATGGGAGCGCTGACGGGCTTTCATCCGCTGCTCTCGAATGCGTTGTCGAATTTCACCGATGTCGTGGGCGCGGATAGTTTGCGTCTGAATCAGGCCATCGAAAAAGTCGAGGGCCTTGGCGCGGTGCTGCTGGACGAGGTGGATATTGGCGCGCACGACGTATTCATCGCCATTAGCGCCACCGGCCAGACGCAAGCGGCGGTGGATTTTGCGCGCGAAGTTTCGCTGCGTTATCCGAATCATCCGCTTGTGTGCATCGCCTCGCTGGAACAGGCCAGCCAAGCCGCGCCCAAGCACAGTTGCGGCAAGACGCTCTGGCACGTTGCGAAGGAACACGCGCGCGGATATTTCCTGAACAACTGCATGCCGATGGGCGATCTCTCCACGAACGTCGAAGGCCAGACCGGAAAATATGTCGTGTGTCCGTTGAGTTCCATCGGCTCGCTGACGCTGGTGCAATCGCTGAACGAACTCACATTGAGAGAACTGGATCGGCGCGGCTACAAGCACTTCGTTCTCCAAAACATGCATCTTGGCGGTTACGGCGTGAACTACGACGAATGGCTCGGCGACCAACGCCGCCGTTACGCGAAAGCCATGCACAATCCGAATGCGGTCAAGCCGAAGAAATAATTTTTCGCAAACCATGACGCCTCGCACCTATCTCATCACGGCCTCGACCGGCATTGGTGCTGAAACGGCGCGTCAACTCGCGCGGCTCGGCCATCGCCTGTTCATCGTGAGCCGGACGGAGGAAAATGTGCGGACGCTGGTGGCGGAATTGCAAAAGCTCGGCGCGGAGACCGGTTGGCACGCGGGCGATTTGGCGAATCCAAAAGTCGGACCGGCGGCAGTCGCCAAGTGCGTCAAAAAGTTTGGCCGGCTCGACGGACTTTACAACGTGGCGGGTATCAGCGCGCGAAAATTTGGCGACGGCCCGTTGCACGAATGCACCGAGGAAGGCTGGCAGGCGGTGATGGAAATTAACGTCGCCTCGCAATACCGCATGTGCCGCGAAGCGCTCCGCGTGATGCTCGCGCAAAAGCCGCACTCCGAAAACGGCCAGCGCGGGGTGATCCTCAACATGGCGAGCATTCTCGGCATTCACCCCGAGCCAAAACATTTCTCCGCCATTGGCTATGCGGCGGGCAAGGGCGCGATCATCTCGATGACGCGTTCGGCCGCGGCCTACTACGCCAAGAATCAAATCCGCATGAATGTCATCGCCCCAGCACTGGTGCGGACGCCGATGAGCACCCGCGCTGCGGAAGATCGCGCGATTCTAAAATTCATCGCCCAGAAACAACCGCTCGAAGGCGGCGTCATTCCGGTCGAAGACGCGGCTGCGGCGAGCGTGTTTCTGCTGACCGATGGCTCGCGTTCCATCACTGGCGAAGTGCTGGAAGTGGACGCCGGCTGGAATCTTTGTTGATTTACACATGAATATTTACTCCAAACAATTGCCACCTGCGAAGCACTACGACGTCATCGTCGTCGGTTCTGGATCGGCAGGTGCGACGGCCACGATTGCAGCCGCCCGCGCTGGTGCGAAGACGATGGTACTGGAACGCCTGCCGTTTCTCGGTGGAACCAGCACGGCGGTGCTCGACACGTTTTACGGATTTTACACTCCCGGCTCAACGTCCAAGAAAGTTGTCGGCGGCATCAGTGATGACGTCATGGAGCGCCTTCGCCAGCACGCTTCGTGGTTGGAACGCCCCAACACCCACGGCGCGGGCACGGGCGTTACCTACCATCCCGAATACCTCAAGGTGGTCTGGGAAGATCTCGTGCGCGAAGCGGGCGCGGAAGTGTTGCTCAATGCCTGGGTGCAGGATGTGGAGGTGACAGATAAATCGCTTCGCTCGCTCGTCGTAGCCACCAAACTTGGTTTGCGCACGTTCACCGCAGAAGTTTTCATTGATGCTTCCGGCGATGCCGACCTCTGCCACTTCGGCGGCTTTGATTATGAATTGGCCGGCGCGATTGATCCCGCGCAAACGCTCACCACCACGTTCAAACTGTGCAACGTGGACGTGGCGCGGCGCAAGACGATTGGCAAAAATGAATTTCACGCGCTCATGGCCGCCGCTGCGGAATCGGGCAAATACGCGTTGCCGCGCAAGGAAGGCAGCGATCACATCACGCCGGTGGATCACATGACGGCCACCATCATGACGCGGTTGCCGTCGTGCTTCAAAAAAGGCGAGACGATCGTGAACGCCACCGATCCCGAACTACTCTCGCAGGCGGAAATGGAAGGTCGCAAGCAGGCCATCGAATACATCCGTTTTCTGCGCGACAAAGTGCCCGGTTACGAGATGGCTCAGCTCTCGACGTTCGGAATGCAAATCGGCGTGCGCGAAACGCGGCGCGTCTATGGCGAGTATCGCCTCACGAAGGACGAAGTGCTGACCGCGAAACAGTTCGACGATCAGATCGGCCTGTGCGGTGCGCCCATCGAGGATCATCACGGCGGCGAGGACACGGCCTGGGCCTATTTGCCCGACGGTCAATGCGTCGGTATTCCGTGGGGCACGCTCGTCCCGAAAGGCTCACAAAACCTGCTGATGGCGGGACGTTGTTTCTCCTCCACGCACGATGCCCATGCGAGCGTCCGCTCGATGGCGCAATGCATGGCGATGGGGGAGGCCGTGGGCACGGCGGCGGCGATGATGTTAAAGGAAAAGAAAGCACCGCAGGAAATCGCAGTGAGTCAGTTGCAGTCCGCCCTCCGGCAGAGCGGGGCAATCCTAGAAACGCCATGAGTGAACAGCCTTATTTTCTCGGCATTGATTGGGGCGGCACGCGTATCAAGCTGGGCGCGGTGACCAGCGACGGGACGTTTCTCGCGCAGGATATTTTTGAGTCGCCCAAGAATTCGGATATTGACGGTGTCGTCAGCGGATTGCTCGACAAAGCCGAGGCATTCATCCGGCAGATTGGCCGTCAACCGGTTGGCATTGGGCTTGGCTTAACTGGTCCGGTGAATCCCGACCTAGGCGTGATGCTGCTCCCCGGGAAGGTGAAGGGTTTGGAAAAATATCCCATCGTGCCGCGTTTCGCCGAGCGGTTCAAATTGCCCGTTCGCGCGGAGAATGATGGCACACTTTCGATCTACGCCGAGAAATATGCGGGACAGGCCAAGGATGTGGATTGGGCCGTAACCGTCACCATTGGCACAGGCGTCGGTTCAGGCGTGATGCTGGATGGAATGATCCTGAGCGACCCACGGTTCATGTTCGGCGGACAACTCGGCCACATCGTCTTGAACACCGCTGATGACCGGCTCTGTCTCACGGGCGCACGCGGCACGGGCGAGATGTGCTGCTCCGCGACCGCTTTGGCGATCGGCGTGCGCAACGGCATTCAGCGGGGCGTTCCCTCCGCGCTCAGTGAGCGTTACTTCGCCGACGCCCATTCCATTGATTTCCAGACCATCATCGAGGAGGGAGTGGCCAAAGGAGATCGGCTGTGCTGCGACGAACTGCGGCGCTGGACGCGTTACGTCGGCTGGCTGTTGGTCAACGCGGTTCACGCCTATTCGCCGCAGATCATCATCCTGAGCGGTGGCGCGACGCTGGCGGCGAAATATTTTCTCAACGAGCTGCAACTGCACGTCAACCAGCACATCTTCCGTTATCCGCCTGGCGCGGGCGTGCCGATTGTCATTTCCGAAATCGCCGAACACGCCGGTGTGCTGGGTGCGGCGATGATGATGAAAGTCCATCTCCAAAAACAACCGCACGTCCCCAGCCTGCGCTGAAATGTTATATGGCAAACGCACCCCATCTCCTCGCCCTCACCACCAAGCCTGACTTCGCGCGCTGCATGGAACGCATCGAGGCGTGGTTTCATCAGGCGGTATTGGACCGCCAGATGCCGCGCGAAGGCGTCTTCCTTTGTCTGGGCGTGCAAGAGGGAGCAGAACTGGAAACGCTGAAGCGGGTCGAGCGTTGGGGGAAATAATTGCCAAAATATGAAAGAATGGTCTCAACTTACCTCCGACGAAGTCGCGGCGCTGGATCGCACGTTGCCGGTCATCATTCCTCTCGGCCTCGTCGAGGCGCACGGGCCGCACCTCGCCACATCGGTGGACATGGATACGGCGGCGTATTTCGCACGGCGAATCGCGGAGAACGCCGGCGCGATTCTGCTGCCGCTGATGCCTTATGGTTTTGCAGATGAAATGGCGGAATACGTCGGCACGCTCGGTCTGCGCGCCGACACCATGGCTTCGGTTATCACCGATCTTTCCAGTCACCTCTGCGCACACGGTTTCAAGCGACAGATTTTCCTAAGCGGCCACGGCGCGAACAAATTGCCGACGGAACTTGCGTTTTATCGCGTGTGGGAAAAGTTTCCCGACCTGCAAGTTGTCTATTGGAATTACTGGACGGAGGCGGGCTTAACCAGCATTGCGCACGCGGACCAAGGCGAAACGGAAATCGCGCTGGCGGTCGGCACGAAATCGCACATGGAGCGCGCCAAAGATTTCAAGGTCAACAAGCCGTGGTATCGGCTGCGCTCGCGTCACGCTCTGAATCCGCACTCCGGTGGCATCAACGGCGAACCGACGAAAGCGGACTTGAAAGATGGTGAACTTGTGCGTGATGAGATTGTCCGCATTCTCACGGAAAAAGTTAGCGCCATCGTTGCCACTGGAAAATCCAAACCATGAATCTTGTCACTGAATTAAGTCGCGCCCGCATTCTGTCCGCCGCTGTGATTGATGACCCGGCGCACGCCGTTCCGCTAGCCCGCGCATTGCTGGCCGGCGGGCTGGGTATCATGGAAGTGACATTTCGCAATGCTCACGCGGCCGAGTGCATCCGTCGCATTCGTCATGAAGTTCCTGCGATGACCGTGGGTGCGGGCACGTTGCTAACACCTGTGCAGATTGATGAGGCGATCAAGGCTGGCGCGCAGTTTGGTGTGTCGCCGGGGTTCAATCCCACGGTGGTTCGTCACTCGGTCGCTGCTGGTTTTTCATTCGCGCCGGGAGTGCTGACGCCGGGAGAAATGGAGCAGTCGCTTGAGCTTGGTTGTCCCGTGATGAAATTTTTCCCGGCTGCCGCTGCGGGCGGAGCTGATTTCATCAAAGCCATTGCCGCGCCTTACGCCCACACGGCGTTGCGGCTTGTGCCACTCGGCGGAATCGGCGAATCGAATCTCGGAGATTATCTCGCGCTGCCGATCGTCATCGCCGTGGGCGGCTCATGGCTTACGGATCGCAAGCTTGCCGCTGCGGGAAAGTGGGATGAAATTTCTGGGCTGACCCAACGTGCCGTCCACCTCACAACTCATTTCCTGAAACCTGAACTCTAACACCTACATAATAACGATGAAACAACTATGCTCAATGATGTGCGGCTTTGCCGCGATGGGGCTGGCGCTCTCGGCGTCGGCACAAACCAACAGCGTGCCGAATGACGCGATGCGCCCTTGCTCGGGCGCAGAGCGGACACGCATCGAACTCCCGGAACGCAAAATCGTCGTCGACGCCGATCAGGCCGATTGGAAGGGAGTCCCGGCCATCGTCGTCAAGGGCGAGAGGCATCTCTGGTTCGGCCAGGGCATGACACGGGAAAAATGGCACGGAAACCGCGATTTGAGCTACTCGTGGCGCGCGGCATGGCACGGCAACAAGCTTTATTTCCTCTTCGATGTCAACGACGACAAGGTGCTGGAACCGTCCTGGCCTTCTTCGTTTATCAACGACAGCGTCGAGATATTCCTGGACTGGGGAAATCGCGGCGGGCAGCGTGTCAAGGTCATGGACGGTCGCCCCGATTGGTTCTCGAAATGGGACCCCAAGGAGATGATGGGCCACGAGTTGCACTTCCAGCCCACAACGCCGCCGCGGGTCTATCTCGATCACCGCAAAAAATATGCGACCGATAAGCCACACAGCATCGAATTCGCCAAGAAATGGGCGGGCAAAGCGGCCGTCAAGAAGACGGCCACCGGTTATATCATGGAGATCGGTTTCGCCCTGCCAGGCGTGGCTTTGAAGCCCGGCAAGGTGATGGGGCTGGTGGTCGGTGTGAACGACGACGACGGCCAGGGGCGCAAGAGCATCATGATCTGGCCGGCGACCAAGAGCGAATTCTGGTTGGTCATGGACGAATACGGCAAAATCGTTCTCACCCAGGGAGATCGCAAGTGAAGATCCGCAGCACGTAACCCGGCCTGCAAAACCGCCTCGAGGATAGGGTAACCCACTCACGATGAGCGGAAACGCAACGATGAAGGGCAGATACTTGGCTTTCGTGACGGGCCTGATTTTCGCGTCCGCCTTTCTCGCGAACGCGGAGAACTGGAACAATCCGCCCGGTTCGCTGCCCTCCGGCGTCGAGCACAAGACATTCACGAGCGCGTCGATGAAATGCGCGGTCGGCTATAATATCTACCTTCCGCCGGAATATGCGACGGACCCGGAGCGGCGATTTCCCGTGGTCTATTATCTGCATGGGCGGGGAGGCACCGAGAACTCCAATCTGAATGCCTTCGGTCTGTTGGACGCCGCTATCAAAGCCGGCAAGGTGCCCCCGGTGATTTACGTCCACGCCATGGCCGGCCGCAATTCAGGGTACGTCGATGCGCCTGACGGATCGGTGATGGGCGAGACGCTGGTGATCAAGGAACTCATCCCCTGCATTGATTCCGGCTACCGAACCATTGCCAAGAAAGAGGGACGAGCTATCGAAGGCTTCTCCATGGGTGGCCAGGGCGCGCTGCTCCTGGCCGTCAAGTTTCCTGAGACATTCAGCTCGGTGATCGGCTACGGCGCCGGGCTAGCCAACGGCCGCGAACTGCAAATGGAATTACCGAGTGTCTTCCAACAGATGCACAACAACGACATCCAGCAGTTCGACGACAACTCGGCCTGGGCGTGGGTGCGCCGCAACGCCGCTAAGCTCCGAACCGGTACTGCTATCAGCCTGACCCTGGGTGACAAGGACCAGCACCTCGAACGCAACCGACACATGCACGCGCTGCTGAATGAATTGAAGATCCCGCATCTCTACAATGAATTGCCCGGCGTGGGCCACGACATGGTCCGGGTCTACCACGACATCGGATTGGAAGGCTTCGTCTTCCACGCCCAGCACTTCCACTTGAACTGACCACCGCGGAGCATGATTACTTGCTACTCGAAGCCGTGGAGTCCGAACAACCTGTCATTCTCAAACGACTGGAGATGTGAAAACTATGAATGCTATCCTCAAACCATTCTTAGTCGCAATTTTTCGCGCACACGCTTCGGTGCTCAAGACTGAGCACGTTCCGGCACTACGCCGAAGACTTTTCCCAGAATGACTACTATAGATAAATGAATTAGATGATTGGAAGAGCATCAGTTATGTCGGCATTGATTCTAATTGCGACAAATATCTCTATTTTCGGGCGCGAAACCAGGAGGCCTTCGAATGGCCCTGACGAAAACAGGTCCAATCTTCTTGTCATTAACCAGCGGCAACTTCGAATGGAGGTTGACGTCATTAACTGCCGCTGGTCGGCACACCTGAAAGGGACCAAGGTTTCTATTAATAATGCCTATTTTCTTCCTGGCAATGATCCCTCAGGGTGGGAAGTGATCTCTTCAATCAACAACGACGACAAGAACGACCTTGGAAATTATGTTACGGTTACACTGCGCGGAAAAAAGCCGGGAGAGCTTGATTTTAATTATCAATTATCGGTCAGCAAGTCGGGTAATGATATAATTATAAGTCTCGGGAGGTCAAATAACACGGGTCACTCTGTTGATGTCACCGACATGGATTATTTCGTTTCTGATAACGTGTCGCTTGAAGGTACAAATGACCAATGGATAACCTTCGGGGCACATTCAATTTACCACGATTACTATGATCTGATTCCTGTGAACACTTTGAAAGAACCTGGGATGTATGAGTCAAGCCATCTCGTGCGTAATCAAAAGACTGGCAACATCGTCCTTATGGGCCATTTGACAGCCAATAAAGGACATTCACGCTTTGAAGTCCAGAATCAGGGCAAGCCTGATATGATGAGAGTGCGGGCGTGTTGCAAATATAAGGTAATGATGCCAAATAGCAGGAGTTTCGTCGGAGAGAAACTTCTGTTTCAGATGAGCGATGACGGCATTCGGAGTCTGGAACATCTGGGCGATCTGATTGACATCGCTAGTGACGTGCGCCTTAAGGAACGTTACCCACTTGACTTCGAGGATAAAGCTTTGATTCGTGGCACACACAATACATGGACTAGCTGGGCTTCCGGCAACAGTACAGATACCAAAAATCCTCGGGGAAATCCCGTCAAAGCAGAAGAATTCATACGGAATAACGGCCTTGATAAATTTTACTATGGTGTTGGAAGAGGGGGGGGGGATCCTGATTTTGGCAATGGAATTCAGTGGGCCTTGTATTATTGCGGTGGTAATGGAGAGTATGGTGGGGTCGATTTTCCCGCTGAATGCTACCTGCCCGTTAAGGTCAAGTGGGGAAATGGCAAGGTGGTCGATTTCTCCAATCCAGTTGCCATCAAATTTGAGCGTGATCGGGTTTTAGGTCTGATCAAAGGCAAAGAAGATAAAGTATTTCGGGGCTGGGTGGACTGGTCAGAAACATGGGATGTGTGGCCTGGACAGTATGATCCTTTCATGAGTGCCTTGGAAACTTGGCATGCCGGATCAGCACCCTACAGGGAACTCCCGGCTGAAAAGATAGCCCCCCGCATGCGCAGCAAATCATGCATGACCCGCTATGATTTCAATTACGGTTCGATGCAGCTTTGCCGGGTTGATGAAGATGCCGATGGCTGGCCCTCAGGGGATGCCTATGGCGATAATGTACAGTTGAACAAGAATGGAAGCCGGGCTTTCCTCAGTGAGTGTGTGCCCGGTGCAACATCACGTTTTTATTACAACACAAGAGTCTTTTGGAACGATCCCGATGGGCATCATGTGTATAGCTTTTTTGGACACCAGATAGACTACGCCAGAGCTAAGGTAATGACCTGTTTCAAGGTGATGGCGACCAGTTGCCTCAATCCTGCGGAATCATTCGATATCCCTTATCCCGATGACCGGATCGAACTCCTCAAGCGTGCTGCGCCACCAACCACAGACCCTGCTTATCCGGTTGACCTATTCTTACGTAAACCCGCCTCTATCTGGAATATGCCTGTAGAGCGCTCGTTCGGGAGTTGGGATATTCTTTGCGTCATCAATTATAAGGAGGGGAGTCCTGATTTCATTGCTACGATGGATGCCAAAAAGGACTTACGTCTGGATCCACAAAAAGAGTACCTGGTTTACGAATTCTTCAGTAAAAAAGTCATAGGCACTTTTAAGGGGGCATTTACATCACGGGCAATCAAAGGACCCGATTGTGATGTGTATAGTATCGTGGAGAAACAAAACCGTCCGGTACTCCTCTCGACCAGCAGGCATATTCGCCATATGGCATTTGATATCAAGAATATGGTCTATGACCAAAAATCGAAGGCACTCATCGGATTATCTCGTGCGGTTAGCGGGGATCCTTATCAACTAAGTATCTACGTGCCGGAAGGCTATAGACTTGACCGAGTGGAGGTTCCCGCAGGTCTCAAAGTGGAGACGAAAATGGATGACCGGCTTCTGATGATCAATTTCACGACTGATAATGAAGATGATGTTGAATGGAAGGTGTATTTCAAACAGCATGCAGCTTAACAGATAAATGAAACTGATCAAAATCGTATCCTCCATCCTTGCCGCACCGCTGCTCGCACTGCTGCCTGCCGCCGAAACCATGGCGTCGGATTCGGCGCACGCTTCCGTGCTCAAGCCTGAGACGTTCCGGCACTACGCCGAGGACTTTGCCCGGAATGACGACGAACGATACAAAAACGCCTTCCCGAATGCCCTGGCTTGGGACTTCCTGAAGGATAACATTCCGCTGCTCGATTGTCCGGATGAGGACATCCAAACGGCGTATTACTTCCGCTGGTGGACGTATCGGAAACATATCAAGCAGACTCCCGCCGGTTTTATTGTGGACGAGTTTCTGCCGAATGTCGGCTGGGCGGGGAAGTTCAACTCGATCAATTGTGCCGCTGGCCACCACCTGTATGAAGGCCGCTGGCTGGCGGATCCGAAGTATCTGGACGACTATACGCGGTTCTGGTTCCACGGTGGCGGCGACCCGCGGCGTTACAGTTTCTGGGTTGCGGATTCGATCTGGGCGCGCATGCAAGTGACCGGCGACGACCGGATTGCGAAGGAGCTGTTGCCCGACCTGATCCGGAACTACGAGGAATGGGAAAAAGCCAAGCTCGACCCCGACGGCCTTTTCTGGCAGACGGATGACCGCGACGGCATGGAGGCCTCCATCGGCGGCAGCGGATACCGCGCCACGATCAACAGTTACATGTATGGGGACGCGTTGGCGATCGCCCGGATCTCAGACCGGGCGGGGCAGAAAGAGGTCGCGGAGCGTTTCCGCACGAAGGCGGAGGAGATCAAGCGGTTGACCCAGGATAAACTGTGGGACCCGTCGGCGCAATTCTTCAAGGTCCTGCCCCGGGGCGAGAACGCGAAGCTGTCCGACCCACGCGAACTGCACGGCTACACGCCGTGGTATTTCAATCTTCCCGATGCCGACAAGTCGGTTGCGTGGAAACAAATCGTGGATCCGCAAGGATTCCATGCACCGTTTGGTCCGACCACCGTCGAGCAGCGTCATCCCGGGTTCGCGCTGTCATACGCGGGCCACGAATGCCAGTGGAATGGGCCGAGCTGGCCGTTTTCAACCGCGATCACATTGACAGGGATGGCCAACCTGCTGAACAACTACACGCAGAACGTTGTCGGCAAGAAGGACTATTTCGACCTTCTGAAAATCTATGCCAAGTCGCACCGCCTCAAGCGTGATGATGGCACGGTTGTGCCGTGGATTGATGAGAATCTTAACCCATCCAACGGCGACTGGATTTCCCGGACGCGGCTGAAGTCGTGGAAAAACGGCACGTGGGATGCTGGAAAAGGCGGCGAAGAACGAGGTAAAGATTACAACCATTCGACCTTCTGCGATCTGGTCATCACCGGCTTGATCGGACTGCGTCCAAGAGGCGACGATACGGTGGAGGTCAATCCGCTCGTGCCTGAGGGAGCGTGGGATTACTTCTGCCTGGATCGTGTGCCCTACCACGGGTGCCTGCTGACCATCTTCTACGACAAGACCGGTGAACGCTATAACAGGGGAAAAGGATTCAGGGTATTGGCCGGTGGTAAAGAAATCGCAGCTTCTGATACGCTGGCGAAGATGACGGGCGTGCTTCCAAGAAATTGAAATGACCACTTTTAAAACAACAACCAACCAGATAAATGAATATCAAAATGACTAAGGTTATCGTGTCTTGTATGACCCTGGCGTTTGCCTCAACGGTGAGTGCTGCAGACACCCCAAGTGCGACACCTGTAAATTCCGATGCCCCGCTAATAGAAACCTCAGCCGGCTGGAAGAAGTTCGAGGGCAATCCGGTGATGGGCGGAAAATACGGGACGTGCTTCGACATTTCAGTGTTAAAAGAAGGCGACACCTACCGGATGTGGCTTTCGTGGCGCCCCAAGAAATCCATCGCGCTTGTCGAGAGCAAGGACGGCATCCACTGGAGCGAGCCGCCGCAAGCCGTGTTCGGTCCGCGACCAGAGAGCGGCTGGGAAGACGACATCAACCGGCCCTACGTCCTAAAGCGCGCAGATGGCTATCACATGTGGTATACCGGCCAGGCCAAGGGCCGCTCATGGATCGGCTACGCCACTAGTTCTGACGGCGTAACGTGGAAACGCATGAGCGACAAACCGGTGCTCTCAGCCGACCAACCCTGGGAAAAGAACATTGCCGTCATGTGTCCGTCCGTGCTCTGGGATGAAACGGCCAAGGAGTTTCGCATGTGGTATTCAGGCGGTGAACAAAACGAGCCGAACGCCATCGGGTATGCGACCAGCCCGGACGGTTTGACCTGGAAGAAGCATGAGGGCAACCCGATCTTCTCCACCGAACCTAAGAATCCGTGGGAGAAGCATAAGGTCACCGCCTGCCAGGTCGAGAAAATCGGCAACTGGTATGTGATGTTTTACATCGGCTTCCAGGATGAGCCCACGGCGCGGATCTGTCTCGCCCGCAGCAAGGATGGCATCACCAACTGGCAGCGCCATCCCGCCAACCCGATCATCTTTCCTGGCAAGGACAAATGGGATCACGACGCATGCTACAAACCGTATGCCATCTTCGACGGCGCGAAATGGCTGCTCTGGTATAATGGCCGCCACGGTTCGCTCGAACAGATCGGTGTGGTGGAACACCGCGGCGAAGACCTGGGATTCTAGAACAGAGAAGGCTTGCCTGCGGCACCATTCGGAACAGATGGTAAAATGAAACATCAATTAAAAAACCAAACGCAAAAGCTGTTCATTCTTTGTTGTGGGTTGCTGGTGGCCGTTCCGGCGTTGGCCGGGGAGCGGGTTGCGCTGTGGCCGGAAGGAAAGATTCCGGATTTCCAGGCGCAACAGATTGCGGCGACTAGCCAGGAGGTGAAAGCGCCGGGATTCAAGGCGGCGGATCATAGGATGCCGCATCTCGACTGGTATGAGGCGCCTGCGGTGAAAAACGGCGGATGCATGGTGCTCATTTCCGGTGGCGCTTATGAGAGTTGCAGCGACGGGGCGTGGATTGACCTGGCCGCGAAGAAGTTCATTGAACTCGGGTTCGTTTGCGTGAGCCTCACTTACCGGACGCCGCGTCCGCAAGGGTTGCCGATCTACCAGAGCGCGTGGGAGGACGGACAGCGCGCCGTGCGTCTCGTGCGCAACGAGGCGAAGAAGCGCGGCTTCGACCCGGAGAAGATCGGCGCGCTCGGGTTCTCCGCAGGCTCGCACCTGACGGTCTTGCTCGCGACGAGCGCGCTCACGCCGGCATACGCGCCGGTCGACGACCTTGACAAGCTTCCGTGCCACGTCAACTGGGCGGTGCCGCTCTACACCGACTATGCGCTCACGGACGGGCTCACCGGTCCCAACAAGCGCGAGGGCGACGCGATCGACGTCAAGCTCTCGGACGTGTTCAAGTTCGACGCGAAGACGTGTCCGATGGCGCTCTTTCACGGCGGGGTCGACGTCTATTCGCCGAACGGCTCCACCCAGATCTACCGCCAGCTCCGCAGGATGAAAATCCCGGCCGAACTCCACCTCTTCGCGGACCGTAACCACGGCTTCATGGGCGACTCGAGCAAAGGCGAGAACGGCACCGCCTACGACCACTGGCTTGACCGTATCGCCGAGTATGTCCGCCAGATGAATTTTGACGGTCGTCTCGGCGAGGAAGTGAATCTGATGGCCCGCTATCCCAACGACGCCGCTCGCGGCGAATACAGTAAGGAGCCGGTCTGGCCGGAAGGCAAGGTGCCGGATGTGCAGACGAACCAGTGCCTGCCCTATCTCGAGTGGCACATCCCGAAGCAACTCAAGACGAAGGCGATCCAGATCATCTATTCGGGCGGCAGCTACGAGGGCAATGATCCCGACGGATTCGAAGTCGCACCGGCGCGGCGTTACCTGAACGAAAAGGGCATGACGGTCGTGACAATGAAATACCGCACGCCGCGTCCGCTGGGCGGGCTGGCCAAGCACACGACGGCGTGGCAGGATCTGCAGCGCGCCGTCCGAATCGTCCGCAGCGAGGCCGCGGCGAAGGGGCTTGATCCCAACCGCATCGGCATCATGGGTTCCTCGGCTGGCGGACACCTGACGCTCATGGGCGCGACCAGCTCGAAGCACAGTTCCTATGGGCAGATCGACGATCTCGACAAGCTTTCCTGCAACGTGCAGTGGGCGGTCGCGATCTATCCGGCGTATGCGCTCACGGACGGCGCGGGAGCCGCGAACGCGAAGGGCGGCAACGAGGACGACGCGAGGCTCGTCCCGGAGTTCTCGTTTGACCTCGCGACGTGTCCGATGCTGTTCATCCACGGTGATGCAGACGGTTGGGCGGCGATGAATTCGGTGAAATGCTGGGAGCAGCTCCGCCGGATGGGAATCCAGTCCGACCTCCACACGCTTGCCGGACGCAATCACTGCTTCCAGCAGAAGGCCGCCCCGGGCACGGGCAGCCACACCTGGATGGATCGCATTTGGGAATTTATGAACCACAATGGATTCAACAAATAAAAAGGGCTCCCCGCTGTTTCAAGTGGGTAAAGAAGGAAGACAGGGGGTAATCTGGAACTCAAGAATTGCTTGCCTGGCCGTTGCTACGCATCCGTTGCATCAGGACAAGAAACGGAGGGAAGTAGGATTTGTACCACCGAGAACCGCCGAGTGGTGGGAGGCACGGCTTAGCTTGCGCGGTAGCGCAGGCCGTCAGCGAGTTGAGCGGGAGCGAGCGAGGCAATCAGCCTGGGCCCATCCAAGGGATCTGAAAAACAGAGGGACAGAATGGAAATCAGGAAATGGCATTCCAGATCCGTCCAGACCAAGCCCATGACTCCTCCGGCCAGATCTCCTCTGCATTTCGTGAATTTCCATCTACTCTCTTCCTGAGTTCCAGGTTATTTACCTCTCCTCTCGGATCCCTCTGGGGTCAAAGGGCACCCACTCAAAATAGCGAAGTACCATAAAAAGCTAACAAGGAAAATCCAAGATGCACAGTTTTCACTCGCGAATGAAACATACACTGACACTCCTCACCGCCCTGCTGCTGACTCCGCTGCTCGGTGCCGCCAACGCGCCCCATTCGACGGTAGACACCAACGACAAGCACGACCGAACGGGTGACAGAAACCGTATCCAAGCGGGCGATTACGTGGCTGTGATCGGAGATTCGATCACCGAACAGAAACTCTACTCCCTGTTTATCGAGGAATACCTGCTCATGTGCAAACCTGTACCTGACCTGAAGGTGACGCAGTTTGGGTGTGGCGGCGATACTGCGAGTAGCGCGGCCGCGCGTCTTGCCCATGACGTGCTCCCCTTTGCGCCGACCGTCGCCACGACCTGTCTTGGCATGAACGACGGAGGTTACGGCCCAATTGATGAGGGGAGAGTGAAGCGGTTTCGCGATGGGCAAACGTCGATTCTAAAACAACTCAAGGGGGCAGGCGTCCGTATGATTGTCGTCGGTTCGCCCGGCTGCGTGGATACCGACTACTTTGGCGTCGGGAACGGCCATCCCGAGCAGGGAACCGGGGCCGATTATAACCACGTCCTGGCAACACTCCGCGGCGTGGCCCGCGACCTGGCACAGGAAGAAGGCGCGGCCTTTGCCGAAGTTCACGACCCGATGATGGATATCATGACCAGAGGGAAGGCGAGATACGGCAACCAGTATATGTTGGGACCCGTTGACGGCGTGCATCCCTCTCCGAGCGGACACCTGGTGATGGCCTATAGCTTTCTCAAGGCGCTTGGTTGCGAGGGTGACATCGGCACAATCACCGTGGACAGGGCCAGCGGTTCGGCCCTCGCAAGCGAGGGGCACAAGATTCTCTCGTTTAATGCGGGCGTCGTCGAAATCGAGAGCCGCCGCTATCCTTTCTGCGTTTCTGGGGACCCATCCAAGAGCGAGTCTGCGCGCAGCATGCTTGAGTTTCTCCCGTTCAATGCCGAACTCAACCGTTTGATGCTGGTGGTCAAAGGCGAGAGCGGCAATCTCAAGGTGACTTGGGGAAACGTTTCGAAGGTGTTTTCCGCCGTGCAATTGGCGACGGGCATTAACCTTGCCAACGAATTTCCGGACAACCCCTTCTGTGAACCATTTCAGAAGGTGGGACGTGCTATCCTCGAAAAGCAAACCATGGAAACAAGCCTCATTAAGAAACAGGTGCATAATCTTCCGGCCGATCGCCAAAGTGCGGAGTATCAACTCGGCATCGAAGTTTTTGTGAAGCAGGAAAAGGAGGCCAACGCCAAGGTGGCGGCCGCCGTTGAACCGGTTAGGCACACGCTGAAGATTGAATCGGCGGATTCGCTCCCAAACGATCACCCTGCGTCGGAAATCGCCACCGCTGAAACTTCAAGTGGCTGGAAGAAGTTCGAGGGCAATCCGGTGATGGGCGGAAAATACGGGACGTGCTTCGACATTTCAGTGTTAAAAGAAGGCGACACCTACCGGATGTGGCTTTCGTGGCGCCCCAAGAAATCCATCGCGCTTGTCGAGAGCAAGGACGGCATCCACTGGAGCGAGCCGCCGCAAGCCGTGTTCGGTCCGCGACCAGAGAGCGGCTGGGAAGACGACATCAACCGGCCCTACGTCCTAAAGCGCGCAGATGGCTATCACATGTGGTATACCGGCCAGGCCAAGGGCCGCTCATGGATCGGCTACGCCACTAGTTCTGACGGCGTAACGTGGAAACGCATGAGCGACAAACCGGTGCTCTCAGCCGACCAACCCTGGGAAAAGAACATTGCCGTCATGTGTCCGTCCGTGCTCTGGGATGAAACGGCCAAGGAGTTTCGCATGTGGTATTCAGGCGGTGAACAAAACGAGCCGAACGCCATCGGGTATGCGACCAGCCCGGACGGTTTGACCTGGAAGAAGCATGAGGGCAACCCGATCTTCTCCACCGAACCTAAGAATCCGTGGGAGAAGCATAAGGTCACCGCCTGCCAGGTCGAGAAAATCGGCAACTGGTATGTGATGTTTTACATCGGCTTCCAGGATGAGCCCACGGCGCGGATCTGTCTCGCCCGCAGCAAGGATGGCATCACCAACTGGCAGCGCCATCCCGCCAACCCGATCATCTTTCCTGGCAAGGACAAATGGGATCACGACGCATGCTACAAACCGTATGCCATCTTCGACGGCGCGAAATGGCTGCTCTGGTATAATGGCCGCCACGGTTCGCTCGAACAGATCGGTGTGGTGGAACACCGCGGCGAAGACCTGGGATTCTAGAACAGAGAAGGCTTGCCTGCGGCACCATTCGGAACAGATGGTAAAATGAAACATCAATTAAAAAACCAAACGCAAAAGCTGTTCATTCTTTGTTGTGGGTTGCTGGTGGCCGTTCCGGCGTTGGCCGGGGAGCGGGTTGCGCTGTGGCCGGAAGGAAAGATTCCGGATTTCCAGGCGCAACAGATTGCGGCGACTAGCCAGGAGGTGAAAGCGCCGGGATTCAAGGCGGCGGATCATAGGATGCCGCATCTCGACTGGTATGAGGCGCCTGCGGTGAAAAACGGCGGATGCATGGTGCTCATTTCCGGTGGCGCTTATGAGAGTTGCAGCGACGGGGCGTGGATTGACCTGGCCGCGAAGAAGTTCATTGAACTCGGGTTCGTTTGCGTGAGCCTCACTTACCGGACGCCGCGTCCGCAAGGGTTGCCGATCTACCAGAGCGCGTGGGAGGACGGACAGCGCGCCGTGCGTCTCGTGCGCAACGAGGCGAAGAAGCGCGGCTTCGACCCGGAGAAGATCGGCGCGCTCGGGTTCTCCGCAGGCTCGCACCTGACGGTCTTGCTCGCGACGAGCGCGCTCACGCCGGCATACGCGCCGGTCGACGACCTTGACAAGCTTCCGTGCCACGTCAACTGGGCGGTGCCGCTCTACACCGACTATGCGCTCACGGACGGGCTCACCGGTCCCAACAAGCGCGAGGGCGACGCGATCGACGTCAGGAAGTGCTGTTCAATAAGCTCGGCCGGATCGGCATTCCCGGGAAACAGCACGTGCGCGACCTCTGGCGGCAAAAGGATCTGCCAGACACAGATGGCAGTGTGACTGTGCTGGTGCCGGCACATGGGGTGGTATTGCTCAAGCTGACAACCGTGATGCATGAGTCAAGAGGTTAAACAATGAAACTTGCGACAATGAAAATGGAACAAACGACAAACTTGAAGCCTTTTAGTAGGATGCAGGCGGGTCGCATCCTGCGCCGGGGTAGTCTTGCTGTGCTGACAGCGCTGTTGGTTGCGCATGCACCTGCCCAGTCCTTGGCCGCTGACTTCCACGCCTACTACACCCGTGTGGATTCGGGCGAACCATTTGAGAAGTTCTCCCGCACCGGCGATTACCCGGACATCATCGTAAAGCTCGGTGCCCTGAAAGGGCGCCTCGTGTTTTGGCGAGGAGCGAGCTACCTGCCGTATTGGGAGACCGCCAAAGGAAAATGGTTCCTGGATGAAATCGTTCCCCGGCACGGGGATGGCGAGGGCCGGCGCTTCGACAAGGTCAATGCCTTCTCGCGGGTGGCACTGGTGGAAAGCTCGGCGAAGCGGGTGCTCATCTCGTGGCGCTATCTGCCAGAGTTCAAAGCGGAGAATCCTTACCGGGAAATTGATCCGACCCGGTTTGTGGACGAGCAGTTCGAGATCTTCCCGGATGGAACAATTACGCGCTTAATCAAGCAAGGCACGGTCAAGAGTGATGATTGGAGCGACCCGCTCAACCAGACCACCCAGGTGCTGAAACTCTCGGCTGACGGCGTCCGCGAAGTCTCCCGCAAGGAGCCAAGACATTCACGGCCGGCAAAACCCATTGCCGGCAACCCGTCACATGGTAACGCCGTGATCCGACCGGTGCGGGAATGGCGGTTTGATGAGGCGATGGGCGACCAAGCTGTGGAAAGTATCACAGGCGAACCATGTGAAATAGCCGGGCGCAAGAGTCTTTGGCGGAAGGGCGTCTCCGGCACCTGTCTGCAATTCGATGACTACAACACGGTTGTTTCACTCCCTGCCGCCAAGGCGCCAGTCAACTGCGGATCGCTCACGTTGGAGGGCTGGTTCGCGATCGGTGCCTACCCCTGGAACTGGGTGCCGATCATTCAGCAGGGCGATGAGGATGGTTATTTTATCGGGATGGATGCGCATGCCCACGCCGGATTCAAGTTGAAAGTCGGCGGCATCTGCCAGGAACTGGTCGCCACCAACCAACTGGCCCGGTTCCGCTGGTACCACGCCGCCGGCACCTATGATCGTGGCAGCGGTACCATGGCTCTTTTCCTCGATGGCGAACGGGTGGCCACCAGATCAGTCGGCTCCGCTGGCATCCAGACCTCTTCCGAGCCAATCCAGATTGGCAAAGGCAAACCCCGCCGGCCCGTCGATCCGGTTCGCGAAAACACGTTCATCACGTCGTATGCCTTCGATGGGCTGATTGACGAGGTGCGGATTTACGATCAGGCTCTGAAACCGGAACAGGTTACCGCGTCTTACCAGAAATTCCTCCCCCCCGCCGGCTTGGTGCAGTCCCCGGACATGGATCGTCGGGCGCTGCCCGCATTCGACACCGGGGGGCGCTTCGGAGCGCAGTACACACGGCTGAAGTTCCACGATGCGTGGGACAACCTCTGGTGCGTCGGGCCGCATGCTGACGTTGTGGTGGGATTTGATCAATCACCCGTGAAGTTCGTGTTTTGGCGTGGCACGAGCTACATCCCCATGCTCGTCAATGAGGAGGACCAGTGGTATAGTAATGAGTTCAACGAAACGGGGGGGCGCTCCGGTGGCCAGGGGAGCCAGGAGCCGATGTCCGACAAGGACGCGTTATTCAACCACGTTCGCGTAATCGAGAACACTCCCGCACGCGTGGTCGTCCATTGGCGTTATCCACTCGTCACCGCGCTGGACTACGTTAACGCCAACTACAATCCGGAAACCGGTTGGGGCGACTGGTCGGATTGGTATTACTATATTTATCCGGATGGCCTCGCGGTCAAGAAGATGCACCTCTGGACGGACCAGCCGGATAGCCACGAGTGGCAAGAGACCATGGCCATCCTCGGTCCAAACCAGCATCCCGAGCAAGTGCTGGAAACTGAGCCGGCGTTGATCATGGCCGATCTCGACGGCCATGCGACGCCATACAGTTGGAAGAAGGGCCCGCCGGCAACCGTGGATTATGGGAACAAGAAGATCCTCATCGTGAACTACCGCGCGCGCTATGACCCGTTCACGATCGGCAACTTCACAGGGGGCGATGTCTATGGTAGTGAACTCACGCCTTACTCGGTCTTCTGTTCGTGGAATCATTGGCCGGTCGCGCGGATTCTGTCCGACGGCCGCTACGCCACCTTCCCCGACCGGGCGTCGCACAGTTCCTTATCGCATGTCTATTTGCCGAACTTCCGCACGGGAGCGGGGGAGCGTCCGTTTGAGGAGAAACTGCTGATGGAAGGCCTGTCCCGGTTCAGCGCCAAGGAACTCTCGCCCTTGGCGAAATCCTGGTTGCAGGCGCCGGCCATCGAAATGCTCTCGGATTGCCGCAACCCCGGTTACGATCCGTCGCAGCGTGCCTATGTACTTTGCGCCACGGGCCCATCGCCGAGCTTTCGCATTGCGGCATCCGCCCTGCACCCGATTGCCAATCTCTGCTTCGTGGTGAAGAACTGGAATTGCGAGGACGTTGCGCAACTAAGAATCAACTCGAAGGTCGAGCGTGCCGGTCCGGCCTTCCGACAAGGGATCGTGCGGGATCCGAACGGACGACCCGCTCTGGTGGTCTGGCTGCAGCAGCAAGGAACAGAGCCGGCCAGCTTCACCCTTCGCGGTGCCAAGCCGCAACTTACTGCCGGCAATCCGTTGCCCATGACCTGGGCAATAGCTCCACAAGCCGTCACGAACACTTTCGACGTGACCATGGCAGCCATGCCTCTTCCCGGCATAGGTAGCGAGTATGTGTTCGAGTGCCTTGAGGGTAATGGACACAGCAGCGGCTGGCAGGGCGAGCCGGTTTACACGGATTCGGGACTCTCGCCGAGCTCTCAGATCGCCTATCGGGTCAAGGCTCGCGACGCTTACTTCAAGGAAACCGCGTGGTCGCCGGTCGCTCGTGTGAAGACCGCTGCCGCAACCGCACCGGTGAAATGAAGACAAAACTCTTGGCGCTTTCCCTGGTCCCAGCCGTGCAGGAGTTGGCGCAGGCGGCCGACGGACCCGTGAGCCGTGGACCAAGATTCGGCGGGAACTCCTCTCCACCTGACGAGAAAAAAAGCGCTTTCCAAATGAACACCCAGAGCAACGCAAAAACCGTTACGCGATTACTACACTTCTTCACTAGTGTCCGGTTGAGAGGGTGATTGGTTTTTGTTGATTATTCAAGATGAGTGACTTTCGATCCAAAATGGATGTGAGGGATTTGAACTTCGGGAGGGTCTTGGGGACGATCTGCGCCCATGAACACCGGCCGCTACATCCTTTCCCAAGTCCTCGA
>Ga0209829_10000743_pt1 | contig 28472 bp, 24 predicted proteins | sample C_140205_EF_Meta_FD_187311 | JGI IMG/M metagenome (GOLD analysis project Ga0209829, IMG submission 187311) | Freshwater microbial communities from Lake Croche, Canada to study carbon cycling - C_140205_EF_MetaG (SPAdes) (version 2) | ecosystem: Environmental > Aquatic > Freshwater > Lake... | reverse complement strand
ATCAGTTAACGGAGCTTCATATACTTCTTCGGCTATCCTAAAAAAATCAATTGTTTCATATCCATTTTTCAGATTTCCAAAGCAGGCATTCATCCCTTGCATCACTTCTCTAATGGACTTAGTACCTGCAAATTTTTGTTGGATTAATAAATCCAATCCCAAGGCAACAATGGCTCCTTTAAAATAAATAGAAACCCGCTTTCCAGGGGTTGAACTTCCATAGCCGTCCAACCACAAATCCAAGGAACTTTCTGTTAATGACTGAACAGCATAGCGATCTCGGTCAAAATGTAATTTTAAATTTCCTAAAAGTAAATTCAAATATTCCTCTTCTTGAATAACTCCGGACGCTTTTAAAAACCAATCTCCTAAATAGGTGGTCACGCCTTCGACAATCCAAGCGGAATCAAAGTACGTAATTTCGCCATAGCGATAAGGCAATAGTGGCTTCGGCCTAATTGTAGCAATATTCCACACATGAAAAAATTCATGGGACGCCAAAGCAATTAGATCATCATAACATGCACGGTCTTCCGGCCCCATGACCATCATCGTGGACTGCGTATGTTCGACACCATGATAAAAAGGTTCAGGGCAAATCCAGTGTAAAAAATGATATTTTTTTATGGGGGCTTCGCCCATCCAGGCCAATTGGCATGCCACGATTTTCTGATAGGCATCAACCAATTGGCCCGAAAAAACTGTTGACGGACCAATCCCCTGAATAAAAAACTGAGCCCCCGCTTCCGTCCACGAATATGAAAAGATTTTCGGAGCAGCTAGAAAAGGGGAATCAACCAATTCTCGATACGTGCGTGCGCGGAACATTCCCTTTTTAAAAGTCAAAGACGTGGCAAATTGCCAATTACTTGGAAATTTTATGTCCACCTCGCATGTCTGATTTTCAAATCCCTGAGGACACACTAGGCAGTTGACAAAATTAATATACAACATTTCCTCATTAGCCACAGAACCTCCAGCATCTCGCTGAACCGCAAAATAAGTATAAACCAATTTAATGGGCGTGGTTTCTACACCATGTAATTCCCACGCAGAAGATTCAATCTTACTTATTGAAATTTGATTGACTCCTTGATAAGCTTTAATCTCTGGAAGGTACTTGGCAAAGTTTTGAACTTGGTATCGGCCAGGCCGCCAGATAGGCAGAGTGATTTTGGTACGACCTGATTTTTTAGGACGAAATTCACATTCAATTTGAAGCCAATTTTCTTTGGCCATGGAAATAGTATATTTCATGCCATTACTTCTTGCAAAATTTCCCATGATCTTAACTCTCCAAAAGACTCCATATGTAAGCGATAAAAATACAAAAGGGCTGATAAATATACTTTCCGCTGGGGTCGTGAAATTAAAAACGGCTCGCCATAATTAGCCATGACAAGTTCACTCAAAATTTTTGAATCCATTAAATTTGCCCCTGCAAATTGCGACTGTTTTAATTGGACTAACAACTCTTCTGTGCTCCCAGGTGCAAAGCCTAAAAAGGAGGCCAAATTCCAAAGAAATTGGATGTGAAAATTTTCATAATTTCCTTGGGATCCGTCCAAAAACTGAAAGGATTCTTCTAAAAAATCAAACAAAGGAAAATTGGCTTCCTCCTCCTTTAAAACTTTGGTCAATACCTCGCTTAAAAATAAAGCAATACTTGATTTGCCTACGTCAAAAGGAATTTGGCGATATGGAAAATAGCATTTTGCTTCTGAAATTCGGTGAAGTCCTCGACCTGGTTTGTGAAAAACTTCCAAGTCTAACAAAGTTAAGGGTTGGAACAATGCCATTTTATGCTTCGCCTTGGCAGACCGAACGCCATTTTCGATATAAGATGCAATTCCAAACTCTGCGGTGTACATCGTCACCAACAAAGATGATTCTCGGTATTTTAAATTATGTAGAACAAGTCCTTTAGTCTTGGTTAGCATCGTCCATTTCTAATCCTAATTCCATGGTTAATTTTTGCATAATTGCGTCGACAGAATCCTCTGGATTAAAGCGAATGGGCTCTCTAAATTCGACTGTTAAATTCGTATTTCGCTTTTTGAGCAACAATCCTTTTTTATCAAAAGCCCTCCTAAATCCATTAATCCGAACGGGCACGACCAATGGATTTGCCCCTTTGATTAAATGAGCCGTTCCTTTTCTTAGTGGTGCAAAAGCCCGAGTAGTTCCTTGGGGAAAACTAACCACCCAGCCACAATTTAAACCCTTGCCTATTTTGGCAACTGCCTCTAAATCCACCTCCCGCTTTACATCTTCCCCTTTTGCCCGCCAAGAGCGATTCACTAAAATGGCTCCAGCCTGTGCAAAAATTCTTGGCAATAGACCATCATCTTTCATTGTCTCAGCTGCTGCTACATAAAATAAATTGGAACGGGGAGCCAATAAATAAATAGGATAATTGATGGAATTTTTAATACCCCATTTGACAGAAAAGAAGATGTGGTATAAACAAATCACATCCATGAAATAGGTCTGATGATTGGGCAAAAATAGAATCCCATTTTCGGGAAGTTCATCTAAATATTCCGTGCCCTTAATAATAGTTTTATTATAAAAACGAAGGCGACTGTAGGTTAAAACTCCTAACACCATCATGGTGATACGCTTGAAAACAATGGGGTTTCCAAAAGGATCTCGTTCTCCTAGACCCAAGGTATCCATAAATTGAAATAATTTTGCTAGTTTGGAAGCCATAATGATGGGTTAAAATCCGCCTTGTTTTGGTTTAGGTTTTGTCGACTTAGGAACTTCTTTAACAGGGACTTGTTTTTTTGTCGTAGCTGCTTTTTTCGTTGCACTTGATTGTCGGTAATATGACAAAAACCGTTTCAAAAAAGTATCCTTTTCGTCTGCTGCTGCTTCCACTACTCGCACGAACTCTTTGCCTTTTTTATCTCCTTTTTCATTTTTAACGGCTTCACGAATGGCTGCCAAAAATTGATTGTCAGAAGAAAACACGCCTAATTCGCCATTAAAGTACGCAAAATAATACCAAAGATCTTCAGATAATTCCCAATACCCATAAAACTCTTCCTTGTTCGGTTTTTTTATCACCTCCATATATCCTTTAATCGTACTATTAATGTCCACGGTTCCCACATTAACTAAAGGCAATCCGCCCACAGTATAAAAAGAACTTGTATTGGCTGACCATAACCAATGTACTTTTGAGAAATTAATGTTTTTGGCAAAATCAGGAGATACTTTATCCAATGCCAAATGTGCCTGATCCATTTTGGTGCGAATGGGATCCACCAAGGGTTTTTTCAACAAAAACTCCACTCTTTTTAAATACTCATCTCGATCCTCGGGCTCATCAGCAGAGGTTGAAATAAAGCCTTCATCTAGATTATATTTGACAATTCGATCACCCATAACTTTTAAAACAGTCGCCGGTATAGGATATTGGATGCTTAACCAAGCCTCTATTCTAGGGCTTAAAGTATCTGTCGACAAATTAATTTGACCAAAGGACCTAATCCCTTCGTTGCCCGTAAACAACTGAACGGGGCCGTTTGCTTCCATCCTTTTCTGGTCAATAAATAGTCTCAACTCACTTGATTTCCCTTTAACTTCGTAAGATTCTTTCCCCTCGTTGACTTCCCCCTCCGCAGAAAAAAGGACTGGATCTAATTCATCTGAAAATGGTCCTAAAAAGGTTGGATACAATTTATTGTCGGCATTGATAAAAATTCCCGCCGTAACGGGTCTACCCGCTTCATCCCGCAAGTTAGCATCTAAGCGCAAATTAGCTGATTCCCCTTTCGCATTTTCAAATGGAATCCAAGCAGAGCGGAAATTTTTCAAACCAATTAAAGGTCGAATAAACCCTTTTAATTTTAAGAACGGCATTTTCGAAACCACATTAACTTCTCCTTTATATTGCTGATGTTCACTTAACAAAATAGGGGATTTTTCTGGAATTAAGCCTTCCGCCTGGACCCATTGGATAGGTTCAGCAGTAGCCGATTTTACTTTCCCGGCAGATGAGAGAACGGGTTTTTCTATTTTTAAAAATTCAAAGTTTTTAATCGGTATAGCCACGGTGTCCCCATCACTACGGGGCAACAGATAATTAGCCTCTCCCTTCCAGGCATCTGAGTTAGCTTCAATGACACGCAAGTCAGCCAATTTATGTAGATTATTTAAAGGGTCTAACAAGGCTCTTGCGCCAGAAAATGGTTTAAATTGGCCATCTTTCTGAATCGCAAATAAACCTTTGGCAGGAAAGACAAAGGCAGGTCCAATGGCAACATGCTGAACGCCTCCTAGTTGTAAAAACTGCGCTTTTAAATCATATTCGGCAGAAAATGCTTTAATTAAGCCCTGGGTTTCTTGGTCTGTGTTGAGTGAAATCTGATTTTTCAAGGACATCGAGGTGCTGTCGGTTAATGTGTTTGTACTGTCCTCGAGCCAACGAGATAGCTCAAAACCAGATTTACCAAACATTTTAAATCGTTCTGATTTCAAATCCCAAAGGGCCTCTGTCAAAATACTTTGATAGGCAATGTAGGGAAATATTATGGGGCTTACTTCTTGGGCAGAAAGCGTTTCAGAACTAGGTTTGATCGAAACTTTCTGAGTCAACAAATTAGCCTCCGCGGTAATAGACTTAGTGAAAATCGCTGGCCTAAAAGAAGCCATTTGTCTTCCTATTGCCATTTCACTTTGATTTGTTTGCCAAACAGAAAAGCCCAAATTAAACTGATTGGACACAAACACTCCATCTCCAAAAACAAGTTTTCCGCTTGCAAAAACTTTTTTATTGTGCACGCCCATTTGCCCGTCTAGATGAACTTGATTTTGATAAAATGCCATCTGATTTTTTATGGGTCTCACCCAAAGACTGTCTTGGCTAGGGCGCCAGCTCAAACGATGGGCTCCCCATTTTGTTTCCGGAAATATATTTTTTCCTTGATAATTTGATGCTATTTTTCCATCTATGGCAGAAGATATCAACGAATCGGGATAAAAGTAGGTCGATTTTTGATTCGATGTAAGGCTTAATAGCTGCAAAGTCCCTGAAGTGTGTAAGCCTAATTTATCCATCCACAATGGCTCGGTCATGATGTACTTAGCTTGTTTTTTATACAGCTCTAAAGGGGCTTTGCTGGTGTATTTAAATCCAAAAGACTGGTCAGACATTAAAACCAATGAAACCCTTAAAGTAGAAATGAGGCCGTCTGTATAAAAACTCCCTTCAAACGTAATTTCTTTTTGAGTCAAACTATCTAATTCAATCCGAGGAACTTTAAAATAAAACTCTTTGCCATAAACCCCTTTTGCCCGCCATGGCTCATCAAAATAAGAGATTACCCCCGTAGGAATAATTAGTTTAGGATATTCTGCGACACCCAAACGGCCTGATTTGTTATTTGGAGGACTTAATAAAATGGTCCCTGCCCCATATTTAAACTGGCCCCCTAACTCCCTATTTCCAAGGGAGCCGTCTTTCAATTTTGGTAAAAATGTGATGGAATCAATTTTGTTAAAATTGACAGAGAAATTAGAAAAATTAAAATCAAATAGAGGGCCTCTAAATCGATAATTTCCAATTTTAATCTCTCCTTTAAAATCAAAATCTCTTCCTTTGCTAAACACAATTTGTCGGTCAGAGGGAATAAAAATAGCTTGTAAAGAGTCTGAAATCGATACCTCGTTGACCCCCCTGACTGTTAGTTTTTGTGCCAATAAATCAATGGATATATTAGCTGAATCACGAGAAATTAGATTCGCATTGGAGGCCACAAAAAATTTGTCAAAATCTTTCTTGGCAAATTGCACTTGGGCATAGTGCCTCCCCATTTTTGTGAAAGCAATCACATCTGTTTTGGCATCATAATTGATATATCCCGCCTTAATGAAGGTATTAAAGCCAGGCATCAGTGCTTTATATTCCTTATTGTTTTTCGTTAAAATGTCTCCAAAATAGGCCCAATTACGTTTAGAATCAATTAAAAAATTATACAAAATGCGCATTGGGTTAAAGGTTAGTGTACCCTGTAGCATCTCCACTCGATCAGGGCTATAATAATCATAGGATTCAATCCAGGCAGGGACTTGAGATTTTCCTGAAATTCGATAAAAATCGACTTTATTTCCCTTTAGTTTTAAAATAGCTAAATCTGCTGAAATTCTAATTTGATGATAGGAATCTTCAAATAAAAGCCTTTCCTCCACGATACCCTCTAATTTTTTAATGTGTAATGTCTGGTCCTTTGCATACCAATTTGCGCGAATTAAAGGATGATACAATGAATCCTTAACGCCGATATATGCCACAAATGAACCCTTTTGGATGTCAATAGAACCATCCGGTGCAATCCAAAAAGATGGCGCTGACACGCGTGCAAATAGTTTTTCTTTTTTAAATATTTCGAGTTGGGCAGGCGAGCGTGAAGCAAGAAGGCCTAGCTTATTTCCCTGAATCCAGAGCCGACCCCTTGCTTTTCCAAAATCCCCAACAATGGGTTCTTTCAACAGATCGTCTGACCTAAATTCCATAAAAAAATAGGGGGTTCCGGTTTTTCTTTTCAGTGAAATTTTTGCCATTCCCTTGTTTGCTTTTCCTTCGATGTCAAGCAAGGAATTGGTCGTTATTAGATTAGCAGAACGAGGAATGATTTCCCATTCGTTTAATATTAATTTAGCATTCGGCATTCCCCAAGTGACACCAGCTAAATCAGTTGATTTACCAATCCCCAATTTTTCTTTGATTAACCAAGAGAATTCCTGGCCTCCTAAGCTTAGGCTATCTTTGCCGATTTTAACCAGAATTTCTGGTTTTTCCCAAGTAAATCTTGGTCCATCAAGGAGCTTGCTTGGTAAAATCCAAGCTTTAGGCTCCTCATAAAAATCGGCAAGCGGGGTTTCAGAAAGGGGAGATTCCGTATCCCAACCATCATTTTGGGCCAAAACTTGGGAGCTAGTATCACTCACAGCAACATGAACTACTGGCCATTGAATTCGCAAATTACCTCGAACGCGAATCGTTAGATTTCCTGTTTGGCTCAATTGCTTATTATAAAACCAGGAGTCCAATTGTTCTACCAAAGTCAACGCTGTTTTTGCATCTTTTTGGTTCAATAGTTTTTCCCATACGTCTATAAAATCCGAAAACAATTGGGGTTCATTTGGAAATTGTACCACATTTCGTATAAAAAAATAGGCTAATATAGGACTTCGAAATCCCTGTTTAGGCATTTGAGTTAAAGTGGATTGAAGGTCCTTTTTCTGTGTTTGACTCAGAGCATTTGAGGCCCACAAGTTTGTGAATTGATCGGCTATTTGGGGGACATCCTTGTATTTGCTAGCTGATATCCAAGATTTGACTTCCTGTGAAAGCCGATCTGGATTTCCCGAAATGGATTGCGATTGGCCTTTATACGAATAAATAAAGACAAAAAATAAATAAGACAGAATCTTTATATGGCGCAACAAATTTGGCATAATCAAACTCAAAAGAAGGTAAAAATACATAAAAATTTAGGATATTTGAGGCTTACAATTCTGTATATGAATAACGTACTCTCTTTATTTTCTGGTATAAAAGCCTTCGTTTTTGATGTGGATGGAGTCATGACGGATGGCCAAGTTCATGTACTGGAGACTGGTGAGCATTATCGGAGTTTTTTTGTTCGAGACGGTTATGCAATTGAAAAAGCCAGAGAGGCAGAATTTTCCCTATGCGTTATTTCGGGTGGAGGGCATCTTGGGGTTAAAAAAAGACTAGAAAATTTAAGGTTTCAAGATATTTACATGAGTTTAGGCGGGCGGGATAAGTTGAGTACCTACCTATCTTGGCTTGAAAAAACAGGTATTTCGGAAGATCAAGTTTTATATATGGGGGATGACACGCCGGATTTAAAAATATTAAAACGGCCAAAATTGCTTAGCACCTGCCCCTCTGATGCAATTCCAGAAATTAAATCGATCGTTAAATACGTTTCTCCCTACAAAGGGGGACAGGGCGCGGTTAGAGATGTGATTGAAAAAGTAATGAAATTACAAGGCAAATGGCCTGATTAAATATCAAAAAATGGCACTCATATTACCGATAAAAGGAGTATTTCCACAGTTTGGAAATCAAAATTGGCAAGCACCCAATGCGACGATCGTTGGCGATGTCCAATTAGGAGATTCCTGCACAGTGTGGTTTAATGCGGTCATTAGAGGAGATGTAAATAAAATTAGGATTGGTCATCATTCCAATATTCAGGATGGTGCGGTGATCCATTGTACGTATCAAAAGACAGAAACAACCATTGGTAATTACGTATCCATTGCGCACAATGCGATTGTTCACGGCTGTACCATTGAAGATTCCGTGCTTGTGGGTATGGGTGCCATCATCATGGACGGGGCATACATTGAAACGGGAAGTATCATCGCCGCTGGGGCGGTGGTCACACAAAATACGCGTGTGCCTTCTGGTAGTATTTATGCAGGTAATCCCGCAAAATATTTAAAATCTGTAAGCTCAGAGGCGGCTGAAATATTCATGCGGACCGCCATGAATTACATCGAATATGCCTCTTGGCTTGAAAAAATTTAATCTTCAAATCAAGGGATTATTTATGGGATAAAAAGCCCGTTGACATTTCTCCCGCAATAACCTCCAAATTCAATTTATTCTGTTTGGTCGGCAATGGGCACGTGGCAAAAGGGGTAAAAGCGCAAGGTGGATTAAGCGATTTGTTAAAATCTAATTGCACATTTCCCTCCTTATCTGGTCTATTGGCATATAAAAATCTGCCCCCGCCATATGTCGTTTTTTTATTCGTTAAATCACCAAAAACAATGAAAAATTCGTCTATGGTTCCACCAGCCTCTAACTTATATTTCTTCCCTTTGAATGTAAAATGTAGCTCCCCGGGAGAATCTTCTAAATAGGTCCGTCCAGTAATGTCCGTGATATGTAATTTTTTTCCTCGAGTCGGCACAAATTTTGCCGTAATTCGCCAAGAGCTATCCAATGGAAAATAGCTAATTCCCTTAAAGCTACGCACATATTCTCCGTCTAAATCACGAAGCCTGAGTGCGTATTTTTCTCCACGTTTAATGATAAACCAACGAAGCGATTTATGCTCCAAAATAACTGCTTTTTTATCTTGGTACACGATCATTTTATTTACGGGACGACCTGATAATAAAACTTGGTTTGCATCATTTGATTTAAAAGTTACCACTCCATTATTCAAAATGATTTTACCTAAAAAAGAATCTGAATGCTCCGCTGGAAAAATAAAATCATTTTTTTGATCAGAACCGATGGTATTTTCCCCTTCTTTTAACCAAAATAAGCCAGATAAATTGAGGTAGCCATTTTCATGTTTTAAGCTATCAATACGAATATTACGGAATGTTGCTACCTCCTTTTCGTACCCACTTGCTTGTGAAAAAGATAAATACGACACCAACAAAAAGTAAAAAATCAGGTACCTCATATAGCTTCTACGTAATTTTTAAAATTTAACAAAATCGCTTGCCAACCCGCTTTTTGGAGTTCGGGTGAATTTTCTAACTCGGGCTCAAACAACTCTTTTAGGTTGGTTTCATTTCCCTTGGATTCAAAGATGACGGACATTTTTCTGTCGTCGCCTAAAAGAATTTCTATATGTTGCCCCTCTTTTATGTATTGAAATGTGCCCCAAAAATCAAACTCAAAAGAAGCATCTTTTGCCGCCATGGTGTAGTGAAATTCGCCCCCAATAGTAAGATCATTAACCGCTTTTGGGCAATGCCAATCGGGGGAGGCAAAATTCCAATGAATGATATGTTCAGGATTTGTAAAACAATCCCAAACTGTTTCAATTGGAGCCTGAATTTGTGTTTCTACCTGTATCATTATTTATTCATTTGGGCGTCTACTACTGCAATGGCTATCATATTCACAATTTCTCTTGTGGAGGAGCCTAATTGCAATACATGGACTGGCTTTTTAAGGCCTAATAAAATGGGCCCTATTTTTTCAATTCCTGCTATTTCTTTGACCAAATTATAGGCAATATTGGACGATGACAAATTAGGGAAAATTAAGACATTGGCACCTTTTTCTGCCAATTCACTAAACGGGTGATTCTCTTTTAAAAGCTCCCTATTAAATGGCAAATGCGCTTGAATTTCACCATCCACCATCATCTTTGGATTCCTTTGCTTAAGTAGTTGGACCGCGTTCTTCATCTTTTTGGCATCCTCTCCCTCTGCACTGCCAAAATTTGAATAGGTGATCAAAGCGATGCGAGGTTGGATATTAAACTTTTCCACTTGCTTGGCCGACAACTCTGCAATTTCCACGATTTCCTCTGCGGTTGGATTAAAATTCACGGTCGTGTCGGCTAAAAATAAGGGGCCAAATCGAGTCATCAAAATATACATACCTGACACTTTTTGTACGCCATCTTTTCTACCAATCGCTTGCAATGCAGGCCGAACGGTATCAGGATAATTACGGCTCATCCCACCAATCATCGCATCAGCATCTCCTGTACTGACCATCATACTTCCAAAATAATTCCTTCTTCGAATGATTTTTTGAGCCTCAACTTTGTTTAAACCTTGTCTTTGTCGGCGAATAAACAATAATTCACTGTAACGATTTGCGCGTTCTTTGTCTTCATCTGTAACAGGCAAATAAGGATCTATAATTTCAACACCTGGCAATTTAATTGAATTTTCATCTAAAATTTGTTGGATTAACTCCCGATTTCCTAACAAAATAGGCGTTGCAATTTTATCCTGTAAAACTTCCTGGGCAGCTTTTAAAACGGATAAATTTTCAGCATCCGCCAAAACCACTCTTTGGGGCCTCGTTTTTGCCTTATTGATTATTACTTTCATCAGCGTATTATCCAGGCCTAATCTCTTGGATAATTGAAGTTCATAGGCTTCCCAGTTTTCAATGGGGTGTTTGGCAACTCCTGACTTCATCGCAGCCAAAGCTACCGCGGGGGCAACGGTAATTAACAGGCGAGGGTCAACTGGCTTAGGAATAATATACTCTCGGCCAAAAACAATATTGTCTTGTCCATAAGCCAAATTAACAATATCAGGAACCGGTTTTTTAGCTAAATCGGCCAGCGCATAAACCGCGGCCAATTTCATTTCTTCGTTAATCACTTTGGATCGCACATCCAGTGCCCCTCTAAAAATATAAGGAAATCCTAGGACGTTATTCACTTGGTTTGGATAATCGCTTCGACCTGTGGCAAAAATAATATCCTTGCGCGCATTCATCGCCTTGTCATACGCAATTTCAGGCGTTGGATTTGCCATGGCAAAAACGATGCAATCTTTGGCCATAGGTTTTATCATATCTTCTGTCAGAATATCTCCTTTTGAGAGGCCAACAAATACATCTGCGCCAACTAATGCCTCCGTCAATGTTATTTCTGCTGAAAAGTGATCGTTGGCAAATTCAGCTTTCCGACCATCTAAATTAGTCCGGCTTGGATGTATCAGGCCTTTTGAATCAAACATTAAAATATTTTGCTTTTGTGCCCCTAATGAACAATAAAGTCGGGTACAAGAAGTTGCTGAAGCACCAGCGCCATTGATAATAATTTTAACTTTTGAAATATCTTTTTTGACAATCTCTAGGGCATTTAAAAGCGCGGCTGCACTGATAATGGCCGTTCCATGCTGATCATCATGCATGACCGGAATATCCAATTCGGCCTTCAAACGCTCCTCAATCTCAAAGCATTCCGGCGCAGAGATATCTTCTAAATTTATGCCCCCGAAAGTTGGCTCTAAAATTTTGACGGTACGAACAAACTCATCCACGTTTTTGGTATTCAACTCAAGATCAAATACGTCGATGTCTGCATAAATTTTAAAAAGCAATCCCTTTCCTTCCATCACCGGTTTGCTAGCTCCGGGTCCAATATCACCAAGGCCCAACACCGCGGTTCCGTTAGAAATTACGGCGACCAAATTGCCTTTAGCCGTGTACTTATAAATGTCTTCTGGATTAGCCGCAATTTCTAAACAAGGATCAGCAACACCAGGCGAATAGGCTAATGTCAAATCCTTTTGAGACGCTGTTTCTTTGGATGGTATGACCTCAATTTTGCCTGGTCTTCCTTTAGCGTGGTAATGAAGGGCTTCTTCTTTTAATGTATTATTGTCAGCCATATTCGTTTATTGATGTAATTTTAGATTTGATTAAATCTAGCGCAAGGTTACGAAATTATCAGGTGGAAGGAAAATTAATTGGCTATATTCGTTGAATATTATACATCATATTAGGCCAAAATACGTAGCTAGATATTCATCCTAAGTTCAAGCAAAATTTTAATTCAACCGAATGAATCCTTCATTTAATAAATTCAAATCGATTATAACTAATCCCTTCTTATTCAAGTTTTTTTTATTTCAAAAACTCTCTTCCGCATTTTTTGCCGGGCTAAGTATACATCATTTTGATGCTGATTCGTGCGTTGTGCGAATCCATTTATCTTGGTTTAATCAAAATCCTTTTAGGTCTATATACTTTGCGGTCGAAGCGATGGCCGCAGAAATGTGCTGCGGGATGTTGGCCTTTTCGCAGATATATCAAAGAACTCCCAAGGTCAGTATGCTAGTGGAGGGTATGGATGCCACATTTTTTAAAAAAGCCACAGGCGTCGTTTTATTTAATTGTGTTCAGGGAAAAGAAATAGAAATGGCGGTAGAAGAAGCGATTAGAACAGGGGAAAGCGTTAAAATAACGTGTATTTCTTTAGGCAAAAATTTGGAGGGAACTGTTGTCGCTAAATTCAACATGCATTGGACATTTAAAGTTAAAAATTAGCTTAGGCCTAATCAAAAATTTGCATGTAAATTAAGGTCCCCGCTGATAATGTCATGATAATTAGGGCCGTAAATCCTAAAATATTGGCTATAACTCCATTCACATTTGTCCCCATAATTTTTTTATTATTTGAAATATGTAAAATAATGCCAATTAACACAGGCGCTGTTAATCCATATAAAATAGCGGTATAAATTAAGGCTTTCATAGGCGAAATACCCACATAATTAAGCGATAATCCTAAAAGTAGGGAAACGGCAATAATGGCATAAAACCCCCTAGCTTCGTGAAATTTTTTGTCCAGGCCCTGTTCCCATCCAAAAGTCTCCGTAAAAATATAGGAAAGTGATCCGCTTAAAACAGGAATCGCAATCAACCCCGTTCCTATTACACCAATGGCAAAAAGGAGGTAGGCTAAATTTCCTGCCAATGGTTTTAAGGCCATAGCCGCTTGCTCAACGGTATCAATTTGATGAATGCCGCCTTGATATAACACCGTTCCAGTCGTTAAAATAATAAAGTACATCACAAATCCAGAGACGGTCATCCCAAAATCAACATCTTGATTCATTTCGTGAATAATTTTTTTATTGACCATCACACGATCTTTTTTATGTTTCATTTCTTCCACTTCAACAGATGCTTGCCAAAAAAATAGATAGGGAGAAATCGTTGTACCTAGTATACCTACGATAATGGCTATAAAATCTTTGTCAAGTTGTATGGTTGGGATGAACGTAGATTTCGCAATGGCTACCAAATCTTGATGGTACAAAAAAGGAACAATAAAATAGACCAAAATAACAATGCAGAGATATTTTAAAATGGAAGCTATCTGCGTGTAAGGCAGATAAATGATTAATCCCAAAAGTAAAATGGTGAAAAATATACTAAAAAGGGATGCATCAATTGAAGGAAATAATAAATTGCCAACCGCCCCCATCCCAGCAATGTCGGCACCTATATTCATGACAATGGCCGGAAAACTAAAGATTAGCATGACATATAAAATGGGTCTTGGGTAATGAGATTTTAACGCCCCTGTTAGCCCTTGGTTCGTAACCAAGCCAATTCTAGCACACATTTTCTGAATCGCAGACATTAGAGGAAATGCTACAATGGAAGTCCAAAGTGTCGACAAACCAAATGCGGCTCCCGCTTGCGAATAGGTTGCAATTCCTGAAGGATCATCATCACTAGCCCCCGTGACTAAACCTGGTCCTATTATTTTCCAGTAACGAAGGATTTTCGACTTTAATGTTGGCATTTTGAATTTTATATTAGCCAATATACAAAATTCTAGTGTCTAGCCTAGTAATAAACATGTTGAGATGACCGTCGCCTACGCGATATTTTCAGTCCTTATAAATTGGCCGATTCCAAAAATACCGTTTATTATGGCGTAACGCTATTAAAAATCAATTTGGCCTTATCTAAAACCGTGACGGTTGAAATAGCCTTTGTCAACACTTCATAAGTAACCGCCATGGTACTTTTTGTTGGCAAGGACGCTGGCGTTTCTGATAAAGCATAAATAGTCAGGATGTACTGATGCGTTCCCGCGCCAGCAGAACAAGGTGAAGTGTAGGAGATATTGTTTCCATCTTTGTTTACCCCCATAAACCAAGGCCCTTTATTAGCCTCGGCATACAAGATTTTATTCACGGTTTTATCTATTCCCCACAATAATAAATAACTATTGTACTTGGTGCTGTCCGCAGAATTAGGATAATGAATCATGGTGATAGCAAAAGATGCTGCTTTTGCTGGCGCATTTTCCCAAGCCAAAGGAATACTATTTTCGATGCCATTGACCTTTTTTTCACATTTATAGGCGTCCAACAAAACTCCATTTACGACGGCAGTACTTGTCAGTTTAAATCCCGAAGCAGACGCGGTAGGAGTCGAGGGGGTAGTCGTCGTTGTCCCGGTATTAGTTGTTAAAGCAGGTGATACTACGGTTTCCTTGGTGCAAGCCCATGTAAAAATAGAAAGTGCGAAAAAATAAAATAGGTGTTTGAAATTATTCATTTGGCTGGCCAATCATCTATTAAAACAGGTGAATCTATTTACAAATATCTCTAATTATTTTCAAATGATGTTCTGTGTGCACTTCAATAAAAACAGTTGTTTCACGCACATTTACTTGTCCAAAAAATGGATGAACAAAAAAATGATTTGGCTCACAATTGCCTAATAAAAGAATGTTTTCTTTGGCTAGGTCAATGGATAAATTTAAACTCGATTCCGTTATTTCGCCCATAGGTAAAATACCATTAGGGGCTTTCACTTTTCCTCTAGGTATTTTTTTAGTGAACAAAACAAGTGATTTGCGCCAATTAAAGGTGCGCTTATATTCAGCCGGATTTGAGCGAACTAAGGCAGCAATAACTTGGTTCACTACCCTTAAAGAATGATCTATTTGCCAACCAATAGTTGCCTTTGATACGGCCAAATTTTGCTTCTCTAATTGCGTTACGTAGGCCGATAATTCAGCAAGCTGTTTTACTATTTTTTCCATTCTTAAAAAATATTCCTATACATTTAGACCAATTATGAGCGTTTTACAAAGCATTATTATTAATTACATATCCCATTAATTTAGCTCTTTGAACATGGAAATTTGGGGAAATAAGAATTTATGTATAGTCTTCTTCTAAATACAAATTGCCATTCCGATTTTATCCCTTAAAATTATAAAATTAATTTAGTTTATCTGCGATTAAGCGATCATTAGACAGGCGAGGAACTTTATTTTGTCCTCCTAATTTTCCTTCCGATTTCATGTAATTAATAAATGCATTTTTTTTCAACGGAGTTAAAACTAGCGACTGAAGTATGCCGCCAACAATCAAATCTTTGTAATAAATGTTTTGTTGTTGCATGGATTTTTCCAAAGTATCTTTAAAAACAGAAATATTTTTCGGTTTCTTAGAAAACTCTACTAACCATTCATGATAAGGAAGTTCACCTGGTTCAGGGTTAATTTGGGGAGCTAATGTAAACTCGACAATATTCGCTTCAGGACAGGCAATTAAAGCCAATTTCATCGCCCGCTCCACTTCCTCCGAGATCACATGTTCTCCAAAAGCCGAAATAAAGTGCTTTATCCTGCCTGTGACAATAATTCGATACGGATGTAGGGAGACAAACTTGACCGTGTCACCAATGGAATAGGCCCATAACCCGGCATTTGTTGTTAATAAAAGTGCATAGTTTACGCCTAGTTCTACTTCCGCCAAACAAAGTCTTTTGGGTTTGGCAGAAAAATACGTATCTGTTGGGACAAACTCATAAAAAATACCTCCATCGACATTGAGTAATAAGCCTTCTTCACCAGTAGAATCTTGAAATGCAATAAATCCCTCAGAGGCCGGGTAAGTTTCAAGTACATCCACTTCTCTTCCAATAGACGACATTAATTTTTGCCGATAGGGTTCAAAATTGACTCCTCCAGTAACAAATAATTGAAAATCGGGAAATAGATCCCCCACCTTTTGACCCGTCAATTCTTCAAGTCGATCAAAATACATTTGAACCCAAGGGGGAATCCCCGATATCAATCCCATTCGTTGATCATGGGTCTCATGAACAATCGCCGCAAGTTTTTCCTCCCAATCTTCCATGCAATTAGTCTGATAAGTGGGTAATTGATTTCCTCTTAAATAATTAGGAACATGGTGATTTACAATGCCAGAAAGTCGGCCAGTCGGAATCTCATTTTTAACATCCAATTTGGGTGAGCCCGATAAAAAAATTAATTTTCGATCCAAAAAAGCCGCATTTCCACTATAAAAAACATAGTGCAAGAGGGCGTCTCGCGCACCTTCAATATGAAAAGGCATGGACTCTTTTGAAATAGGAATGTATTTAACACCTGAAGTTGTACCGGATGTTTTGGCAAAATATGCAGGCTTGCCTGGCCATAATATATTCTCTGTCCCCATGACCATCTCGTCGATATAAGACTTTAAGTCTTCATATTCAGAAATGGGTACCATTGCTTTAAATTCTAAATAATTTCGAATTTTGGCAAATGCAAATGCTTGTCCAAAGATCGTATTTTCGGCTTTTTTTACATGATGAGACAGCCAAAAATCCTGTCTCTCTAAAGCATTTTGATGACTTAAACGATGTTTTTTTACAATTCGTTTAGCAAAAGGTTTAGCAAAAAAAGCACGGAATCCCATCGCTCATTATTTAAAAATTCCTTTAGGATCAGGCATTTTTTCGGCCAATTGACTCCCAAAATTCAAATCCATTTGCAATATGTCTAACGTCCGACATTCATGAAAATAAGTCCACGCGAGTTCATATTTTTCCTGGTAAAAAGCTACTTGGCTTCTTTTCATCCAAGCATTTGCATTTTTAGGTTCATCTTTTAATGATTGGGCTAATTCTGCATCTGCCTCGGCTAATGTACCGCAATCCATACCTGCCAAATAACAACTCAAAAGTACGATCGCATAATCAACACGCATAAGCGCCTGGGTTGGATCTGAAATTAGCCCTTTTGTTAATAATTGCTTGGCTAATGGATAATCCTTTCGCTGAAATGAAATAACCCCTAAACCCCAAAATGCATCAATACTAGATGTGTCTAAAGCATTGACTAAATTAAATCGATAAGTCGCCGTGTCCAATTTGCCTGATGCAACAAACTCCCAAGCGCGTTCGGCAAAGAAATTTGAGGCCTCTTTTCTTGACGCAAAGCTTGCATCACAACTAGCGATAAATTGGTCTAATTCCAATTTATCTTTTTGTGGCAATGCCTTATTTCCGAATAAAACTTGGTATTTGACTGGTTTTTGAGCCCAAGTTATGGTTGATACAAACATCAACAACGTGATTAATTTTACTATTTTCATATCACAAATCTATCGTTTCTTTTTATTTCCTGGTACGGCTGTCTTATATTTTGAGTTTTTCCCAGGTCGATTATTTCGATCTGGACCCTTCGGACCAGATTTACTCAGCCCATTTCCGTTTATCTTAGACCCGGTTTTAACTCCCTGAGCTACGGCGCCACTACGTGTTAACCCATTTTTTCCTAAACCCTTTAAAGCGGCTTTATTTCCATTAGCCCTAGCCTTAATCACCCATTTTTTATCATGAAAAGCTCCTTTAAAATCAGGATCATCTCGTTTTCGCTGCTCGTCAACTGACCTCAGCATATCTTGATGTTCTAAAAATGGCGTCTCTTCCACCTTTATTTCATTGGGCAAGGTTGAAATATGTATTTTTTGTTGGATGATTTCCTCTATTTTATGCCAATGATAGGTCTCGGCTAAGGTAATAAATGTGATGGATTCTCCCACTTGTTCGGCTCTACCTGTCCTACCAATCCGATGCACATAATCCTCATAAATTAAAGGCACATCAAAATTGATCACATGAGAAACCTTAGGTATATCGATACCCCGCGAAGCAACATCGGTCGTAACCAAAACACGAATACTGCCTTCCCTAAATTGCTGCATCGCATTTATACGTGTATTCTGGCCCTTATTGGAATGTATTACTCTGATTTGATCGACAGGAACTACCTTATAACTTAAATATTTTTCTACCTGATTGACAATATCTTTACTTCTGCAAAAAATCATAACTCTCTCAAATTCAGGATTTTGCAAAAAATAGGCAAGCGCATTTAATTTAGTTTGAACATTTTGCGCTTCATAAACAAATTGAGTTACTTGGCTCGCAGGAGTTGCCTGAGGGGTAACTTCTATTTTATGAGGAAACTCCAAAAACTCATGAGAAAGATTTTCCACTTTCTCGGGAAAAGTTGCTGAAAATAGTCCATTTTGTCGTTTTTTATAGGGTATTTTTTCTAAAATTTGACGGATTTGAGGCATAAAACCCATATCCATCATTTTATCCGCCTCATCTAAAATCAGGTATTTCAAATCTTTGGTGCCAATAGCCTCTTTGCGGTATAATTCTAAAAAACGACCTGGGGTTGAAACCAAAATATCTATCCCTGCATCTAAGGTTTGAATCTGAGTTTTAGGCCCTAATCCTCCATAAAGAGCTAATATTCTTAAATCTGTAAATTGGGCCAGGCCGACCATAACCTCATGAATTTGCATGACAAGTTCTCGAGTAGGTGCTAATATAAGGGCCCTAGGCAAGCTACCCTGGGCATATTTACAGCGCATTAATATGGGCAAAGCATAAGCCGCCGTCTTTCCTGTCCCGGTTTGTGCTATTCCTAACACGTCATGCCCCTGCAACAACAAAGGTATTGCCTTCTCCTGAATGGGAGTTGGTAAAGTATATCCAACCACATCGCAAGCGCGTTGCAATTGTGGATTCAAGCCCAAACGTAAAAATTCACTCATTAGAATTGGCTTTGTTTAATTTTGCAAAGGTAGGGAAAATAATATTCTTACCTTTGAAACAAATTTTACCCTGTGGAATTAAAACCTATCTATCTAATTACAAGGTTGGGGATTTTGGTAAGCATTTCTATTCTAGTAGGATCCATGTCATCACTGTTTCTTTGGGGGTTAGAAAAAATCGCATGGATTCGAGGCGAAGCTCCTTGGTTATTGTATGGACTTCCACTCGTGGGAATCTTTTTCCAAATACTTAAATCACGCGGGTTTACATTTTCCAATATGGGAACCAACGATTTGGTCGGTCAAGTAAATAATGATCAATTAAAAATTAATCAACAACCAGGAATTATAAGTTTATATGCATTGGGCTCTACTTGGCTTAGTCATTTAGTCGGCGCATCCGTAGGCCGAGAAGGAACTGCCGTTTTGTTCGGGGGAAACGTAGCCCAACTAACAATACAAAAATTGAATTGTACGCAACAAGAAAAATCTATTTGGATTCGAGCTGGAATGGCCGCAGGTTTTTCTGCTGTTTTTGGTACTCCATTAGCGGGATGCTTTTTTGGACTTGAAATAGGAATGGTGGGTAAAATTCACTGGCCTTCTCTAATTGCTTGCATTTCTGCATCTTTTATTGCCAATTTTGTCAGTTTACACGTGTGGGGCACAAAACATCTGTTTTACCCCCTAGTTTTTTTACCTCCAATATCCATGCTATTTTGGGCCAAAATAATGCTTATAGGCCTATTTTTAGGTATAATAGGCTTACTTTATAAGCGATTAGAATCAATTATTTCAAAACTGTTTGACCAACTGCCCAGACAGTCGATTCTCAAAGGACTATTCGCGGGAATAATTCTCTTCCTTATATTTCAAATTCCTATATTCAAATCCACTATTGGTTTAGGATCAGAATATTTAATGCAAGCTTTTCAAAATACATCTAAGTTGGAATTTGCCGGATCCAAATTAATTGCAACAACACTAAGCCTCGCTTTTGGTTTTAAGGGAGGAGAGGCCACTCCATTATTTTTAATTGGATCACATGCAGCCTCGGCAATTTCAGAATGGATTCAATTGCCGAATTCATTCTTAGCTGCTATTGGTTTTGTATCATTATACTGTGGATTAACAAAGGCTCCGATCACAGGTCTATGCTTAGGTATTGAACTATTTGGTCCATCGGCTTGGCTGTGTTATTTTATTGTAACTTGTCTTGTCATGTACCTTTCTGGAAATAAGGGATTATTTAAATCTCAAAAAGTTGCCCCATGGATACCCCAATTACCCTATCAATAATGTATAAAAATATTGAAAACTCGTATCATTCATTTAAAGAAGTTCGAATTAAAGAGCGCACTTTTTCCTATGAACTTTGGCTGAATTTAATAGAAGAATGGAAGAAAAGTCCTATGCTTTCCGTCTCTGAAATTGGCAAGACTTATGAAGGTGAGCCCATCCACCAAGTTGTATTTGGGAAAGGGCCAATACATATTTGTGCATGGTCTCAAATGCACGGAGATGAGGCGACGGCAACCATGGCATTGGCTGATATTTTTCTTTTTTTATCTGGAAAATCACATGAACTAAGTGAATTCAGGGAAAAATTGCATCAAAAAATAACATTATATGTCATACCCAGATTAAATGCAGATGGCGCTAAAAGGTGGACTAGAGAAACGGCCTTGGGCATTGATATGAATAGGGATGCCATCAAAAAAAATTCACCTGAAGCAAAAATTTTAAATGAGTGGGCTCAAAAAATTAAACCGGCTTTTTCATTTAATTTACACGATCAGCATCGATTATATTCAGTGGGAAATACTCCACATCAAACACATATAGCCCTACTTGCAACGACAGGGGATGAGTCCAGAACATGGACAGACTCTAGACTAAGAGCTGGAAAGTTGGCCAACAGACTAGCACAAATTGTTGAAAAAATTTATCCCAATAAAATTGCTAAATGGACAGATGAATATAATCAGCGGGCTTTTGGAGATTATTTCCAAGCACAAGGATTTGGCCTCCTTCTCTTAGAATCTGGTGGAGCAGGGTGGGACTTAGAAAAACAATCCCTTAGAAAAACAAATGCATGTTTATTGCTGGATGCTTTTTATGCAATTGCTACAGAAGAGTGGAAAAATGAAAACCTTCAGACTTATGAATCTTTGCTAACCAATGAAAGAAATATCTTTGACATTAAACTATTAAATGCTCCCTTAAGAAAAAACGACATCAACGTGAGGTCTGACATTGGTCTAAATATCTGCGAAGAGTTCGCCAATGGTAAAATAACATTTATGTGGACATTAGAAGAAATAGGAGACCTAAAATTCTACACAGGATTAACCGAAATTGACGCGAGTAATTATCAGTTAAGTGAGCCGGCGTTCTTCGAAAAAGGGAAAAATTATACTTCTTTGAGAATGACAAATAACGGAGGCTTTGTTTTTGATTTAACCCATTACACAAATAAAATAAATAAATAATATGACTTCATTACCCGTAATTATTATTGGCGTAAATCCATTTGCTATAGAAGTAGCACATATATTACAAATCAATCACGTTGTTGTTTATGGTTTTTTGGACGACGATCCCAAAAAACAAGGGACTGAAATAGGAGAAATTCCCGTTTTAGGAACTACAGAAGAGAATACTTACTGGGAATTAATTGGCAAAACGTGTGGTGTATTTGTTGCCCTAGAAAACCCGATTGAAAGGAAAAAAATGATTGAAACTATAGAGGAAGACCGTAAAACAAAACCGGTTAATGCGATTCATCCGAATGCATTAATTGCTCATGTTAAGAGTTTATCATACGGGATTTATATCGGTGCTGGATCTATCATTTCGACAGAAACCAAAATATCAGACCATGTCATTATAGGACCTGGGGTAACGCTTGAAACCGGGGTAATCATTGAAGAATTTTCACAAATAGGTGCGGGATCCACCATAGGTAAAGGGGCAAAAATTGACAAAAATGTATTTATAGGAATCGGCTCTACTATTGTGGGAAGCTTAACAATCGGCAAAGGATCCACCATAGGAGCAGGGAGTGTCGTAATAGAAAATATCCCCAGTGGTCAGCGCGTATTCGGGAATCCAGCTAAAATACTATAAGAATTAGATCTTTTCTATATTCTGTGGCTCAACAATACGTAGGAAATGAAACCGCAAGTATAGTTGGGCCACGATAATAACATCGTCCCCACAATAAGCCGCAATTCGATCTAAATCATTTTCTTTATAAAAAACGTGATTTACTCGGTCCCCTGAAAGGTCTATTTTTGCACCTACTATCCCCATCAGTTCAGCCAATAATTCCAATGAACTATACGATCTTCGATCACCAAACTTCCACATTTCCATGGTATCTTGGTGGATGATCTCCCATGGTTTTTTACCTTGTAATTGCAATGATTTGGGAATTTCCAACCCATTCACCAGCATTCTCCTGCACAAATATGGAAAGTCAAATTCTTTTCCATTATGAGCTACCAAAGTCAGTTCCCTAGATTTATAGGTTTTATTGATAAAGGAAATGAACTCTTGTAGCAGCATTTTTTCATCCGCATTAGCTATAGTCTTTACTTTCAACGACATTTCACCCTGCTTATTTACAAACAAAAATCCCATTCCCACCACAATAATTTTTCCAAATTCGGCATACAGTGCTGCCCGATCAAAATACATTTCCTCCAAAGATAAATTACCCGAATTGACCAAATTCTTCGCTTTTTTTACCCAAAATTCTTTCATTTTATCAGAAATGGAGGAAAAATTCTCGGATCCGCTAACCGTCTCAATGTCAATAAATAGGGTGTTCTTGAAATTCTTTATAGTCTCCATTTTTGTTTCACGTGGAACGGGTTGATGAATTTATTTGACCTAGGGTTTCACGTGGAACGCGAATGATTTCAAATCCAAAAAGTATGCTGAGGTGGCCCAACACAATCTCTTGTACTTCACACTCGCTGACATCAAAGCCTAGTTCTTGACATAATGATGTCACTCCCAACTCAGATATCCCGCAAGGTACTATGTGAGAAAAATAGGATAGATCAGGCTTAACATTAAATGCAAAGCCGTGCATGCTAATCCAGCGAGATGCTTTTACGCCAAAAGCACAAATTTTTCTTGCTTGGTCAGATTCGTGGTTAACCCAAACACCTGTTAGTCCTTTAATTCTTCCAACGATTAATCCGAAGTCTTGACAGGTAAGAATGATAGCTTCTTCTAGCATTCGTAGATACAGGTGGATATCTGTATAAAAATTCTCTAGGTCAAAAATAGGGTAGCCAACAAGCTGGCCTGGTCCATGATAAGTAATATCACCTCCGCGATTTGTTTTAAAAAAAGTTGCGTTGATGGTGTGCAAAAACTTTTCTTGCATTAAAAGATGTGATGGATCTCCACTTTTCCCAAGTGTGTACACATGGGGATGTTGGCAAAATAAAAGATAGTTCGGCGTTATGAATGTTTCATTCTGAGCTGCATTCCTATTGGCCAATTTAATATCAGAGATGTCCGACATAAGCTTTTCCTGCATATCCCATGCTTCTTGGTATGGAACAAGATTTAGATCAACAACTTGGACTTTTTTATTCTGATTATACATATGGAAATCAACAAAGCTAATCTTAAAATCAAAGCGCGTACTTTGGTCAAAACAAATATACAAGAATGGCGAAACATTTAAAGCAGGGCCAGCAAGCAGAAAGGCTAGCGGTTCGCTATTTAACCAACATGGGGTATCTCATATTAGAAAAAAATTATAGATCCGGCAGAGCAGAAGTTGATATCATTGGACAAATAGGAGCCTTCTTAGTTTTTATTGAAGTAAAATCTTTGCAAAAAACAATTCATGGAAATCCAGAAGATAGCATAGGCAAACATAAAAAACACATGTTATTTCAAGCTGCCGACGCCTACCAATTTGAAAATAATTGGAACAAAGAGGTCCGTTTTGATGCGATTTCGATTAATTTTTACCCACAAGCAATCAAAATTGAGCATTTCGAAGATGCTTTTTCGTAAATTCGTAGTTTGAAAAATACATATGATTACTTTCTTAGCAGAAGACATACCATTTAGATTAAAAGAAAAGCTGAAACATAAGCATTGGTTAAAAGATGTGGCTAAAACGGAGGGCTTTAAATTAGGCGAATTGAATTATATTTTTTGTTCTGATGCCTATTTATTAGACATCAATCAAAAATATTTAGGACACGACACACTAACTGATATTGTCACATTTGATAATTCAGAGGATTCTAATGTCATAGAAGGAGACATTTTTATTTCCATCGATAGGGTTCGTGAAAATGCGGTAAAATTTGACACAGAAACTTCAGAATTAAAACGAGTTATGGTTCATGGATTATTGCATCTTGCCGGCTATAAAGACAAAGACAAAGTCCAAAAAGAGTTGATGAGAAGCAAGGAAAACGAATACCTTAAAAACATATAACTACACGACTTGTTTCACGTGAAACAACCAATTAAACTTGCATGCAAAATACATACGATGTTATAGTAGTAGGAGCGGGACACGCGGGTTGTGAGGCGGCGCATGCGGCAGCACAAATGGGTTCGCGTGTTTTGCTAATTACAATGAACATGCAAACCATAGCGCAAATGTCCTGTAATCCTGCTATGGGCGGGGTTGCAAAAGGGCAGATTGTACGAGAAATAGACGCATTGGGGGGAATGTCTGGAATTATCTCCGACAAAACCATGATTCAATTTCGAATGTTGAATCGATCAAAAGGTCCTGCAATGTGGTCACCCAGGTGTCAGTCAGACAGAATGAGATTTGCTGAAGAGTGGCGATGGGCGTTGGAAGAAAATAAAAATGTGGATTTTTGGCAAGACTCGGTCCAACAAATCATTGTAGAAAACAATAACATCAAAGGTGTAAAAACGCGCATGGGAATGAATTATTTTGCCCCAAGTGTCGTGTTGACTAATGGAACTTTTTTGAATGGGTTGATTCATATAGGCGAAAAGAATTTTGGAGGAGGAAGAATGGCGGAGCCTATGGCGATGGGATTAACAGAGCAATTGCTCGAATTGGGATTTGAGTCAGGGAGGATGAAAACAGGCACCCCGCCAAGAGTAGATGGAAGGAGCTTAGATTATGCTGCAATGGAAGAACAGAAGGGCGACGAAAACCCGAGTTCCTTTTCATACTTAAGCGAGGCGCCAATTAGGGAACAACGCTCCTGCTGGATCACCCACACTAATTTAAAAGTTCACGAAGCACTGAGAAAAGGCTTTGACAAATCCCCCATGTTTGCAGGCAGAATCAAAGGCTTGGGCCCGCGTTATTGCCCATCAGTCGAAGATAAAATTAATCGCTTTGCCGATAAAGATAGCCATCAAATATTTGTTGAACCTGAAGGTTGGCGAACGGTCGAAATTTACGTCAATGGATTTTCAACCTCGCTTCCAGAAGAAATACAATTTGAAGCCATACGATTAATTCCAGGGTTTGAAAAAGCCAAAATGTTTAGGCCTGGGTATGCTATTGAATATGACTACTTCCCTCCAACACAATTAAAATCTACGCTCGAAACAAAAAAAATTAATGGCTTATTTTTTGCAGGCCAAATTAATGGAACGACCGGGTATGAGGAAGCGGCATGCCAAGGACTCATGGCAGGAATTAACGCCCACCAAAAAACACACCACTTAGATGCCTTCACATTATCTAGATCAGATGCATACATAGGTGTATTAATAGATGACTTGATCAACAAAGGTACGGATGAACCTTATCGTATGTTTACCTCCCGAGCAGAATTTAGAACGTTGCTTAGACAAGACAATGCCGACGAAAGATTAACCATAAAAGGGTTCAAGCTAGGTCTGGCAACTCAAAAAAGGATGGATCGATTCGTTCAGAAAAAATCAAATGTGGCTACTCTCATGAATGATATTAAGACACTTAAAATTCGACCAGAGAACATAAACGATTGGCTTGAAAAGAATCAGAGTTCACCCATCCGAGAGGGTACACCTTTAATCAATTTATTAAGGCGTTCTGATTTAAGTTTTGAGACATTACTAACTCATGAAAATTTTAAAGAGATAAAAAGTGCTTATAGCAATGAGGAATTAGAACAGGTGGAAATCATCGTTAAATATGAAAGCTATATCGAAAAGGAAAGACTCATGGTCGACAAAATGAAAACTATGGAGGACTTGGCCATTCCAACAAATTTTGATTATGATAAAATCAAAACTTTGTCAACGGAATCAAGAATAAAATTAAAAGCAATAAGGCCTGAAACCATAGGCCAAGCGAGTAGAATTTCGGGTGTATCAGCATCCGATGTGTCTATTTTACTTCTATTTATGGGTCGATAAGGATGGAAAAACTAAGCTCATGCCCCGCTTGCGGCGAAATAAAATTGTTGCCATTTTTGGCTGCAAAAGATTACACCGTTTCTAAGGAATCGTTCGAGATAATCCGTTGTGGATCATGCCAATTACTATTTACAAACCCTAGGCCAACATCCTCCGAGGCTGGCCCATATTATAAATCGGACAATTATATTTCGCATAGTGATACACAAGTAGGGCTTATAAATAAGCTTTACCACCTAGTCAGAAATTTTACTTTAAAACAAAAAACGGCTTGGATCGAGAAGGAGAAAACCGGGAACCTTGAACTTTTAGATATAGGCTGTGGGAATGGCCACTTTCTTCACGCATGTCAAAAAGCTGGATGGAAAATAAGTGGAATGGAATTAGATCTAACAACGGCCGCTAAGGCAGAGTCCATGCTAGGTATCGATATTTATTCCTCGATAAAAGAGATTCCCAAAGATGAAAAATTTAGGTTAATTTCTCTTTGGCATGTCTTGGAACACGTGTACGAGCTTGACGAATATTTCAACTTTTTCAAATCTAGGGTATCTGAAGATGGCGTATTAATTTTGGCCTTACCTAATGCTAAAAGTTTTGATGCGCATTACTTTAAAGAATATTGGGCAGCTTACGATGTCCCTAGACATATTTATCATTTCGACCCAAACACAATTGAATCTTTAGCTAAAAAACATGGATTCAAATTAAAATCAACAAGAGGGCAAATATTTGACAGCTTTTATATTTCGCTGCTGAGTCACGAGTATAAAACAGGTAAGAAGAAAATGATTCTTTCGTTCATCGTCGGCCTGTGGTCCAACATAAACGCGTATGTTGGCAAAAAAAATTATTCAAGTAATTTATATATTTTTGAGCATGTCTGATCTTCGAAGCAAACAGCTTATTCTCCTGTTCTTTTTTTTTGTCGCGGCTTTATTAATTATTCAAAGTTGTGCTCAAATGGCTACCCCTCCTGGAGGAAAAAAAGATACGCTTGCCCCAAAACTGATCACGTCAATTCCACTCAATAAAAGTAAAAATTTCAAAGGGAAAAAATTAGAGCTCAGCTTTAATGAATTCATCAACGTTCGAAACCTAAACCAAGAATTGCTAATTACGCCCAATATAGGCACCTATCAAACGCGTATCCGGCCAAATGGCTTAAGTATCGTATTGGATAGTGCACTTAAAGATCAAACAACTTATACATTTAATTTTAGAAACTCGATTGAGGATATGTCAGAAAGAAATATTGGCAAAAATATCAAGCTCGTATTTAGTACGTCAAACACAATTGATTCCTTAAGTATTACTGGAAAAATTAAATCGATCGACCAAAACAAGGCTTTTGAAAATGTCTTGGTAGGCCTATACCCATATAATGACACACTAAGAATAGACAAAGTAAAACCATATTATTTCACAAAAACGGATACCTCCGGGATTTATACGTTGGAAAATTTGGCACAAGGGAAATATTATATGGCTGCGTTTATAGATGGTAATAATAACTTATTGTATAACTCAAATAAAGAGCCTGTAGATTTTATAACAGAGCCCTTTTTTATATTAAACAAAAATGAGACAAAAAACTTTTTTATTTCTCTGCAAAACCTCGACCCTTTAAAAGTCATAAAGACCACGAGCACCGCAAAAACAGTTTTGTATGAAATGAATCGAGGAATTAAGTCATTAGAAATAGACAATAAGAAAAATCTTATTTATCAAATAGAGGGCAATAAAAATATACGCATTTATATTAAAAACCAAGATCCGAAAGATACTCTGTTTCTGAGTGCAAATTTGATCGATTCATTAAACAGAAACTATAAAATTCCACTAAAAATAAAATTTAGAGAACTAAATAAAAAAGAAAAACTAATTCCATCGCCTTTACAGGTAAGCTACTCGCCCATTCAAGGCAAATATGTATC
>Ga0209829_10000742_pt1 | contig 28496 bp, 32 predicted proteins | sample C_140205_EF_Meta_FD_187311 | JGI IMG/M metagenome (GOLD analysis project Ga0209829, IMG submission 187311) | Freshwater microbial communities from Lake Croche, Canada to study carbon cycling - C_140205_EF_MetaG (SPAdes) (version 2) | ecosystem: Environmental > Aquatic > Freshwater > Lake... | reverse complement strand
CGTGGTTAGTAGTGCGTAAGACCTTACTTCCGTTAACTCTTAAGCACCGGGTAGTAGATGGCCGATAAATGGCCCAGGGTAGTACTCAGTTGTACCTCGACTACAACGAACACCTTTTTAGTAAATAAAGTTACTCCCCTAAATAAATCGGGATAACGATCTCGTTGTATTGCATAAAACCAGGTTTAAAGGGCGGATCAAAACGGCAGATACGAGTTTCGTCAGAAAGGGCAATATTTTCTTTCGCCGCAGCTGACCGTAACTTTTCAACTTTTCTCCGCGATAGCTCCTCTGTTGCCTTACCTCGAAATGATGCGGCAATGCATGTTTCAGTTTCTAACTCGCGCAAAGTCACCTGTGGGTTATTGGGGGGTGGGAGATGACCAATGGTGCTGCCAGATGGCATCACAAAGGAGATGAACCATTCATTATCCGCTCTCTTATCTGCCTTTTGTGCGGTGATTACTGGTGACGTCATTGCAATTCGCTCAGAGCCTTTATTTCCCTTTGAGATGTAATTAAAAAGTGAAGAAAATGCAATTCCACCTGCTGCCGAATAATCTGCTGAGACTTTGACTTCGGCGATCATGCACGGTTGATATTCGCGCATTTCGAATTCACTATAGGTTCTCATTACCTTGAACTCTTGTCTCTGTGTCATATTCCGATAGTACTCTGGACTGGAACATGTTGCCCGGGATCAAATGACGTAGTAGAACTCATACAGGCAACCTACAGCCAAGGTTCGGTCTTCACATATCCCACCTTCAGTAGATTTTGCATCTAACATTGCGCCATGTCCCGCACGGCCAAAATTAAAAATGGATTTGCACCCAAGACCTGCGTGCGCTGTGGGCGCGATTTTGAATGGCGTAAGAAATGGGCCAAGAACTGGAATGAAGTAAAGTACTGCAGCGATAAGTGTCGGGAAAATAATTGAAACGCATTGTTTATGTTCCTTTTGACCATCTGCATCGCAACTTTGGAGCGCTAAAAGAAGCCGACCCAACAAGTGATGTCGTTGCAATCATCGAGAGCGCACGAATGACAACTGGGCGGAGCTGGCATAAAGAGCGGCTTTTCTTTTTGATTTCTAGCGCCCGCCACTTTGCACAAACGCTTAAAGAAGAGGGATTCCAGGTTGAATATGTGAAGACGCCGACAACAATTGATGGACTAAATGTTATCCAGAAGAAATACTCAATCGACAGCGTTATCTGCGCCGAACCATCATCTCACCGCCAATTTGCGGCGCTAAAGGAATTCGGCGTAACTTTTATACCTAATGATTTCTTCTTAACGCCTCGGCCGCTCTTTGACCCCTACATCTAGTAGGAACAGTAAAGGAAGTCTTGAGGCTTTAGTCGCATTGTCTAGATGAATTCTTCATCGGCGTGTCGGGGCTACCCCTCACTTGACCACGGTAATCGTCTTGGCCGCATTTGCATCATCAGGCTTAATTGTCACGATATCTCCCGCCTTAATGCCAGAAAGGTCCAGCTTGGAGCTCACACGCACGCGTGTGGTGTCAGTAATCGGGAAAGTTTCATTGCCCCCGGACAAGGTGGTGACCACCACAGACTTGGCATCAATAGAGACCACGGTGCCGGCCACGTCGGCGGATACGGCCGTGGTTGTGCCTGATCCCCCAGCGAAAGCACCGGCTGCGCCAGAGGATGAGGCCCCACTTGAGGCTCCACTAGGTGCGCCACCATTGCGAATGCGTCCTGTGCCAAAACCGCCGGCACCAAAACTGCTTGCACCTAAACCAGTGAGCGAAAGTCCGGCTCCACCTGTCTGCGTTGCTTTTTGTTTTCCGTAAGCAATGCCACCAGTAAATACAAGTGCGAATGCCAGAACAACAAATAGCGCTTTAGTGCTCTTGGGCAATGGGCGATGTTTAGCTTCCTTCACAAGGTCAACAATCGTTTCATGCGATTGGTATTGAACATCGGCCGGTGTGAGATTTGATTCGTTACTCATAGCGAAGCGCCTCGATTGGTCGTAGGGATGCTGCACGGTTTGCTGGCCAACCGCCAAATATTAATCCGACAAGTGCACTGACAATGAATGCCAACAACACACTCGTTAATGAAACAACAGGTTTCACGCCAAGCACAGTGAAGTGTGAAATCCCTACACCTAAGGCAACGCCCGAGATACCGCCCATCAACGAAAGTAACATTGCCTCGATTAAGAACTGCGTCAAGATTGCCGACTTGGGCGCACCAATTGCTTTCCGAATACCGATTTCACGTGTGCGTTCAGTAACCGAGACCAACATGATGTTGGTGATTCCAATGCCACCTACAAGCAAACTAATAGCCGCAATGGCTGCAAGTAAAACAGTCAAGGTATGACTGGAAGTTGTGGAAGATGCAAGTATGGATGCCTGATTGAGGACGCGGTAATCGGCGTTCGCACCGGCCTTGATCTTATGTTGGGCACTCATGATTGTTGTGACTTCATCCATTGCGGCAGTCGTTGTTGAGGCACTTGTTGCCTCTACTTGGATCTGACTCAGTGATCCATAACCCGACATAGATCGTTGTACGAATGTAATCGGCGCAATTACGATGCTATCCGCATCTTGGAAACCACCTGTTGAACCTTTAGATTTCATGACTCCAACAACGGTGACAGATTGACCCTTACATCGAATTACTTCATTGAGCGGACTATCTGTACCAAAGAGATCCGTCGCTACCGTGGTGCCGATAATCACGACAGGCCGCCCGGCAACAACATCATCGTTAGACCAGTAATAACCCTTATCTATAGGGCTATTTGAGGCCTCAAAGTATGAAGCCCACGTGCCCGTGATGTTCTGTGGAGTCGATGAAAGATTGCCGTAGGTACATGTGCCGGAGGCATTCAAGATAGGCGCAGCCATTTTTACATCGGGTGCCATCACCGGATCATTGAGTGCTTTGGCATCGGCAATCGTCAAACCTTTTGCATTGGAATTTGAACTCCGAGAAAAACGACCTGCCCCGCCAGATGACATGACGAGGATCGAGTTGGTACCTAACTTTTCAATTCCTTGTTTAACAGCAAGTGCAGAACCATTTCCTACTGCTGTTAAAACAATGACTGATGACACACCAATAAGTACACCAAGAACTGTCAGGCTCGATCGCATTCTGTTTGCGGTAATTCCGCGCGCTGCAAAGCGCCAAACTTCGCGAAGACCTAAGCCACCCATTTTGTATCCTCGACTACTTGACCATCACGCAAACGAATCATGCGACGGGCGGCGCGAGCAACTTCTTCTTCATGCGTAATGACAATTACCGTAGAACCCATGGCGTTAATCTTGTGCAAGAGTTCTAGGATTTCTTTAGTGGATTGCGTATCCAAAGCACCCGTAGGTTCATCCGCCAACACCATGGCAGGGTTGGTTACTAATGCGCGTGCAATCGCCACACGTTGTTGTTGACCACCTGATAACTCTTGGGGTTCGTGTCTGCCGCGATCGCCTAGTCCCACAGATTCAAGAGCTGCAAGTGCGCGCTTTCTGCGCTCTGATAACGACACGCCTTGATAGGCCAGAGGCAGTTCAACATTTTGCGCCGCACTGGTGCGAGGAATTAAGTTGAAGGATTGAAAAACAAAGCCAATCAATTGCGAGCGCACGACGGAGAGTTGTTCTTCATCGAGTTCAGCAACATTTAGGTTCCGAATCCAGTAATCCCCCTCCGTGGGAATATCCAAACACCCCAAGATATTCATCAAAGTTGTTTTACCCGAACCCGATGCGCCCATGATTGCTACGAATTCACCTTGTTCTATTTCCAAGGAGACCCCGCGAAGTGCATGCACCGCTGTCTCTCCCTGGCCAAATACTTTGGTGATCCCCTCGATTTTTACTACCGGAGGTATGAATTGACTCATCAGCCGCCCATGCCTGCTGGCGGTACGCGAGCCCCTGGTATTCCACCCACAGGGAATCCGCTAGATGCCGATCTCCCAGTACTTGTCCGAAGTTCAACCTTGTCGCCTTCTTTAAGTCCTGAAGTAATTTCGGTGACGGTGTCACCTTTAAGTCCGACAGTGACCACCTTGCGCACGCCAGCAATACCTACCTTGGTTGGCGCAAGTGTCACGGTGTAATTACCGCCGCGTTGAGTCAGCGCTGATGATGTGACTGCAAGAACGCTCAACGATTGCGCTGTCATCACACTCACTTGAGCGGTCATACCAGGCTTTACGCCATCGGGTTCTCCGCTCATGGAAAAGGTCACCGTGTATGAGGTAACACTGCCGCCGCCGGTTGATGTGTTATTCAAAGGTGCAATCGAAATTACTTCACCCGTAGCGCTGGAATCTGCGATGGAGTCAAAAGTAATTGTGGCTTGCTGGCCCACCTGCAGCGAAACAATATCTGCTTCGGCAAATGAGGCTGTAACTTGAAGACCAGTGAGATCGGTCAAGACGATAAAGCCCGAAGTGCCAGTCGTGCCTGCAGTCGTTGAACCTGCATTCATTCCTACTGCACTTGCAACTGCAGCGACGGTTGCCGACACAGGGGCATACATCTTTGTGTTCTCAACATTGATTTGGGCGTTTTCCAGTTGGGCTTTTGCAGTCTCGAGCGAACTCGCCAAAGTTACCGCTTGTGCCGCTGCTGCGTTTTGAGCATTCACTTTTGCACGCTGTGCCGCCGCGATATTTGCTTTGGCAGTTTCGATGTCAACTTGCAAAGCTGGTTGGTTAGCAACCGCTTGCGATGATTTCAAAGAAGCAAGAGATGCTTGAGCATTGAGCAATGAACGTCTAGCACTATCTACAGCCAAGATTGCTGCAGCATCAGATTGCGCATCTTTAGTTACGCCGACAACTTTGGCTTCTTGTGCATCTTGCAAAGCTAAAACTTGTGTACGAGAAAATGCGTTTGTTGCGCAATCAAGTCCCATAGCCAATACCGTTGGACACTTTTGATCCCAGTCATACTGTGCCCGATCTATCACCTTGTTATAGGCGATTAAGTTGAGGGCAATGTTGTCCTCAACTTGTTTTTGTGAAACCAGGGCGTTGTTATATGAGGCCGTGGCGTTCTCAATCGCCAATTGCTGAGAGGCAATTGCTTTGACTTGCGTATCCAAAGTTGCCGCCGTTGGCCCTGCCGTGAGTTTTGTCAGTGCGTTTTGGGCGTTCGTGATCGCTTGATCATTAGTAGCATCCGTAGAAATTAACGTTTGAGCCGCAGTAGAAATGGCAGCTTCGGCATTTTTTTCCGAAATCGTTACCTGCAAGAGAGCTAATCGCACAGACCTGTCATCGGTCGTTGCAAGGAGTTCGCCCTTTCTTACCTTGTCACCCACTTTCACATTAAGTGTCTTAACTATTCCTGAAGTACCGAAATTCACTCCAACATCAAGTGAAGGTTGCACCGTTCCTGATGCGCTCACTGTTGTGGAAACATCTTGGACGCTGACAGTTGCTGTTCGGGCAACGGTTATGACCGCTTTGGGATACAAAGTGCGATATCCGTAGAAACCAATAGCAACAAGGCCTGCAATCAGTAGGACGTTAAGAATGATATTTCTGCGACGAAACATTAGTTATTTCCCCGACGACGCGACGGCATAGTAAAGCCGGAAGATTTCTGGCACTTAATTAGCGCAACGGCCGTGTCAGGATCTGATTGGTCGTAGCGACCAAATCCACTCGTTGATTTAAATCCAGCTTTTGTCATGCAGGTTTCGAATGCTTGTAATTTCGCTGGATCAAATCCTCCGCCACCATTGAATCCACCTGTTGGCAATGCGATCTTGCATGCTTTATATGCAGAAGCCATCTTCGTTGGATCAAAGTTTCCGCGATTGATTCCTGCGCCACCAGTTGGTCTCGCAGTTGGCCTAGCGGCACCGGGCGTGGGAATGACTAATCCGTTCTTTGCTAAACACGAACGTTGAGCAGTAGTTAGATTTGCGAAACGACCTCCGAAATGTCCTGCTCCTTCACCTGCCCGAGCACTGGGAGCAACAGTAATTTTCACCATGGGCTTTGCTGCGCTTGTTGCTTTTGCAGTTGCTTTTGCAGTTGCTTTTGCAGTTGCCTTTGCCGTGACTTTCGGTTTTGGTGCGCTCGATGCCGCTAAAGAAGTAGGCATCGATCCGATAACTAGAACTGATGTCGCAAAAGTTATGGCGCCCAGAGATAGTAATTTTCCTAATGATTTAGTGGAATGAGCTCTCGCAATGGAATGTCGTTTCATGCACTTAGATAACGCTCTTAACCTGTGAAAAGGGTGTGAAATCGTTACTCGTTCGCTTAGGCTGGAACGCGAAGAACCTGCCCTGCTTGAACATCGGGTTGTGCTAACGAGTTCACTGAAACAATCTCATCGACCATGGCGCGGACATCCCCATGTCCATCACCTATGGCAGCTGCAGTATCGGCAGCGATCGACCACAACGTTTCGCCAGGTGCGACAACTACTTTGATATAGGTAGTCGAGCCCGCTTGGCCAACTGAATCTCCACCGGATGCCTTCATGGCAAAGCCTGCGCCAAGAACGATAGATAAGGAAAGCACCATGGCCAATCGCGCCAACCGACCGCGACGAGTTAACTTTCGAGCCCCAAACCCGGCAGCTGCAACGCGTGGTCTGGACGGATGTGTAAGTGCGATTGTGCTCATGGGCTTGGCTTTGTATATCAACGTGGATATCGGGCAGAAACTCAGGTAATAAATCAGATGATTGCCCCAAAGCGATGCATGCTCTGTAAAATTCTTCCGGTTAAACGGTTTGTGACAAAGTATGAATACAACGACTTTCACCCTAGCGTTTGGGAATGGCAGATCCGTTGCCTTGTGTGTAGCAGCGTGACAAAGCCAGAAAATAGGTTATCGATAGATCAGATGGCTCAGAAATTAAAGATTCAAATAATCTAGCGGGGATTTTCCTGACTACGCTGTTGAGTTTTACGTATAGTCAATTGAATTAGAGGTTTAGGTTTTCCTACGTAAGTGCAAGGACAAGAAGTGTCTGTGGGCCTGTTTTGAGTAGGTGCATCTGGCTAGTAAACACCTTAATTCGGGCAGAATTGACCATTACTGGATAATCTATTGCCATGAAAAAAGAGATCACGTCAGAAAGTCTTCGTAAAACTAATATCCTGGCTGGAATTCTGCACCTGGTGCAAATGGCAGCAGTACTAGCCCTGAGCAACGATTTTGCTTTGCCAATCATCGCCACATATATGTCGGGACCCCCTGGTTCCACCTTTGCCCAACCTGTTGTTCTCTTTAGTACACCCGTTGGATTAACTGTTGCGATTTTCTTGGGACTTTCAGCCCTTGCTCACTTCATCGTTGCAAGCCCACAATTCTTTCCACGCTATAGCGCAGGTATTGCTGCAAAGAGAAACTATTTCCGTTGGATTGAATATGCAGTGAGTTCATCGGTCATGATCGTTTTGATTGCTCAGATAACTGGCGTAGCTGAGATTTCGGCGATTATCTCTATCTTTGGCGTGAATGCATCGATGATCCTTTTTGGCTGGTTGCAAGAGAAATATGAGAACCCTGGTAGCGGAGGCTGGTTGCCATTCATCTTTGGGTGCATCACGGGGATAGTTCCTTGGATCGCACTTGCCTTCTATGTCTTTTCAATCGGAGGACCAGGTGACACTTCTGCACCTGCATTCGTCTATGGCATTGTCTTCACCATCTTTGTATTCTTTAATTCATTTGCTCTCGTGCAATGGTTGCAATACAAGAAGGTTGGAAAATGGAGTGACTACATACGTGGAGAGCGCACATACATCACGCTTTCGCTGATTGCTAAATCGGCACTTGCCTGGCAGATTTTTGCCAATACGCTAATTCCTAGTTAGGTCCCATGCCTGGAGGCTGACTAGAAAGAAAAGTAGCCCCACACGACTAACTGAGGGACTAACTAGTGTGAATACCGCTGGCAAGATTCGAACTCGCCACCTACCCCTTAGTCAAAGAAGCGCTCGTTAACGCGAGTTACAGTGCAAGGCCCCGCAGAGGAATCTGCGGGGTTTTTCTCTTGTGCAAGGAAGTGATTTCTAAGTGAATGTTGTCGGTTACGGACGGACGACTATCTCAACAATTTTCTCTGCAGTTGCAGATTCGCCCAATTCATCGCTGACATTGGTTGTGATCCCATTAATTTGTGCTGCAGATATGAGTGCTAGTTGAGATGCAATGTCAGTCATCCAATACAAGGCGCTGGGCCCGGCGCGATCCAAGATTCTCTGCGCCCGCGCTAACTGAACTGCACTAAATTTTTCTCGATCGTTATTGTCATCATCAATCACGGAGAGAAGAAATTGCTTGATTTCAAAGGCAATGCCGGTTGAGTCGATATCGCTTTCAATGATTTGTTTAAGTTCAGCATCTAAGCCTCGCACCTTGCGAGCCTTCTGTGCCTTGGTTTTACGTAACAGCATGTAAGAGAAGAGTCCGACTAGAAATGTAGTTTCAACCATGCAAAGAACGTACCCCTGGCCACTGACAGACCATCCCGGCAACTCACCACTACCTAAATAGCGCTTACACATACCGCCAAAATCCAACCTCAGAAGACTTAGCTCACCAACCTGACGTCGAGTGCAGGGATTGCAAGTGGCAGGGTTTTAGAACTTAATCCTCTGCCCTTCAGCAAGTTGCTCCACTGGTGCGCCTTGTAAAACATGCACCTTTGCTTGCCCGCTTACCTGCCAATAATCATTGCCACTTCGTTGCACTAAAGCGGTCATCTCATCCACTCCAAGTAAAATTGAGCCTTGTGGTGTGTGCAATAAAACTTTTGCGGCAGCATCTGGAATCCATTTAAAGAATTTATTGAAATGCGGGATTACGCGAATATTTCCAATCACATCAAGCCCTGGGGTTGGCCCATGTTTCAATAATCGAAAGTTTGGGACCTGGGAACTTAGAACCATCGCACCTGCGCTGCATCCGGCAAGTGATCCACCGCTTTGCCAATTCTTTAGTATCGCCTCCCACACGGGTGTGCCAATCAAAGTTTGGGCTAAATAATGCGGGTCTCCTCCGGACATGTAAATAAGGCCGCTATCTGAGATTAAATCTGCAAAATCTTGATTGTTAGCGCTATCTCTATTAAAGATTGGAAGAAAGATTTGTTCTACCCCAATTAATGATGCTTGTTTGGCCCCAAGTTCTCTCCAAAATTCCAAGCGGTCTTTACTTTCGCGTCCGGCGGCGGTTGGGATCTGAACGAACTTATTAGCCTTGCCATTAGTTAAGCCATCTTGAATTAACGACTTCTCTAGTTGGGCCATGGCTGGCAAATATTCACCAGAACCTACTAAGGCTAGAGATCCACGCATAAGGGGAGTCTAGGGATATGAGCGTCGGTTAACGCTTAATCTTTTCATAGTTAACCATGGTGATCAAAGATAAAGTAGCCCCACGCGACTAACTGCGGGGTTTTCTTGTGGGGTCATTTACTCCTGATCCCTCACAAGTTTGCTTACTTATGCAAGGGGAGTTAATTTCCTCATATGCACTTTCTGCAAGGGATCCCGGGGTTTATGGGGACTGCATTTCTCTTAGCAATGGTGCCAGGCCAAGGCGTGGCAATGATTCTTCGTCAATCAATTCTTGGTGGTAGAACGGCAGCGATCTGGTCAGTGCTTGGAAATAGTTCAGGTCTCATTGTCTGGGGCACTTTATCTTCTGTGGGTCTTTCTGCGATCTTTGCCGCATCTCCTACCGCATACAACATACTTAAATGGATTGGTGTTGCATTTCTGTGCGGACTTTCAATCCAAACCCTTTTACAACTTCGTCATGCATCTGGAAAGTTTGAACTCGATGGGAAGGTTAATTCATCAAGGGGCGCTGCCTACCGCCTCGGACTTATTACAAATCTCAGCAACGTGAAAGCGGCTGTTTTTGCTGTGGCATTTGTGCCTGCATTTGTTCCGAAGGATTTTAACCTTGGGCTTGGTATTTTCATCTTGGGGTTCATTTGGGCATTTACCTCCCTTGCGTGGTATTTAATTCTCATCTCTATGGTCGATCGTGCATCGGTACAATTGAGCAAACCTAAGACGCGACGCATCCTTACTGGTTTATCTGCCGTGGGCATCCTTGCCTTAGCTCTTGGATTAGCGCTCTCACAACACCATGCGTGAAGAGTGATGCGTTAAAGGGGATTTAGATTCTGATTGCGTTGAATAATGCCTATTTTTTGTGAGATAAGAGAAAATCAAAAACGGCAGAAATAAAAGCGCTATTTAACTTTGGCACATGCACGCCTCCTGAGATTGTCCACATCTCTATTGCTATCCCCTTAGGGCACTTATAACTTTCCTTAGATGTTTCAGCACCAGCCAGGGATGGCTCGTAATCAAATGTTCCTTTAGCTTTAATTAGGGGGGTGGAGGTAGAGCATCCGTTGATACCTGCCCAATTACGCGTTTCATCTTTAACGCTGGGGTAGGGATGTGTTGGATCGCCAAAGACATTGCCACCGTTGATATTTATTAGCTCATCGGCGGTGCCATTTATCTGTAAGACACTGACGGGGTGATCTGCTTTGCATTGAGTGGGATCTGCGAACGTAGAACCCTCAAGGTTCACTATCGCTGCAATCTGAGCTGAGTTATTGCATGCCACGGTATAGGACATGAATCCACCATTGGAATGACCAAGGAAATAGATTCGCTTGGGGTCTATGGAAACTTTGGTTCCAATTTGCTTCACAAGATCCATGAGGTAGGCAGAATCATCAACGCCACTTGCATTGAAATCGCAGCACGAACCCGTCGCGTTCCAAAAAGATAGCCCGTCAACATTTCTGGTGCCAGATGGAACTGCCAGCACAACACCGCGCTTATAAGCCTCAGGTGTGAGATTCATCAAAGTCATCAGGTCGCTAGTACTTGCCGTGAAACCATGAAGTGCAACAAGTAACGGGGCTGGCACCTTTGACTTCAGAGTTCCTGGGATAAATACCTGCACTGGCCTTGCACCGGCAATTGTGAGGAATTTACTTGCCTTTAACTTGGAAATATTTACATCTTTACTCCATGTGAAATTACTTGCCGCCACTGGTGGCGGTGCGCTCTTGGATCCAGAAGATGGACCAGAAGATGGAGCCGATGCGGCAGGAGTTTCTATTGGAGGAAGTGGGTCGCCATCAATCCACCATCGTGCAGTGTCTTGAATAAGAATGCAGGCCAACACCTTTCCAGTGAATGAACTTGTTGTTTTTTGACCAACATCCGAAGGAGCACATGTTCTTCCTGGTGCTGCAGCCCCTGGTGGATATCCGTCATCTAATCCTGTGGCATAAGAGATAGAAGTAATGGAAAGTGAAAGTAAAGAGCCAACTGTGAGTGCGACAAGGATGGAGGCTCGCGAAGAAGCTTTCATGGCTTATTAGATTACAAAGTAAAAGCTTTTAGCAACCACTTGGCAGGGGTTATTTATGGCTCCTGTGGAGAGAGCGAAGAAAGAATTGTCTCCAGCGGAGAGTCTTCATGTATCACTAATTCACCATTCACCTGCAGTTTCCGTAGCCTTACCTAAAGCAATAGATGATGTGGCCATGGACCAATGGCAGCTCGTGCATTACCTACATTCTCGTCAGCGCACAACCAGTTCTCACGCCGATTTAGAGCTCGATCAAAAATCTCGAAGCAGTCGTATCCGTCGCGCCACTGAAAAATATGACGAAGAACTCCTACGTCAATCCATTATCTTGGATCAAAGCAGGAGCATCGCTTAAAAAAGCAACATGCACTTTCCATAAAACAGAACAACCCCCTCACGGAATCTGTGAGGGGGTTGTTTACTGTGGAACTAAAGTGCTTTGTGTATGTCTAGATTTTCCTTAATAATGTGAACCTTGAAAGTCCATAGATTCTCAGCACGTGGATCAATAATTAATTCTACCCAGTGGTTGAATCCAGAGCCAAATGTCTGAACACGTGTGAAGTTCTCAACCAATGAACCTTTGTCTTTTTCTATTAGCTTCCCAGCTGTTTCATTCATTGGCATATCAACTTGGTACCAGTGTTCATCACCATTTTGTAGCAATACTGGCTTCTTGAACTTCAAAGTGTTAGTCAACAACGCCTGCTTCACGTTAGCAAATGCTGCGGTGTTTTCGTTATTTGGAACTGCCGCATCACGTGCATAGCCTTCCCAGTCCATGTTGGCCTGAAGAACTACAATAACGCCTGCCGAACCAACAGATATTGCTTCATCAAAACCCTTATTAATCCAAGCCACGTTCGCTGCATCGCGAGCTTTGTATTCAACGTCATCGCCGTCCTTGGCTAAATCGTTATAAGTCTTAAAGGCCGGTGTGGCAACCGCAGAGTTGTTTGCAGATCCTGGAACGTGAGGGAATATGTAGGTAATTCCCTTGAAAGAGAAGAACTGCATTTCTGGATACTTCGAATCATGTGAAACAGCGATTCGGCTATTTGGTGCGCCTAACTTGATGTAAGTACCATCTGCTTTTTGGAAAAAGTTAGAGCGCACGAGCGCTAAACGAGTTAATGGGTCATATGCGCCTTTGACTGCACGATCGCAATCTACCCACTCATTGTCTCCCACTGAATAAAAAACCGGCTTTGTAAATTTGTCAAAGAAGTTTGTCTTCAGCGCTGGATAAGCCTCATCCGTGCACTTGTCACCCTTACCGCTCATGGTGTCGCCACCAAAAAGTGCCAATGTGACATCAGATGCGTTTATAGAGGCGATCACATTTGGTGTCTGAGTAACACCTTTCGCGTCATACGGCATATCTCCAATGAGTGCGACGCTGTACTTGAATGCTTGGGCGGCGTTTGCCTGTGAGGCCGCTACGTTGGCAATTACCAATGCGAGGGACCCGATAGTCAAAAATGCGATGGTGCGCTTAAGATTTTTTAGTGTGAATGATTTTGTCATTCGCGAATCATTATTTCCCTAGGCGACTATTTAGGAAACAATTCCCCGTATTTTGCTAAACGAATGATGAATATCAGATGCAAGGAATGATTTGCTTACTTGCCGATACCTGCGGTGAGGCCGTTAACTAGTTGGCGCTGGAAAATTAGATAAACAACTACGGCAGGAATCGCCGAGATTAATGAGCCTGCCATGAGGACCGGAATATCGGTGACGCGGCCCGCTGATAGGGCGCCCAGTCCTACGGTGATTGTGCGGTAGTTCGGATCTTGAATAAAGAGCAAGCCAACTAATAGGTCATCCCAAATTTGAATAAATTGAAGAACGATCACGGTAATCACTGCGGGCACAGCAAGTGGCATTGCTACCTTGCGAAAGACTGCGCCGTAACTCAGGCCATCTACAACAGCAGCCTCAACAAGATCATCTGGGATACCTCGGAAATATGACGTCATCAGAAAAGTGGCAAACGGTGTGCCAAGTGCTGCATAAACAAATATCGCGCCCCAGTATCCAGTTAAGAGATTGAGTTTGCTGGCATTTATGTAGGCGGGAATGATGATCGATTGCAGCGGAATCAACATCGCACCGACGATTCCGAGGAAGAAATAGGGCGATGCCTTGGAGCGCAATTTTGCAAGAGCGAAGCCGGCCATTGTTGCCACAAATAAGATAATGAAGATCGCTCCAGCACAGACAAGTGTGGAATTGATTAATTGGCGCCCTACTGGCAGAGCTTTAAAGAGATTGTGCCACGAAGAAAGAGAGTGACCGGGGGCTCCAAAATATTGTTCTTTTGATTTAAAGGATGTAGCGATCATAAATATAAATGGGTAGAGCATGACAACAGCCAACAGGGACATCGTTGCAAAGATCAATGTGTTCTTGAGGCCAAATTTCTTTTTCATCTACTCATCTCGATTTCTCATAATAAGTAGTTGGCCAACGCCCAAAATTGCCATCATGAAAAATAGGAGAACTCCCAGCATCGCGCCAGTACCAAAATCCCCACGTGCGAATGCGCTTTGATAAATGAAGAACTCTAGGGTGGTTGTTCCAAAGCCTGGTCCCCCGCCTGTCATTACAAAGATCAGACTAAAGAGCGCGGTAAAGGCGCTAATGATGGTGATGATGAATGAAAATTGAATGAAGCGAGTCAATTGCGGCAAGGTAATGCTTCTAAAGATTCGTAGATTGTTGGCGCCATCCATGCGTGCTGCTTCATTAAGGGATTGATCAAGGGTCGCCATACCGGTCAGGAAAATAATGGTGTTGGTTCCCACCATTGACCAAATAAATGTAATCCCGACAGTAAAGAGCGCGCCTTGCTCAGATGAGAGCAGGTCGGTCTTTATGAAGCCAAGCCCAGCCCCGCGAAGAAGGCCATTTAATAAGCCCTCTTGGGCGAAGAAACGCATTGCAACCATTCCGATAACCACCCACGAAATTGCAGTGGGAAGAAAATAAATAGTTCGGAAAACTTTCCAACCAACTACTTTCTCGTTCAGGAGAAATGCAATCCCCATGGGAAAGAGAATCGCGATTGGAACTCCGAGTAATAAATAGCCATTATTTTGCAGTACTCGCCAAAAGATTGGGTTATGAAGCTCGTGCGTGTAAGTACTAATGCCATGCCAGATTGCGGTGATGCCGTTCCACTCGGTAAATGAGAAGTATCCAGCCTGAATGATGGGAATCCCAAGGAAAGAGGCAACCAATATCAAGGCAGGGGAGGCAAAGATCAAGCCTGTGCGACGCCTGCTCTTATGGAGCGGACTTACCTTTTTCATTTACTCATCTCTCAAGAATTACCAGTGAAATGACGAGAGTGGGACCATGGGCCCCACTCTCGTCGCTTCGTACTACTAGAGGATTGCTTACTGCTTAGTTATAGTGAATTTCCACGCTTTGCAGGAGCGAGGTTGTTCCAGACCTGATTCATCTGCTTCAAGCCATCTGCAACAGATGTCTTTCCACCAAGAATTGCAGGAAGGATTTTATTTCCAGCATCTACGACATCGCCCTGAAGAACGTTGTCGAGCATTGGATAGCGAGTGAAACCTTGCTTTGCAGCAAAGTCCAACATCTGCTGATTGACTGCATTTGAAGTTGTTGAACCATTAACGTTTGGAATCAAACCAACGCTGTCAACAATCTTTGCAGCATCAGCAGTTGTCATCCAAGTGAGGAATGCTGCTGCAGCCTTTTGATTCTTTGAATAGTTAGTCAATGACAGGCCTTGACCAGCAAACTCAACTACGCCCTTGATTGGCTTATCTGAGAATGGTGGGATGAAGGCGGCAACGTTTGTCTTCATTGCATCGGTGAACTTCTTGGTGTCCCAAGTTCCATCGATGATCATTGCGGCTTTTCCGCCAATGAAATCTTCAACGTTATTTGTCTTAGTCAAAACGTCGGCATTTGTGCAGCCCTTGCTCTTGAGTGCGGCGTATTTTGTATAGGAATCAGTGTTTGTTGCTGAGTTCCACATATTCTTTCCGCTGTAGAGATCGCGTAAACCAGAAACTGAAGATTGTCCGATCGCGATGTAGCTTGCGTCATACCATGGGTAGTACAAGGCGCCAAGGCTCTGGCCGCCATTACCGTAAACCATTGGTGTGTAACCAGCGCTCTTGAGCTTTGTGCAAGCGGCATAGAGATCGTTCCAATTTGTTGGAACAGACTTAACGCCTGCCTTTGCAAATGCTGCCTTGTTATAGAAACCGATGTAGAACTGGCGATCGAAAGGCATTACGTAAGGTCCCTTTGCAGCATCGAAGTTCTCGGATGACCAGTTGAGAGAGCCTTCATTTGCTAGCGCTGCTGCAGGAACCACACCCTTTAGATTCGTTAGATAGCTCTTGTATTGCAGAGCGAAAAGACCGGTCCACATCAGTGCAAGGTCTGGACCCTTCTTTGAAACAGCTGCTGCTTGCAAAAGTGCGAAGTAGTTATCGCCAGGTTGATCTACTAATTTAAATGTGACGCCTGGGTTTGCCTTTGAATAGGCATCCGTTAATCCCTTAACAGCTTCGGCGTTCTGAGTTGTGCCTAAGTTATGCCAGATAGTAATTGTGGTGCCAGCTGCCTGAGCCGTACCTTGAGTTAAGCCAATGCCAGAAATCGCGAGAGTAAACGCAATGACTGCGGGGAGAAGAGATTTTCTACGCATTAATCCTCCAGTTGTAGTGTTTATGGAACTTTATTCCACAAACCTACTTCTTGGCTAGGAACGTCCGACAACGGGCGGTATGAATTTCAGCGCACTCTTTGTTTTTGGGCGCAGGAAATCTAAATCACATCCCTGATCGGCCTGCAGAACATGGTTTTGATACAGGGCCGGCCAGCCGCGTTCTTGTTCTCGGACCGGGGCGCGCCATGCTGCTTTTCGCGTTGCCAACTCAGCTTCGTCAACTAATAATTCTAATTTTCCGGCAAGCACATCTAATGCAATTTCGTCGCCATCGTGAACTAACGCGAGCATCCCGCCAATTGCAGCCTCAGGTGCAACGTGCAAAATGCATGTACCAAAAGATGTTCCGGACATTCTGGCATCAGATATGCGGACCATATCGGTGACGCCCTCTTCTAATAATTTCTTCGGAACCGGAATCATTCCCCACTCGGGCATTCCTGGAACTCCTACTGGTCCGCAATCACGAAGTACTAAGACAGAATCTTTCGTAATTCCCAGTGCCGGATCATCAATGCGACTGCGCATATCGGCATAACCATGAAAGACAATTGCTGGACCTTGATGCTTCATTAATTCAGGCGATGCAGCTGATACTTTAATAATGGCACCGGCTTTGGCGAGGTTTCCCTTCACCATCGCAAATGCGCCACTGGGATAGAGCGGGTTACTCAATGGGCGAATCGTGGTGCCCTTTGGTTGAACACCAGAAACAATCTCGCGCCAACTTTTACCAAGGATAGTTTTTTCATCAAGTTCAAAGTCTTTCGAAATAGTTGAAATCAGCGCAGGGACCCCACCGGCTGCATGGAAATCTTGAATCAAACCAGCACCCGAGGGTTCAACATCGGCAAGGACTGAAAGCCCCTTTGCTAATTCGTTGATCGAATCCATTGTTAACTCACCAAATACCCGGCCAGAAATTGCTAACAAATGAATGACTGCATTGGTAGAGCCACCACAAGCATGGAGTACTCGAAGGGCATTTCGAAAAGCTGCAGGTGTCAAAATGTTTGAAGGGCGAATATTGTCATTGACCATCCGAACGATGGCGGTACCCGAATCAAATGCCGTTGCCATGCGTGCTGGATCGTTTTCGGCAATCGTTGATGTGCCGGGCAAAGATAATCCCAACGTTTCCACCATCATTGCTACAGATGACGCTGTCCCCATTGTGTTGCAAGAACCTAGGCCGCAATTGAGACAACCTTCGAATTCTTTCCATTCGGCTTTACTAATTTTATTTGCGCGGTAATCCGACCACATCCGCCACAGATCGGTACCGGTGCCAACCTTCTTGCCGCGAAAGAGTGCTGGCGGCCGAGCACCTGCAGTGAACATAATCGTTGGTAGATCAGTACTGATGGCGCCCATTAATGAACCAGGCACGCTCTTATCGCAATTTGCCAGAAGGACTACGCCGTCAATCGGATAGGAGCGCAAATATTCTTCGACTTCCATCGAGAGCATGTTTCGATAGAGCATCGCGCTTGGTTTCATTAAATCTTCACCAAGAGACATGACAGGAAATACGACTGGGATTCCCCCTGCTTCAATGATTCCCCGCTTTATTTCTGGAATAAAATCTCGAAGTGGCAAGTTGCAAGGATTGAGTTCGCTTGATGAGTCAGCAATTCCAATAATTGGCTTGGTGTTATTGGCATCCAGCTCATATCCAACCGAAGCCATCACAACGCGGTGGGAAAGCGCCACCTCATCATCGCCGGCAAACCACTCGCTACTGCGCAGATGTGCCATAAGTCAGATCCTACCCTGCGCCAAGTTACGAGTAGTATTTCGCCCACTATGAAATCACTCATTACACCTGGCGATAAGACCGTAGCCCTTCTAGAAGTTGCTGATCCAGTGCCTGTTGCTGGTGAAATTTTAGTTGCACCAATTTATGCTGGCGTGTGCGCTACAGATATAGAAGTAATTAACGGCGAACTTGATCCAGATTTTGTGGTTTATCCAGCAACTCTTGGACATGAATGGTGTGGTCGTGTTGTTGGGCATGGTCCCGGTGTGAGCGAGCCTGCAATTGGTTCTCGCATTGTTGTCACTGGTTTAGTGCCTTGCAATACCTGTTTTGAATGCTTAGCGGGTGCAACTAATAGATGTCTGACCTATAGCGAAATTGGATTCACGCGACCAGGTGCGGCAGCAGAACTTGTAACCGTCCCAGCTTTTTTAGCACACGTTGTTGCAGATAGCGTGTCTAATGAAACTGCAGTTCTTGCAGAGCCCACTGCAGTTGTGACGCAAGCATTTACAAATGCGAACCCAAAGCCAGGGGCCACAATTTTGATCGTCGGAGATGGAACTATCGCAATGATTGCGGCCTCTCTTGCAAAAACTTTCCAGCCATCACTTGTACATATGCTTGGACTCAAGCCTGGGCAAGCAGAGATGGCAAAGCGGGCTGGCGTTGACCAATTCTTAACTGAGCCAACCGAACAAAAATACGACATTATTATTGAAGCGGCAGGTTCTATGGAACGAATCACTGGTGCTATCAAGCAACTTAACCGTGGCGGCACCCTTGTGCTTGTTGGTTATACGGGCTTTGGAAATATGACACCGATCATGGTTGATAACGTGATTAACGGTGAAATAAAGATTCTTGGATCCTTTGCATCAACTGTCAAGGCGTGGGCAACCGCTGTGGGACTGATGAACTCGGGAAAACTGGACTTATCATATTTGGTTACACACAAATTCCCACTTGCAGATTTTGCTCAAGCCATTGACGCACTGAAGAACGCGCCGGCTCCGCGTGGAAAAGTTGCCTTAGTTATTTCTGCTTAAGGCTTTACCTGCGGGGCTTTTTCTTGCCGAAAATATTAAGAAGGATTACTTCTTGGCGGCGTGTGTGTATTTGCGAACGCTCAATGGAACGAAAACGAGAAGTATCAAGACCATATATATCAAAGACATAGGAAGTGGATGCTCGCTGGGAAAGGATCCAGCAGTTGCGCCAAATTGGTTCTTGAGGCCAAAGAGTTCGCGACATGCAGCAACCATTGTCGAAACGGGATTCCATTCGGCCACATACTGCAACGCTCGAGGCATTCCCGTTGTTGGAGCAAATGCATTAGATAAGAACGTCAGTGGGAAGGTAATCAAGAAACTAACGTTTTGAACAACTCGATAGTCGCGGGCAGAAAGCCCGGCAAATATTCCAACCCATGAAAGCGCATAACCAAAGGCGAGTAAGAAAATAAATGCAAGTCCAATTTTGACTGGTCCTGATGTCGGACGCCATCCAACAAGAAATCCAGCGATACCCATAACAAATAAGACAACAACATTGAGCAAGCCATCACCAAGAGTGCGACCAAAGACCAATGCAGAACGAGAAATTGGAAGTGACCTAAAGCGATCGATCAAGCCTTTAGTCATATCTTCTGCAAGCCCTGACGCTGTGGCAGCAAGAGTAAATGCGGTGGTTTGCACGAAGATGCCCGGCATCAGTAGCTGCACATATCCACCCGGTTGACCGGTATTTATTGAGCCGCCGAATACATAGCGAAAGAGAAGAACGAACATCACTGGCTGAATTGTTGAAAATATTAATACCTCGGGTACGCGAGCTAATTGCAAAAGCTGACGTTTAGTGATGATCAAAGCATCAGTTAGCGCTCTCATGCATTGGCTCCCTTTACTTTTTTATCCTTTTTCGATTTTCTTCCAGAACGCTTGCCCGTATCAAGTTCTTTAACTTCATCCTCTGCAGCATGTCCGGTGAGTGACATAAAAACATCATCGAGGGACGGACGCTTAAGGCCAACATCAAGGGGGTGAATCCCCGCGGTATCGAGTGAGCGCAATACTTCAATCAGTGCGCCAGCGCCGGTTGTCACGGGAGCTGAAATTAATCGCAGGCCTTCATCCAGTGAAGCCTTTTGTCCACTGACTCGAGAAACTATTTCCATAGTGGCGCCGACATGTTGTTGATCAACGACCACCTCTAAGCGCTCACCACCAACTTGAGTCTTAAGTGCATCTGATGTGCCGCGAGCAATTACTTTGCCGTGATCAATGACTGCAATGTCATCGGCTAATTGGTCTGCTTCGTCTAAATATTGAGTTGTGAGCAACAACGTCACACCGCCTTTAACTAGCTCTTCGATGACTCCCCACATCTCTTGGCGACCGCGTGGATCAAGTCCTGTAGTTGGCTCATCGAGAAACAAAACTTTAGGTTGCACAATTAACGATGCGGCAAGATCCAGGCGACGACGCATTCCGCCGGAATAAGTCTTGATTGGACGGCGAGCGCTATCGGTCAGTGAAAATCTTTCTAATAATTCATCAGCGCGAAGGATCGCTGCTTTCTTTCCAAGATGATAGAGACGACCAAACATCACCAAGTTATCCATGCCGGTTAAAGTTTCATCTACTGCTGCATATTGACCAGATAATCCAATGATTTCTCGCACTTTATCGGGATGTTTAATGACATCAATGCCGCCCACGCTTGCACTTCCTGAGTCTGGGGTGAGAAGTGTTGTCAGAATTCGAACCACTGTTGTCTTGCCTGCACCATTGGGCCCCAAGACACTAAGCACGGTGCCCTCAGCTACATCAAGGCTGAGGTTATCCAGAGCCCGCACTTCACCATTTCGGTAGGTCTTCACGAGATGGTCTGCGATAATTGCTTTCACGGGGTAAACTTACCCTTCTGTAATAGCTTATGAAACTTGAAACAAGCGCTATTTATTCCTTTGGAGAGGTTTTCTATGTCAAAGCACGCCGGCTCGGGAGCACCAGCTAAGGCTCATACTCATAAAGAGATCATGATCATCATGAGTGGTCTCATGACGGGAATGCTCCTTGCAGCGCTAGACCAGACAATCGTTTCCACTGCCCTCAAAACAATCGTGATCGATCTGCATGGGCTGAAGGAATACACCTGGGTTGTGACGGCATACCTTCTTACTTCAACTGCATCAACGCCCCTCTATGGAAAAATCTCTGACCTCTACGGGCGCCGGATCGTCTTTCAATTTGCGATCGTTACTTTCTTAATAGGTTCCCTGCTTGCTGGTCTCGCACAGGACATGACTCAATTAATTGCTACACGTGCACTACAAGGACTTGGCGCTGGCGGTTTGATGGCGCTGACATTTGTGATCATCGGTGACATCGTTCCTCCACGCGAGCGCGGCCGCTATCAGGGTTACTTCGGCGCAGTCTGGGGACTTTCCTCTGTTGCTGGACCACTCCTAGGCGGATTTTTCTCGGATCACCAGCAAATTCTAGGAATCACAGGATGGCGTTGGATTTTCTACATCAACTTGCCATTTGGAATCGCAGCTTTAGCTATTACATCTGCAGTTCTCCATATTCCTAAAGTGAAGCGCGAACACTCCATTGATTACCTGGGCGCCGTGCTTTTGGTTTTCGGTGTCACAGCAGTACTTCTTGCAGTAGCGGTTTATGGACCACAAGATGGCTGGGGGGATTCACGCACACTTTCCTATCTCATTGTTGGTTTGATCTTGTCGGCATTTTTTGTTTATTGGGAAGGCAAAGCAAAAGAACCAATTTTGCCCATGCGCCTGTTTAAAAATCACACATTCACGCTTACCTCTCTGCTTGGTGGAGTTATTGGTGCTGGCATGTTTGGCGCAATCGTTATGTTGCCTCTCTACCTCCAGATTGTTAAGGGCAACTCAGCAACTGAGGCCGGTCTTAAATTGATTCCGCTGATGCTGGGCATCGTCTCCACATCAATCTTCAGCGGAAAGAGAATTTCAACCACAGGTAAGTACAAGATTTATCCAGTCATCGGAACCGCTGTCATGACAGTTGGTATCTTGCTGATGACAACACTCACACGCACTACGCCATTTTGGCAATTGTCGATCTATGCAATCTTGGTCGGCGCCGGACTTGGCCTTTCGATGCAGACAATTGTTATTGCACTCCAGAACGCAGTTGATTTCCAAGATATGGGCGTTGCAACGAGTTCTAATACTTTCTTCCGCTCACTAGGTAGCGTTTTTGGTACTGCAATTTTTGGAGCAGTGCTCAATAATCGTCTCGCTCATTACTTGGCAGGTGGGTTCTCATCTCTTGCTGCGAAGGATCCATCAGCAGTTGCTGGTGTGGACTTGTCACAAGCAGGCATCACTCACATCGTTGCGGCGCCAGATTCTGTTGCCCCAGTTGTTTTGAATACCGCGTTGGATGCCTATGTAAACGCATTGCATATTGTCTTCTATACGGCAGCGCCTGTGACAATCCTTGGTTTCATTCTCGCGCTCTCGTTGCGTGAATTGCCACTTCGAACCAGCCACGACTACGCCGCTGCTCGCGAAGAAGCCGCTGGCGAGGCCGTTGGTTGATTCGTCCCCAACCTCTTGCGGGTCTTCCGCGAGAGGTTAAAGTCCTTGTCGCTGCATCGTTTTTTGTTGCGGTGGGATTTGGGATAGTAATTCCTGCAATACCGCTCTTTGCTAAATCCTTTGGCGTTAATAACGCTGCAGTTGGTTTTATGGTCTCCGCCTTTGCAATTGCACGTTTCTGCTCTGGTTTAATATCTGGAAAACTCGTGGATCGCTTTGGTGAGCGGCCCGTCTTTGCCTCAGGGATTTTCTTAGTCTCGTTCTTTACTTTTTTGTGCGCCCTGGCTCATAGCTACACTCAACTTCTGATATTTCGCTCTGCTGGTGGCTTGGGTTCTTCCATGTTCTCTGTTGCTGCCGGGTCAATCATCATGCGCTCGGTAGCAGATGATCAACGCGGACGTGCGCAATCGATCTATAACGGATCATTTCTTGTGGGCGGAATTTCTGGCCCAGCAATTGGTGGAGCACTCAGTGTGATCTCCCTACGAGTCCCGTTTTTCGCATACTCAGTGCTTCTTTTTTGTGCAGGCACCGTTGGTTATTTCTTCCTCTCCCCTGGCAAACGCACCATTGCTGCAGAAGTGGCAAGTGATGAGAACATGAAGATCGCTGAAGCGATACGACTTGCTCCTTACCGGACTGCGCTGCTCTTATCATTTCTCACAAGTTGGGTGCTCTTTGGACTTCGCTCATCGATTCTTCCGCTCTTTGTAATTGAGGAGTTGCACTCCAACATGTCTGTCGTTGGGTTGGGTTTTACGCTCGCTGCGTTATTTCAAGGAACACTTCTGCTTTCCGCCGGAAAGTTATCTGATACACGTGGTCGAAGGGCTGCATTAATTATCGGCACCACAGTTGTTCTCATCGGTGTCATTGCCTTAGTTTTTGCGATTCACCCATGGATGTATTTAGCATCGATGGCGATCATGGGGTTGGGTGGCGCGTTTCTTTCAACAACACCAGCCAACATTGTTGGGGATGTGATCCGAGGCAAAAGTGGCCAAGTTATTGCCCTCTGGCAGATGGCGGGAGATGCCGGAATGATTGTTGGACCCGTGACTGTTGGATTTCTTTCGGATGTCTTCTCTTTCCGCGCTGCATTTATGACAACTGCGGCAGTCTTTTCGGTATCGGTGCTCTTGGCATTTCGCCTACCAGAGACGAGAAAATCGCACCTACAATAAAAAACCCGGCTTCATGACGAAGCCGGGCTCTTTAGTAATTTCGTTAGTTGTTATTGCGCAATATAGAAAGCAAGCGAAGAATTTCCATATAGAGCCAAACCAATGTGACCATGAGGCCAAATGCTGCGCGCCATGATTCTTGCTCTGGGGCACCATTCTTGATTCCTTGTTCGATTTGATCAAAATCTAGAATTAGGAAAAAGCTTGCAAGTGCGACTCCGCCGACTGCAAGCAATAAACCAAGTCCGCTGACTCCGTAGAGACCCATACCGTTTCCAACATGTGCCATTGCGGCGATCATGCTGACGAGGCCAAGGACGAGGTAACCAATCATGGCGCCCATCATTACGCGAGTAAACTTAGGTGTGACGCGAATGCGTCCGCTGCGATAAGCAAAGAGAACACCAGCAAATGCAGCAAGTGTTCCTATAACTGCTTGGCTCACAATGCCGGGATAGATGGTGTTATAGACATGGCTTAATGTGCCAAGTGCCAAACCTTCAAATGCTGCATAAGCAATGATCAACGCTGGCTTAACTTTCTTACTAAAGCTGTTGATCATCGCAAGTGCAAATCCGCCAAGCAATCCGATCATCAATACGCCCATACCAAAATTAAGAGTCCATGCAATAGCGCCTGTAACAACAAGGACACCGAAGAGAATTCCTGTGCGCGTCACAACATCGTCAATAGTCATACGACCAGTGCGAAGAGATGAAGCAGCAGGAGCGTTATAGAGATCTTCTAACGTTGCTGGTGAAGCATCATGTTGGATAGTTGTTCCAGCGTTGGGATTCATTGATGCAAATCCACGTTGGCTGAAAGCTCTTCCCAAAACAGGGTTTGAGCTGCGCATATTTTCTTGTCTCCTTTTATCGTGTGACGGAAATTCCATCAGCAGTAGAACAATCTTAAGTTGCCTATTCTTCCCTGCAAAGGCGCCTCACGCTCGAAGACTGTGAGAGTGCTTAAAGATTCACGCTTGGTGAGAAACGATGGTGCCCCGAGTGGGGGTCGAACCCACACTTGGAGGATTTTAAGTCCTCTGCCTCTGCCATTGGGCTATCGGGGCGCACGTGAAATATAGAGTCTACTAGCATTGAAATAGCAGAATTACCGAAGCAAAAATAGAATTCTCCTATGACGCTCGCATTTGTTACAGGTGGTTCTCGGGGATTGGGGTTAGCAACAGCCAAGGGGCTGCGCGCATCCGGTTGTGACGTTGTTCTCTTTGCTACCGACCCTACAAAACTAGAGATTGCCGCAAGCGAAATTGGTGGGAAATTTAAGATAGTAGATTTTCTTGATTTAGATCATTCGCAAACGGTTTTGAAAGGGGCCATTGAAGAATTTGGAATCCCCGACATTTTAATTCTGGCTCACGGAGTAATGAGTGAAAAGATGTCAAAAACATTACGGACAAATATTGAAGAATGGAAGCGAGTACTGAGTATCAATTTGGATTCAGTGTTTCTCTGCTTGAATGTCCTTGCTCCAGGAATGGTAGAAAGAAGAAGTGGGCGGATAATTGTTTACTCGGCATGCTTAGGGCGGATGTCTGGACCTGGTAATGCTGGCGGCTTAGCTCCATACCGAATCTCTAAAGCAGGAGTAAATGCACTTGTGAGAAATTTCGCCCATGAGACTGGTTTGGGTTCCCGCGGGTTTCTAGTTGATGCGGTCTGTCCGAATCACACTCGTACGGATATGGGTGGTGCAAATGCGCCTCGAAGTGTCGAGGAAGGTGCAGAAACAGCAATTTGGTTAGCAAGTCGTGAGTTTGATCCATCAACCAATCAAACCGGCGTCCTATGGGAAGACCGGAAAGTTATTCCTTGGTAAGTAAGGCTTTGCTATCTAATGTTGATGTCGCGATCATATGTGGGACGGTAAGTGCCCAGACAACTACCAAAAGTGACCACAATAGTGACGATGTTAAGCCGTGATGATTGAAGAGCGCTAAGCCCAATCCAACAACTACTGTCCCCGCTAACGCCGGTAGCCCAGGAATAACAGCAGAAGTAAACGTTCGCCGCAGGTCTTCTAATGCCGATGCTTCTTGGGATTTTGGTAAAAGTGAAGTGAGTCGAGCAGTATGACGGAGCGCATGCCAACATCCGAAATAAAAGGAGAAAGCAATCAATGGTGGCGTAAGAAAGGCCAGCGCGCCAAGTAAGACTAGATCGGTTACATTCCTAAATTCCCGATTTAACGCTAGAGCAATAATTGCAAGTATTGCCAAACCAGAAACTGCTTTCTTCAGGTCTTCGGCATAAACTCCCGCCCAGTTTATTAATTCTGGATTCACACGATTTAACGCGCTCGAGCTATTATTTTGGACGAGTGGGATTATCACCGGTAGCAATCCGGCAGGAATTGCATAAAAGAACTTTCGAATCAAAGGCGAAGGTTTGCGATTACTCAGTTGGTCGTACTCAGAGATAAATGAAGCGTCTCCAATGCCGAAATGAAGAGCGCTCATCCAAACGATCACTTGAAAGCCAATTACATTCCACTTCAGGATAGCTAGCACTGCAATTGCTGCAATCAGAATATAGATGAGGACAAAAGCTATAAAACGCCATCGGCTCGTCCTCGGAATCGTAATGAGATGATCCACTGCCCCATGGGGTATCCCAACCATAAGCGCGAGTACGGAGAGCAGCACCTGCCAGCTCAAATTGCTTTCATCGATAACCGTGCGAAAAAACAGGCTCACAACTACTGCGAAGAGAATTGCAAGATTTGAAAAAAGCCGAACCCTTAAAAATAGACGTTTCGGCACTGAGTTCATGTGCTAATTCTAGACAATTCTACGAATAACGGGAGAATAATCCTATGAATAAGTGGGGCTACATTGCGATGCTTACCTTCACAGTGGTCGGCTCATTTTGGTTAGAAATTGGGCTAAAGGTAGGAGTTTTGCGCCGGATCAAGCGGTTATCCGCATCTCTATTACCAGTCGCTCTCATTTTTCTTGGCTGGGATGCTTATGCCATCGCGCATAAACATTGGCGATTTGATGAGCACCAAATGCTCGGAATCGTTGGCCCTTTTCGCATACCGCTAGAGGAATACCTTTTTTTTATCATTGTTCCTATCGCATCCATCATGACTCTCGAAGGTGTTCGAAGAATTAAAAGACATTGGCCAGTAGGTGATGGTGATGAGTTATAGCGATATCGCTGTACAAACTTTGTTGCTGACAGTTTTGTTTGATCTCTTTATAGTGCGAACACAGCTGCTCACAAAATTAATCTTTTGGGCGTCTTATTCAATTATTCTGCCTATGCAACTGATTACGAATTGGTGGCTTACCTCCCGATATATTGTGATCTACGACCCGAACACTATTATCGGTCGAAGGTTAGCTGGTGCTCCGATCGAGGACCTAGTCTTTGGTTTTTCTTTGATACTAGCGATTATGTCGATGTGGGTGTACGTGGGAAGGCACATCAACCGTAAATAGCTTTTAGTTGATAAACGAGTATCCAATAAGTAACAAAATCATCGTTCCTATTACCAATTTAGTATTTTTATGCTCCAAAAACTTCTGTGCCGGTTTGATAAAAGTGGCCAAGAGAAGAAGGACCCCTGGAAAAATGATACTAAAGCTATGCATGACGATGTCATGGTGACCGGTTTGATAGCGCATATTAATAAAGCCCAGCGCGACGAGAAGATAGGCGCCAAATCGAAGGTTTGTCATCTCTTCATCCTAACTGGTTAAGGACATAAAAAAGTATGAGGGGCGCCGATTTACTGGCGCCCCTCATATTAGGGGATTTATTTAGTTATAAGTAATTAGTGATCGTCTTTCATGCCTTCAGCAACAGACTTCATCTTAGCAATCTTGTAGATTGTAAGACCAAATACGCACTTAGCAAGTACGTCTGCAACTGTGTAGCCGATCTGGCGATTAGTAAAGAGCATTGCCATCTGACTTTCTGATGGGCTCTTCACCAAGATTGGGATCAAGTATGAAATTGGGTAGACGCCCCATGTAGCGATCAAGAGCAAGCGCAAACGGCCTACTGTTGCTGCAACACCCTCAGGTTGGCGTTCCAATGACTTTGTAAGCTCTACGAAAAGAACATAGAGAATGTAGAGGAATGGAAGCGTGGACAATACTCCGAAAAGGATCTTTGTCCCATTGTCCGATGAAATTTCACCTGGGTAGCCCAAGATGATCATCGCTGCTGATGCAGGAACCAAACGCGTGATCAAAGACGTAGAAGCTGCCTTTACAAGTCCGAGCACCGCGATCACTTCTACAAGAAGAAGTGGAACAGTAAGAATCCAATCAACATAACGGTATGCCTCGTTGAATGAACCTTGTGAAGTTCCGACAGTAACCGCATTCTTCATTGATGATTCGTTGAATGAGTTAAAGATTCGGAAGTAGTGATAGCCAGCAATAAATGTAACCATCGATGACATGACTAGTGCAGCGCGGTACTTTGGCAGAACGCGGGATTGCGAAACCAATGTGTATACGGTGCAAGCAAGCATCGAGATTAGCCCGAAGGAGAAAATGTTATATAGCGAACTCCATTGACTATTAGACAGTTGTAGCATTTAGCAATGCCTCCGTGAGATTGAGGTCCAACCGCATTGTTGCGACCGGGCTCAGGAGGGGCATAAGACTCGAGGGTGCGTTAATCCCTGCCACTCTGAACCACAATATTCTGAGGGAAATCTCAGGGTCCCGCCACCTGAAACCCGAAAGAAATCTGAAAATCACCCTTTCCCCCATACCTTCAGCTGGAAATACGCAAAAAAGGGATAGGTATCCGAAAACCTTGACACTGGATAGTTGGGCTAAGGGTGCCCCTACTGTGCGGTAATAAAATT
>Ga0209829_10000741_pt1 | contig 28499 bp, 15 predicted proteins | sample C_140205_EF_Meta_FD_187311 | JGI IMG/M metagenome (GOLD analysis project Ga0209829, IMG submission 187311) | Freshwater microbial communities from Lake Croche, Canada to study carbon cycling - C_140205_EF_MetaG (SPAdes) (version 2) | ecosystem: Environmental > Aquatic > Freshwater > Lake... | reverse complement strand
GTGGTGCCGGTGGTGGGACTCGAACCCACACGACTTTTGATGGTCCCAGGATTTTAAGTCCTGTGCGTCTGCCATTTCGCCACACCGGCAACTGCTAATCACCCACATTTTACATTTTGGAGCCCGACCCTGACATGGGACGGGGCACACACCGCTGCACTTGCCATCCAAAAGCCGCCAAGCATCATTGCCCCACCGCTCCGGGCCCAACCCTGAGCATCGCAAAAGCCCTTGAGGGGCGCAAGCCGCGCCTGCAAGAGTTGAATTCTCCTTGATCGGGGTGCACTTTCTCTGGGTGAGTCTTGCCCCCTGCGTCTGGTTAACGCAGGCGCGACCAACCCGTGCGTATTTCAGCGGGTTGGCCGCTTTTCTTTTTAGCCTCCCATCCTATCCGTGCTGCCAAACGGAAAGATATCTTCTATCCCCCTCAATCACGGCCATCACAGCCCGGCCCGGCGCTCAAAACCCCTCTACCAAGCCACTCCTCCAATTCCTCCGCGCCGGCCGGCCTAGCCCATGATTGGGCATTGCCCCCGCAAGTAACGGCAATCAGTCCGGTCTTGACTCAGGGGAGCGGTTCACCCAGCCAGCGCCAAGCGGACTGAAAGCGGCTCCGAACACAAAAAACAGCAGGGCTTCCGGGCTGCGTCCTACGGTTTAAACGACACAAACAGCCTATTGACCTCCCGTAAGTATTTCATAAAGCTCCGAGCATCAAAATAGTAGTGCCGAAACGGAACGAACGAACCATGACCCTGAGTTTGCCGCCAAAATGAAATCCTTCTACTCCCTCTTTGCCAGTCTTGGCGCCGCCGCTTTGTTGGCGGGCTGCGCTTCCACCCCGACTGAATCAGGCTTCAGCCCCATCTTCGACGGCACAAGCCTTAACGGATGGAAACTAGTCGGCCGCAACGGGCCGGGCTACGGCATCACCAACGGAATGATCTACTGCGCTCGAGGGGGCGGCGGCAACCTGTTCACCGAAAAAGAATATTCCAACTTCATACTGCGCTTCGAGTTCAGGCTCGAATACGGTTCCAATAACGGCATCGGCATCCGCGCCCCCTATGAGGGGGATGCCGCCTACAACGGGATGGAAATCCAGATTCTGGATGAGGCGGCTGCGCTGGCTGAAAAATACGGCAAGCTCAACCCCTCCCAATTCCACGGATCGGTCTACGGCGTGGCCGCCGCCAAACTCGGGGCCCTCAAACCGGCTGGGCAATGGAACTGCGAGGAGATCACCGCCAACGGCCGACACATCCAAGTCATCGTCAACGGCATCACGATCGTGGACACGGATCTCAACTCGGTGACGGACGCCGAGGTGATCCGCAAGCACCCGGGCATGTTCCGGGATCGCGGGCATATCGGTTTTCTGGGGCACAATGATTACATCGAGTTCCGCCATCTGCGGGTGAAAGAACTGCCGCTGACAACCGGGGAAAACACGCCCCCGGAAGGCTTCGCCGCCCTTTTCAACGGGCAGGATCTGGCCGGCTGGAAAGGCCTGCTCAAGTCGCCCAATGACAATCCCATCAAACGCGCTGCGCTCTCCCCCGACGAGCGGCAAGCCGCCCAAAAGGAGGCTGAGGACAACATGCGATCCCACTGGAAGGTGCAGAACGGCGAGATCGTCTTTGATGGCAAGGGCCGCAGTTTGTGCACGGGTAAGAACTACGCCGATTTTGAAATGCTGGTGGATTGGAAGCTGCCGGCGCATGGCGACAGCGGCATCTACCTGCGCGGCTCGCCTCAGGTGCAGATTTGGGATCCGCACACGCAACCCACCTTGCACGGCAGCGAAGTGGGTTCCGGGGCGTTTTACAACAACCAGAAAAACCAATCCAAGCCGCTCAAAGTTGCCGACAACCCCATCGGCCAATGGAACCAGTTCCGGATAGTCATGGTCGGCGAACGGGCCCATGTGTTCCTCAATGGCGAACTGGTCACCCGCGACACGGTGCTGGAAAACTATTGGAACCGAAAGATGCCCATCTTCCCCAGCGAACAGATCGAACTGCAAAACCATGGCGATCTGCTCTGGTTCAAAAACATTTACATCCGCGAAATCCCCACCAAATAATCCCATGCAATCCTTCTCACGTCGTGAATTCCTGCGTCGCACAGCCCTGAGCGCCGCCGGGGCCGCCATCGCCGCTCCCCTCCTTCAGCGTCGCAGCTGGGCCGCCCCCTCTGAAACCATCCTGCACGCCACCATCGGCGCCAACGGCCAGGCCGGATCGGATCTGGCCCAGTTCGCCAGCCATCCTGCGGTGAAACTGGTGGCTGCAGCCGATGTGGATTTAACCCGGGCCGAACACCTGAAGGAGAAATTCCCCGGCATCCGAATCTATCAGGACTGGCGCGTGCTGCTGGAGAAGGAGAAGGATCTGACCTCGGTGAACGTCTCCACCCCCGACCACATGCACGCCGCCATTGCGATGTCAGCAATGCAGCTAGGCCGGCATGTGTATGTGCAAAAGCCCCTGGCGCACGACCTTTACGAAGTGCGCAAGCTCACGGAATTTGCCCGCGCCAAAAAGCTCGTCACCCAAATGGGCATTCAGATCCATTCCAGCTCGGACTATCGCCGCGCGGTGCGGCTGATTCAGGACGGGGCCATCGGCAAGGTCAAGGAAGTGCACACCTGGTGCGCGAAGATGTGGGGGGACCTGACCGCGCTGCCCGAGCGCCGCGACAAGCCGCCGGCCGGACTGGACTGGGACCTCTGGCTGGGCACTGCGGCCGATCATCCGTTCATCGGCGACGGCTATTATCATCCGGGCAACTGGCGCAAGCGTCTGGATTTCGGGACGGGAACATTTGGCGACATGGGCTGCCACATTTTCGACCCGGTGTTCAGCGCATTGGAACTCACCGCGCCCGTCTCCGTTCGCTCCGAGGGACCGCGTCCCAACAAGTGGAATTGGGCCACCGACGCCATCGTGCACTACGTTTTCCCGGGCACCAAACACACGGAAGACAGGACGATCAAGATCACCTGGTATGATGGCAATGCGAGTCCGGGGCCGGAGGTGCTGGCGCTTATCGGTAGCGATCCCAAGCCGGGCTGCGGCTCCATTTTCATCGGGACCAAAGGGGTTATGCTGCTGCCGCACATCTCCCGGCCCCGGTTGTTTCCGGAAGCAAAGTTTGAGGAATTCCCCATGCCGAAGGTGGAGGATGGAAATCATTATCATGAATTTGTTGAGGCCGTTCTGGGACGCGCCAAGACCGGCACTCATTTCGATTACTCCGGTCCCCTCACCGAATCAGTGCTGCTGGGCAGTGTCGCCTCACGCTTTCCGCATACGACTCTGAAGTGGGACGCGAAAAAACTCCGCTTCAAAAACGAATCGCTCGCCAACACCTACCTGAAGCGCACCTACCGCCCGGGCTGGGAGGTCAAAGGGCTTTCCTGATCACGGCCTTCAACCCAAACCCCATTCCGCTTGGCATGTATCCACCTGACCTGAGCCTTAACAGCCGACTGGCCGCGTGCAGCTGGTCGCTTCAACCTGCCACGCCCGCCCAACTGGTAGACCAGCTCTTGGCCACCGGTATCCGCCGCGTCCAGCTCGCCCTGGACCCCCTTCGGGACGATCCGGTGGTCTGGGGCGCGACAGAAGACCTGTTCCGTCAGAATGGCATCTCCCTGGTCTCGGGAATGTTCGGCTGTGTCGGCGAGGATTACTCCACGCTGGAATCCATCCGCATCACGGGGGGAATTGGACCCGATGCCACATGGGCGGAGAACCTCGGGAACATTCAAACGACCGTGGGACTCGCGAGCCGGCTTGGGTTGGAACTGGTCACCTTCCATGCCGGTTTTCTGCCGCACGACGAGACTGACCCGGAATTTTTGAAGCTGCTCAATCGTCTGGGTGTCGTGGCCGACCTGTTTGCGGAAAAAAACATCTCCCTCGGCCTGGAAACAGGACAGGAGACAGCCCCGGCTCTGTCGGATCTGTTGCGAAAGCTCAACCGCCCGAATGTGGGAGTGAACTTCGATCCGGCCAACATGCTGCTCTATAACAAAGGCAACCCCATCGCGGCTTTGCGGCTGCTGGCCCCCTGGCTGCGTCAGGTCCACATCAAGGACGCCAACCAGACTCAAGTGCCCGGCTCGTGGGGCGAGGAAGTCGCCGCAGGCAGCGGACAGGTGGATTGGGCGGAATTCTTCGCCACACTTCGCCACTTGAACTACACCGGAAACTTGGTCATCGAACGCGAAGCTGGCACCCAGCGGGTGGCTGACATCCGCACCGCCCGTGCCGTGGTCGAAAAATATTTCACCCCGGCCTAATCCCAACCCATGAACACCTCCGGCACTCCTGAGAAAAAAGTGAACGTCGCCGTCGTCGGCTTGGGGTTCATGGGCCTGATGCATCTGCAGGCCTACCTGGCCTCGGGCTCGGCCCGCATCGTCGCCGTCTGCGGAAACAGCCGCTTGCCGATCAACGGCATCCTGCCGGGCATCACCGGCAATGTCGCCAAATCCGAAGATCTGAATCTGGGCGCCCACGTCCGGGTTTATCGGCACTTGGAAGAGTTGCTCGCCGACCCGGAAGTGGAACTGGTGGACATCTGCACGCCAACGCCGCTGCATCCCGCACAGACCATCGCCGCGCTGCAGGCAGGGAAGCATGTGCTCTGTGAAAAGCCTCTGGCCCGCAGCTCGTCCGAGGCCCGCGAGATGGTCAAGGCGGCGGCGGCCGCCCCGGGTTTCCTGATGCCGGCCATGTGTATGCGGTTCTGGCCCGGCTGGGCCTGGCTCAAAGAGGCGGTGCAGCGGCAAACCTACGGCAAAGTATTAACCGCACGGTTCCGGCGCCTCTCCGAAATGCCTCGATGGAACCGTCAGGCAACCTATTCCGGCGGTATTGACATCGGCGGCGCCCTGTTCGACCTGCACATCCACGACACGGATTTTGTCAACTTCCTCTTCGGCCGCCCGGCCGGAGTGCTCTCCTGCGGCGTGATCGGCGGCACCGGTTCCATAGATCATGTGACCACCCAGTATCTCTACCCCGGCGGCCCGGCGGTGCATGCCGAGGGCAACTGGCTGCTGCCCTCCGGTTTCCACATGTCCTTCACCCTGCATTGCGAACAGGCGACACTGGACTTCGATCTGGCCCGCGGCGCCGACGCCCTGCAAATCTCCGAACCGGACAAACCCCTGACCACGGTGAAACTGGAGGACACAGACGGTTATGGAGCAGAGATTCGTTACGCTCTGGAATGCGCCCTGCAGGGGCGGCGTCCGGCAGTGGTCACCGCACTGGATGGCGTCACCGCGCTTGAAATCTGCGAAGCGGAGGAGAAATCCATCCGCACCGGTCTATTGATAAACCTCTGACTTCCTCCCCCCACTCAACCCGACACTATTGATCCAAGAAAATGAACACTTCACTCCGGTTAAAGCTATTCGTGATGATGGTGCTGGAATTTTTCATCTGGGGCGCCTGGCTCCCGCTGATTTTCAGTTATCTGCCCAGTGTGGGCTTTTCGCCCGGCCAGCAGTCCTGGATTCTCAACGCCTTTCCCATAGCCGCCGTGGTGGGGATGTTCTTCAGCAACCAGTTTGCCGACCGCACCTTTGCGGCCGAAAAATTCCTCGCTTTCAGCCACCTGATCGGCGGGTTGGCGATGCTAGGGCTGGCTTTCACCCGGAGCTTTTGGCCCTTTTTCGGCCTTATGCTCACGCACTGCCTGCTCTACGTCCCCACGATCTCGATCACCAACTCCATCGCCTTTGCGAGCATGAAAGATGCGAAAAAAGAGTTCGGCCTCGTCCGCATGGGCGGCACCATCGGATGGATCCTCGCAGCCTGGCCATTCACCTTCATTCTGGTGGACTGGAACAAAGTGCATGCCGCAAACCCGCAAGGCTTGACCAACTGGCTCGGCGTGGTGCTGGGCAACGGTTTGACAGGGGACGCGCTCAAGGCGGCCACGGTGTGGACGTTCATCGTGGCGGGCGCCGCTTCGCTTCTGCTGGCGGGCTTCAGCCTCACCCTGCCCCACACTCCCCCCAAGAAAAAGAACGCTGGCGCCACCGAAAGTCTGGCATGGCTGGAAGCGATGAAGCTGCTCAAGCATCCTTTCGTTCTGGTTCTCTGGGTGGTTACCCTGGTCGATTCCTTCGTCCACAACTGTTATTTCAATTGGACCGGTTCATTCCTCGGAGCCGCCAAGGAAGCAGGCGGCGTTGGAATTCCCGGCAACTGGATCATGCCCGTCATGAGTGTTGGGCAGATTGCGGAAATCCTAACGATGTTCATTCTGGGCGCGACCCTGAAACGGCTGGGCTGGCGCACGACAATGATCTTCGGCATTCTGGGCCACGCGGCTCGCTTTGCCGTCTATGCCTTCTTTCCGCAGCACCGGGAGTTGATCATTCTCATACAGATTCTGCATGGCATCTGCTACGCATTCTTCTTCGCCACCGTGTATATCTTTGTGGACGCCTATTTCCCCAAGGACGCCCGGACCAGCGCCCAAGGCCTGTTTAACGTGATGATTCTGGGCATTGGCGCCCTGCTGGCCAATTCCATCTGCCCTTGGCTCAGCCAGGCCAAATTCACCGACACGGTCACCAAACTGACCGACTTCCACGGCCTGTTCCTAGTGCCAATGTTCTCAGCCATCGGAGCCGCGGTGGCGCTGGTGTTGTTTTTCCATCCGCCCAAAATGGATCCCTCCGCCGTAAAAACAGCACATCCCTGATTCAAACTCCCCCGATAACCAGCTGACAAAATGCGACTCAACATCGCCATACCCCTCCTTTGTCCGCAACCTTGACCGCCTACCGCACTTTCATATGAAAACAAAACAGCTTGCAGCACTCGGCCTCGCGCTGGCCCTCTGCCTGGAAACAGCAATCCCGTCGCCATCCCTGCCCGCCCCGGTAATCGCCCGGGATGCGGCGGCGGCGCAATCATCATTCTACGAAATGCATCTGGGGCTCTTTGTGCACTACATGTTTCCCGGCAAAAAATACCAATGGGGCGCCACCCTCTGGCCGGATGGTTCGGCGGTGCAAAGCCTCGATGAACTGGCCGACAACTTCGATGCCGCGGACTTTGCCGAAAAGGCCGACCTCATGCATGCCCAATATGTCATCTTCACCACCTCGCATGCGAACATGAACGCACTTTTCCCGAGCAAAGTGTTGCAACGCCATCTGCCCGGCCACACTTCCAAGCGCGATGTGCTCCGGGATGTGATCACCGCCATGAAGGCAAAAAAAATCCGGGTCGTCTTTTACATCCACCCCAGCGACGGCCATGATTTTTCCAAGGAAGACCAAGACCGGGTCGGGTGGAATGACGGACCGCCCTACAAGCGCTACAACGATTTCATCAACGACTATTTCGCCGAATTGGTGGACCTCTATGGCAAGGACGTTTCCGGCTATTTCATGGACGGCGGAGTTCCCAAGAAAATCGTCGACGGACCGCGCCTGCGCCGGACGATCCTCAGCCGCCAGCCCGGGGCCTGGCTGATCCAGAACGGCGGTCTGAACCGCAGCGTGAACAACTTTGGGGCCTACGAGACTCTCGAACCTCCCTATCCCGCAGCCAACTGGGCCGTGAACAAGCCCATCACCGGCGAGTGGTGGGCTCTGACCAACTCGGTCATTCTCTGCCCGGAACTGGCCTACCGCTACACGATTCTCCAGGCCTCGGTCAAGGATCGCCAAGGCGGCGGTGTCGGCTGGTCCTTCGGCCCCTATCCCGGAGGCAAGTGGGAGTTGGGCGTGCCCTCCTTCTGCAAACGATTGGGCGACCTGACCGGCCTGGCCGGCCCATCCCTCTTCGGCTCCCGCCCCAGCAAGGCCTACGTCACTCTCAACCGCCAACCTCTCACCGGCTTGGCCCGCGCGGCCACGGAGTCCATCGACGGCAAGAAAACCTACCTGCACCAGTTCCTGGCCCCCAGAACCCGGGAACTGGAACTGCCCGCGCCGGCGGACGGCCGCAAATTCTCCTCTGCCCATCTGCTCGTCAACCATCACAAACTCGACCTGCGGCAAACGGACCATTCGCTCCGCTTAACCCTCAACCGGCGGGATGATTGGGATAATGTCGACACGATCATCGTGCTCGAATAGAAAGCCTCCGCCTCGTGAATCCACACCCCGAGTTGGAATCGATCCGAGGCAACGCAACACCCGCACCGGCTTTTGCGGGTGTAAATTCACAGCCCGATCCGCCCCCCCCGGAACCGGGCGTTTGTCCATTGCTGGAGGGATTCCGCCAACCGCCTCCGGACTTCGGTCCAGTGCCCTTTTATTGGTGGTCGGGTGAAGCCTTGAACCGGGACCGAATCGCCTGGCAACTGGACCGCCTCAAGGAAAAAGGGATTCATCAGGTCGTCCTGAGCTATCCGCACGGACCGGAGGGTGCCACCGACCTCGGCACGCCGCCCCTTTTCTCCACGGAATGGTGGGAGCTGTTTCGCTGGTTCCTCTCCCAATGCAGCCTGCGGGACATGACCGCAGGTTTTCAAGATTACACGCTGGTCGGCCCCATCCTCCAGGAGATCGGCACCGCCACGCCAGGCATGTCCGGCGGGCAGATGAGCTGTGTTTGGATGGATGCCGCCGGACCGGCCACCGTCGCTTTGGAGGCGGAAGATCAAACCCGGCCCCTCGGCGCTTGGGCCTATCCTCTCATAAATGGAATCCCTCAGCCGATGGACGCGCTCGAGCTGACCGCGCAACTTGAGCAGGGACGGCTTCAGTGGGCTGCGCCCCGGGGAAACTGGCGGATTGCGCTCGTGTTTTTGCGTAGCGCCCCGTTCGATCCGATGCACCCCGACTCCGGCCGGCTGGCCATCGAGCGGCTCTACGCCCCGTTTGAACGCGAATGCCCCGGGCAAATCGGACGGACGCTGAAGACCTTTTTTCAAGACGAACTGGACTTCGGCATCCGCATGCCTTTCTGGTCGCCGCACCTCCGGGCATCCTTCAGTTCCCATCAGAACTACGACCTGTGGCCCCTCCTGCCAGCCCTCTGGCTTGATCTCGGCAATCTCACCGTCAAGGTGCGGATGGACTATGCAGATGTGGTGGCCAAGGAGGTGGAGCGCTGTTATTTCCAGCCCGTCTTCCAATGGCACGAACAACGCCACACCCTCTTCGGCCATGATAATGTCGGACGGGGCGAAATGCGGCGCGGCCGCGAATGCTACGCCGACTACTTCCGCGCCATGCGCTGGTACTCGGCGCCGGGGTGCGATGATCCGAAGATCAGCGGCCAGCGCGCTTTCAAGGGGCTCAAAGTCAACAGTTCCATCGCTCACCTGTATCAGCGGCCCCGGGTCTGGGTGGAGGCCTTTCATTCCAGCGGCTGGGGAACATGCCCGGCCGAGGTGGTCGCGGCCTTGAACGAGGACTTCGCCTTCGGTGCCACCGTCGTCAATCTCCACGGCCTCTACTACACCACCCACGGAGGCTGGTGGGAATGGGCACCTCCGGACTTTCATTTCCGCCAGCCTTACTGGAAACATTGCGGCTCTCTGAACGATTACTTCACCCGCCTCTCCTGGGTGCTGTCTCAGGGAACCCACCGCTGCGATGTGGCCATCCTCTATCCCAGCGCCGCCCTGGAATCCGAGCCGGCCGCCACCGGCTCGCACACGCTCCATGCCCACGTCGGCCATGACGCCATCGAGGACTCAGCCGCGCCCAATCTCGATCCGGAACGGGTGGCGTTCGGCGTGGGAAAATTCCTTTTCAACCGCGCCTGCGATTTTGATTTCATTGATTTTGAATCGCTGGCCCGCGCAACGGCAACCGCCGGCAAACTGGAGGTGGGCGCGGAGACTTACCGGGTCCTGCTCCTGCCAGCCATGTCCTCCATCCGGTTTTCATCGCTCGAAAAGGCCAGGGACTTCGTGCTCTCCGGGGGACTGGTCATCGCCTGCGGCTGTCTGCCCAACGCCAGCGAACGGGCCGGCGCCGAAGACCCCCGGCTGGCCGCATTGGTCGGGGAAATCTTCCACCCCGATCCACCCCCCCGCGGCGGCCGCGGCCTGCTCGTTCCCCGGAGCTATAGCGAAGTTTTACGCTTGATCAACCAGTTCATCCCCCGTGACGCCGCCGCCCAAGGCCAATTGCAATTGCTTCATCGCCATGTGAATACACATGACGTGTTTTACGCCTTTAACCCGGCCGACTCATCCCTGACCACCGATGTGTGCTTCCGGGTCCCCGGCACGCCGGAACTGTGGGATCCTTGGACCGGCAAAACCGTTCCGCTGCCGGTCATGGAAATGTCCGAGGCCACCCGGACCCTGCGGTTAAACCTGGCCCCCCGCGAATCGAAGCTGATTGTTTTCCAGCAGAACGCCCCGCCGCGAACAGAGGACATTCCAGCCCCAGACCAGACGCGGGAATTGATGCGCTTCGATGGCCCGTGGAATTTCAAAGTCCAGCCCACTCTCGACAACCGCTTCGGCGATTTCCGCCTGCCCCCGACCCCGGACTGCCTCGCTCCGGAGGCTCGCAGGTTCCGGTGGGCGGAAGAAACCTCGTCGGGAGTTCCGTGGCACGAGGCTGCCTTCGATGCTTCGGATTGGCCGGAGACGACCTTCTCTTTCGGGCCCCGGTTTGAAGTGCGCGGTCCCATCTCCCCAGATGGTTCGGGCCCGACTCAATGGCGGCCGTATGACTTCTCCCTGCGCTGGGGAATTGAGCGCGACCCGTTTCTCACCGACTGGTTGAGCGGGCCGCATGGATTGAAAAACCGCGTGCCGGATGAGTTTCTGGATTTCCATTGCGACACACCGGGCAGCTTCTGGGAGCTGCGCTCCCGGGTGATCGTGGACTCGGAGCGCGACGTGGCAATGATCATGGGCGGGCGAAGCTGCTATTCAGCCTGGGTGAATGACCAATTGGTTTTGGAGCAAAACGCATCGCTGCCGCCGGGTCGTTACGCGCCCTGGAACATCCCCCATTACGAATGTTCACCGCGCGAAACCCTCGTCCGTTTGCGCTCCGGCGCCAACGAGCTGCGACTCACCCTGGTCCAGCCGGCGGGCCAGCGCACCAGAGCCTTTGTCGCCTTTGCCCCGCCACCGCCGAACCCGGCTCATCCGGGCTTGCGTTGGTTCACGGATCCGCGGTCGCCGCGGCCTTCATTGCCTGCGTCTCCTGAAAGGCGGGCGGTTTGGCTGCGTTGTTGCGCACCGCCGGGACTGCGCGGGCTGGAATTTACCGCACGCGGCACGGCTCGGGCCTGGGCCGATGGCAAAGAACTCACCCTCGAAAAATTGGAAACACTGGCCGATGGCAGCGTGCGCTACCGCTCTGGTGACGGTAAAACGCACCTGCAACCGGTGACCCTTGCCTGCCGTATCGAGGCGCCAGCGGAATACCGGGCGGGCGATGTCTTGACCGGCCCGGTGCGCTTTCACTGCGGGCCCGGCAAATTGCCGGCAGGCGATTGGTGCGCGCACGGCTTGTCCTGCTACTCGGGCATTGGAGATTACAGGCAGGATTTCAAACTGCCCTTCCCGCCATGCGAAGGAAGGCTGCTTCTGGATCTGGGCGGCGTTGCAGCGACCGCCGCAGTGCGGGTGAACGGCGCTCCGGCAGGAGTCTTAGTCGCGCCGCCCTGGCAACTGGACGTGACACCATTCGTTCGAGCCGGCGGCAACACTCTGGAGATTCAGGTCGCCAACACCTTGGCCAACCACTACAGCGTCGGCATCCCGACCCCCTACGCTTTCCCTCATCAGACCCGCTCCGGATTGATTGGGCCCGTACGCCTGCTCCACGATCCCAAACCGTGAACCCTCAAAAGACTGCCTGAAAATTATGGATGCCTCCCCCCTCCCCCGCACCGCCTCACTCCCACGAATGGTCGGCTATGGCCTGGGCGAATGCGCCAATTCACTCATCATGAACGGCTTCTTCGGCTTCGCGATGCTCTACTATACCGAGGCCCTCAAACTCAGCCCCGCCCTCGCCGGCATGGCCATGTCCGTATCCGTTTTCTGGGAGGCCGTCAGCGAACCTGTCATGGGCCATTTCAGCGATCACACCCGCCATCGCTATGGCCGTCGGCACCCCTGGATGCTGCTGGGCGGTCTTGTGATGGCGGTGAGTTTCTACTTCATCTGGGCCGTCCCGGCACCCTTTCACGGCCACCCCACCCCGCTCTTCTGTTATCTGGTCACAATGAACCTCTGCCTGCGCACCGGGCTGACCATGTTCTTCATCCCCTACCTTGCGTTGGGCTTCGAAATGTGCGGCGACACGGACGGCCGCTCGAAGCTACAAGCCGTGCGACAGGTGCTCAACATGGCCGCCAACTTCGCCGGCCCCGCCCTGGCCTGGAGCATCTTTTACCGCGACACCGTCGGGGCGAATGGCGCCAAAATCATCGGCACCACCATCCCGGAAAACTTCACCCGCATGGGCGCGGCCTTCTCCCTGGCCACGGTATTCTTCGTCCTCCTCGTCTTATGGTTTACCAGGCAATGGATTAAGGACACCCGGGTGACGGCATCGGAGGGAAACCATCTGCCCCGCGAAAACTTCTGGATGGACATGAAACACACCCTGCTAGACCCCAATCCGCGCTGGGTCTTCGCCTTTATCTTCCTGGTCTGTGCCGGCATGGTGCTGGTCAGTTCCTTGCAGATGTATGTCTACGTCTACTTCATGAAATTCCAGGCTTACGAGAAATCCTTCGCCCACGGTTCAACCATGATCGGCATGGCCGCCGGAGCGGCCATCTCCGCCTGGCTGGCCCGAAAACTCGACAAGCGCGGTGCCGTCCTGCTGGGCGGCTCCATCACCATCGCCTCCAACGCCGCGCTGGCTGGATTGTTCCTGACCGGCCTCATCCCGGTCGCCACCAAGACGGCGCTCGGCTTGTTTGTGGTCTTTCACGCCGCCTACTGGTTCGGCAACGGCATCGTCCTGCCAGTCGCCACGGCGATGATGGCGGACGTGGCGGAACTGCACCGCGCCCGCACCGGCATCAACAAAGACGGCGCCTACTCGGCCATGTTCAGTCTGGCGATGCGACTGGCGATTTCCTTCAGCCTGATGGCCTCCGGCTGGATACTAAGCGGCATCGGCTTTGTCACCGATGCCGCCCACACCACGCAGACCCCCGCGGCAATCTGGCGCTTGGGCGCGGCAACCTTCCTTGCCGGCCCGCTGGTGTGCGCGACTTCGCTGCTCGCAATCCGTCGCTATCCCCTTACCCGGCAACGCTTGGCCTCGCTCCTGACAAAATAGCCCCTGGATCCAAGACCGAGTCTGGATGTTGGTTATCTTGAACCAATAAATGTCGCGGCGGGCGAGAGGTCGTTGGGAATTGCGCGGCGGGCGCCGAGCTTGGAAAACGGTTTGCCTTCCTCATTCAAAATCGTGCCCTCATCCTGCACGCGGTAGCCAAGCTCTTGCACTTCAGTGCGGTTGGCGCAGAGTTGTGCCGCCACACCGGTTATGCCTGTGCCGCAGAAGCCATCGAACACAACGTCACCCGGCTGGGTGCAGTGCGGGATGTATTTCATGATTGCCCGATGCGGGACTTTGGTGTGGTAAGAGTGGGCGTTGTTGATGGGATGATTTTCCCCCTCGCTCACGTCCGCCGCGAACGTTTCGCCATGTTAGGGCTTCTTCGGGTCGAAGGGCGTGCCGTAGCCTTTAACGAAATCTGCCAACCATGGATTCGGGCAGGCGGTGCAATACGGCGGATCGGACACCGCGAGAATGTCCTCGTCTTTGCCGATGGGGAAACCCTCAATCTTGCAGAACTCCGAGTCTTTCAATTTCTGCGCCACTAATTTCAGGAAGTGCTCGCGCCGCACTTCCTCGCTGGGGAACTTCTGGCCGAGACATTCCACCGACCCGGTGGATTTGTTGGCGAGATTGAGATTGGATTGGCTCATGGGAAACTTTAAACCGCGAAACTTTTTAACCACAGATGGGGAACGGGCCGGACTTTTTACCGCAGATGGCGCGGATATTCGCAGATAGGGGAAAACTTCATGGCCGGTTGATGCTTGTTTTTATCTGCGTTCATCTGCGTTGATCTGCGGTTCATTTCATTTTCAATGGATGCGCTGGGCGAGGTGGCCGTGCGGGGCGTAAACCTCCAGATAATTGCCGGCGGCGATGGGGAGTCGGTCGGGGAACACGACGACGTTGAGACCACCGGGATGTTTGGCAGAGGCATGCTGGCTGCCGGTAATTCGACCAGAATCATAGGCCAGCCGGGCCAACAGTTGCATGGGGCATGGGATGACGCCACCCAAGTGCCGGTCACTTCCTGGGCGGTGGTGCCAAGCGCGGCCAGGGTGGCCGGATCAGTCAGGTCCAGCAGATTATTCGCGATACCGTCCACGGTGATGACGCCCCACGGCACCGAGCGAACCGGCACCGAAGCCCCGGGCAGCAGGATCAAAGCGGAAACCTCGCCACCCGCAACAACCAAATGATGATGACAGCCCAAATACTCATCCTCGCGATCGGACCGCCATTGTGACAGTGCCAAGCGCGCCAGTCTGGATTAAGGATCTTCCACGGCCTATTGACGAACGCAGGGGATGGAAGGAGTGTTATACCAATCAAAGATGAACAAAACCCATCCCATGAAAACGGATTCCGATCTTGGAAGGATGGCATACCAGCTGGTGGCGGACTGCAAGGTTGGCCTCATGACAACTGCCAGTGCGGAAGGGCAACCCCACGCCACGTGGATGAATTTCGAGACCAAGGGATACTTGGACGAGATCTTCACTATTACCGCTCCAATCACCCAGAAGGTCGCCAACATCAGGGAGAATCCCCGCACCGAATGGCTATTCTCGAACCCCTCAATGGAGCGCGTGGTGCTGGTGTGCGGAAACACCCGGGTGATCGAAGGGCCGGACATGAAACCCTACTGGGATGCGGTGCCTGGCAAGTCAAAGGCCTACTACCGGGAATACGCCAATCCTCAAGAATCCGACCACTTCGTCGTCCTCTGCACCACGGTCGGAAAGATTGTCCTTAACCGCCCCAGCATGTATCGCAAATTCACCGTCAAGGAAGAGGATGCGGCGAATCCCCACTCCGTGTTTTGTCTACCTGATCCGCCCGCATCATGACCATCGCTATTCCATTCAGCCAAAGCCTTGGGGGGATCAGGCCTCTGATAGTAAAGCCTGTAGGTCGAGATGGCGTGTGAACATGGCCAGAGTTCCGTCGGCCGTGCGAGGCCAGTCTGCCTGCGGCCTATCCCAATACAACTCGACGCCGTTCTGATCCGGGTCACGCAGGTAAAGAGCTTCGCTCACGCCGTGGTCGCTGCAACCTTCAAGGTGAATGCCCGCCTCAAGGATTCGACGCAAGGCGTCAGCAAGCGCAGCGCGAGTGGGATAGAGAATGGCGAGGTGGAAAAGCCCCGTGGCACCTGCAGGTGGCGGTGAACCTCCCAAACTCTCCCATGTGTTTAGCCCGATGTGATGGTGGTAGCCACCAGCGGAGATGAAGGCCGCGCCGGGTCGGTAACGCTGGGTTAACTCAAAGCCAAGGACCCCACAGTAGAAGCGGAGCGCGCGCTCCAGATCCGCGACCTTGAGATGCACATGGCCGATGGAGACTTTCGGGTCAATTCGCGGGTGGATCATGGAGGCTGCTGCCTGTTTCGGTTTTGCTGCAGTGGCCTGCTGCTAAAGCCTCTTGTGGGAACCGTCACAAAGCACGCCGCTTGCATTATGCTTGCAGGCGCAGAAGTAGACCATGCCGTTTTTCTCAGCGGTATACGCTTGGGGGGTAAAATCGGTGCCCTTGTGGGAGCCGTCGCAGAAAGGCTGGGCTTTGCTCTCGCCGCAGGAACACCAATGGTAAGTCTTGCCAGCTTCGACAGTAAAAGCGATGGGAGAGGCTTGAGCGATTTTTGGTGTTTTCACTTTGTATGTTGGTTTAATGGACTTTTGTTGACAGCAGCCGCGATGCATTGCATGCAAAAAACACAGACATCCCAAGGGGTTTTAAAAAATTGCTGGAACAATTTGTTCAGCCCCGCCACAAGGCAGGGCTGAATAAAAATTAAACGGTTCCGCACCGTCGAAATTGAATCTTCCCCATCAGATTTGCAACCTTATTTAGGAGCTTATTCCGGAGTTTTTGGCGGCCAGGATTACTCGCGAGACACTGCCCCCCACTGCAGTGAAAAACCACCCTTTTCCAAGCGAAATCCAAATGATTATTTGATTCCTAGTAAATGTATTCGGCTTGCAGCCACCTTCTCTGCGCGCATTTCCCGTCACGGTCCGCTTTCCAGATTTCTGTGTTGCCTTTCAACCACCACCTTCGCGACTTAGCCATGCCGGAGCCGGGGCAGGAAAACTCAACTTCCTTGCAGGCGGGGGGGGCTCCTCACGTCGTCGGCCGCAAAAAATCCCGGCCCTGCCGCGCCCCGGGTCAGAGCATAAAAAAAGGAGCGGGAGGTCTGACCCTCCCGCCCCGTGTTGAACTCCGTTTGGCTGACGCCGTCAGGAGGTCTGACCCTCCCGCCCCGTGTTGAACTCCGTTTGGCTGACGCCGTCAGTCCCTATTTAAACGTGTAGGTCTGCATCACCCACGAAGCCGGGGTGGTCACCGTGGCCGTGGCCGTCATGCCCGTGCTGAACAAACTGGTCAGGATAGCGGTGGCGATTTTGTCCTCGGCGATGGTGTTGGCGCTGCTGATACGGCTGGTGTAACCGCTGCCTGCAGCCGTCACCGTGGAGGTGGTGGCGGCGGCGGCGAACACCAGTTCGTTCGCGGCGGTGGTGATCAGTCCGCCGGCGGTGACCGTGGCGGGCGATGTCGTGCCTGAGGCCGTGCCGGAGCGGTCGAGCGTTGTCACGCCGGAATACTCCAGAACCCGGACTCCGGGCGAGATGGCGGCACCGGTGAAGGTGACCGTCACCGTGCGGCCCGCGCCGGCTGCTGCGGCGGTGTAGTAGACGGACTGACGAAGGTTGCCTGCGGCACTCGTCACGGTTCCGGCCAGCGTGTATGTCTTGCCGCCGTTATCCACCACGGACGACACGTTGGTGGCAACTCCAGTCCAGCTGACCACCACAATGTTGAGGTTGCCTGCCGTTTGGTTGGTTGAGAGGGCGGGAGTGGTGATGCTGCTGGCCGAGGCCACAGCGGGGGATGCCGCAGCCTGCACATAACGAATGGCAACCGTGACCGGCGCGGAGACAGCGAAGGAGGAGAAGCCCCCTGCGTTGGTTGCCCGCACCTGGTAGGTGTAGGTGTTTCCAGCCGCAACTGTGGTGTCGTTGTAGTTGGTGACATTCGCGCCGGCGAGTGTTGTCAGCGCGGCGAAGGCTCCCGAACCGGTGGCCCGCTGCACCTGGAAGTAGGCCGCGTTGGTGGCGTTGTTCACCCAAGTGAGGGCCACCGTGGCTGGATTCATCCCGGTCAACGTTGCGGTCATAGCCGTGGGGGCATCCGGGGCCGGCGGCGGCACCGGAGTGGTGACGGTGGCGGTGTTGGATGGCAGCGAACTGCCGCCGCTGTTCGTGCCGAACACACGGTAGCTGTAGGTGGTGGTCGCAACCACCGTCCTGTCGGCATATGCCACGCTGTTTGAATTCACGTTGGCAAGGGTCGCGAACGCGTTGGTGCCGATAGCCCGCTCAATTCGGTATCCCGTCTGACTGGTGCCGGCTGTCCACGCCAGATTGACTAGGGTAGAGCTGCTGTCCGCAGTGGCGGTCAGATTGGAGGGGGCGGTGGGCGGCCAGAGCACCGAGGCGGGAGCGCAGAAGGCGGAAGTGCCCGCCAGATTCACTGCCCGCACTTGGTAGCTATAGGCCGTGCCCAACACGGCCGTGGTGTCGGTGTAGGTCTTCAATGTTATTCCCGCAACATTCGCAATTGAGACATAGGCCCCGCCGGCAGTGGAACGCTGGACCTCGAACGAGTCCGGGACGGCGGTGGTCACCGAAACCGGATTAGTCCAGGTGAGAGTCACCGCCACAGGGTTGAGGGATGCGACCAGAATCTTAAGTCCGCCGGGAGCGGGGGGTGCCGCCAAAGGCACCACCTTGACGTTGAGGCTGGCCGAAGTGGCGTCGCCCGCTGTGTTGTAGGCCACCACCCGATACAAGTTTGTCGAAGGATAACGGACGGTGACATCGACGAAGTTGGTGGTGTTGGCCGGCACATTGGTGACGACGGCATACGTGGCGACGCGGGTGGTGGCGTCAGCCCGCTCGATCCGGAACCCGATTTCGTTGGTGGGATTTCCCACCGTGGCGGTCGGGAGACCGGTGGTGTAGTTATAGGGGGTTCCATCGGTCCAACTCAGATTGACCTGGGCCGTGCCGGGCGCGGGAAGCGAAGCGGAACCTGTAAGCACCGGGGCCTTGGGCACATAGGACTTCACCGTTAGACTGATGGGCCGCATCATGTCGTTCTCCTCGTGGCCGAGCAGATGGCAATGCCAGATGTAAGCCCAGTTGAAGTTGACCCGGGTGTTGAGTGTCGGAACGGCCAAGGTGGCCCCGGTGGTCGGATCCCAGTTTGAGAATCCAAGGGGCGAATTCGGGGGCTCGGAAGGGGCCAGATAACGCCAGCTGTTGGAAACACCGAAGGGCGAGGGCACCGAAACGGCGCGGGTGGCGACGATGATATCCTGCAGCGGGTGCATGCGCACCGTTTCTTTCCAGCCCACTTCGTCGGCGTCCGGGGGCTTGATGGTGCCGTCCCAGGCCACGCGGTTGACGATCTGGACGTTGACGAGATGGAAGTGGACGCAATGGCTGTCGACGCCGTTGTGGGTGATTTTCCAGATTTGGGTCTCGCCGTCGTTGAACAACTCGGTGATGGGATCGACGTAGTTGAGGGGGACGGTGGTCTGGATGGTCTGATTTTGAAAGGGCAGTTCAACCCCCAAGAGGGCATTGAGGCGGCCGTTTTCATCGAACAGCTCCTGAATGCACTTGGCCTTGAACAAGATGGTGACCGGTGTGGTTTGGCCGTAGGGGATGAAGGTCAGGTTGGTTGCCTGAATGGTGGCGTAGGTGTTGAGCTGGGAACCACCGGTGTAGCCCACGGAATTATACGCCGCTTCCGGAACCACCGGAACGGGCTGGGTGGCACCGAAGATGAAAGGCATACCGCTGACGGAATTAGTCAGAGCTGCAACCATTGTTTTGTCGTAGTCATCCACGGGGGCGGTGGAATTCGCATTTGGTGTGGCGGCCGAGGCTGCCGCAACCCGGAACTGCATCACCGTGCGGGTGTTTGGACCCATGCCCGGGTTGGTATTGCCGGGACCTCCACCGCCGGTCTGGTCGCCGTCCTCGGTATACAGGTCGTTGCGGGCATCGGCTGCCGGAAGAGCAGCCGGGCTGTCGTTGTAGAGGATGATCGTCTTGCCGGCGAAGTGGGTGAAGTCCACCACCACGTCCGCGCGTTCCGCGGGAGCAAGCCAGAGTCCGTGTTGCTTCACGTTCAAGACGGTGACCGCCTTTTTGCTCTGTTCAAAACCCACAGGCGTGTTTGAAATCACCACCGGGTTCGGTAAAATCCCACCCTCGTTGGCAATCTTAACCATGGCCGGTCCGCGCTTGGTCGGATCAGGCACACCGCCGGGACGGTTGTCTAGGATGTCCGGGGTATAGCCCACGGTCTGGACACGCCAAGTGGTCGGGAATGGAATGCCCGCCGTGGTGCTGGCCTGGACCAATCCGACTTCCGTATTGCCTGTATAGATCTGCGCCTCGGCGGTGGCTTGAACCCCACCCACCGCAGTCGGAGGATCGATGGTCACCGTGGGAGCATTGGTGAACCCGCTACCGGTCACCACGATGGTGATTTCGGTGACTGCGGTGGTCACGGGATCCACAATAGCCGTGGCCAAGGCGCCGATACCACCACCGCCCGTAATGTTCACGTTGGGGGGCATGGTGGCACTATAGCCACTGCCACCAGCCGTCACGACAATGTTCGAGATGATGGAGCTGGCCACATAGAGCTGCAGGTTCCAATAACGGTCGTCGGCGGCATCCAGAAATTTAATGCGATACTTCGCCGGATCCACGTTCAAATAAGGATAGGGCTGACCGTTGACCACCGGGGTGTCTTGGAAGGACTCAGGGCAGTGAGACACGCGGGGGGGATACGGGGTGCCGACGATCCACGGCGGCCAGAACCAGGGGCCGTAATCCCAACGACCAATCCCGTTGGCACCGCTGCCGTCCGGATTATTGGGCCACTGATTGGGCACATAGACGTGGGGCGTCCACAGATTTCCCATCACCGGCGCAACGCCGGTCATACCGTCGACCACATCGGTGAGCCAGAGTGGATCGAGATTCGTCATGGTCGTAGGATCAGGGACAAAGGTTTTGTCCTGAATAACCAAGGTGATCATGTGAGCCAGGTCGTTGGTGGCGGCGGGACCGGCGGCCATCACACCGGGAACCCCGGCAGCCGCAAGCAAGGTCTCTTCCTGCTGATCCACGATCAGATACGGAGCGGCCTCGCCGGCGTACACGTTCGGCCCGGTCGATCCATAAGTATGGTCATGATACCAGAGCAGGCGGCCACTCTGCAGGTTCGGCCAGTAATAGGTCATCGAGCCGTCACCCGGATCGGGCATGTCGGGCACATTCAAGGCGTCGGGTCCCTTGTGATAGGAAGTCAACTCCCCAGCCGGGGTGATCCACTGGTGGGGGGTGCCGTCACTGATCCAAGGCGGGAATCCGCCATGCAGATGGATGTTGGCCCGGTTCTGTGTGTATTGCTCATACACCGGAGCTCCATTCGCATCGACGCCGGTCTGATGCGGGCCGTCGCCGGCACCCAAGACTGTGGAATCGGTCGGCAGGAAGATCCGCCCGGCCGGGCCGGTGGGCAGGAGGTTGGTGAACTTGACGCGGACCGGGATGTTCTTGAACGCCACGATCATAGGCCCCATGTAGTGGGGTTTGTCCGCGCCGTAGAGCAGTTGACCTGCAGTGTTCGTCACGTTCATCGACAGGCCATGCGCAGTGTCCAAGGGCACGGCGCCGGCATAGGTGGAGGGGACGATCTGAACATAGCCGCGCAACTTGGTGCCGCCGACCGGAAGGTCCTGATGCATGCGCTCGAAATACTCGACCAGGCCGATCTCGTAATATTGGCAGTTGGCATAGGGCGAGCCATAGGGGGTGTTGGGAACCGCCACGGGAATGTATTGGCCTAGGCTGTTGGAACTGCTGGACAAGAGGCCGGGCAACTGGTCCACAAACTTCCGCAGAGGCGGGCTGTAGGCGTAGTTGCCCAAGGTGTAATCCACATCGGGATTAAGGCTCATGACGCCGGGGGGGGCGTTGTTCGTTCCATAACTGCCCGCGGCTTGCGCCAAGGCGCGATCCGCGGAAACAGTCAGGGCGAGGGCCGAGAGCACCGACGCCAGGGCGGCGGTGTATCGCAAGACCAATCGCTGCTTAACAGTGGTTTTCAGTTGTTTCATTTCTAGTTTATTATCGTTAATCAAGTTATGTCGTATCAGTGCGGGCCGGATTATTTGAAGGTGACCGTCTGGATGACCCACTTGCGGGTCGTGGTGGTTCCACTCACCGCCGCAGTGGCCGTCGAGGCTCCAGTCCGGGTGAGGACCTTATCCTGGGCGATCGAGGTGGTGGTGGTAAGGCGACTGGTGAATCCAGTGCCAGCTGTCACCGCAGTGGCGGCGGATGCGGCACTGAAGACCAGCTCGTTGGCCGAGGTGGTATTTCCGGGATTGCCGGTGGTGGCCGTGGCAGCGGTGCCGGAGGCCCCGCCGGAGCGGTCCAGCGCTTTCACGCCGGAATACTCGAGGAAATACACCCCGGGTGAGGTGGCGGCACCGTTGAAGGTGACCGTCGCGGTCCGAGTCGCACCGACCACCGCAGATGCGTAGTAGATGGACTGGCGCAGGTTGGCCGCGACATTGGTCACGGTTCCCGCCAACGTGTAGGTCACCGCACCGCTATCCACCACACTGGTGATGGCCGTGTTAGTGCCGGTCCAGTTGACCACCACAATGTTCAGGTTGCCCGCAGTCTGGCTGGCAGCCAGAACGGGGGTTGTGACCACAGAAGCCGAGGCGACGGCCACGGAAGCCACAGACTGGACATGGCGGATGGACACCGTAACTGCCGCAGTGGTTGAGAAGGCGGAGTTGGTGGAAGCATTCACAGCCCGCACCTGATAGGAGTAGGTCGTGTTGGCCACCACAGTGGTGTTGGTGTAGGAGGTCACATTCGTACCCGTGATCGTCGCCAGCGCCGCAAAGGCACCGGTCCCGGTCGCACGCTGCACCTGGAAGGATGTGGCGTTGGTCGCATTGTTAACCCACGTCAGCACCACAGTGGCCGGATTCATTCCAGTCAAAGTGGCTGTCAGACCAGAGGGGGCCGCAGGCACCGTGGTGGGTATGACTGTCGCGGCGGGTGTGGTGACCGTGGCGGTAGGAGATGCCAGAGAGGCCCCGGCCGTATTTGTGCCGAACACACGATAGGAATAGGCAGTGCCGCCCGCCACGCTCGCATCAGCATAGGTCAGGATCGCTGATGCGACATTGGTAAGGGTTGCGAACGCTCCGGCACCCAAGGCGCGCTCGATACGGTAGCCCGTTTGGCCGGTGCTCGCCGTCCATGTCAGGTTTACCAGCGTCGCGTTGGTCGAGGTGGCCGTGAGCGAAGCCGGAGCCGAGGGCGGCCAGGCCACCGTCGCAGTGGCCGAGAAGGCCGAGCTGCCGACAGCGTTGGTGGCAAACACGCGGTAGCTGTAGTTGGTGTTAAACAACACCGTCGTGTCCGCGTAGGTCGCCACCGTCGAAGCCAGCGTCGCCACCGTGGCAAACGCTCCCGTCCCGGTCGAACGTTGCACCACTACAGAGACTGCGTTGGTGGCATTGTTCACCCAAGTAAGAGAAACGGTGACAGGGCTGAGGGATGATACCAGAGCCGCGAGGCCCGAGGGAGCCGCAGGGGCAACGAGCGCCACCGAAGTGGCAACCGTGGCACTGGGCGAAGCCAGAGACGATCCAACCGCATTTGTGCCAAACACCCGGTAGGTGTAGTTCGTATTCGCCAACACGGTGGCGTCAGCATAGGTCAGGGTCGCCGAGGCCACGGTGGCCAGAGGCGTGAAAGCTCCGGCACCCAAGGCGCGCTCAATGCGGTAGCCCGTTTGGCCGGTGCTCGCCGTCCATGTCAGGTTGACCAGGGTTGCTGTGGCCGCAGTGGCCGTGAGCGAAGCCGGGGCCGAGGGCGGCCAGGCCACCGTGGCGCTGGCCGAGAAGGCCGAGCTGCCGGCAGTGTTGGTGGCAAACACGCGGTAGCTGTAGTTGGTGTTAAACGACACCGTCGTGTCCGCGTAGGTCGCCACCGTCGAAGCCAGTGTGGCAACTGTGACAAACGCACCCGTGCCAGTCGAACGCTGGACGATGACCGAAGTGGCATTAGTCGCGTTGTTCACCCAGGCCAGTGAAACAGTGACGGGGCTTAGGGAGGACACGAGAGCCGTGAGGCCGGAGGGGGCCGCGGGGATATAGTCCGGTGTGGTGACAGTGGCGGTGGGTGACGCAAGAGAATCACCAGCCGCATTCGTGCCGAACACACGATAGGAGTAGGCGCTCAGGCCCACCACATTCGTGTCGGCATAGGTCAGGGTCGCCGAAGCCACGGTGGCCAGGGGCGTGAAAGCTCCGGCACCCAAGGCGCGCTCAATGCGGTAGCCCGTCTGGCCGGTGCTCGCCGTCCATGTCAGCTTGACCAGCGACGCGTTGGTCGAAGTGGCCGTTAACGAAGGCGGGGCCGAGGGCGGCCAGGCCACCGTGGCGCTGGCCGAGAGGGGTGAGCTTCCACTCGGGTTTAGGGCATAGACGCGGTAGCTGTAGTTGGTATTGAACAACACCGCGGTGTCGGCGTAGGCCGCCGCCGTGGCAGTCAGCGTAGCCACCGTGGCAAACGCGCCCGTCCCGGTCGAACGCTGGACGATGACGGAAGTGGCATTGGTCGCAGTATTCAGCCAGGCAAGCGAGACGGTGACCGGGTTGAGAGATGACACGCGAACCGTCAGGTTGGTGGGTGCTGTTGGCATGTAGTCCGGCGTCGTAACCGTAGCGGTGGGTGACGCAAGAGAATCACCGGCCGCATTTGTCCCGAACACACGGTAGGAGTAGGCGGTGTTGCGTAGCACATTCGTGTCAGCATAGGTCAGTGTGGCCGCGGCTGCGGTGGCCAAAGGCGCGAACACGCCGGCACCCAAGGCGCGTTCGATGCGGTAGCCCGTCTGGCCGGTGCTCGCCGTCCATGTCAGCTTGACCAGCGTCGCGTTGGTCGAGGTGGCCGTGAGCGAAGGCGGGGCCGAGGGCGGCCAGGCGACCGTGGCGGTGGCCGAGAAGGCCGAGCTGCCGCCCAAGTTCGTGGCGTAAACGCGATAGGTATAGTTGGTGTTAAACAACACTGCGGTATCCGCGTAGGTTGCCGACGCCGGGGCCAGAGTGGCCAGGGTGGCAAAAGCACCCGTCCCGATCGAACGCTGCACCAGGACCGCGGTGGCGTTGGACGCCGTGTTCACCCAAGACAAGGAGACGGTGGGCGGAGCGAGCGAGGTCACCTTGGTGGTGAGACCCGAAGGGGCGCTGGGCGGAACGACCTTGATGTTGAGAGTGACGGCAGCCGAAACGCTGTCACCGGCAGTGTTGTAGGCCACGACGCGATAAAGGTTCGTGGAAGGAGTGTAAGAACTAAAGAGACTGAAGGCCGTGGTATTGGCCGGCGCATTGGTCACCGCAGTGTAGGTGGTGACCCTGGCGGTGGCGTCGGCCCGCTCGATGCGGAAACCGATTTCGTTGGTGGGATTGCCCAAGGTGGTGGTCGGCAATCCTGTGGCGTAGTTGTAAGGGGTTCCGTCCGTCCAATTAAGGGCGACGGTGATGCCCAAACCGTCTGCGGACCAGCTGGCGCCGAGCACGGGGGCCAGGGGCTTGAACGAGGGGACGATCATGCTGATGGGACGCATCATGTTGTCCTCAGCGTGTTCGAGAATGGCATCCTGCCAGAGATATTCCCAGTAGAGGTTGGTCAAAGTGTTTTGCATGTTCACCGTGGCCCGGGCCCCTGTCAGCGGATCCAAGTTCGAGAAGAAATTGGTGCTGCCGGAAGGGGTGGAGGGGCTGAGGTAACGCCAGCTGTTGGAGATGCCGAAGGGGACCGGCACCGAGGCCATGCGCACGGCGACAATACAGTCCTGAAGCGGGTTCATCTTGACCGTGTCTTTCCAGCCGAATTCATTGTCCTGAGGGAGTTCCACCTGGCCATCCCAACCGACGCGGTTAATGAGCTGCACATTGACCCCGTGGAAGTGCATGGCATGGGTGTCGATGCCGTTGTGGGTGATCTGCCAGATCTGCGTTTCACCGTCGTTGAAGAGCTCGGTGACAGGATCCACGTTCTGAAGCAGAACGGTGGTCTGAATACCGGCATTGGTGAAGGGGATTTCCGTTCCGATGATATCCTGCATCCGCCCGTTCTGATCGCTGAACTCCTCGGTGATCTGCTTGGGCTTGAAGGGAATGGTCACCGGAGTGCTCTGGCCGTAAGGGATGAAGGTGATGGATGTGTCTTGAATCCGCACGGTGTTATCGGTGGTGGAACCACCGACATAACCGACTGAATTATAGGCGGATTCGGGAACAAGCGGCGCGGGCTGGGTGGCGCCGAAGATGGACGGCAGACCAACCGCCGGGTCGGAGAGCGCAGCCAGCAGGTTGACGTCATAATCATCAGGCGGCGCGGTGGAGTCCCCGCCGGTGGCGGCCACACGGAACTGCATGACCGTGCGGGTGTTGGGCCCCATGCCCGGATTAGTGTTACCAGGGCCGCCGAGGGCCGTCTGGTCCCCATCCTCGGAGTAGAGATCGTTGCGGGGATCCCCGTTGGGAGCGGCAGCCGGGGCGTCATTGTAGAGCAAGACGGTCTTGCCGGCAAAGTGGGTGAAATCGACCACCACGTCGGCCCGTTCGGAGGGGGACAAGTAGAGACTGTGTTCTGCCACGTCCAGAATGACGATGTTCTTTTTGTTCTGCTGGTAACCCACGGGGGTATTAAGGATCAGAGCCGGGTTGGGCAGAACGCCGCCATCGTTGGCGATTTGAATGAAAGCCGGACCGCGGGTAGCCGGATCGGGCACGCCGCCGGGGCGGTTGTCCAAAACGTCGGGGGTGTACCCGGGGGTGGATGTTCTCCAGACGGGCGGGAAGGAAATGCCGGAGTGGATATTGGCCACCACCATGCCCACCTCGGAATTGCCGCTATAGATCTGCGCTGTGGCTGCGGCCTGCACGCCGCCGGCGATGGAGGGTGGATCAATGGTGACGATGGGCGCGTTGGTAAAACCGCTGCCCGAAACGATGAGTTTGATCCCGGAGATGGATCCATCGGCAGCGACGATGGCCGAAGCGAGAGCGCCCTGACCGCCGCCACCGGTGATGGTGACATTGGGGGGAAGAGTGGAGTCGTAACCGCTTCCCGCCACTGCCATGACGATATTGGAGATAATCGAACTGGAAGTGTAGAGCTGGAGATTGAAGAAACGGTCGCTGGCGGCATTAATCAGTTGCAGGCGGTATGCGGCAGGCTGAACATCGAGGTAGGGATAGGGCTGACCGTTGACCACCGGAGTGTCGTGAAAGGCCTCAGGCACATGGGAAACGCGGGGAGGATAAGGATCGCGAACGTTCCACGGCGGCCACTGCCAAGGGCCGTAATCCCAGCGACCAAAGGGATTCATACCGCTCAGGTCAGGATTGTTAGGCCATTGGTTGGGTATATAAACGTGCGGAAACCACAAACTACCCGTCGTCGGTGCCAAACCCGTCATGCCATCCACAGCATCGGTCAACCAGTTGGGATCCTGCTTGGCGAGAGTGGCGGAGTCGGGCACAAAAGTCTTGTCCTGAAGCACCAATTGGATGTGATGATCGAAATCATTGGTCAGCGAGGGGCCGGCTGCCAGAACTCCGGGAACGCCCAGGTTGGCCAGCGCGGTTTCTTCCGCCGGATCCACCAGGAGATACGGCGCCAACTCGCCGGCATACACGTTCGGCCCAGTCATGCCGTAGGAATGGTCATGATACCAGAGCAACCGTCCGCTTTGCAGGTTGGGCCAGTAATAGGTCACCGAGCCGTCGCCCGGATCGGCCATGTCCGGCGCGTTCAACGCATCAACCCCCTTGTGGTAGGAGGTTTTCTCCCCGGCCGGGGTGATCCATTGATGCGAGTTACCATCGCTCGCCCAAGGATTAAGCCCGCCGTCCAGGTTGAGGTCGGCCCGGTTTTGAGTGTATTGCTCGTACAGCTGGACATTGTTGGTGACCGTCCCGATCTTGACGGGACCGTTACCCGCGCCGGGAATGGCGGTGTCCAGCGGGATGAAGGAGCGGCCGGCGGCGCCGGTAGGGAGCAGGTTGCTGAATTTCACGCGCACCGGCTGGCCTTTGTAGGCGACGATCATCGGGCCGGCATAGTGGGGCTTGTCAACCCCGTAAACGGTCTGGCCGGCCTTATTGGTCACGTTCATGGAGAGGCCATGGGCCTTGTCCAGCGGGACGGCGCCCGGAAAGGTGGAGGGCACGATCTGCACATAGCCGCGCAGCTTGGTGCCACCAGCCGGAAGGTCTTGGTGCATGCGCTCGAAATATTCCACCAGGCCGATTTCGTAGTAATCGCACCCGGCGTAAGGCGATCCGTAAGGAGTGCTGGCGATGGCGATCGGAACATACTGTCCGAGGCTGTTGGTGTTGGCCGAAGCGAGCCCGGGGAGTTTGTCGACAAACTTGCGCAGAGGCGGGCTGAAGGCGTAGTTCGGTTTGGAATAGTCCACCCCGGGGGTCAGGACCAATTGAGCGCCCGCTTTGTCCGAAGAGCTGGCAAGAGCGAGCGCGGATAGCACGGCCGAAATGGCGGTGGTGCAACGCGATAACAAACGCTTTTTCACTGTGTTTTTCATTTTCACTTTTTTTAGTTTATCGACTATTTACAATTAAACTGACTTTTCTGCCAAAACTCGTTTTTCCCGCCAAAAACAGGCTCTGTATCCGGGCTCCCGTTGAGCTTCCGAATGCGGAGCTTGCTCCGGCGTTTTGCCCGCAGCACTCATCCACATCAGACAATCCGTAATTCCACTGGATCAGCGGACGGTGGCTTCTGCCGAACCCCGGCCTGGTGTCTGTCACCGGCCAAGTTAACAAACTCGGCCTCACTACAATGAACGGAAGCCCTCGGGAAGCCACTGATTTGCAGCCAACGCAGATTTAATTGCAGTGAACGCTGGGTAGCCCTTAAAAACCCGACTGGGGGAGACGGCCGGAGTTCTTTGGCCCCCACACTGCTTCAGCTGGAAAAAGACGCGCTGCGCCGCAAAAAACGCCCACGCCTGAAGACAAACTTCAGGAAACACCCCGCAATCTCAGCCCCCCGAAGCAGACCGAAGGGCGGATCGAAGC
>Ga0209829_10000739_pt1 | contig 28539 bp, 27 predicted proteins | sample C_140205_EF_Meta_FD_187311 | JGI IMG/M metagenome (GOLD analysis project Ga0209829, IMG submission 187311) | Freshwater microbial communities from Lake Croche, Canada to study carbon cycling - C_140205_EF_MetaG (SPAdes) (version 2) | ecosystem: Environmental > Aquatic > Freshwater > Lake... | reverse complement strand
AAGCCAGGTCGCTGTTTTCAAACGCCACGTAACCGTCTGGAAATCGAGCCGGGAGCGGGCGAACTCCAACAACTGGACCGTTCCGTCACGATTGGAATCAATGAAGGAAAACTCTGCTTTCGCCGCTGCGGGCTTCATGGGTGCTGCCGTTGCGGATGCCACCCCCAGTGCCATTAAACCCAGGAAAAGAGCAGCGAATTTCAGAGCTAGGTAATTCATGTTGAATTGATCCGTTTTCCCGACGGCTGTGGATCTCGTATTCCCTACTTTCTGTCACGCTCCGTTTCGGGAAGGGGCGCTTACCCAGGAGGGTGGCCGGGGTCTGGCCGGGGTCGGTCGCAACCGAGATCGGAGAATCCCAGGTCATCGGCGACAATGAACAGGATCTTGGGCTTCTCTGTGGCGGCGAGCTTCCCCATGAGAAGCGCTATCATGGCGACGGCGAACCGGTGTTTCATGCGGATGGCGGAGGTTGTCCTCATCAGGAATCAGGGAACGAGAGGCTCACTTGCGCTTCGATCCAAGGATGAACTCAATCAGGCCCTGAACCGTGCAGTGGGATTCCACCGGATGGCGCAGGGGCAGCTCTCCGTGGATGCGGTAAACATTGCGGCGGCCGATTCGCTCGCGTTCGAGAACGCCGCCGGATTCCAGTTCCGAAATGATCTTCTGCACTGCGCGTTCGGTGATCCCAACGGCCGCCACCACGTCCCGCAATCGCATTTCCGGGTCCTCTGCGAGGCACAATAAGACGTGGGCGTGGTTGGTGAAGAACGACCAAGCAGACCCTTCAGCACGGGCAGGAATATTTTTTTTCATTTCGGAGTTGACGGTTGAAGGCTGCAATGAAATACGCGAATCGCAGTTCGGGTATCGAAATTCACGAGATTCAACACTGGAATTCGCCTACGTGCAAGCACCGCCACCAGCCCCCTCAATCCAGCATGGAAATCCTACAAGCCTTATCCTCCAGTCTTCTCTCGCCGATGGTTCTGGCCTTCGCCCTCGGGCTGTTCGCCACTTTGGTGAAGAGCGACCTCAAGTTTCCCGACGAACTCTACACCGCGCTGACAATCTACCTGCTGTTCGCGATCGGCCTGAAGGGCGGGATGAAGCTCGACGGCATGAGCCTCAGTGAGGTTGGCGGACCTTTGTTGGCCGCAGTTTCGCTGAGCGCGTTGATCCCGATCTGGTGCTTCTTCCTGCTGAAGAAACTGGTGCGACTCGATGGGGCCAACGCCGGCGCCATCGCCGCGCACTATGGCTCGGTCTCGGCGGTGACCTTCAGCGCGGTGCTGGCCTTCCTTGAGATTGAAAAAGTCACGGTCGAGGGCTATGCGCCGGCGCTCCTGGCGGTGATGGAGGCCCCCGCGATCATCGTCGCGGTCTTCCTGGCCATGAGAAGTCTCAAGAACCATTCGGCCCAACCCGGCGACATGAAGAAGCTGCTGCATGATCTGCTCACCGGCAAAGGCATCCTGCTTCTGTTAGGCGGACTGGCGATCGGTCTGGTGTGCGGAAAGAAGGGCTTCGAGCAGGTCGCGCCGCTGTTTGACGCGCCGTTCAAGGGCGTGCTCACCCTGTTCCTTCTGGAGGTCGGGCTTGTCACGGGCCGCAGGCTTCATGATCTGAAATCCGCCGGCTGGAGGCTGGTGGCCTTCGCCCTGATCATGCCCGTGCTCCACGGATTGCTGGGCGCGATGGTTGGCAAGTGGATTGGACTGGGCGTCGGCGGAGTCACGGTGCTGGCCACGCTTGCCGCGAGCGCCTCTTACATCGCCGCCCCTGCCGCCGTGCGCATTGCCCTGCCCCAGGCGAGTCCGGCGCTCTATCTCACCTCGTCCCTTGCGATCACGTTCCCTTTCAACATCGTCCTTGGAATTCCTCTCTATCACGCCTTCGCCAAATTCCTCTTCACTCTCTAACGTATGAAAACCACCAATCTGATCCTGCTGACCATCATCGCGGAAGACGAGCTTGAATCACGTCTCGTCGGGGACTTGAAGAAACTCGGTGTCCGCGGCTACACGATCTGCTCCGTGCGGGGCGAGGGCGTCCACGGGCTGCGCGCCAGCCAATGGGAGGGCGAGAACATCAAGATCGAAGTCATCGTCGACAATGTGCTGGCCGATGCGATCGGCGAGCATGTTGCCAAGGCGTATTTCCCTAACTTCGCCACCATTCTCTATCTGCTCCCGGTGCAAGTGCTGCGGGAAGAGAAATTCACCAAACCAGACCCAATAACATGAAGAAAATGATCCAACCCACCATCCTGATCCTCGCCGCAGCATCCCTTGTGAGCTGTGCGACTTCAGGGGTTCAAAGCAAGGCCTCGCAAGCGTCGACTACGCCGCAGCAAGCGCTCCAATCCCTCAAGGAGGGCAACGCCAGATTCGCTGCGGGCCGCAGCAGGCATCATGACCTCAGGGCTCAAGCCGAGAAGACCTCGACCGGACAATTTCCCATCGCGGCGGTGCTTGGATGCATGGATTCACGGGCGTCGAACGAACTGATTTTCGATCAGGGCATCGGCGACATTTTCAGCGCACGCGTTGCCGGAAACGTGCTCAATAACGACCTGCTGGGCAGTCTGGAGTTCGCCACGGTCAAGGCCGGCGCGAAGGCGATCGTGGTGGTGGGCCACACCCGCTGCGGTGCGGTGGCGGGCGCTTGCAGTCGGGCAAAGCTCGATCACCTGACCCGGCTTCTCGATAAAATCCAGCCAGCGGTGAGCAAGGTCTCAAAGTCCTCAGTCGGCATGAAGAGCGGGCCTGCGTTTGAAGACGAGGTGTCAGCGGAAAACGTCAGACAGGTCGTCTCACAGATCCGCGCACAAAGCCCCTTGATCAGGAAGCTTGAGAAAAATGGCAAGCTGATCATCGTCGGCGGTCTCTATCATCTTGATACCCGCAAGGTGGAGTATCTGAACTGAACAAACCGCCTGATCGCAAGTCCCAAAGGAGAGATAGGAAGAGGCCCGATGCCTGCAGAACGACCCGTCCGTCGCGCTTGCAGGTGCCCGGCCTCTCAAGATGGGAAAACAGCTCAGGTGGCGGGTGTTTCCTTTTTCGTGAAGACCAGCGAGGCCACCACGCCGCCGGCCAGGATCAGCAGGATGACGCCGAGGACGGTGAAGTTGAAGGAGTCGCCGAGCCAGGCCTTGAGCCATGTCGCGGCCAGCATTTTCACACCGACGAGCATCAGCACGAGCGCGAGCGCTGGCTTGAGGTAGTGGAACTTGTCGATCATCCCCGCGAGGGCGAAATACAGCGACCGCAGGCCGAGGATGGCGAAGACGTTGCTGGTGAAGACGAGGAAGGGATCGGCCGTGATCGCGAAAATCGCGGGGATGGAGTCAACCGCGAAGATGAGGTCGGTGAACTCGACGAGAATCAGCGCGACCGCCAGCGGGGTGATCAGCCACTTGCCTTTCGGTGCGGCATCAACGACTGGATCGCTGACCGCGATGGCTCCGGGCTCGGCGGCTTCATGGGAGGCATCGGAGCCGGCTTTCACGAGGAAATGCTGGCCGTGATACTCGCGGGTGACCGGGAAGAACTTGCGAATCCACCTCACCAGCGGATTGTTCTCCGGGTGCTCCTCCTTTTCCTTCATCACGAGCATTTTTACCGCGGTGAGGATCAGGAAACCGCCGAAGAGATAGAGCACCCAGTGGAAATTCGTCACCAGCGCGGAGCCGATGCCGATCATCAAGCCGCGCAGCAGGAGAGCGCCGAGGATGCCCCAGAAGAGCACGCGGTGCTGATAGAGCGGAGGCACGGCGAGCGAGCCGAAGATCATCGCGATGACGAAGATGTTGTCCACGCTCAGCGATTTTTCGACGACGTAGCCGGTGAGGTACTTGGTCGCGGCGAGCCTGCCGTTGTTGATCATCCCATCCACCGCATCGACCGAATTTCCGAGCCCCCACCAGTGGTGGTCGTAGGCCTGATAGACGAGGGCGGAAAACGAAAGCCCAAGGGTGATCCACACGGCCGACCAACCGAGCGATTCCTTGAAACCGACGACGTGTGACTTGCGATGGAACACGCCGAGATCCAGCGCGAGCATCACGAGCACGAATCCGATGAAGATGAGCCAAGGAACAATCATGACCGCACCCTGTGACTGATCACCGGATGCGGCCATTGGAATTCCGCGCGGATTTCCCACTCACGCGGCCGGGTGGCGAACGCTGGAGGTGGTGGCGGGGATCGAGTAGTCGACGAGATCGAGCAGCTTGGCATTGCGGACACCGGCGTGGGGAGCCACGCCTTCGCAACGCATGCCGAGCTTATTCATCACGCGGCCCGAAGCCGGGTTTTCGACCAGGTGGCGGGCCTGGACAGAGTCCAGTTCGAGCTCTTCGAAGCCGTAGGTGACGAGGGCGCGCGCCGCCTCGGTGCAGTAACCGTTGCTCCAGTAGGGAACACCGATCCAGTAACCGAGTTCGGCACGCGGACCCTGGGCAAACATGCGGAGGGAGACCGCGCCGATGAGAGTGCCGGTCTTCTTGATCGTCACTGCGAGTGCGATCTGGCGGCGCATCCTCCATTCGAGAAGGTGCGAGGAGATCCAAGCTTCCGCGACCCCGTCGGGATACGGATACGGGATTTCAGCGGTCATTTCCGCGACGCGGCGGTCACCGGCCAGGGACTGGACGCGCAGGGCATCACGGAGCACGAAGGGCCGCAGGATGAGGCGCTCGGTTTCGAGGGTGGGGTAGGGAAGGAAGTTCATGAACTCAAGGTGTTGGAAGGGGCGTGGATTCTTGTCGCGAGCGATTCGGGGATTGGAGGAAGTGGTTCCAGTCCTCAATCTGGTGGAGGTTCCGGATCCTCAGGGTGGAGGGGACCGGGCGGGGAGCGCGAGGCGCGGAGAGCAGACGCAACCCGGCCTCGCCGGGCGTTCGGGCACCCTTGCGATGATTCACGGCGCGATCCGAGAGCACACAGTTTTCCCAGACATCCGCCCCACCACGCGAGCGCGGCTGGACGTGGTCGATGCTGGCTTCCGAGGCGCTGAGGGCGCGGCCGGTGTATTGGCAGCGGCCACCATCGCGTTCCCAAATGCCGCGCAGGTTGAAGGCGGGGCGGACCATTGGAACGCGATCGTAGTGGTTCAGCACGATCACCGTCGGGATGACGACGCGGCCGGTGGTGGTGCCGACGGAGGGATCGCCGTCCTCTGGAACAAGCTGCCTCCACGTCTCCCAATCCAAAGGCTGCATGTCGTGCAGCCCTTGAATCCGGAGCGCTCGCGCCGTCCCGGCCGTGAGATACCCGAAGGCATTGGCGGGGGTGACGGCATGGATCGCCTGCCAGTTCCGGTTCAGGACCAGGACGGTGGCGCGATGGAGGTGGGAAAGGGTCATGGCGGAGTCGGTTCGCGGGTGATGGGCGCGACTCCTCGGTGACTTATCTTTCAGGTTCTTCCCGAATGATATGGGAAGAGATGAGTGATAAATCCTTTCGGAGTCGGATCCATCCGCGTGGGAGTGGAAATGTCGGGAAGAGTCAGTGGACTGATGGGTGGATCGGGATTGGTTTGGAGGAGTGGAAAGTTGGATCGTGCGGAAAACAGAAAACCCCGCTTCCGGAAGGAAGCAGGGCGGCGGCAAATTCTTCTTTTTCGCTGCGTTCAGGCCGTTTGAGGCCTTGTCCTGCTTCCGTGGCTTGGTTTACCTGCGGCGGCAATCATTCCCCGGTAGGAATGCGGGCGTTTGCCCTGGGAGAGACCTCCTGCCTGCCAGGAGACGCCGGTAAACGACGTGCCGACCTCATTAAGGAGGCAGCTGGCGTTTCGGGTGATGGCGGCTTGGTGAAGCATGGTGGTGATTTCCTGAGGCACGAGGGAGATATGCCGTTCGACATGATGAGTCAATGCTGTTTTGAAGATTTATGAACAGAAGATGGAGAAGATCGTGGGAGCGGGAGTATTCATTCTGGCTCTCCGTCCGATTCGCTGACGCTTGCGCCAAAGATTCGCTCGACACCGCACCAGCCCAAAGCGGCTCTGCGGCGGGACCGGAGGTTCTCGCGCAAAGCTGCAGCGACGCGACGAAGAGCGGGTCTTGGAATTGGATTTGATTCGTCGCGGCGTTGCGGCGTCGCGTGAAAAATCAGTATGAACGTATTGGATCATTCGGGCAATCTACTCCCCTTGAATTTCCAGCAAACCTGACAGAGAGCCATTCTTCTTGTGGCCTTGGACTTCGCTTCATTGCCTGCTAGAGTGACTGCGATGCCTCAGGAACCATGGATCATCGCGCTCGAACTGGGCGGGGTCATCGTCTTATACACGATCGGCTTTCTGCATGTGGTCCATGCCTTGATGAACGTCCGCACGGCCCAGGGGACGATCGCGTGGATCATTGCGCTGGCGATGTTTCCGTTTGTCGCCATCCCGCTGTATTGGATCGCCGGACGGCGCCGCTTCGAGGGCTACGTGAAGGGACGCCGGGGTGAGGACGCGAACCTCCGCAAGCTGGCGTCCGAGATGCACCAGCGGCTGCGGGAGTATGAGTTGCCGGTGGAGGACGCCTTCGCCCGTGGGGCGGAAATGCTTGGTGGACTTCCGTTCACCCGAGGCAACGAGCTGAAGCTTCTCATCGACGGTTTGGAAACCTACCGGGAGTTGTTCGGCGCGATCGCGAAGGCGCGCGACTACGTGCTGGTGAATTTCTACATCATCAACAACGACCGGGTTGGCAACCGCTTCAAGGACGCGCTGATCGAGCGGGCGAGGGCCGGGGTGAAGGTGTATTTCCTGTTTGATGAAATGGGCTCCAGCAAGCTGTCCCGGGCGTTCCTTCGAGAACTCAACGAAGCCGGAGTGGAGCACAATTACTTCGGAACGAACCGCCGTTGGTGGTCGCGCCTGCAGATGAACTTCCGCAACCACCGCAAAATTGTGGTGGTGGATGGACAGGAGGCCTTTCTCGGCGGGCTGAACGTCGGCGATGAGTACTTGGGCGAGGTCACCAGCATCGGAGCGTGGCGGGACACGCATTTGAAAATGTCCGGCCCGGCGGTGCAGGCGGTGCAGTTGGTGTTCCTCGAGGACTGGTATTGGGCCTGTGGCCAAGTGCCCGAGCTTTCATGGACGGCTGACGAGCGGGCGGCGAACCAGCAGGCGGCGATCATTCCGACCGGTCCGGCTGATCCCTGCGACTCGTGGCAACTGGTGGTGGCAGAAGCGGCGAACACTTCACGGAAACGACTGTGGATCGCATCGCCCTACTTCGTGCCGGATGAAGGCGTGGTCACGGCGCTTCAGGCGGCGGCCCTGCGCGGGACTGAGGTGCGGATCCTGCTGCCCCAGAAGGCGGATCATCTGCTGGTCTGGCTGTCGTCGTTTTCGTTTCTGGAAGACACCCTACCGTTCGGGGTGAGGATCTTCCGTTACCAACCGGGGTTCCTGCACCAGAAGGTCATGTTGATCGATGACCGGCTGGCCACGGTGGGTACGGCGAATCTCGACAACCGTTCGTTCCGTTTGAATTTCGAAATCACCGCGCTTTCTTCGGATCCTGCGTTCGTGAGCGGGATCGCGGCGATGCTGGAAGAGGATTTCGGTCAAACGATCGAGACCAAGATCGAGGACTTCACCAAGCGACCTTTCTGGTTCCGTGCGGCGTGCCGGCTGGCGAGGCTGATGGCTCCGCTGCAGTGAGTGTGGATGGATTGACGGCGAACTAAAGTTCGCGGTCCGTTCACTTCAGGCTGCTATTGAGCTTGTCGCGCCGCATGGCTCCGGGTTGCTGCATGAGTTCGTTGAGGAGCGGCAGATGCTTTTCATAAACGCCGCGCGGACTGGTCTGGTGGCGGACGGCGATCCAGCCGCCGTCCTGCCAGTGCCACTGCTCGCCTTCGGTGCCGAAGGTCGTGGCAAGCGGCTTGCCATGGATGAGGACCTGGAATTTTCCCGGAGCTCCAGGTGCTTCCCAAGGAGAAACCCAGTCGCGGGTGCGGACCCAGACCCGATAGGCTCCGGACGAGGGAAACGTGGCCTTGGTCACGGCATCCTTCACGGGCACGCCCGGGCCTTGGGCGAGCAGGTAGGATGAGCCCATCACTTCCAGGAGCTGTTGATCCACGTCCCAGCCGCCTGTCTTGTCGAACTGCTCGGCCTCCAATAGGGTCTGCTGCGCGTTCGCAGCAGAGGGGTAACGTGGCAGACAGGACGGCCAGTCGGGAAAATGCGGTGAAATTCATCAGGATACGGGTTTTGCTTTCCTGATCCGATACGAAAATGGAGGAAGGAGCTTTGAGGGGGTGAATCACCAATGATCGCGAATTTAAGCGGCGATAGGCCTCGATCCGGAAACCATTATAGGAAACGGTCGAGAATGCGGCGGCTTGTGTCATCGAGCGCGCTGCGGTCGCGGATCAGGAACTGGATGCCGCGGCTGTCGCCGATGATCAGAGCGAGGGCAGCCAGGCGTCGGATGTCCTCTTCTGAATTCAGGATCAGACTGGTGGTTCCGCGGTCTGTCTCGACATTCCAAGTGCAGGGAGTGGCATAGCCGGAGACGTTGATCACCCGCCGGATTTCGGGCATGAATTCCCGGGCCTCCAAGGCTTCTTCGACCATTCGGCGGGTTTCGGAGGGGAGTTCGTCCAGCTTGGGGATCCACGCCAGTTCGTGGCCGTCGCGGCTCAGGAGGGAGATGTGCTCTCGTGGCGTGGAGATGGGGAACGCTCGTGCGGGCTCAACTCCGACGTGCGACTCGCCATTTTCGGAAATGAACACTAGTTGCCCGAATGGCTTGAGTTGAAGTTGGAAGTTAGGGGTCATTTCCTATCAGATTTCCTTGAGCGAGGCCATCGGGGTTGCATCTCCGTCATCTTCGGATTGGGGAGGGGCTCCACCGTTGAATGACTCCGTCTGGGCGCGGTCGAGTCGGTAGTAGGCGCCCTTTTTGGCGAGCAATTCCTCATGCTGGCCTTCTTCCACGACTTGGCCGCGGTCGAGCACGACGAGGCGGTTGGCGCGCCGCAAGGTGGACAGGCGGTGGGCGATGGCGAGGGTGGTGCGGCCGCGAATCAGGTTGTCGAGCGCGGCCTGGATTTCCATTTCGGTCTCGGTGTCGACGGATGAAGTGGCTTCGTCGAGGATCAGGATGGGTGGATCGATGAGCAGCGCGCGGGCGATCGAAATGCGTTGGCGTTCGCCGCCGGAGAGGGCTTGGCCGCGTTCGCCGACCAACGAGTCGTAGCCTTGCGGCAGGCGCAGGATGAACTCGTGGGCGTGGGCGGCGCGGGCGGCGGCGATGATTTCCTCGCGGCTTGCCTCGGGATTTCCGTAGGCGATGTTTTCGGCGATCGTGCCGAAGAATAAGAATGGCTCCTGCAGCACCAAGCCGATGTTGCGCCGGTATTCGGAGACCGGCAGCGAGCGAATGTCCACCCCTTCGAGGCGGATCGAGCCTTCCACCACGTCGTAGAAACGGCAGATCAGATTGACCAGCGTGCTCTTGCCCGAGCCGCTGTGGCCCACCAGGCCGATCATTTCGCCCGGGGCGATGGTGAGATTCACGTCCTGCAGGATGGTGCGGGTCCCGTAGCGGAAACTGACGTTCTGCAGTTCGAGCGAGCCGCTCACGTGCTTGAGGTGCACCGGATGCGTGGGCTCCGGAACACTCGAAACATGGTCGAGGATGTCGAAAATCCGTTTGGCTCCAGCGGCTGCCTTTTGCGACACCGAAACGATCCGGCTCATCGAGCCGAGGCGTGAATAGAAGCGGTTGATGTAGGCGAGGAAGGCCACCAGCACACCGACCGTGATCTCGTGTTTGGAAACCTGCCAGATGCCGAAGCCCCAGACGACTAACAGGCCGATTTCCGTCAGGAAAGTCACTGTCGGGGTGAATAGCGACCACACCTTGTTGACGCGGTCATTGACGACGAGGTTGCGGATGTTGGCCTCGCGGAACCGCTGGGCTTCACGTTTTTCCTGGGCGAAGGCTTTTACCACCCGGATGCCGGGAATGGTGTCCGCCAGCACACTGGTGACTTCCGACCAGATCCGATAGACTTGGTCGAAGCCGTGGTGGAGCTTGTTCCGCACCAGGTGGATCAACCATGCGATGAAGGGCAGGGGGGCCAGAGTCACCAAGGCCAGCCACGGATTGATTGAAATCAGGATCGCCGAGGTCATCAGGATCATCAGCAGGTCGGTGGCGAAATCCAGCAGATGGGACGAGAGGAACACGCAGATGCGGTCACTGCCGGAGGAAATGCGGGCCATCAGGTCGCCGGTGCGTTTGCCGCCGAAGTATTCGAGTGAAAGCCCCTGCAAGTGCTCGTAGGTGGTCGTGCGGAGGTCCGAGCCGATGCGTTCGCTGACCAATGCGAGAATGTAGGTTTTCGCCCAGTCGAGCAGCCATGCAAGGAATGCCGCGCCGACCAGACCGGCCAGTAGCAATATCACTTTGTGACTGTCGATGGGATTGCCGTTTTGGAAGGGGATCAATACCTGATCCATCAGCGGCATGGTGAGGTAAGGGGGAACCAAGGTGGCGGCGGTGGCCAGCAGGGTCAGCACGAAGCCGGCCAGCAGCGGGCGTTTGTAGGGCTTGGCGAAGCGCCACAAGCGGAACAATGTCCATGCCGAGGGTGAGGCGTTGACGGTTTTGGCGCAATTGGGGCACTCATCGTTTCCGGTCGGGATCGTGGACTCGCAGACCGGGCAAACGACGTCCGCTCGCGGTGTCATCGGGCGATGATCCGCCTTGGCCGCGATGAGGTCACGGAACTGTTCGGTGAGGCGCCGTACGGCCGTGTCCCGACCCAGGGTGTGGCGCCAACGCGCGAGAAAACCCGTGGCATCCCGTAGATCCAGGGTGCCCACTCCGGCATGGTCGCGATGTTCCAATGTCAGTCCCGGGCACAATTCCCAGCGCTTCCAATCCGTATCGCCCGTTGCCTTGGCAAGCAAGTAACGGTCGGTCAATACGACGATGCCTTGGTCGAAGTGGAGCCGCAGATTGAGATCGATTTCAAGGCAGGCGATCAAGGATTCGCCCGCTTCCGAGTTGGCGGCGATTTCATCCCTCCATGATTCGGGAACGAATGCCGGAGCGGGTATTGAATCAGGAATGCCGGCTTGGGTCATCGGAAAATGGCTGGGCAGGTTTTGCCCCGTTTCATGCCTCATGCAAACCTATTTGTCCGCGAAGAGCGGCTGGCAGATTGATTTATTTTTCGACACGGGGCTTGATTTGCAGATCATAAGCGGGAAGAAACCCACCCGTCACTGCGGTGGCGGAAGCACCGTTGTCATCGCCTTCATGAAACCCCGCGACATTCGTTTCCTTAAAATCCTGTTCCTGCGTGGACCCAACATATGGACCTATCGTCCCGTGTTAGAAGCATGGGTGGATATCGGCGAATTGGAGGATTACCCGTCTAACATGCTGCCCGGGTTCGTGGATCGGCTTTGCGCGTGGTTGCCAACATTGTCCGAGCACCGCTGCAGTTATGGCGAAGCGGGTGGATTCGTGCGGCGCCTGCACGAGGGGACGTGGGCAGGGCACATTCTCGAGCACGTCACGCTGGAACTCCAGAATCTCGCTGGCACACCCGGTGGATTTGGTCGAGCCCGCGAGACGGGTGTTAGGGGAGTTTACAAGGTGGTGGTGCAAGCATGGCAGGAGGAAATCACCCGTGCCTGTCTCGATGCCGCGCGGGATCTGGTGATGGCCGCCATCGAAGATACGCCGTATGATGTTGAGGCCACTCACGCCCACCTGCGGGAGATCGCCCTGCGACATCTGCTAGGGCCGAATACCGCTTGCATCGTCGACGAGGCAATCGCCAAGGATCGTGGCATTCCGGCGATCCGTTTGTCCGCCGATAATCTTGTGCAACTCGGCTATGGCTCGTGCCAGCGGCGGATCTGGGCCGCACAAAGCGACCGCACCGGTGCCATTGCCCAAGGCATCGCCCGCGATCCCGAGTTGAGCTCGCGACTGTTAGAATCCTGCGGCTTGCCGGTGGTGGATCCTGATGATGTCCCGGCGGAACCGGAGCAACGACTGTTATACCGCTTGCTGGTGGTTGGAGGCAAGCTGGTGGCTGCGGCGCGAATGGATGCCGTGGATGAAAGCACCGGGGTTTCCGCTGCTGCGGTCGACGTCACCAACCAGGTGCATCCGGCCACGGCGGCTGCAGCTTGTTTGGCCGCGCGGGTGATCGGTCTCGACATCGCGGGTGTGGATCTACTGGCGGATGATATTGCCCGCCCACTGGCCATCCAAAATGGAGCGATCGCCGGTGTGCATGAGGCTCCTCGATTGATCGCTCACTTGCGCCCGGCTTCCGGTGAGTCGCGTCCGGTCGGCCGGGCGATTGTCGATCATTTGTTTCCGAATGGCGATTGCGGGCGTATTCCCGTGGTCGGGATCACCGGCTCCGGCGGGGCGACTGAAGTCGCGCACTGGGTGGCGGAGTTTTTGCGGCTCAGCGGAAAATATACCGGCTTGGCATGCGGCGATGGTTTGTTTCTCGATCGCCGCCTGGTCGAAACGGGCGACTGCGGAAATTGGCGTTGCGCCACGCACGTCTTGATGAACCGCGCGGTGGAAGCGGCTGTGATCGAAAACCCGGCGGAGGTGATTCTGGGACAGGGCATTGCTTATGATCGTTGCCAGATTGGCGTGGTTACCGGGATCGAACCCGAGCGGCATTATGGTGACTATTACATCGAGAATCCCGAGCAAGTGTTCAAAGTGTTCCGCAGTCAGGTGGACGTGGTGCTGCCCGAAGGAGTGGCGGTCCTGAATGCGGGGGATCCGATGGTGGCGGAAATGGCTCCCTTGTGTGATGGCGAGGTGATCTTCTTCGCCGTGGACGCAGAGCTTCCGGTGATTCTGGAACATCGCGCGAGTGGCGGGAGAGCTGTCTTCATGCGCGGGGGCGATCTGATCTTAGCCACTGCTGCCCATGAAATTGCTCTCTTGCCGCTGACCGAGATCCCGTTCCTGGGCAGCAATCCTTCTGCGGAAGGACTTAAAATCGTCATGGCCTCAGTGGCCGCCGCATGGGCGCTCGGAATCGCCCTTCACATCATATGCACCGGTGCGGAAACCTTCTCCACTGATCCAGCCGATACCATGCTGTCTAACATGACGGCCCGGATCTCCACGTTCCCCGTCTCCCTGAAAGCATGAACATTCTCAATATCCGGGCGCTGCGTGGGCTCAATTTTTGGGGGCTACACACCGCGATCCAAGTGCTGGTCAACTGCAGTGGCGAGGAATATTTCCTCGATCGCCTGCCCGGATTCGAGGATCGCTTGCGCGAACGTTTCCCGCAGATCGGTCCCTGTCCTCCCGGTGCGACCATGGTCCATGCCCTGGAATTGGCCGCGCTCGGACTGCAAGCCCAAGCCGGTTGCCCGGTCGCCTTCAGCCGCTCGGTCGCCACTCTCGATCCCGGTCTCTATCAAGTGGTGGTCGAATACACCGAGGAAGCTGTCGGGCGACTCGCTGTCAACCTTGCCTTCGAACTCTGTGTTGCCGCCCTCAGTCGCTTGCCTTTTGATCTATCAGATGCCTTGACCCGCCTGCGCGACCTCGACGAAGAGGTGCGTCTCGGGCCCAGTACGGGTGCGATTGTTGCTGCGGCAGTTGCGCGCGGCATTCCCTTCCGCCGCCTCACGGACGGAAGCCTGGTGCAGTTTGGCTGGGGTAGCAAACAACGCCGCATTCAGGCTGCGGAAAGTGACAGCACCAGCGCGATTGCTGAAACGATTGCTCAAGACAAGGAACTCACCAAGCGCCTGCTGGAAGCGGCGGGAGTGCCGGTGCCTAAGGGCCGCCCAGTCACCGATGCCGAAGATGCCTGGGCCGCAACCTGCGAGCTGGGAGGTCCGGTGGTCATCAAGCCCCGTGATGGGCAACAAGGCAGGGGCGTGGCTGCCAATGTCGAATCCCGGGAAGAAGTGCTGGCCGCCTATGCCGCCGCGCGTGAAGTCAGTTCCAATGTCATGGTGGAGCAATGCCTGCCGGGTCGGGATTTCCGCTTGCTGGTGATCGGTGGCCGACTTGTGGCCGCAGCGCGTCGCGAACCACCCCATGTGATTGGTGATGGTGAACACACGATTCAGGAACTCGTCGAAGGGGTTAACAGCGACCCTTTGCGCGGCTCAGGGCATGCCACCACTCTCACTAAAATTTGCCTGGATGACATCGCGCTCGCCACGCTGGCCCATCAGGATTTGGATGTGGGATCTGTGCCTCGCAGGGGTGCGTGGGTGATCCTGCGCAACAACGCCAACCTGAGCACCGGCGGCACCGCCACGGATGTCACCGACGACGTCCATCAGGATCTCGCCGCCCGCGCTGTGGCAGCGGCGCAAATGGTGGGCCTCGACGTGTGCGGTGTCGATGTGGTGTGCGAAAGCGTGCTCTCCCCTTTGGAAAACCAGGCAGGCGGGGTGATCGAGGTGAATGCCGCGCCCGGTCTCCGGATGCATTTGCAACCTTCGTTTGGCAAAGGCCGTCCGGTCGGCGAGGCGATCATCGCAAGTATGTTCGACGAGGGCGAGGATGGCCGCATCCCGGTCGTTGCCGTGGCCGGCACCAATGGCAAAACCACCACCGTCCGCCTCATCGCCCACCTGCTGGGAGTCACCGGCAAACGGGTGGGAATGACCAATTCCGACGGAGTTTACATCAACAACGAGCGCATCGATACGGGAGATTGCAGCGGCCCGCGCAGTGCCCGCAACGTGTTGTTTCACCCGGATGTGGATGCGGCTGTGTTAGAAACCGCGCGTGGCGGCATTCTGCGCGAGGGACTCGGATTCGACCGCTGCAACGTCGCCGTGATCACCAATATCGGAATGGGAGACCACCTTGGGCTCAATCATATTTGCAATGTCGAAGACCTAGGGCTTGTCAAACGGGTCATCGTTCACAGCGTCGGCCCTCATGGCGTGGCCGTCCTCAATGCCGCCGATCCGATAGTCGCAAGCATGGCCGAGGTTTGCATCGGTTCCGTCACCTTTTTTGCCCACGACCGCCACGAACGCGTGCTCGCCAACCACCTCGCCCAGGGCAAGCGAGGCGTGTTTGTCGACGGCGATGCGATCGTTGGGGCGAAAGGCAAACTCCGCTACTGCGTCGCCTTGAGCGAAATCCCCCTCACTCGCAATGGCACCATCCAGTTCCAAGTTGAAAATGCGATGGCCGCGATCGCCGCCGCTTGGGGACTGGGCATTCCGTGGGATGAAATCCGCCGCGGTCTGGCCACCTTCGTCAATGATGCGGCTACCGCTCCCGGTCGTTTCAATGTATTCACTTACCGGGGAGCCACTCTCATCGCCGATTACGGCCACAATCCGGATGCCATCCATGCCCTCATTCAAGCGGTCGATGGCATGCCCGCGAATCGGCGCGTCGTGGTGGTGAGCGGCGCGGGTGATCGCCGTGATGAGGATCTCCGGCAGCAAACAGAAATTCTCGGCGAAGCATTCGACGAGGTGGTTCTCTATCAGGATGATTGCCAGCGTGGTCGCTCTGATGGCGAAGTTCTTGCCTTGTTGCGGGAAGGTTTGGCCAGCGCCAGCCGTACGACCCGGATTGAGGAGGTCCGGGGTGAGTTTTTAGCCATTGACGCAGCGCTCTCGCGTCTGAATTCAGGTGATTTGTGTCTGATCTTGATCGACCGCATCGATGAGGCCCTTGCCCACATCGCCAAGCGGATCGCCGAAGATTGTTAGAGCCTGAGCGCGCTTGGCATGCGGGAAAAATTCCGTGGACTCGAATTGCGTCAATAGGGTCCTGCTGGCTGGTAGGAGGTTGCTTTTGGGGTGATGGCCATTGAGAGAGCCATTGGCCGGACAGGAGGCCGGGAGAAGGGGGGGTGATCCGCAAGCTCATCCGCCAACTCGCCGAAACCCATACCGTGTTCGTTTCCACCCAAACCCTCTCGGAAGTGGAAATGATCTGCAATCGCGTCATCATCATCCTCGTCGGCGTCATCAAGGCCTGAGCTTCGAAGCGGATGCCTTTTACCTGATGGATCGCGGCTACATGGACTTCGTGCGACTGGCCCTCATCGCGCGGGCGGGTGCGTTCTCCGTCACTCGGGCCAAGTCGAACCTTCAGTTCACGCGCCGCTATTCGATGCCGGTGGATCGCCTCAAGGGCTTGCGAAGCGATCAGGTTGGCAAGCCGACTCTCGACAGGTCCCGCAAGGCCTTCTCGATGCTGTTGCGAAGAGTGAAATCCATCGATCTGGAAACCGGCAAGGAGTTCGTCTTCCTGACCAACAATCTCGAGATCCCGGCACTGACCATCGCCTTGCTTTACAAGATGCGATGGCGCATCGAGCTGTTCTTCCGCTGGATCAAGGGCCACCTCCGCATCAAGCACGACTACGGCACGAGTCCCAACGCGGTGAAGATCCAGATATGGGTCGCGATCTGCACCTATCTGATGATCGCCACTTCCCAGGATTGATGGCATTCTGCTGCCAAATCATTGAATCGACCTTGGAGCCTGGAGGTCCGGCTCGATCAGGAGATTTCCAGAAGCGGGTCCTCCACGCTGCCGCGATGCGGGTGGGCAAGCGGATAAGAAGTAGCGGTTTTGCTTTATTCGGTGGCCACGGCGGGGCAAAAGCATGCTGATGCGCTTGTTGATTCTCGCGGCTGGAAAGCCTGCCCTTGGCTACGCCCGTGAGGGCATCGAGGAGTATTTGAAGCGGCTCAAGCACCACGGCCAGGTGAGCTTGGAGCTGGTGAAGGCGGGGAGCTCGGAGGAGGTCTCGAAGCGCCTTCTGGAAAAATCGGAGGGGATGTTCCGCATCGCGATGGATGAACGGGGAGAACGCCTGACGACGGCAGAGCTGGCGAAACGATTCGGCCAACTGGAGCTGCGCGGCGAGATCAAATCGGCCGCCTTTCTGATCGGAGCCTCGGACGGCCACAGCGACGAGTTGCGCGCCAAGGCTGACCTGCAGCTATCGCTCTCCTCACTGACCCTGCAGCACGAGCTGGCGCTATTGGTGCTGCTGGAACAGCTCTACCGGGTGGCCTCGATGAAGGCCGGCTCTCCCTACCATCGGGAATGATCCCGGTTTCGAATTTTCGATTTCGAGATTCGGATTTCCTCAACGCCGCTGGTTCATCCCGGGAATCATCCCGAACTGTCCCTGTCCTTGTCCGTTCTGGGGGACATTCCAAGGCATCTTGCCGGCACTGGACTGCGGACCGACAGGCTTTTTCTCGGGTGCTTCAATGCAGGAAACGGAAATGTTCGCCAACAAGGCGACCGCGGCAGTGGTCAGTAGGAAGCGCATAGGTGGAGCATAAAACAACCTCCGGAGCATGCAAGCCCACGGAGGTTGGATTAAAAAATCAAATTGGATCCGAATCAGTTGGTCGCTGGCACCGAGAGGATCACCCGGTCACCCGGCTGAAGTCTCACACCGGGGGAAAGGCTTTCGAAGTCGATGTCGGCGATGGTCTGGGTCGGCTCGATGGCGGTCGGGGTGAGCTTGCCGATCATCCGTCCGTCACGCTCGACGAGCAGCTTGGTCTGCGGGGTGAAGCCGGTATTGGAACCTGCTCCGACCATCACAAATCCCCACTCCTGGTTCACGGCGGTGATGAAGGACACCATCGCGTTGCGACGGATGCGACCGTCACGCTTGGCCTTGGAATCGGCGAGGCGGGCTTCCTCGGCTTTCTGGGTGTCACGTTTTTTAGTCCCTCCCACGACGAGTTCAGCCAGCTCCTCGGACTTCTTGGTCTGGTCGGCCTTCTTGTCTTCGATCTCCTTCACCTTGTCGGCAAGGTTGTCGATGTTCACATCCGGATCGCCGATGCCCTTCATGATTTCCGAGACTTTGGCGATGGATTCGTTGACCTTCACCATTTCAGCCTTCTGAGCTTCGAGAGTCGCTTCCTGCTCCGCCATGTCGCGCTTGTAGCCGGCGTAGGTGTCATTGAGGGCGGAAATCGCCTGCTCGGTTTCGGTCTGCTCATCTTGAGCCTTGCGCAGCTTGGCATGCTCGTCGGAGGCGTTCCTCTCAGTGGCCACCGCGTTGGCGGTCTGCTCTTTGTTCTTGTCGATCGTGGCGGTCCGGAGGTTCTGCTGCTCCTCGAATTTCTTGGAAAGGTCGTAAGAGAAGTAGATCCCGGCACCGGCGGCGAGAATCGCGAGAATGTGGAAAAGGGGCTTCATTGAAATCCTTGCTGAGGTTTCTGGTTTTTTGGAGGAGGAGCTTATTTCGAGGGGACGACGGAATCGCCGACCATTAGGACCGTGTCGGCCTTGACCGAATCGGGAACGATGCTCGCGGAGGCGATGCCGGCTTCAACGGCAGTGACGACCAGCTTTGCGATGGTCTCGCCATCACGCACCACATCAAGGTTGGAGCTGGTGATGACTCCGGCAACGTTGCCCGAGGCGAGGGTGACGAAGCCCCAGTTGGAGTAAATCGCACCGATGCGCGTTTTGAGTGCCGGATTTGATTTCTTGGCGGCGGGCCAGGTGGCCATCTCGCGATAGCTGGCGTTCACCACGTCCAGATGGGCGGATTCGGCCGTGAGGTTGGCGAGGGTCGCCTCGGCCGCGGCGATCGTGGAGGCCAGCTCTTCAAGCTCGGCGCGCCGGGCTTTCATGATTCCAGCCAAGCTCTCGATGTTCGGAAGTCCTTCGAGCTTCTTCTTGAGCGTGTCGAGCTGCTCCTTGTTGGCGGCAACTTCCGCGACCTTGGCATCGATCTGGGCCTTGAGGTCGACGTTGAGCTTCTCTTGGGAAAACTTTTCCTTGGTCAGCCTGACGACCGTCGTCTCGGTTTCGATGCGGCTCTGGGTCTTTTCGGCGAGATCCTTCTTCGCGGCGGCAAGTCTCCGTTCCGTGACCGCAAGGCGCTTCTGCTCCTCCTGACGGTTGGTGATTTCAATCTGATGTTTCTCGCCGTTCTTGAACGCGACAAATGCCGAGGACGCTAGAATGAGGGCGGTGAGGATGCCGAATACTTTGGCCATGAGGATTTGGGATTATGACGTTGAAAGTCCCGTGTGGGCAGAGACTAGAAGGGACTCTTTTGTGGCGGCAATCCCAAACTTCAAAGGATTTAGAGCTTGCCTTTACAAAGCATGGACTAGCAGCAAGGTTCCCGGCCTGCCATGCGCTCCATTCTTCGTGTTTTCTCCTACTTACGGCAGTATCCCGGGCTCGCGACGGCCCAATTGCTGTGTGCGGTGGGAATGACCCTCGCGGTGTTTATTTTTCCCAATGCGACGGGCCATGTGATCGACCACGTCATCCCGGACCCCGAAAAACACGGTGAGTTTCTGTTTTGGGTCGCTCTTGCTCTGGGTGGATTTCTCCTCAAGGACGGGCTGAACGCGCTGCGAATCTTCATCAACAATGTCTTCGAGCAGAAGGTCATCTACGACATCCGTTCCGACCTCTACGCCAAGATCCAGCGCCTGCCGCTGCGGTGGTTCGACTCCCGCCGCACCGGGGACATCATGACCCGGGTGGTCGAGGATGTGACCAACATGGAACGGGTCCTGATCGACGGGATCGAGCAGGGTCTCGTCGCCGCCCTTCAGGTGATCGGGGTGGGGGCGTTTCTTTTTTACCTGAACCCGGCGGTCGCGGCTTGGGCGACACTTCCGGTTCCGCTGTTGGCGGTGAGCGCGGCGCTCTACTCGACAAAGGGCCGCGACCGCTATCGCAACCAGCGCGACGCCTCGTCCGACCTCAACGCGCTGCTTCACGACAACATTTCCGGCATTCGGCAGATCAAGGCGTATGCGGCGGAAACCGAGGAGCTGGGGCGTTTCAACCGTTTCTCGAATCAGCTCAGGAACGCCAACCTGCGGATCATGAAATGGTGGGCGCTGTATTCCCCCGGCATGTCGTTCCTGCGGATGACGGGCTACGTTCTGGTGCTTTGCTTCGGTGGTTACGCCGCGATGAGGGGTGAGCTTTCTCAAGGCGATCTGGTGAAGTTCCTGCTTTTCCTTTCCTTGTTCTACGAGCCGATCGATCGCCTCAATTCGCTCAACCAAATGGTGCTTTCTGGAAAGGCTGCCGCCGACCGGGTCTTCAACATCCTCGACGCCGAGAACGAGCGCAACGCCACCGATGGTGCGGAACTGCCCGGTCCCATCACGGGTCGCGTGAAGTTCGAAGGCGTCTCGTTCTCCTATCAGGAGCAGCCTACGCTTCACGAGGTTTCGCTGGAAGTCCTGCCCGGCCAGACCATCGCCCTCGTCGGTCCGACCGGCGCAGGGAAAACGACCGTGCTGTCACTCTTGGCCCGCTTTTACGAAACCACCCGCGGCACCATCACACTCGATGGCCACGACATCGCCGGACTCTCGAAGGAAAGCCTGCGCAACCAGCTCGCCTACGTCACCCAGGAGGCCTTCCTGTTCAATGGAACCGTTAGAGAGAACCTCCTGCTCTCGAAGCGCGATGCCACCGACGCCGAGCTCTGGGCCGCGTTGGAAGCCTCGCATGCCGATCATTTCGTCCGGGATCTACCGAAACTGCTCGAAACGAACGTCGGCGAGCGCGGCGTGAAGCTATCCGGCGGGGAAAAGCAGCGCCTTTCGATCGCCCGTGCGCTGTTGAAAAACGCGCCGATCCTCCTGCTCGATGAGGCCACCGCCTCGGTCGACAGCCAGACCGAACGGCTCATCCAGGACGCGCTGGACCGCTTGATGGAAAACCGCACCGCCTTCGTCATCGCCCACCGGCTTTCCACCATCCGCAATGCCGACCGCATCTACGTTCTCGATCAGGGCCGCGTGATCGAGCAAGGCACGCACGATGAGTTGCTCGCGCTGCACGGCAAGTATGCCGAGCTTTGTAAGAAGTCCTTCCTCGGACAGGAACCGGAACAAATCGCCTGAACAGCCGCGCTTTCCAACGATGAAATTCGCGCTCCCGTTCGCTTGTCTGCTCGCTGGTATCGCCATCGGCTGGTTTGCCAAGCCAGCGCCCTCCGCCAGTGCGAGCGGTGCAGCCGCCACCGTGTCGTCCTCGCCATCGTCGATGTCAGGCATTCCCGAGAAATCCAAGCCCGTCGACGACTCCAAAAATGCTCCGACCACCCGCCCGACGCGTCCTGCGATAGATTCATCGAAGCATGAGATCGAGGTGAAGGCGAATGAGGCAGGGAAGGAAATGCAGGGGCAAATGGCGAAGCGGATGACCGACATCCAGCGCAAAAAGTTCGAGGCCCGCTTTGCCAAGCGATGCGCCCAGCTGAATCTCACGCCCGACCAGCAAGCGAAGATCCGCGCCACGATGGAGGAGCGTTTCACGAAAATGGGCGAGCTTTTCACCTTCGATGGATCCGGTGACAAAACGGCGAAGATGAAGGAGCTCTCCACCTTGATGAAAGGCGACGCGTTGGATGATGCGACTGCGGCCCTGCTGACCGACGAGCAGAAAACCGGCTTCGATACGCTCAAGGGCAAGGAGCGCCAAAGCCGGATCGACTCGAAGGCTCTCAAGGACCTTGGCAACCTCGGAACCGTCCTCGACCTCACCCAGGAGCAAAAGGACGCCGCCTACGCCGTGCTGTCCGAGCAAGCCGCCAGGCAAGAGGACTCGAACAAATCCACGGCCATGATGGGCATGTTCACGGAAGGCATGGGCATGCAGATCGATGACGAAATCGGCATTCAGGACATCCTCCAGGAACAGATGGAAAATCATGTCGACGGACCGCCAGCCGCCGGGATGATCAAGACGATCGAAGAGATCATCAAGAAGCGCACCGATGAACGGGTCGAGGCCCTGAGACCGGTCCTCAATGGCCAACAGCTCCAGCAGTATCGCACCCACCTCGAAACGAAGGCCGCCGGGATGATGAACATGTTCGGGGGCGTCGAGTCCAGTGAAACGGTGCCGACTCCCGCCAAGTGATCGCCGGGTTGGGTGGACCGCCTCAGTCGAGAGGCCTTTGATCAGGTTTGTTAGGATGATCTCCGGCAATATTCCCTAGACAAACCCCTCGGACTGGGGCGTTACAAGGGCCGTGAAAGCCATTTTAACACTCCTCGTTTCCGCCGCCATTTGCACGGCCGAGACTGCAGCTCCTGCCGCCAAGACCGCTGAAACCACGCTCGTCGCAGGCTCAACGCTCACCACCGACGTGTTCGCCAAGCTCGACTGGATTCAGGGCAGCGGCCCGAAGGCCTGGGAACCCGGCAAGGTTTACATCTTCGAATGCTGGGCCACCTGGTGCGGTCCGTGCCTCGCCGCCATTCCGCACGTCAACGAGCTCCACAAGAAGTATGCCGCTAAAGGATTGATCGTCTCCGGCATCAACGTCTGGGAGGACGGCAAGGACAAGGTCGCCGAGTTCGTGAAGAACAAGGGCGACGGCATGTCCTACAATGTCGCCTACACTGGCAAGGGCGGTGCCTTTGAAACCGAATGGCTCAAGCCCGCCGGCATCACCGGCATCCCCCACGCCTTCGTCGTGAAGGACGGCAAGCTGGTCATGAAAACCCACCCGATGCAGCTGACCGAAGAGGTTATCGAGGCCCTTCTCGCCGGTGGCGATGCCCAGAAGAAGGCGATGGACGGCCTTGCTTCGAAGCAGGCGGCTCAGGACAAGGTCAAGAGCGTGATGATGGCTTTCGGCCAGGCAAAAGCCAAAAGCGACGCCGAGGGGATGCAAAAGGCCATGGGCGATCTCAAGGAACTCGACAAGGATTCCGCCTACCTGCCGATGATGGACTTCGATGTTTTGATCGCGAAGAAAGACTGGGCCGCCGCCGAGGCCGCGATTGGCACCTTACCGGATCAGGCACGCCTGATGACGCTCTTCGGAGCCGCCCGCTCGATCCTGATGACCAAGGACGAGATCCCTGCCTCCTTCTGCAAAACGGTCGCCACAACCCTCGCTCCGGAAATGGAATCCAAGGGCGGACCGATGGAAAACCAGATGATCGCCGCCATTCTCTGGAAGGCCGGGGAAAAGGAAAGTGCCCTCAAGGCCGCCAAGCTCGCCGCTGAAAAGGCGACCTCCGCTCCAGCCACCCCGGGCCGGATGAGGCTTCCCGCCGCTCCTTTCACCAGCTACGCCGAAGCCATGGAAAAGGGCACGCCTCCGAGCATGGAAGCGTTCACCGACATGGTGAAGGCCGAGATGCAGAAGGCCGCGCCGGCTGCCCCGAAGTCTGCGGAATAACTCCGCCATTTCTCTCCCAGCGCGGCCCCGGATTCCGGGGTCGCGCTTTTTTACGTTTATTCGCAGCGCCCGTCCGTTCTAAATCCGCCCGCCATGCTCGACATCCGCGTCATCCGCGAAAACCCGACCGCCGTTCAGGACGCCATCAAGCCCCGCGGCGGAGACCACTGGAAGCTCGTCAACGAAGTGCTCGCCTGCGACGAGGCGCGCCGCCACGCCGAGACCGAAAAGCAGTCCCTCCAGTCCGATCGCAAGCGCGTCTCCAAGGAAATCGGCATGCTCAAGGGCAAGGGCGAGGACACCAGCGCGATCGAGGACCAGGTCCGCCTGATCAATGCCAAGATTTCCGCCTACGACACCGAAGCCGAGGCCACCTCCGCCCGCCAGGCGGATCTCCTGCTCAACATCCCGAACCTGCCGCACGCGGATTGCCCCGTCGGCTCGGATGAAAGCGCCAACCCGGTCGTCCGCGAATGGGGCGCGAAGCCCGATCTAACAGACCCGAAGGACCACGTCGAACTCGCCCTGAAACATGGCCTGGTCAACTGGGACGACGGCACCCGCGTCGCCGGCTCCGGCTTCGTCGTCTATCGCGGCAAGGGCGCGAAACTTGAACGCGCCCTCATCAATTTCCTGTTGGATACCCAGGCCGCCAATGGCTACGAGGAGGTCAATGTCCCGCACCTCGTGAAACGCGAGTGCATGGAAGGCACCGGCCAGCTCCCGAAATTCGAGGACGACATGTATGGCACCGATGCCGATGAGCACGGCATCAACAGCCTCTTCCTCGCTCCCACCGCGGAGGTGCCGGTGACGAATCTTTATCGCGACACCCTTCTGCATGAAGCCGACCTGCCGGTGAAAATGGTAGCCTACACGCCCTGCTTCCGCCGTGAGGCCGGATCCGCCGGACGCGACAACAAGGGCATCATCCGCATGCACCAGTTCGACAAGGTCGAGCTCGTCCAGGTCGTCCACCCCGATCAGGGATTCGAAGTCCTCGAACAACTCACCGGCCACGCCGAATCGATCCTCCAAAAGCTCGGCCTGCACTATCGCACGATCGAACTCTGCACCGGCGACCTTGGATTTTCCTCGGCCAAGACCTACGACATCGAGGTCTGGGCTCCCGGCCACGGCAAGTATCTCGAAGTCTCGAGCTGCTCCTGCTTCGGCGACTACCAGGCCCGCCGCATGAAGCTCCGCTTCAAGGACAGCGAAGGCAAAAACCGCTTCCCGCACACCTTGAACGGCTCCGGCACCGCGCTGCCAAGGCTCTACGTCGCGCTGTTAGAGCAATGCCAGCAGCCCGACGGTTCCATCAAGCTCCCCGCCGCCCTCGTGCCCTACTTCGGCGCGGGGACGATTGGGTGAAATTGAAACATGGGTGTTCAGGATGGAAAGGATTGGGATGAATCGAATTCCAAAATCCTGACCATCGCGCCCATCGATATGAACCCCTCTGCAAACTTGCGCTGCTTCTTTTGGTTCCGCATGGTCGTGGCATGCATTCAATGACTGGTTTCGGCCGTGGCTCGGCGACCACTGAAGATTTCACCGCCACCGTGGAAATCGCGGCAGTGAACCGCAAGCAATCCGAGGTGGTGGTGCAGGGCACGCGCGACCTCGCCGATCTGGAGCCGCGCATCCGCCGCGCCGTGACCCAGGCGACCTCGCGCGGACGCTTGCAGGTGACCCTGAGACTCGATCCAACGGCAAAAGGAGCGAAGCCTGCGAAGGTCGATACCGGACTCGCATTGGCGATGGAGAAGGCCTTCGAGGAATTGTCAGGACTGTTAGGCCGCGATGTGCTGCCGCTGGCCTCCGACTTCATCCGCCAGCCGGGCGTGATCTCCTTCGAAGACGGCGGCATCGATCCCGACAAGGCCTGGCAGGCGATCCAGCCCGCACTGGAGGTCGCGCTGGAACAACTGCTCGCGATGCGATCGTCCGAGGGCGGTCATTTGAAGGAGGATTTTCAACAGCGGCTCGCGGTCCTCGAAGCCTTCGCCGAGCGACTCGCTGCGGATGCTCCCGGGCGGCTTGTTAGACAGCGGGAAATGTTGCTCAAGCGCCTGCGCGATGCCGGGCTCGATCTCGATCCCGCGGACGAGCGCGTGCTGAAGGAACTGGCAATCTTCGCTGATCGTTGCGACATCTCGGAGGAACTCACCCGCCTGGCCTCGCACTTCCGGAAATTCCGCGACTACCTTGATGGCTCCGAACCTCCGGGCCGCGCACTCGATTTCCTCTGCCAGGAACTTTTCCGCGAGTTCAACACCATCGGCTCGAAGTCGAATGACGCCGGGATCACGCAAATCATCGTCGAAGCGAAAACGGAACTCGAAAAAATCCGCGAACAGGTTCAGAACGTCGAGTAGCTCAATCTTCACGATTCAATTTCCCATGAAAAATCTCTTCACGCTTCTTGGGATCGCCGCCCTCCTCGCTTCCTGCGGGTCCACGTCCTCTCCGACACCGAGCGTCTGCGCTCCATCGTCATGGGGAAATCTCAGCGTGACCAATGCCATCGTGCCGAAAGGTAAATTCGGGCGCTGGAAGACGAAGTCGATGTCGCCGCGCTATCTCACGATCCACGCCACCGAGAATTTCTCCTCCGCCGGAAACGCCCGCTCCCATGCGAACATGCTGCTCGAAGGTGCGCTCAAGGGTAAGCATAACTCGCTTGGATATATCATCTGGCATTTCACCGTCGATGACCATTCGATCTACCAGTCGATGCCCTGCAACGAACAGGGCCAGCACGCCGACTACGACGGCGAAGGTAACCGTTCCTCGATCGGCATCGAGATGTGTGAGAACGCCGGCAATTCACGTGAAGTGACGCTCGACCGCACCGCGAAGTTCGCGGCCTTGCTGATGAAGCAATACGGCATCCCGACTTCCAACATCGTGCCCCATCAGCACTGGCTGATGATCCGCCACGACGACAAGCGCGATCTCGGCCACAAGACTTGCCCGCATTTCCTCGTGAAGGGCGGCGAAAGTGACCCCGCCTGGCAGGCGTTTCGGGCGAGGGTTTCTCGCTATCGCGCACAGCTTTGAGAGGATGACCAAGGACCGGTCCGTCCGGTAGCTGGGTGAGAACGCTTGTTCATCTCCCCCCATTCCAGCGCGCCAGAAGTTCGGCGATGGAGGGCTCTCGGAAAAGGGGCAAGGGGGAGCTTTCTTCGGAAAAGAACCTGTCCGTGTCAATGGCCTCCAGATATCTCTTTTTACTTCCTTGGAAGTGCAGGGATAGGGCGCGGACGGTTTTGAACGGGCGGTTTCCCTCGGTCGGGTAGAGCCCGCCCTTGGACGCATCGCTCCGCGTCTTCAGATAAAATCTTCCGTCCCTCTTCATGACTGATTTCGTCCCCATCGGAGCCACATAGGTATTCTCACCCAGATATCCGTAACGGTCGGAGAGATTGTGGTCAAAGACACACCACTCATGGTTGATCAACTGTGGTTCATTGAGATCAATCAGTTGGGGAACGAGTTGGTGCTCGTGGAGCAAGTGGTAGAGCGTCATGTCGCAGATCCCCCCACCACGGCGCATTCTTCGATGCCACTCGATCTTTGGTTCGATCAACTGGAACTTGCTCTTGTTAATGTAGATATCGAAGCAGAGCTGGATGAACGCCTCGCAGAACTCCAGGGTCAGCAGGCTGTTGTGTACGCAGGCGACCATGTGGTGCGGGTTCCTGACGGTTTGAATGGAGACCCCGCATCTCCCGGCCCCGGACTTGTCGAAAATCCGGCTCACTGAATCCAAAACGATGCAGTCGCTATCGACGTAAAACACCGGATCAATGCCGGTCCGCAGGATGAACTCACGGAGAATGAAGATCCGCTCAAAGCAGAGACGCTCGAACTCGGAAGAGTTGGTGGAATGGTTTGTAAAATGGTGTTTGAAATCATCCATCTCGGCGCTCTTGAGATGTGCAACGTCGACATGCTGAACGGATTTGTTCTGGTCGAATAGAGACCGGTTCGTGTCATCCCCGAGCAGGTAAACGAAATTGTTTTTCGAATTCAATTCCACACAGTTCACCAAATACGGTTGATTCCCGGAGTGGTGGATCACGACTGGAATTTGCATGGCAGATTTTCTCTCCTATGGGAAAGCGTGAAACTTCCTGGGTGGCTTGGCGAATTTCAGCTGCAGGGGGTCACCTCGTCACCCCTCGCTGCGAGTCTTCGATGAAGCCGATGAGGTGCTTCACCTGTGGATCGGCGGCGGTGTGGGTGGCTCTCAGGGAACTGAGGGCGATGGAGAAGTTTCCGTCCTTTTTCAGGAAGAGCTTCTTGTAGGCGGTCTTGAGTTCGCGGATGGAGGCTTCGGAAAATCCCCGCCGCTGGAGGCCGACGAGGTTCAGCCCGCGGGTGGCGGCGGGGTTGCCATCGACGATCATATAGGGCGGGATGTCCTGGATGATTTTCGAGCAGCCGCCGGTGATGGAGTGGCAGCCGATGTGGCAGAACTGGTGCACCGCGGTGAGGCCGGAGACGATGGCGTGGTCCTCGACGATGACATGGCCGCCGAGAGTGCCGTTGTTGGAGAGGATGACGTGGTTCCCGATCTGGCAGTCGTGGGCGACGTGCGAGTAGCAGAGGAAGAGGTTGTCATTGCCGATGACGGTCGGCGTGTGGGCGTGGGTGCCGCGGTGGATGGTGGTGTTTTCCCGGAAGACGTTGCGGTGGCCGATGAGGAGGTGGGTTGGCTCGCCCTCGTATTTCAGGTCCTGGGTCTTTCCCCCAATGGCGGCGAATGGGAAGAACTCGTTGGCGGCGCCGATCTTCGTCGGGCCGCCGATGACGACATGCGAGTGCAGCACGCAGTCATCACCGAGCTCGACTCCCGCACCGATGACACAGAACGGCCCGATCCTGACGTTGTCGCCGAGGGTCGCGTCCGGGGAAATGATCGCGGTGGGGTGGATCATGAGAACCGATCGCAACCGACCAGCCAGCGGATGGCGACTGTTTTTTTAGGGGAATACCGGATCACAGGCGAAAAACGGTCCGATCACGGCGGTCCTGGTGTCAAGAAGGACCACGCAAGTGGCGGCAATGACGAGCGAAACCAAGTGGCTCTGGAGAGGCGGCTTTCCTGCGTGAAATTGTCGCGAGGAAAGTCGTGATTTTCACCACGCTCCAGAAACTTTCATTCGCTGGGTAAGAACTTTTCCTTGCACGGCTGGCGGGGGAATGTAGGTAAACACCCCCATAACGGTAGTGCGCTTGGTGGGCATAGGCAGACTTCCAGGTTTTCCTTGCTGCTGGCCGGCTTCCCATTTCGTTCGGAATCATGAGCGCCCGCGTCACACTTTCCATCCTCGCCATGGTC
>Ga0209829_10000738_pt1 | contig 28545 bp, 29 predicted proteins | sample C_140205_EF_Meta_FD_187311 | JGI IMG/M metagenome (GOLD analysis project Ga0209829, IMG submission 187311) | Freshwater microbial communities from Lake Croche, Canada to study carbon cycling - C_140205_EF_MetaG (SPAdes) (version 2) | ecosystem: Environmental > Aquatic > Freshwater > Lake... | reverse complement strand
ATAACAAGTACTGGTTCTAGTACACCTTCTATTACAAATTTAGGATCAATAACAAGTACTGGTTCTAATACACCTTCTATTACAAATTCAGAATCTAATATTGCATCTAATAGTGAAATATCATCATCTACAGTAACACCAGTACCAACAATAACATCTAAGGTAACAAATACTGGAATATTTTCAGCATCTCCTAGTGTATCAGTATCTCCAATTACTTCATCATCATCTATCACTTCATTATCTCCGATTACTTCAGTATCTCCGATTACTTCAGTATCTCCGATTACTTCAGTATCTCCGATTACTTCACCATCTCCGATTACTTCACCATCTCCGATTACTTCAGTATCTCCAATTACTTCAGTATCTTCTATATCTTCAGTATCTCCGATCGTTTCATCATCTTCAATAGTTTCAATATCACTGATCACTTCAGTATCACCTATAGTTTCAGAATCCCCTATTGCTTCATTATCCCCTATATTATCACTATCTCCAATTACTTCAGTATCACCATCTCCAATCACTTCAGTATCTCCATCTCCAATTACTTCAGTATCTCCAATAGTTACACCATCTTCGATAGTTACAATATCTATAATAGTATCACCATCTCCAACAGTTACACCATCTTCAATCGTTACAGTTTCTATAATAGTATCACCATCTCCAATTTCTTCTCCATCTTTAATCGTTACAACATCTGTAATAGTATCATCATCTCCAATTTCTTCACCATCTTCAATCGTTACAACATCTGTAATAGTTTCATCATCACCGATAGTTACAACATCTGTAATAGTTTCATCATCACCGATAGTTACAACATCTCCAACAATTACATTATCACCAATCGTTTCATCATCTTCGATAATTACATCATCATCAATAGTTACAGTATCTTCTACAAATTTATTATCTCCTACAGTTTCACCATCTTCAATCATTTCAGCATCTTCATCAAGTACTACATCACCATCTATATCACCTAATTTAAATACTATAACATCAACTAGTACAAATACACCAATTGTGACTAACACAATATCTGAGACAAATACATTTGTACCTAATTTGTTATTAATGTTATTAACAAATACTATTAATCAAACAGGATCTTCAAGTGTATCAAGTTCATCTTCAATTACTCCAAGTACATCATTTACTATTTCTACTACAATTACTATATCACCAACAAGTATTCCAACAACATTTCCATATACAATAAGTATGATAAGTTCAAATAGTAATACCATATCACCAACAATTACAATATCACCAACAAGTATTCCAACAACATTTCCATTTACCAAGAGTATAACAACTTCAGTAACCAGAACAATATCAGTTACTAATTCAATAACAAAAACAGGCATACCAACTACATTTCCATTTACACAAAGTATAACAAGTTCAATTACCAATACTATATCACCTACAATTACTTTATCTAAATCAGGAATACCAACAACATTTCCATTTACACAAAGTATAACATCTTCAGTAACCAGAACAATATCACCAACTAATTCAATAACAAAAACAGGAATACCATCAACAATGCCTTTTACTAAGAGTATAACAAGTTCTGTAACAATTACAAGATCAACTAGTATTACTTTATCTAAATCAGGAATACCAACTACATTTCCATTTACACAAAGTATAACCAGTTCAGTAACCAGAACAATATCACCAACTAATTCAATAACAAAAACAGGAATACCATCAACAATGCCTTTTACTAAAAGTATAACAGTCACAGTATCACCATCACCTATTGCTACTACAAAACCATTTACATTAAGTATAACATCTTCAGTAACTAGAACAATATCAACTAGTAATTCAATAACAAAGACTGGAATCCCTACAACAATGCCTTTTACTAGAAGTATAACAACTTCGGTAACAATGACAAGATCACCAAGTATTTCAATAACAAAAACAGGTATACCATCAACAATGCCTTTTACACAAAGTATAACAGTCACAGTATCACCATCACCTATTGCTACTACAAAACCATTTACATTAAGTATAACATCTTCAGTAACTAGAACAATATCAACTAGTATTTCAATAACAAAATCAGGTATACCAACCACAATGCCATTTACTAGAAGTATGACAACTTCGGTAACAATAACAAGATCACCAAGTATTTCAATAACAAAAACAGGTATCCCAACAACAATGCCTTTTACTAAAAGTATAACTATTACAGTAACCCCATCACCCGTTGCAACTACATTTCCATTTACAAAAAGTATAACAACTTCGGTAACAATAACAAGATCTCCAAGTATTTCAATAACAAAATCAGGTATACCATCCACAATGCCATTTACAAGAAGTACTACCATTACAGTAACACCATCACCCGTTGCAACATCATTTCCATTTACGAAGAGTATAACAGGATCAGTAACCAATAGTTTATCACCTACAACATCAATAACAAAATCAGGAATACCAACCACAATGCCTTTTACTAGAAGTATGACAACTTCGGTAACAATAACAAGATCACCTAGTATTTCAATAACACAATCAGGAATCCCCTCAACTATGCCATTTACTAAAAGTATTACTGGATCAGTAACTCTATCACCCGTTGCAACATCATTTCCGTTTACTAAAAGTATAACAACTTCGGTAACAATAACAAGATCTCCAACTATTTCAATAACACAATCAGGAATACCATCTACTAATCCATTTACTAAGAGTATTACTACCTCAGTAACTAATAGTATATCTCCAACTATTTCAATAACAAAATCAGGAATACCATCTACCAATCCATTTAGTAGGAGTATAACTACATCAGTAACTAATAGTATATCTCCAACTATTTCAATAACACAATCAGGAATACCATCTACCAATCCATTTACTAAAAGTATTAGTATATCTAGTACATCAACTATATCACCAACTAGATCTATAACTATATCAGGAACACGCTCAAAATTATAGTTAATCTAAAAAATTGAAAAATTAATAATATATATCAAATATTTTATTAATTATTAGTTAAAAATGTCTGTAAATCCTAATGATTTTGATGAGTGGTCTAACCATGGTATTACCAAGGGTTATTTTCAAAGACTCGGAATTAATTTTACTTTGACATATCAGCCTCCGCAACAACCGGTTATGTACCAGCCACCCTTGCAACCTCAGCAACCGGTTATTTACCCGCCACTCCAGCAACCGGTTATTTACCAACAACCTCCTCAACCATACCAACAGCCATTACAACAACCATCACAACAACCAACTGAACATAGAATTCTTGATCCACGAATTCGGGCACTACCAGAAACAGATCCACGAAGAATTAAAATGGAAAGACGTGAACCTGAACTAGTAGAACCAGTAAGACCTAGACCACTAGAAACAATAAATGAATATTATCCTGAACATGATATTTGTATTCCGTGGTTAAAAAATATGGATTGTAATAGAAATTATTGCAGTAAAAGTCATTACATCTATAATGGATTTAAAACTAGAATTTGTAAGTATTGGAGTGATGGAAATTGTAAACATGTTGATCCTATCTATTGTGATCATGCTCATGGAAATTATGATAGAGATAAATATTCTCAAGATAGAGATACTTCTGATTCAGATAGATTATCTGGGTATAAACGACCTAGGTACTAGATTAAAAAATTGATTTAAAAATTTCTTTGATAATAATTTTATTTATAATTAAAAACTATGTCATTCGTAGAACAAGAATTTATATATTTATGTTGTGAGAATGAGATAGAAAAAGCAAAAGAACTTTATAGTAAAAATAATATTAATATTAATATTATTGAGCATGATACTAAAACGAGTGATATTCAAGGACCATATAGTTTATTTGAATGTATGTGTATTAAAAATAATTTTGACATAATAAAATGGTTTATTGAATTAGGTGTAAAAAATATACATTATAATAATGGATTTATAAGTGCATGTCAATATAATCATCAAAAATTAGTTGAGTATTTATTTGATAATAGAAATAATATTGAATTAGAATTTCAAACTAGTTTTATAATATGTTGTCATACAGGAAATGTTGAACTAGTAAAATGGTTATATACAAATGCAAATAAATATATTGATATTCATGCAAATAATGAAACACCGTTTTTATATGCAATTGCAGAAGGACATTTTGAAATTGCAAAATGGATATATCATATATCAATTACAGAAAAATTAATAAATATTTATGAAGATGATAATTACGCATTTATCTATGCTTGTTACATTGGAAGATTAGATATATGTAAATGGTTATATTTAATTAGTAATAATAAAATAGATAAAAGAATGAATAATGATGCACCAATGAAGAGTGCATTAATGAGTGGTAACAAAGAATTAATAAATTGGTTAAGAACATAAAAAGTTAAAAATTTAATTTAAAGTATAAAATGTTATATTATAAATTATAATATGACATATCTTCCAGTTATTTCATCAATTGAATTATATAAAACAATTATAAATAAAACTCATGGACAAAAAGTAGATATACTTACAAAAATGTATCATAATAAAATTATGGATGCAATAAATATTGGAAAATTAGGAGTAGTAATTAAATGTGAAAATGGATATGAATTATCAGAGGGTTCTGAACATATAGTATTTTCAAACGCAACAAAAGATACAATTGAAAAAATTAGAAATTATTTTCCAGGAATTTTAATTGAATTAGATGAAAGAACTTGTGAAATTAGTTTTTTTTGGAATTTTTTATAATAGTAACACCAATAATAAATCCAAGAACTAATAATCCTTGTGGAGCTATCGGATCTTTAAACGAATATTTAAACGAATATTTAAACATGTTAGTAAGATATTGATATACTATATTTGAATCTTCTGGATTTTTACCTAAATTATTTTCGAGTGCATCAAATAAACACACATCAAAGAATAAATATGACATGTAAATTAATGGAATAAAATAATAAATATTAAATTCAGTATATTTAACAGATATGAAACCACCAAAAACTATAAAAAACCACATTGATACATGAATAATAGTTATTAAATCTAACAATTGTTGTTTCTTCATAATATAATTAAAATATTTTAATTTATAATTCATACCAAATATATGTTAATAAATATATATTAATAATATAACTTGCAATTAACATACCATGATAATCAAGTGGATTATAATTAGGATGTGTATATAATTTAAATAAATTATCATGAATTTTGGGTAATATATAAATATTAGAATTTTCAGTTATAACGTCTTTAATTGATTTATTTTTATATTCACTATACTCTGTAATACATTTTTCAGCACAATAATGTTTAGCAGATTCAATTAGACTAAATGGCATAATATATAATAAATATAGTATTGGTATACCAATATAAATATTAAATTTAGCATATTCTGAATCTACTATTCCTCCGAATAAAATGAATAAGCTAACAGAAATATTAATAATAATTAATAAATGTAATAGTAAGATATACATAATTTACTAATATAATTATTTTGTAAATATAATATAATGGACGCATATATAATTAGTTTAAATAATCCAGAAAAATTAATAAATCAAGTATCAAATTTTGGATTAAATCCAATTTTAATTAAAGGAGTACATGGTAATAAATTAGATAATACCGATATTAATAAAAATACAACATTTATGTGTTCAATGTTTTGCCCTAAGAGTGTTGTTGGAATAGCAATGTCTCACATTAAAGTTTGGGAAGAAATTTTAGCATCAAAAAAGAAATCAGCACTTGTTTTAGAAGATGATGTAGTATTTACTGATAATTTTAAAAATGATTTAGATTTAGATATTAAGAATGTACCAAAAGATTTTGATATTTTATATTTAGGTTGTTTTGGTTGTACTAATACAATAAATTTTTATACAGTTATAGGTGCATCATCAAATTTTATAAATTTAAATTCAGGAAATATTAATAAATATATTAATAAACCATCAATTGCTGGTGCTACTCACGCTTATATTATTTCAAGAAAAGGAATAAAAAAAGTAATACATCATATTAAAAATAAAATATCATATCATCTTGATGTAATGTTACAATTATTAATAAAAAATAATATATTAAATGCATATGGATTAAATAAAAGAATTGTATATCAAACATCAACGGATGAAACAATGTCAACCAATGTATCATCAAATCACCCTTATTTACTAAATGATGTAATATCAAGTTATTATATCGATACTAAAGTAAAAGCAAGTTATATAACAACTGTTAATTTTGCTAGAATAGGAAATATTAATTTTACAATTTTTTCAATAATATTTTTATTAGCAGGTATTGTATTAGCAACTACTGATGCAGATATTTATATTATAACATGCATATATTTAGTAATCAGTATAAAAGATTTATATTTAGATCCTAGTAACACAATGATATTAATACATTATTTATTATTAATTATACCATTTTTATTGATTAAATACAATAATGAAATTGCAAAAATCTTTGAATAATTGAAAAATATTAATTTTAACAATATATTAAATAACTAAAAATGGCACGATTAGAATATTCAAAAATCCTTGATACAATAAATTTAGATACATATGAAGTAATATCAAAAGAATTCTCTGATACAAGAGCCTATGTTTGGCAATGTGTAAAAGATTTTACAAAATTAATTAATCAAAATAGTTCAGTTTTAGAGATTGGTTGCGGGAATGGTAAGAATATGAAATATATATTAAAACATTCTAATTGTAATGTGATAGGGGTTGATACGTGTCAAAATTTTGTGGATATGTGTCTAGAATCTAATTTACAGGTGTATAAGAATAGTATTTCTAACTTACAGTTTACAGAATCTAATTTTGATTTTGTAATGTGTATCGCTGTATTTCATCATTTATTATCAGAAGAAAATCAAATTCAAGCAATGAATGAAATTATAAGAGTTATGAAACCTAATGCAATAGGAATAGTTACTTGTTGGGCTACTGAACAACCAAGTAATGAAAGTAAAGACTTGAAAAAATTTATGTTTCATGAGGGAATTAATATTGTACCGTGGAAGGGGAGACAAGAATTGAATAAAACAAGATATTATTATGTATTTAGTGAAAAGATGTTTAGGGATTTTTTCAGTAAATTTGAAGATATTGAAATCCTTAAAATGTATAATGAAGTTGGTAATTGGTGTGTATTTTTTAGGAGAAAAAATCACCTAGAATAAAATGGGGTTTATTTTTTAAGAAAAAAATCAAAATTTGAAATATTAATTTATTAATAAATAATAAATTAATAATATTAAGAAATGAATGTCATTTTGATCCCGGATGCTATTTTATGTAATTGTGAATATACAGAAGATTCTAAATTAATTGGAAGTCTTTGTTCTCATTGTAAAGTTAAAGATGATAAATTACGTCAAAGTATATGGTATGAAGAAATTAAAACAATAGCTTGTTTTCTAAATGAATTTGAGTATTATGAATCTATTAATGATCGGTTATCTATAATGGCTAAAATATTTGAATATATATTAACCCGACATGATTTTATGGCAAAAAATCCTGGATTTAGAATACAGGTTATTAAAAAAATAGATGAATGTAGACGAGATGAACGTGCTTCTAGTTTAATTCATATATTTGATAAAACAAGTATATTTTTAGAAGAATTAAAAAATTATCCTGATTATAAAATTTAGAAATATAAATTAATTTAAGAATAATTCAATATATATAGTAAAGAATGAATAAACCACTACCATTTTGGCACCATGCATATAAACACCATATTCATCAATGGAATAGTTCATTTATCACAGAATCAGAACCAATGACAATACAATTTATTCCAAAAAATAACATATATACAGTAAAAGATCATTTAAATATAATGAAAATGTTACGAGAAATATTACTAAATAGTAATCCTGATTATAGTATTGAATTATTAAATCGTAAAGAAGGTGGATTTCAAGTAAGAAATAAACAATATTATAAAAAAATTATAAATATAGATAATGATTTACAAATAAGAAGTAATATATTATCAGTAACTATACCAACTTATTTAGAAAATAAAGTAAATCAAAATATTGAATTATTTCCAGAATCATATAATAAAAGTGGTGTTAAAATATTTCAATTTACAGCTAACATAAATATTCCTAAAAAATTAATGTTATATTTATATGCTATATTAGAAAGTATGAATATGTTAGTATACCGGACTGAAAATTTTCCAGATATGTATGATATAGTATGGGAGAGTAAGGATATATGGGAAAATCCATATTTATACAATCCAATTTAATCTTTTGTTTTGCACTCAAGATATTCTTTTTGATCTAAATTTCCAAAACATTCATATCTATCATTAGATTCTAAACATTTTTTATATTCCATACATGATGGTTGTCTTATATCTAAATTATTAGATGGTTGGCTATAAGTAGGTGTTGTACTAAATAAATTTCTAGCAATAGTAGATCCAATACCAAATCCAAAACCTTCTTTTATAGATCCAAATAAGGTAGAATTATTTCTAATCACTACAGGTGAAGAAGATACAATAGGTTTTACAGATGTTTTAATAGGAGTATTCTTAGAATTAGTATGTCTAGGCATATATATTATAAAAACTGAAAAATTTAATTAAAGATAAGAAGCTAATAATAGTATAGATAAAAATGAATTATGAAGAAGAGGATAATGAGATTTTAATTAGTATACCTTACAATGAGAATAATATTCTGATTGAAAGTGAAGATATCGAAAGATTACTATTACCTTTTGGTATTAAGATCAATGTAAATAATGTTGAAATTTTTCGTGAGGCAATGTCACATTATTCATATGTCAATCAAAAGTATTATTCTAAATTTTCACGAGAAATGAATGAAATGAAAAAGAAGAGAGAAGCATTAGTTGAGTTACGTGATATATCAAGTGAGAGATTAGAATTTGTAGGTGATGGTACGATTAAAGATATTCTGTGCTCTTATTTGTATTTGAGATATAAGATTAATCCTAAAGGAGATGAAGGTTTTATGACATATTTAAAAACCAAAATAGAAGATAAATCATCTTTTTCTAGATTTGCAAAAGAACTTGGCTTGGATACATATATTTTAATATCCAAACAAACAGAATTAATTAAGGGAAGAAATTCAGATAAGATTTTGGAAGATGCATTTGAGGCTTTTTTAGGAGCCTTAAAACTAGATCAGGGACAAGATGTTTGTAAAAAATTAATTGAATATTTTCTTGAAAATAGTGTTGATTATCCTTCATTGATCTATCAGAATGAAAATTATAAGGATCAACTTATGCAGTTATTTCATTCTAATAAATGGATATCACCAATTTATTGGGAAGTCAGTTGTAAAGTTGGTGGTTCATCAACACAAAAAATTTATACAATGGGTGTATTAGATCCAATGACAACATTAGATGATAAAGGAAGACCCAATGATATTATAATTATAGCTGAAGGAGAAGGAACATCTAAACAGAAAGCGGAACAACAGGCAGCATTAAATGCATTAATTAAGTTTAAGCAAATTAGAGAGGATCAAATAAAATATTAATTAATTATATGGATAAATCATATTTTTTTTTAATTATTATTATAATGATATTATGTTATTTATATAGAAAAAATAGAATTATAAAATATAATCAATTAATTAGATCAGAAACTTTTAGTTCAGAAACAAAACCAAATATAAAATTAAAATTTGGATCAACATTTTATTTAGGAGGTAATACAAAAGAAAGACATCATTTTCAATCAGTAAAACAATTTATTAATTATTTTTTACCAAATAAATATAATTATATTATAGTAGGTAATAATGAAAAATCAGATATTACTATATGGGATATTTATTTAGAAGATAGTTCTAAATTAAGAGATGATGAAATAAATATAATAATATGTGTAGAGAATGTACCTCATTGGAATTTTTATACCCATTATACAAATTATGGGAATTATGATGATAATAAAATAAAAATATATATGTATAATCATATTGATACATTAGTAAAAACAGATAAATATATATCAATACCATTAATTCATAATTATATTAATTATTATAATAACATTAGTTTAGAACCATCTGAATATACTACATTTAATAATAAAAAGTTTTGTTTAATGATAAATAAAAGTAAATTAAATCCTCAAATTAATGAAACAATTACTGTATTAGAAAAAATAGGTGAAATAGATAGTTTATCAATGTATCCAGAATTATTAGATAAATCGTGTTATCATAGTGTTGAATTATTGAATGTTTTTAATAAATATAAATTTATAATATGTTATGAAAATTCATATGCAGATGGATATATAACAGAAAAAATATTTAATTGTTTATTTGCTAAAACAATACCAATCTATAAAGGTTCTGAGAAAATAAGTGATTATATTAATAGTAATAGTTATATAGATGGTAGAGGTAATTATGTAGCTGAAATTTTAAAAATAAAAGATAATGAAAATTTATATAATAGTTATATAAATTCAAATAAGATAAGTGATAAGTATTATAATGAAATGTATAATCAAGAAGTAAGTAATTTTATAGATAATAATTTATGAAAAAATAGAATTATATAATGGAGGATATACCATATTAGTATTTGAATAAAATGAATTATATTTTCCATTATTATTTATAATAAAATCTAACATATTTTCATATGCAATATAAATTTTATTTATATCGTCATTTTCTTTATCAAATCCTTTAAAATGTTGTTTTTTATTTGATATTCTTTCAATAAATGAACCAATATTATTATAACATATGGGTAATCCAGTATTTAATGCTTTTGTTAATGAATAACACCATGTTTCTCCCCATTTGTTGAGATATAATAAACCATGTAAGTTATATTTTTTAGCATAATCATAATATTCAGTTTCATTATAACTAGGAATATTATATTTAACAATACTATAATTAATTGTATAATTTTTGTATGTTTTATATTTATCCATTAATAACAATATATATTCAGATCCTTTTACTTCATGAAAATCAGATAAGTTACCAATATTAATAGTATTATTTATAATAGGGGGAATATATATACTATCTTTATTAACATAATAATCAATATGGTCAGAAATTATAAAATTATCTGAAGGAAAATATAATTTATAAATATTATAAATATATTTTGATGGTAAAATAACATTTGTAGCTACTGAAAATAATTCAGTAATAGATTGATAATTAGGTGAATTAGTAATTTGATCTGGATATAAATATATATTAAAAATACTATCATCAAATGTATTTTTTCCAGACAACCAATTTAGATCATGAATACAAATATACATTTTACAATTATTTCGTTCTTTTTTAATTATATCAACTGGTGTAATATCAGTATTTACTATTTGTTGAACGAAGAGAATATCTGAATTTATTAATGTAATATCATTTAATTCATTTTTTGATTTAATATAAATAAAATTATTATCTACATAATAATTTGTTATATCATTTAAATATTTTTTTGATCCACCTAAACTAATATTAGTTATTATATAAATATTTTTTTTATTATCAAATGTATCTATATATTTATTATAAAATCGTAAAATAATATATATAGATGATAATACTAATATTATTTTAATTATTTTATTCATACTATAATAAACATATTATTATATTATTCATATCTGGATATTTTTAATTTGTCAATAATATATATGTATTATGGATATATATTATTGATATTATTAGTAATTATTATTATTTTAAATGTAAATAATGAACATTTTACACAAGATAATTTAAAAAGTAAATCTACGTTAGTATTGTATACATTTCATAAATATGATAAAAATGTTGAATATTTTATTAAAAATGGTATATATTATGATAGAAATGTCGATTTTATTTTTATAATCAATAATAAACATTTAAAAGTAGATTGTCCTGATTATGTTAAAGTAATAAATAGAGAAAATACAGGTTATGATTTTGCAGCATGGTCTGAAGGATTATTAACAAATAATTTATATAAAAATTATGATACATTTATTTTTGTAAATTCATCTGTAATTGGTCCAATTATGGCACCATATTATAATGGTAAATGGACAGATATATTCATATCAGGATTGTCAGATACAGTAAAATTATATGGTGCTACTATTAATACATGTGGTTTATATTCATGTAATAAAGCAGATAACGATTCACATATTCAATCATATGCATTTTGTACTGATAAAATTGGTATTAAAATATTAATCAATGCTGAAATATTTTCATTAACAAATCAAATAAGTAAATATGAAGATGTAGTTCAAAAAAAAGAAATTAGAATGTCACGGGAAATTATAAACAAAAATTATAATATTGGGTGTATATTTAATTATTATAAAGATATTGATTTTAGAAATATTAAAACAAATAAATTATTAAGTGATTTAACACATTCTAAAAATTATTATAATGAATATTTACATCCATATGAAGTAGTATTTATTAAAGATAAATATATTCATAATAAAGATTGGATTAATCAATATATTATCTAGTTTAATAAATTACAAATTCCATTTTGAACAGTATAGTAATTAAAATATCCAGGCATTCTATTTATTAGTGAACCATTTATAACTGTAATATTTTTATTATTATAATATACATTTCCAGCTCTAACGTATGTATGAACAGTCGTTTTTGTTTCAATATTTAACATATCAATTATCCATGGCATAGATGAATCAATTGAAATAATTTCTGATGCATTTTCAAGAATTTTAATATAATTAAAAATAATTGGATCTTTGATATTATTTAATTTTTTATTAATATTCATTGAATTATTACCTAATTTAAATATTGGATATGGTAAATTATGTAAATATTTATTATTTATAACAAAATTTCTTTTTTCATCATCAATTAATACAATATATTTAAATCCAATAACTTTAACAAGTTTATTATACAATTCATCTTCTTTTTTATAATCTCTATTAATTTTAAAATAGGAATATGCTATATTACTGTTTATATTTAAATCGTTATATATCCAATGTGGAAATAAATCACCAAGTGGTACATATAATTTATCGATATCATATTGTAAAGTAAAACATCCTAAAGTTAAAAATTTAATATTATAATCAATAAATAATTTTTTAGTATCTTTGTTATAGGGAATATAATTTTTCATTTTTCTGTATACATTTTTATCTGGAACTTGATATAATATTAAATTATTTAAATCAGCATACATAAAATGAATTTGTTTATAATATGATTTTTTACATACCATAATAACAGTATCATAGATAGAACAATAATATCTAACAACACCATTTAATACAATTGAATCACCTAATTCTAAATGGGGTATAAAAAATAATTTTTTTGAATTTGTATTCAAGTTTGTAGTAATAAAATCAACAAATTTTGGATTATACTTTCTTTCTAAGATATTTGATTCCATGTACAAGAAATCTACAATATGATAAATTAATAATAGTCCAATTAATAAGAATATATTGTATAGAATATATTTATTCATATTATTATAATATATAATATCTGTAATTTACAAAAATAATAATAGTATATATTATATAATAAATGGATTTTAGAGATAAATTTAATAAATATAATGAAAAACTAAGACAATTAGGTAGTGGTGCAGGTGTTAAAAGACCGAGAGTGATGGTTTACTTAGATGGAAAAGAACCAACAACAATTGGATCTAATGTAGGAAATGTAAAATGTAAAGAGCAACCATTCTCTGCAATTGACGCATACGAAGGTTTATTACTAGCAATGGAAAATGGAGATAAAAAAAGTATAGATTTAATGATGTCATGTGGATATCATATTCTTAGTTTGACAAAAGATAATGGTAAATCTGTATTATATCGATATTTAGAAAAAATAATACAAAAAAGTCAACAAGGTAACGCGTATGTAATAAATAGAGAATATCAATACGTATTAGATTGGTATAATAAAAATATAGAATATATATCAGATGGTGAAAACTCTAATTTATATCTTGATAATAATGTGCATCAAGGTTTACTTACAAATGGTCAATTGCATATAATATTAAAATTATTAAGAAATTCTGAATTTTATATACCTATAGCAGAGGGAAAAGGTCATAGAGTTCATGAGGGAATAGCAAATGAAATTATGAAAAAACGATTAAATGGTCATACAATACCTATATTATATTTAGCAGTTGATATAAATTCATTGGATTTAATAGGAGCTTTAAAATATTATGGTGTAGATATAGCTGAAACAAATAAATTAGATCAAAATAGAACTGCATTACAATATGCAATAGCACAAGGAAGAAGTGAAAAAATTATAAAAGAATTAGGATCACAATAATAAAAGATTATCATAGAGTATTAAAAAAATTAACAATTTCTATTTGATTATTCTCATGAGCATAATCAAATGCGGTCTTATTATTATTATCAACAAGATTCAAATTTGCACCCATATTAACAATCATTCTTACAATGTTAAGATTACCCATAATACAACTGGTCATTAATGCTGTCATACCATTATTATCTTGATTATCTACAATATTAATATTATTATTTTTATTAATATTAATAGTATAGTCTACAGGATTAATCTTAGTTCTACACATTGGACAGGAACAATTAACATTTAGCCATTTAGTCAAACAATTTTTATGCATATGATGATTACACTTTGTAGTCATCATATCCGTATTATTATTATCTAGGCAAATACAACACACGTTAAGAAGCATATTACACTTATAAGTGAACTACTAATATTAATAATACTATAAATATTTATTTTTTCAATTTTTATTAATATAGGTTATATTTAAGTATTTGACTGTATTATTATAATAATAAAAGTATATAAATTTTAATAATATGACAACAAAATATAATAAAGATGTTTTAGATATCGCATTAAAAAAAGATAATGCAAGTATTATAGGAGAATATAACATATTAAAGAGAGATACAATAATAAATTTTATATGTAATTGTGGACAAAATGGTAGTAAAAATTTTAGAGCGTTATCAGAAAGAAGTGGTGCATTTTGTAAAATATGTATAGATGCTAAAAGTAAAATTAAAATTAAAAATACATTTTTAAATAAATATGGTGTGGAACATCCTATGAAAACAGAAAATACAAAAAATAAAATAAAAGAAGTAATGTTAGAAAAATATGGTGTTGAAAATGCATTTCAAAATAAAGATGTTAAAGTTAAAATAAAAAAATCAATGATGGAAAAATATGGCGTTGAACATCCATTACAAAGTAGCGAATTACAATATAAAAAAACATTAACAAATTTAGAAAGATTAGGTGTAGAACATGCAACACAAAATAAAGATATTATTGATAAAATGAAATCTACTAATGTTGAAAGATACGGTGTTGAAAATGCAATGTTTTTAGATGAAAATAAAATTAAATTAAAATTAACAAATTTAAAGAAATTTGGAGTTGAGCATGCTTCTCAAAATAAAGATGTAATGAATAAGATAAAATCTACTCATTTAGAAAGATATGGTGTTGAACATCCAATGGATTTAATAGAAAATAAAAATAAAATAAAAGAAACTAATTTAGAAAGATATGGTGTTGAAAGTCCATTGCAAAATGTAGATATTATGAATAAAATGAAATCTACTAATCTAGAAAGATATGGAAATGAATACATTTTACAAAATAAAAATATTAGAGATAAAATAAAAGATACAAATATAGAAAAATATGGAGTTGAACATGCTATGCAAAATATTGAAGTTATGGAAAAGTGTCAAATAAATTTAAGAAAACATAAGAAATATACATTTCCTAGTGGATCTATTCGAAATGTTCAAGGGTATGAACCATTTGCTTTAAATGATCTTGTTAAGATATATAATGAAGATCAAATAATAACAAATAGAAAAGATATACCTAGAATTAAATATTTAAATAATGGCAAAGAAAAATATTATTTTCCTGATATCTATATACCCCATATAAATAAAATAATAGAAGTTAAAAGTACATGGACATATAATAGAGATTTAGATGTAAATAAATTAAAAAAGAATGCTACTGAATTATTAGGTTATGATTATGAAATATGGATATATGATTGTAAAGGAAATAAAGAAGTAATTGAATGTAATAAATAAAATATATTATTAAATTATACTTTAATAATATGAGTAAATCCGATTTTCCTAATTTAGAAATTAATGGAAGAATATTTCCTTCATGGATTTTACAGAATTTTAAGAAATATTACTTAGAAGAAATTAAAAGAAATGAAGGTGAAGATCCATGCTCCGGGGGTGATGGTAAGATATATTTAAGAAAATACCAAGAATTTGTATCAAAATTTATGGATTATAGAAGTCCTTATAAAACTATAATGTTATATCATGGATTAGGATCAGGAAAAACAATTTCATCAATTTCTGTAGTTCAGAGTTTATTTAATTTTTCCAGTTTATGGAATATTTTTGTACTAATTAAAGCAACGTTAGAAAATAAACCGTGGATCGAAGATCTAGAACGATGGTTAAATGAATCAACAAAGAAAGAAATTCGTGCAAACATTAAATTTATCCACTACGATTCTCCTTTTGCCGATCGTGATTTTATCGAAGCCGTACGAAGTGTAGATGCATCTAGAAAATCATTATATATTATAGACGAAGCACATAACTTTATTAACAATGTTTACAATAACGTAACCAGTAAGACCGGTCGTCGTGCAAGTTCCATCTATGATTATATGGTAAAAGATAAGAAAGAAAATGATGAAACTAGAATTATGTTAATTAGTGCTACACCAATTATTAATAACCCATTTGAATTAGCATTAATTTTTAATTTATTACGCCCTGGTATATTTCCTAATAGTGAAATTAAGTTTGAAGAAAAGTATATATCTACAGGTAAGATTAAAATATTAAATCCAGCAACCAAGAATATGTTTCAAAGAAGAATTTTAGGTTTAGCATCTTTCTATGTAGGTGAAACACCTGATTTATATGCTACTAAAAAGATTTATCAAAAAGAAGTTAAAATGTCAGATTATCAAACAGATATATATAATTCATTTGAATTTATAGAAAGACAAATGGAAATACGTAGAATGCAAAATAGATCAGAAGAAGGTAGTTTTATGTCTTATACACGTCAATCAAGTGATTTTGTTTTTCCTACTATCAACGACAAGATTAATGGAGAAAAACGTCCTAGACCTAATCAATTTAAATTAAAAGATATTGATGTAGATAAATTACATGAAGGTAAAACAGAAGAATTTAAGGAATCATTGAAGGATGAAGAAATGATTACAGGTGTTGAATTGTACAAGAAGACTCTTGCAGATTTTATATTATCAACAGATAAATATTTTATGAAAAAGAATGCAGAAGATATTAAAAATAAACACACCATTCATGATGATATGAAAATCTTTAAAGATGAATATAAATTTAAATATAAAAAGTTTATAGATGAACATAAAAAGAAAAGTAGTTTATTACAAGCCTTATATGACTGTTCATGTAAGATGACGGCAATTTTATTCTATGGTTTAAGATCAAAGGGTCCTATATTAGTTTTTTCTAACTTTGTATCAGCAGAAGGTTTAGAAATATTTAAAATATATTTAAAACAAGTTGGATTTAATCCATATGGTGAAGGTGAAGATTATCAACAGTACTTGGAATATCATGGAGGTATAGATGATAAAAAAAGAAAGAAATCAATTGAAGTATTTAATCAAATTGATAATGTATATGGTAAATTAGTTAAGTATATGTTAATTGCACCAGCTGGTAGTGAAGGCATTTCATTGAGAAATATTAGACAAATTCATATTATGGAACCATATTGGAATGAGACCAGAATTATCCAATTGATTGGTCGTGCAATTCGTCAATGTTATCACAAAGATTTGCCACCAGAAGAACGTCATGTAGATATATTCAGATATAGAGCTATTAAAAATAATGGAGAACCAACAGTAGATGAAAAGATTGCAGATTTAGCTAATCGTAAACAAATTTTAATTGAAAGTTTCTTAAAGACAGTAAAAGAAGCAGCTGTTGATTGTAAATTATTTGAAAATCATAATATGATGACTGGTAAATATCAATGTTTCCAATTTAATGAAAGTTCATTATTTGATCCACAAGTTGGACCTGCTTATAACGAAGATGTATATTATGATTCTAAATTAAACAATGGTTTGAATTCATTGAATAGTGAATTAAAACAAATTAAAGTGATTAAGATTATGGGGATTAAAATCATCAAAACTGATAGTTCAGGAGAAGGGGAAAGACAAAAACCAGAACAGTATTGGTATAATCCTGATACTAGAATAGTGTATGATTATGATTTAGATTTTCCAGTTGGTAGAGTTAAATTAGATAATGAAGGTATTGCTAGTAGAGAAGTAATAGATAAAGTAACATATTATTTAATAGATGAACTTATTGATATTCCTAGAACTAGAATAGTTTAAATGGGGATGATTGAAAACTGATTAGTTTTTACATAAAGCATTTACCATTCTTATAATATTTATATGTAGGATGATATCCTAATTTATTTTCTTCACGTCCAAATATTTCAACTCGACGTTTAGGATATTTAATTGATGCTTCAATCGCTTCTTCTTTTGTTAAGATTAAAATCATATCTTCCCATTCTGCACCATCAGGTAACAACATATATAGAAAATCGTTCATATTTAATATTATATTATAATATTAAATATTTATATTATAATAATTCAACTATTTATTTAAGCATAGTCTTAATTACACCAACACGAATACTCATAATAATTTGATGATAATAAAACAAAGGGTGTCTAATATAGTTAAATCTACTAGAAAAATCATTTGGATCATCTACATTCTGAGCATATCTATCTAAATGTAATATTTTTAATTCATTATTAAAAGAGTCATAAAAATTAAAAGTTAATTTAGAAATGTTTAATAATGTTTGTTCTTTAAACACTTTTGCAGGAGATCTAACACTACCATAACAAATAAATTTTTTAGCTCTAGATGTTCTTATAAAGTATGTAAATTGTTGATTATCGGAACTAATAATAGGTAAATATATAATTTCAGGGATATTCAATCTAAGAAACGGTTGTTTATTTAATTTATAAGTATTACTTACACCATAACTAAAATAATTAGAATTATTAGTAAAAATAGTAAAAACTACTGAGATGTTATCATTAATTAGAAAATTTATTTCATTATTATAATAATTACAAATTCTATATGTAGTATTTGTAGCAGGATCTGTAATCAATAGATTATTTACAATTAAATTTAAGTTATTTGTTATATAATTTTTCATGAATATATAAGTCGTATCTGATGGAATAGGAATTTTAACTAAATTAAATTGAGGGAGATTTAAATAAAACATTTGAAATACTTTTACATTTTTAAATGTTTCACTAAATTGTTCGCATACAAATTGAAATGGATTAGGATATTTAGTATAATCACGGTCAGCTGAATCAATTGTAAATCCAATATATTGAAGATAAGTAGTAGATTTCATTGTAGCATCTTTAAATTGAGGAGGTTGTAAATATAAACCATAGCTAGTTGGTATTTTTTTATTAGTTTCATCTTCTATTTCATGTTCTGTATCATGTGTAAGTTTTGGAGCTTCTGTTTTATTTGATTTATATTTATAAACTGGATTATTAGGATTATAATTCTGCATAAAAAATAAGAATATAATTATTCTTGAAAATAGATTTATTAAAGAATAATTTAGGGTTAAATTTTCAAATTAATTTAACTATATGGAATATGAGTAATTTATATAGTTATTTTGTAAATCCAAAAACAGTATCATATATTACAAGTGAATACGTAGATGTTAATAATATTGATTCATCTAATGTAGAAACTATAAATAAAATTCAAGTAGGTATAAAAAAAGCATTAGATGATACATTTAGTAAACTAGATACATCTAAAATATCAGGTGGAAATGTAAATGATGCAATACAAAAATTTGTAAATGTTACAATGAAACGATTAGATTTACAACCTAGAAATAGAAATGTTCCAGCACAAGCTAATATGAGAATGCCACCACAACATAGTACTAATACACGTATGATAAATGATGAATCAATTGATAATAGAACAAATAATTATATGAAAAATTATAGAGAATTTAATACGGATAGTAAACCTAAAGAATTACCTGAATGGTTACAATCACAAAATACAAATCCTAAAAGAGTTCAAGATGAAATGAATAAAAAGATGCAACCTTCAGATATGCATAAAAATACATCTACTAGAAAAATGTCACAGGTTTTCAATGATTCTGAAGCAAATCCAACACAAGATATAGGAGATTATTCTGGAAATCTAAATTTTAGTTATTTTAATGATACACCTGAAATTACTAGTGCATTTGATGATGCATTTTATACAACTGGTATTGATCCTGCAAGTACTGCTGATGCAGAAAATGAAACATTAGAAGTAAGATTAAAGAAAATAGAAAGTGAACGAAATTCAGTAAAAATTGCTGAACAAAAAGTAGAAAATATAGAAGAATTATTTAAGAACGATAGTGAATTTAAAAAACATTTAAATATGGCAAATAAAAAATATCACCATAGTAGTACAACTGATATGGAAGAAAATGTAAATAAATTATCGAATCAACCAAATAAGGTACAACAAAATTTAGCTAATCAAAATAGAATGAATCCAAATGTTTTACAACAAGCAGAACATTATTCCCAACATCAATATACGCAACAACAGCAACAACAAAATCAACAACAACAGCAACAACAAAATCAACAACAAGTAGAAAAATATATCCAAGAACTTACTGGAAAATTTTCAATGAAAGAAAAACAATATCAAGAACAACTTCAATCGATGCATGGAAAAATGACAAAATATGAAGAATATTTAAAAACATTAATGTCAAAATATAATGAATTACGTGATGATAGAGATTTATTAAAAGAGAGATTTAAGAATACTTCCAATAATGAATCTAATGTTAACAAATATGCTATGGATGCAATTGAAGAAAAGAAACGAGAATTATTATTATTATCAAATAGTGTTCAAGAAAAAATTTCTAAATTAGAAGAATTACAAAATAATAATCAAGAATAATAAAAATTCATAGTATTTATATGAATTTTTATTTACCGTGAAGTGACAAATTTTAAACTCTTTAGAGTTTATGATCTCTTCGAGATCACCAGATATTAAGTAGAGTACTTAATATCGGTATTTGCCGGTACCGCGTCCTCGTGCAAAGAGGGCAACTGTTCGCTGACGACGACTTTTGTTGATTTGATGGATACGCTTGTGCTCACGTACAATCTGTTCGCATTCATCTGACCTTGTTATACAATAATCAAACAATATTTCATTAATTTCTATTTTATATTTATCAATAATATATTTTAGATATTTTTCAGGAACGATTCTTCCAATAGTTTTTCTATATTCAGCTAATTCATTAATTCTTTTACCATAAATACACGCATATTCAAAATTCATAATTGCAAATTGATCATTTAATCCATCGTAATGACTATGATTAGGTATATTTATTTTATTAAATATTATTTGATGTAATGGTAAATCATTATAAATTGTAATATCTGGTCTTATAAATAATATATATTTAAATTTATTACCAAGTGTGATATTATTTAAAACCATATTAAGTCCTCTTTTTTGAGATTCTATCATGCAGATATGATTTGAGACATTTTTTGGAAACCATTCACCATCTGTAGAATGGCCTAACTTATTATAAACATCTTTATAAAAATAATTATCCATATTTATAGTTTCTAGAAATTCATATTCACAATCTAGTGTATAAAAATCAGGATTTAGTAATTTATATTCATTATAATCTATTTTTTGATTGAATGTTTTATACCATACATTTTGTATATCATCATTTGTCTTCCATGTATGCATAAATTTTTTATATGATAAATTGTTATTTTCTAATATTTTATATATATGATTTATATGACTTTCATATGTTTTTTTAACAGTACGTGTCAGTCCAAAATATATAATAGCAAACTCATATTCCATATCTATATATTTATAAATTATTATTTTTAACATATATTCATACTACTTTTATCCTTAATAATATTATCGTAACCAACAAAATATTCTTTTCTACACACATTCATATCTTTATCTTTGTGTCTAGTTCCATGAATTTCATTAAATGTATCACCTCTTAATAATCTAACCAAAAAATTTATTGAATATATACCACATTCAGAACCACCGAATTGATGTTGAGTTTTATTATATTTAATATCATATGTTTTTTCAATCATATTTTGATCAGATTCATTCATATATGAATTTACAGGTAAATCTATTTTTTTATTATTATCTTTTTCATACCATTTTTCAGCTAATTTTTTAACTAATTTTTTAACTCTTTGTTCAGGAGGTCTACCAGCAGAATCAGAGTAATATATTTTTTTATTAGCAGTATCAATAAAAAATGATACCCAATGGGATCCTGATTTATCATGTTCATCTAAATTAAAAACAATACCAATTTTAGTTTTACCAATCTTTGATAGTTTATCATAATTTAAATTTTTAACACCAAATTGATCTAAATCTTCAATATCGATAGGAACTGCACCTACAAATAAAAATTCAGGATATATATTTATATATCTTTCCATACATTCATTAATTTCAGTTGTACTTAACCAATCAAATTGTCCAGCGGGACCATTAGGTTTAAATGCATCATTTAATTGATCTTTATTAGAAATAAATTTTAAGGTAGACCAACATGTTTGATCAGAACAATCTTTTTTTAATACATTTGTTAATTCATTAATCATCTCTTCTTTAGAATCAAATAATTTTAGTTTATTTTTAGGATATTTCTTATTATAATCTGATGCAATTGAATGTAATTCTTTTAATGTAAAACAAGAACCATCCGAATTATCTCTACCTATTGCACAATTATCTCCTCCTTTTTGCATATATTATCGAAATATATTTTGTTTCAAATATATATGAATAATTTTCCTAAAAATAGTTATCAAGATAACAATTCTAAAAATAGAATGGCAGGATTAAGTCCTACACCTATTAATGCAATATTTCCAAATCAACTAACAGATCCTAATACCTTTTTAACAGAAAGTGTTCAAAATATTAATCAATTTAGATATTCAACTGATATGGCATTATCTCGTGGAATTATAAATAATAATACAGTGAAGTATCCTAAAAATTCAGCAGAGTATGGATTATATCTAGATAGAAAAGAATTTAAGCTGGAAATGCCTTTATATCCAAATATAGCAGATAATTTAGTATCTGAAAATGTAACAGAACATGTAATTATTATTGATAGCAGTGATAGAAATACTAGTATATATCCATCACCATTCATATTGAAAACATTTTTTAATCAAAGTGATGATACAACTAGATTAAATATTCCTAGAGCATTTGAAAATGTAAAATTTATGAGAATAGAAAATGTAATATTACCAAGACAATATTTATTGATAAAATATACAATTTCAAATCTTTCTACTGACACAGTTATACCACCAGATGATAAACTAATTGTAGCAGCAGTATTAACTGAAATAACTAATCAATCATCTATTGGTAGTGATGTTGCAAGTCCACTAACAACACCTAATAGTCAAACAATCGAAGTTATTAATTTGAAAACATATACATATACATTAACTATAGTGGATGGAAATAAATCAGGAGTTTACACTGTTGTTTATCCTAGTGATGTAACTTATAATACTCAATATTATAGTTACACTTATGTGTCAGGATCTGTAATGAATGGTTATGATTTAGATGCTTATTTAGAAAATGCTAATTATAATACTGTTTCAAATATAGGTGGATCAAAAACTGTAACTGTAGCACAAAGATATGAAGTAACATTTGTATTAAATACAATTACACCTATATCTATTATTGTAAAATTTATGGTTGACAATGCAGTATCAACTAGACGCACATATGAATTTACAACTAAATTAAATGATGGTACTAATGGATTATTAGACTTTTATTATTTTTCATCAAAGTCATTAGATACTGATCGTTATGTAATGTTAAATATAGAAGAAATTAATGATAATAATGTAAATTCTACAAATTCAGCATTACGTGATGCTTTTTGTTTACTTTCACCTGATTCATATGGTGAATTACATTATTATGCATCAACTAATTATCAAGATAAAATTTATAAAATGTCTAACTTGGGAAATATTAATAGATTAACTCTTACATTAAAAGATAGTTATGGTAATCAATTACTAATGCCTAATTTAGATTTTCATATTAATACAGGAAAAGTATGTAATTGTGATGGTAGTGATTATGGCTGCCCTTGTACTTATATTAGACATCCTTATTATAAGTGGTTACAAGTACAATATATGATTAAATTGGGAGTAGTGGAAACGGAGATTGACAAGAAGATTTTCTACTAATCTTAGTAGAAAACCTGAAGGAAACAAGAAGATTTTCTACTAATCTTAGTAGAAAACCTGAAGGAAACAAGAAGATTTTCTACCGTGAAGTGCCAAATTTAAGAACGCTTTTTTTCAAAAAGTGTTCTAAATTTGATAAGCACAAACGCTAAACTCGAAGAGTTTATAGAAATCAAAGATTTCTAACAAGTCAAATTACACCAGATATTAAGAATAAAGTTCTTAATATCGGTATTTGCCGGTACTAATCTTAAAAATTGAAAATTAATATCTTTATAAATATATTAATAACTAACATTCCTTATTAATCTAATAGTATATCATGTCAAAAATTACTTCCTGGACGTTTATTGTTCCTGAGAAGATTATTCATGAAAAGGTGCCTGATGCACCGGTCAAGCCTAATATTAAGCAAAAATATGATAATCTCGATACTATTGTAACGAATTTGTTTCCCGAGCCAGAGACTAAGAATGTTAAGTGTCAAACTGACGGATGTAAGATCGAGTTTAATTCAGTAAATGATGAGATTCGCTGTGATGATTGTCGTAAGTATAATACTGGTCTAATTACTAAGTGTTCTTATCCTGAATGTAATGATGTGTCCAAGATGTCTCATAATCAAATCAAGTATGGTCAAGAGAAGTATGGTGCAAAGTTCAGACCTTTTGATAAGTGTATTACTCATAGTAAGAGTAGTGAGTTTACTATTGTATGGGCATATGATACTAAGTGTAGTGAGGAAGAGTGTAAGAAGCATGTTCAACTGAATCAAAGTAAGCTAGATTTTTTCAAGCAACCTGGTATGAAGATTCCAAAGTTTTGTTATGATTGTGTTCAAAAGAGAAAGATTAGTAAAGAAAAGGAAGTAGATTGCCCGTGTGCTTCATGTGGTGATATTGTAAAGATGTCAGAAATGCAAAAGATTTCAATTGAAAAAAGTGATCACCTTATTTCATGTGAAAAGTGCCGTACTACAATGACAAAGAAGTGTGTAAAGTGCAAGAAGGACTTTCTTTCTAAGGCTAGAGGTAACTGAGCTACAAAAGAAGTTGAAGGATAAGTATCGTGATGATCCTTGTTGCAGTATGGAGTGCTTTAAGAAGTAATTGTTTTTTTATAAAAATTTGGTATTGTTAATATAATAAATTTATCAATTTATTATAAAAAATTGAAAAATAATATGTCTAAATATCTTATTAAATTTTAGTAAGAAGTGTTTAATAAGCTAATTACAACTATAATTAGACACTTTGAGTTTGACGATCCCGCGACACCACTATATTTGCTGTGGAAATCTTTAAATAGATTAGATCAAAAACTTACATCATGAACGTGCCTAACTCTACCCGCGTAACCCTGCGTAACCAACACGGTGCGTACAATGGGCAAAACGATGTCATCCACAACTGGAAGCCCTGGATTATCGACGGTGACCAATTCACTATCGATAACGTTGGCTCTGGCAAGTACCACATTGCCAGTGACTTCTGCCGTGACTCTCTGCAGGACTTGCTCTTTTTTGATGACCCCATTATCGGTGTAGTCTTTGCCATTTTTGACATCGATGAGATGAAATACATGCTTCGTGGCCACACGCATGTCTTCTGCATGAAGATCATCACAGAGATGCTCACGAATCAGACTACTATTCAGCAAAAGTTGTACATGGCACAAACCTACTTTGAGTCTGCTGCTTTCCTGGAGGCCGAGTTCAAGCTTGTCGAGAAGTACCCGTCTCTTGCACCTATTACGCCCTCCATTGTCTTTTGTGAGGCTGCCTGCAACCGCAGGACTGACATCAATGGTGTGCCCCTTGATGTCAGGCATGGATGTGGCGAGAAGAAGTGCCCTGGTTGCAAGCAGTGCACTCTCCGCCCTTCTGCATGCATTGAGTGCAAGAGAACAACTCTCACTGGTGAGAAGGTCTCTCCCGATTCGTGCCACAAGTTCCTTACCAAAAAGAACTCGTCCGTTCGTCAGAACCACCGTGGGCAGTTTGTGCACTTCCTTCCGATTGCATGCATTCTTGAGGCTGAAAAAAGTTGGATGCCATCGCTGGCCTGGCTTGATACTCGGAAGTTGCTCGCCTGCACTCCCGACGACCCGCACGCTGGTCACGCATGTGGTAACTCGAACTGCCTCGCGAACTATGGTGTCAAGGTGGCAGCTGCAGCCGCTCCTGCCATCAACGGTGGTGCAACTTTGAATGAGGCGGATGTGCTACCAGTTCCTATCATTGAACACCGTGTAAGTGTCATTGCAAAGGAGGGTGGTTCTAACTCTGCGTGGTAATTGTTTTATTTTAAATGTATCGTCAAATGCCGATATTAAGAACTTCGTTCTTAATATCTGGTGTAATTTGACTTGTAGCGTTTGTGCTTTGGCACTACACGGTATTTAACTAAATTTATTTTTTTAATATTCTCAATAAAAAATTGAAAAATAATATATTTACAAATTATAATAAGATTGTTATACTTTTAAGTAACAAAATGTCTTCTGCCGATAACAAGTGCATTACGGAGGGCTGTGATGAGATTAGCAAGTCTGCATCTGGGCGTTGTGAAGATTGCAGCAAGTTCAAGACCCGTCTCATCACCAAGTGTGAGTGTGGTGAGAACATCTATATGACTGGTAAGGAGCTGGCTGATGGCAAGCGTATTCATGGTGAGAATTTTAAGCCTTTCACCCGGTGCATTGACTGCAGGGTAAAGCATAAGGATGATAATAAGATTGTTTATCAGGAGCCTTGCTGTGTTGATGATTGTGAGAATTATGTTGAGCTGACTCAGTCAAATTATGACTTTTATACTACCACTACTACTGAGGCGGGTGAGCTGATGGTTGTTCCCAAGCGGTGTGCAGACTGCCTTATTGAGAAGAAGGAGATGCAGGAGAACATGGTAACTGGTACTTGTGGGTACAAGGAGTGTATGAATGATGTTACTATTTCTAAGAACACTTTTGAGAAGTTGAAGGCTAATGACAAGATGCCGTATTGCAAGGAGTGTGTCGAGAAGTACCGCAAGGAGAAGGAGTCTGACATGATGACTGGGACTTGTAGCTACAAGGACTGTGATATTGAGATGAGTATCAGCAAGGAGACCTTTGCCAAGCTGAAGGCTAAGGGTCAGGTGCCTCACTGCCTGAAGTGTCGTAATACGTTTACACGCAGGTGCAAGGTGTGTGATGAGCCCTTTTTTACCTGTGCTGACTATACTAACTTTAAGGCGAAGGGTTGGATTCCGCCTCGGTGCTGTAGCAAGGAGTGCAATGAGGTGCTGAAGAAGACACTTGTTGAGACAAAGTAATTGTCTAATAAGAAATTAATGTGTTATAAAAAACAAAAAATTATTTTATAAAATTAACTTTATAAAATAAAAATTACATTATCCATCAGTCTTTAGAACCAACTTGCATTACATTACTAATTTAATAGCGGTCTTTAGAACCAACTTGCACTAGCAGTCTTCTTAGGAGTTTTAACAACACTAACATTTTTTAAATCTTCATTTGTTTCATTTACATCATGTTTTACTTCAAATGTATCCTTATTTTTTCTATTAGCATATCTTTCTTTATTCTCTGCTTTCTTTGCTAATATTGGATCTCTAAATGCTGCAGCAGCAATTGGATCACTACGTAAATAAGCGATCTTTTCCCATACTCTTTTAAAAATAGGAAATTTATCTGTAAACCATTTACGATCTCTTTTAATTTCACAACAATGACTATTTACAATTCTCCAATATAATATCTTATCAAAGGTAAATCCAGGAATATCATTTTCAGACTTCATCTTATTTGCTAACAAAATTTTATCTTGATAACTTCCCAAATGGTTAGGAGCATAAATATACTTGGAACAAAATACTTCTTTATCTGTATCATTTCTTTTCTTATAATTATCCATCTT
>Ga0209829_10000737_pt1 | contig 28561 bp, 28 predicted proteins | sample C_140205_EF_Meta_FD_187311 | JGI IMG/M metagenome (GOLD analysis project Ga0209829, IMG submission 187311) | Freshwater microbial communities from Lake Croche, Canada to study carbon cycling - C_140205_EF_MetaG (SPAdes) (version 2) | ecosystem: Environmental > Aquatic > Freshwater > Lake... | reverse complement strand
TCGTACAAGAACAAGAGAACGAAAAGAGCAAAATAAAAAGTTTACCTGTTCATATCATTGCTGAAAAACCAGAATTAGCCATCGAGCATTACAAAAATCTGCTGGGACAAATTCACCAACTGGCTTTGATGACCGACGCAGATAAATTTGAAGCGGCAGCCAAAACATCTGATCGTTTGACAGCCTCTGAAATGGCTCTCTGGCAGCAACTGCAGGCAAGGAAATCGAACGCCTAAGTTGGCCGCATGAATTGTTTGCAATGTCACTCAGACAACCCGTCTGACAACTTGTTTTGTCACCAATGCGGCGCAGTCCTTTCGACTGCTGCTGCATCAACGTCTATTGCTGATTCTGCTATGTCTGAAATTGCTGTCGCCAAACCGAGTTTGCGCCAAACCGTCATGGAAATTTTGGACGGCTCTCCTGCTCAACCGCTGTCTAAATATGTAGAGTGGGTAATCACCATTGTGGTGTTGTTCAATTGCTCAGCGGTGATTCTCGACTCGGTTCCAGAGATTCATGCTGAATACAAAGACATATTCCATGAACTCGAGTTTTGGAGCGTGATGTTTTTCACGCTGGAATATGTGTTGCGCGTCTGGTCATTAGGCGCGAAGTTTGCAGACAGTGCGTGGAAAGGCAGAAGCGGTTATATATTCAGCCCCTTCGGTCTGGTGGATTTCTTCGCCACCATGCCTTATTACATGCATGTATTTTTTCCAACACTGGACTTGCGCATATTGCGGGTGCTGCGTCTGTTGCGAATTCTGAAGCTCTCCAAATACAACTCAGCCCTACAAGATTTGTTTTCTGCGGTGTATTCGGAACGCAGAGCATTCGGTTCTGCGGCTTTTCTGTTGTTGATCGCCACCATCGTCTCTGCTTCGCTCATGCACTTTGCCGAAGGCCATGCGCAACCCGAGCAATTCGGCACGATTCCCCATGCGATTTATTGGGCCATCGTGACCATCACTTCTGGTTACGGGAACGTTGAACCAGTAACCAAAGGTGGTGAGATCGTGGCCTTGCTCACCGGCTTTTTAGGTGTGTGTATGGCAGCCATCATGACCGGTATCGTGGCCTCGGCGTTTGCCAACCAACTCTCACGAAAAAAATCTGCTTACCAAGCCCAATTGCGACAAGTGCTGGCAGACGGTGTAGTGAGCGATGCGGAAAGAGACACCCTCAAGCGCTTACAAGCGCAATTCCGGTTAAGTGACAAAGAAGTCCAGACCATGCTGGACCAGGCGCAAGGTAAATTGAAATAATGGCTTCATCCACTTCTCCTCCATCCGCCTATCAACGTATTCAATCGCGTGTTTTTCGCATCCTTGAAGGAGATGTGACAGAACCTTCAAGTCGCTTCTGTGAAATTTTCATCGCCTTGCTGGTGGTGCTGAATGTAGTGGCCATCATTCTTGAATCAGTGCCGGAGATCCACGAAGAATGGGGGCACTATTTCCATTATTTCGATTTATTCAGTGTCGGCGTTTTCTCGATTGAATATGTATTGCGTGTTTGGTCTTATGCCCAAAAACTGCTCGCTGAAGGCGGAACCGAATGGGAAGGCCGAAAGAGTTATATCTTCAGTTTTTTTGGACTGGTAGATTTTTTCAGTACCGTTCCGTTTTACCTGCAATTGCTGTTTCCTGGTACTGACTTGCGTGTATTACGCATGTTCCGCCTGCTGCGAATTTTCAAACTGTCCCGCTACAACAGCGCCATGGACGATATGTTTGAGGCGATCAAATCAGAGCGCGATTCTTTCTCTTCTGCATTGTTTTTATTGTTTATCAGCGGATTGCTTTTTTCATCGTTGATTTACATCATTGAAGGACATGATCAACCTGAAGTGTTTCCCTCTATTCCAGCGGCCATGCACTGGTTTGTCATCACCATCATTTCAGGTTGGGGCAATGTAGACCCAGTGACCTTTCCCGGTGTGATTCTGGTGATCGTCACGCAAATATTAGCGATTGCATTGGCAGCTATTCTGACTGGTGTGGTGTCTACCGCCTACACCACACAGGTAAGTCGTCGCGAAGCTATGTATGAAATGGAAATTCGGGAAGTACTGGCCGATGGGGTAGTGACCGAAGAAGAAGCTGCTCACTTGAAAAACATGCAGGCGAAATACGGCATGTCGGATGAGCAAGTAGAAGCCATTGCGGCACAAGTGCGGCAGGAAAAGAATCTGGCAGAGAAGTGACACTGTGCACTGAGGTGTTCTCCTCAAGGCTTGTGTTCTTCGCTGTCGATCTTTCTGTGTGAGAGGTAAAACAAAGGAGTTGACATGAGCGATATGGGAAATACCTTGCTGATCTGGGCGGCTATTCTCGGTGCTATTGCCGCAGGATCGATGATTCTCGGTGCCATCGTCGGCATCACTACACCGATGTCAAATTCCACCGTCGGCGCCATGTGCGGCTTTGGCGCAGGTGCTTTGATTTCTGCGTTGGCCATTGAACTGGTGTCCCCGACAGTCGAGGCGTTGGCTCACGCTGACCTGGCAGACCGCAGCACGGAGATTCACCACTTCATTACATTGCTTATTGCTCTGATCGGTGGCGGTGTCATCTTCATTGTGCTTGACCAGATGCTCAGCAGCCACGGAGGGTATTTACGCAAAGGCGCGTATGTGATTGCACAACACGCCAAAAACAAAAGCAAGCGTCAATCTGAATTGATGCAGTCCATCGGCAATTCTTCTTTTTTCAGCAGCATGTCACCCGAATTGATGAATGAATTGCTGAAGATGCTGCATCCCAAATTCATTGTGCAAGGTGAAGCATTGTTCAATGCCGGCGATGAGTCACATGAACTGTATATCTTGCGCTCCGGTAGTCTGACGCTGACTCACACGGATGGCAGCACGCGGACCGTTGAACGCGGAGACTTGCTTGGTGAAGTCTCCTTTCTCGCGCATCAAGCACACAGTACTACTGCGGTTTCGGAGCATGGTCCCGCTGAATTGCTGGTGCTGCACAAAGCGCAGTACGAAGGTTTCTCCAAACTTCATCCTGAATTTGCCGCCACAGTGCGTGAACTGGCCAGTGAACGCATTCAGGAAAACAAGCGCCACCTCGATCAAAATGCCATGGCCAAGCAGCAGTGGGCAGACTTGGCCATTGATGCTTTGCGTAGCGGAGGCACTGAAGTGCCCAGCGCCACGGAACTCAACACCATGAAAGAAGAGCACAGCAATGCAGGCATGGCAATTTGGCTGGGTAATCTGTTGGATGTGATTCCCGAGAGCTTTGTCATCGGCACAGTCATGCTGTCATTGGTAGCTGCCAAAGCATCTGCGGGTGTGACATTGACCTTTTTTGATGTCATGCCCTTGACACTGGTGGGCGCATTATTCCTCTCCAACTTCCCTGAGGCTTTATCGGCCAGCGTGAACATGAAGCAACAAGGTTTCTCCACGACCAAAATCATATTGCTTTGGACGGTATTGACTGTGATTTGCGCTGTCGGTGCAGCTTTCGGCGCCTATGTAGGCGAATCGATTCCGCACGCTGCCATGATTGTGGTGGAGGGAATTGCTGCAGGTGCCATGTTGACCATGATCGGCTCAGCCATGTTGCCTGAAGCTGCACATTTGTCCAGTCCCAATATGGCTGGCTTTTCAACACTGGTTGGCTTTGTGGCTGCGGTAGGATTCAAGCTCTTTGAGTAAAGGATCTTATGGGATGGCAGGCCAGACTGAAGGTTGACTACAGTGTCGAAAACCAGCGTTGTGTGGCCCGTCATGAACACCATGGACCGCTGCGCATTCTCAAAAGTCTTTATCCGGAAGGTGACCATGTCTGTCACAACATACTGGTGCACCCCCCTTCGGGGTTAGTCGGAGGCGATGAGTTATTGATCCATGTGAACCTGCAAGCACAGGCACATGCTTTGATCACCACACCCGGCGCCACCAAGTTTTACGGCTCTGACGCATTGACCGCGAAACAGCAAGTGAATGCCTATTTGGCAGAAGGTGCCCGTCTGGAGTGGTTGCCCCTAGAAGCATTGGCTTACAACGGATGCCAAGCGCATAACCAAGCGGTGTTTCATCTGCAAGCCGGTAGCGAGCTGATGGCGTGGGATGTCACGGCCTTGGGGTTGCCGCATTCCAATCTGCCTTTTGTCAGCGGTCAGTTTCAACAACATCTGGAAATTGCTGGCGTGTGGTTAGAACGTGGTTTGATCGAGGCCACAGATAAGCGCTTGCTCAGCAGTCCTTTAGGGCTGAATGGTCACACTTGCCAATCGACTTTGGTATTTGCCCATGGCTCAGCCATGGACCCATCCATCAGGGATGAAGTGATTTCCATCGCACGTGAAGTGTGTGAAGCACATCCCTTACGGCTACAAGCTGGTGTGACTTCGCCTGACGCGCGCGTGGTACTGGTAAGGGTACTGTCTGCCCAAGTAGAAAGTGCCATGGACTTGCTGCGCAGAGTGTGGTTGCAATGGCGCCACCAATGCTGGAAATTACCCGCGGTCGCTCCGCGCATCTGGGCCATGTAGATGGGCATACATGGCATCAAACTGGCGGCTGAAACCAAAGCAAGGTCAAGGCAATGGCTGCCAACATCAGAAAGAGTGCTGAAGCGACTCGCCAACCGAACTGCCAACCGCCGCTGACAGTTGCAAGCACCGACTTGGACAAGGTGCTTGCAGCCAACACCCCCCACAAGCCCCAATGCAAATGCACTATGGAGTGATCTGGTAATTGGCTCAAATGCGCCAAACCGATACCTGCCGCGTGAATCTCACCTTGCTTAAATAGAAACCAGTTTGCGTATACCTTTGGATTGCATTTCCCGTCCGGGACCATGGGCAATCACCTCTCCACGCTCCATCACCCAGTATTGATCTGCCAATTCCTCGGCAAAATCATAATATTGCTCGCAAAGCAAAATCGCCATATCACCGCGTGCGACCAATCGTTGAATGACACGTCCAATGTCCTTGATGATGCTAGGTTGAATACCTTCTGTCGGTTCATCAAGGACCAACAATTTGGGCTTGCCGGCAAGAGCGCGGGCAATGGCTAATTGTTGTTGTTGACCGCCGGACAAGTCACCGCCTCTGCGATTGCGCATTTGATCAAGTATCGGAAACAGTTCAAACAACTCTGATGGAATTTCAGCAGACGAAGGCTGAGTCGCTAATCCCATGCGCAGGTTATCTTCCACAGTCAGACGATTGAAAATATCTCTGCCTTGCGGCACATACCCTATGCCTGCCCGCGCACGGTCATAAGGCGCGGCTTTGGTGATCGTATGGCCCGCAAAACTGATGTGGCCTTCTCGCACAGGAACCAGTCCCATCAACGCTTTGAGTAAGGTCGTTTTACCGACGCCGTTCCTGCCTAGCAGCACCGTGATTTGACCGGCTTTGGCCGTCAGACTGACATCGCGCAATATGTGCGATCCGCCGTAGTATTGATGAATATGTTCTATGGCCAGCATGATTTAGCGTCCCAAATAAACTTCGATGACACGCTCGTCATCCTGCACATCGTCAAATGATCCTTGCGCCAGCACCGAACCGTCACACAGCACCGTCACGGTATCTGCAATTTGTCGGATAAAAGCCATGTCATGTTCAACCACCATCAGCGAATGCTTTCCCTTCAATGACAAAAACAATTCAGCCGTGCGTTCAGTTTCCTGATCCGTCATACCGGCTACCGGTTCATCGAGTAACAACAACTTAGGGTCTTGCATCAATAGCATGCCGATTTCTAGCCATTGCTTTTGCCCGTGGCTCAGGTTGCCTGCCTGACGCAATAAGTGGTTTTCTAAGTGAATCGTATGCAACACTTCACTCAATCTATCTTGTTGCTGCCCATTGAGTTTGAACAACATGGATGCCTTGACACCTTTGCCTGTTTTCAATGCCAACTCTAAATTTTCAAACACACTCAACTGCTCGAACACAGTCGGTTTTTGAAATTTACGGCCAATACCCAGTTGCGCTATGTCAGGCTCGTTGTGACGCAATAAATCAATAGTGCTGCCAAAAAATACTTGACCGGAATCAGGTTTGGTTTTCCCAGTGATGATGTCCATCATGGTGGTCTTACCTGCCCCATTGGGCCCAATGATGCAGCGCAGTTCACCGACACCGATATCCAGCGATAAATTATTGATCGCCTTGAAGCCCTCAAAGCTGACATTCACATCTTCCAAATACAAAATGCGTCCATGCGCCAGATCGAGTTCGCCTGGTTGATGTATGCGAGAGAAACTTGCGTGTCGCCCGCCGGATGCTAAAGCCTGCACTTGTTTGAATTTGTGTTTCTCAAGACGCTCAACGCCCTGACTCATGAGGTCTGGTGTCATGAGGACTCTCCATGGCTACGCTTCAAACGTTTTTTTATGTGTATGAATACACCCAATACACCTTGCGGCATGTACAAAGTCACAGCAATGAACAAAGCGCCCAATACAAACAACCAATACTCCGGGGCCACCACAGTCAGCCAGCTTTTGGCTCCATTGACCATGAATGCACCCACTATCGGTCCGATCAATGTAGCGCGGCCACCTACCGCAGCCCAGATCGCTATCTCAATGGAATTGGCTGGACTCATTTCGCTGGGGTTGATGATGCCTACCTGAGGCACATACAAAGCACCGGCAACGCCACAAATCATGGCGGATATCACCCAGATACTGAGTTTGTAGGGAAGCGGTGAATAGCCAGAAAACATCACTCGGCTTTCAGCATCGCGTATCGCCTGCAACACACGACCGTACTTGCTTTGTACTAGCCAACGCGCCGCCAAATAACACCCTAATAAACACATACCAGTCAACACGAACAGCAACATGCGCATGGCGGGTGTGGCCATCGGTACGCCCAAAATCCGTTTGAAATCGGTGAAGCCGTTGTTGCCACCAAACCCTGTCTCATTGCGAAAGAACAACAACATGAATGCAAAAGTCATGGCTTGCGTAATGATGGAGAAATACACACCTTTGATGCGTGAACGAAAAGCAAAATAACCGAACACCAACGCCAACAATCCAGGCGCCAGCACCACCAGCAGCAATGTTGCAATAAAGCTATCGCTGAAATACCAATGCCACGGCAGAGTTTTCCAATCCAAAAACACCATGAAATCAGGCAGCTCAGATTTGTAATTGCCATCTGTACCAATTTGCCGCATCAAATACATACCCATGGCGTATCCGCCGAGTGCAAAAAACAAACCGTGTCCTAGCGACAAAATCCCTGTGTAACCCCAAATCAAATCCATGGCCAAGGCACACATGGCGTAGCACATGATCTTGCCTATCAGTGACACCGCGAAATCACTCATGTGCAATGCGTGACCCACAGGTACCCACAGATTGAGTACAGGCACCAACACACCGACAGCCAGCAAGATGCCTATAAATACGGTCCATCCCAAAGGGGACAGCAAACGAACCGGTTGAGGAAGCGTGATGGTTTTCATCTCAAGCCTCCGCACTGCGACCCTTCATCGCGAACAAACCTTGCGGTCTTTTCTGGATGAAGATGATGATGAATACCAGCACTGCTATTTTTGCCAACACTGCCCCGGTCCAACCTTCTAACCATTTATTCAATACACCCAGACCCAAGGCCGCATACACAGTCCCGGCCAGTTGGCCAACGCCTCCCAGCACCACCACCATGAACGCATCGACGATGTAGCCTTGGCCCAGGTCTGGGCCCACGTTGCCGATTTGACTCAACGCACAACCGGCAAGACCCGCAATACCAGAGCCGAGTGCAAAAGCATAGGTATCTATACGCGCCGTATTCACGCCCATGCACGATGCCATGGCGCGGTTTTGTGTCACGCCGCGCACAAACAAACCCAACCTCGTCTGGCTGATCAACAAAGCCACACCTGCAAGCACCAGTAATGCAAACAACACAATAAACAACCTGTTCCAAGGCAGACTGAGATTCACCAGGACCTCAACACCACCACTCATCCACGAGGGGTTTTCAACGCCTACATTTTGTGCGCCGAACAATGTCCTGACGGTTTGCATCAAAATCAAACTGATGCCCCATGTGGCCAACAAAGTCTCTAGCGGGCGTCCATACAAATGACGCAAGACTGCACGTTCCACCAAGGCGCCTACCAAAGCTGCCGAGAGGAATGCAACGGGTAAAGCCGCAACCAGATAGTAGTCAAAAGCGCCGCCCATGTGTTTGCGGAAAAATGCTTGCACGACATAAGTGGCATACGCGCCGACCATCATCAACTCGCCATGCGCCATATTGATCACCCCCATCAACCCATAGGTGATGGCAAGCCCGAGTGCAACCAACAACAATATCGATCCCAGACTCAAACCCGTGAAAAGCGCACCGAGTCGCTCGCCCCAGGCCAATGCAGATTTGATGTCAGCTAGCGAAGCCAGCATTTGTGCTTTCACCGCCGCGTCGGTTTCCTGCGTCATTTGTTGGTTCAATAGCAACTGCGTATTCGGTGTTTTGCTGTTACCCAAGGCTTTGGCTGCAGCCAATCGGACTTTGGCATCGTTGTTGGTGATGTCAATCGCAGCTTGAGCCAATAGCAGCAACTGACTGACAGCAGGATTTTTCTCTGCAGCAATCGCTTTTTCAAGCAATATTTTTTTACTTGGATCGGGTTCGGACAGCAATGCCTGCGCAGCCTTCATTCGCAATGCATCGTCAGGACTGAGCAATTGCAAAGCAGCCAGCGCTGAATCTATTTCACCGCGCATGCGGTTATTGCTGACCACATTTTCAGCACCTGTGGGTAATGCCGTTTCTTGGTTAGTGACGGCATCAGTGGCCTTGTTGTCTCTGACGATCAATACTTGCTGGCCGGCCACCAGCACGGCATCATCAGCCAATGCCTGCAAAAAAACAGCTGTTTGTGCATCGGCTTGTGCCAATGTTTTTTGCAGACTTTCAATACGGGTGTCTGTTTCGCCCGATACGATGTCATGCACCTGTTGCGATGTCAATGCGTGTGCCACTGAAAAACTCAGCCCATACAAACAACACATCCCAAACCATACGATCGCTTTCATACCTGCTCTTTTCGCTGTTCATCAAAAGGGGGAGTGACTCACGCCCTCCCCCTCATGTTTCGCTTCCCGCATTGACTGCACATGCAATCAATGCAATCCCACATGCATTACTTCTTGACAGGTTCGTCAGGCTTGACGTCGTTGCCTTCGATGTAAGGGCTCCATGGTTTTGCTTTCACAGGACCAGGTGTTTTCCACACCACATTGAACTGTCCGTCGGCTTTGATTTCGCCAATGAACACAGACTTGTGCAAGTGATGGTTTTTCTCATCCATCTTGGAAGTGATGCCACTTGGCGCAGTAAATGTTTGACCGGCCATGGCAGCGATGACTTTGTCGACATCGGTGGATTTGGCTTTTTCAACGGCTTGCTTCCACATGTTGATACCGATATATGTTGCTTCCATCGGGTCGTTGGTCAAAGGCTTGTCCTTGTGACCTGCGATGCCCTTGGCTTTGGCATAGTCAGACCATTTTTTAATGAATGAATCATTGGCAGGGCTCTTGATGGATTGGAAATAATTCCATGCCGCCAAGTGTCCGACCAGTGGCTTGGTGTCCACACCGCGAAGCTCTTCTTCACCCACAGAGAATGCCACCACAGGCACGTCTTTGGCTTTCAAGCCCGCATTGCCAAGTTCTTTGTAGAAAGGAACATTGGAGTCACCGTTGATGGTGGAGACCACGGCTGTCTTACCGCCAGCAGAGAATTTCTTGATATCAGCAACAATAGTTTGGTAGTCAGAGTGACCGAAAGGTGTGTATTTTTCGTCGATGTCAGACTCTTTCACGCCTTTGCTTTTCAAATAGGCACGCAAGATTTTGTTGGTGGTACGTGGATACACATAGTCAGTACCCAACAACACCCAACGCTTGGCTGCACCGCCATCTTTGCTCATCAGATAGTCAACTGCTGGAATAGCTTGTTGGTTAGGGGCAGCACCTGTATAAAACACGTTCTTAGACAGTTCTTCACCTTCGTATTGAACAGGATAGAACAGCAAACCGTTCATTTCCTCTACCACTGGCAACACAGATTTACGTGACACAGAAGTCCAGCAACCGAAGATCACAGCCACTTTGTCTTGACCCAATAACTGCTTGGTTTTTTCTGCAAACAAAGGCCAATTCGAAGCGGGGTCGACCACAACGGGTTCAAGTTTTTTGCCCAGTACGCCGCCTTTGGCGTTGATTTCATCAATAGCCATCAGCACAGTGTCTTTCAACACGGTTTCAGAAATAGCCATGGTGCCAGACAAGCTGTGCAAGACACCAACTTTGATGGTGTCTGCGGCGTGCACAGCGGTCATATACAAAGAGCCGCTGGCAACTGCAGCTGCAGCGACCAGGGTTTTCAGATGAAAGCGACGGTTAAACATTCGATGTGCTCCAAAACAATACAAGGGTTAGAAGAAACGCGCCTTGTGGGCTGCGCCAACTACCTTTGCAAGCCTTGTGCCATGCAGTAAAACTGTGGTTTGAACTATTTCAGTGCGTCAAATCGGGTTGAAGGGTTTGAAATGCACCCAATTCAAGCCCTACTAAGGTGCATCAAAAAAACTCAGCGCCAAACCAGTGCTGAATTTGCCTGAACCAGAGGTTTTATTTGATGCGAACCACAGACCCCAAGCCTTTGGACTTTGCCTCTGACTTGTGTGAACTGCTGACGGGTGAGGATTCACCTAGTGCAGACTCCAATGCATCTTTCGCAGTGATGATGCTGTGGGCAACGTCCTCTACAGAGCAACGCTTATCCATTGATCGGTTACGGATAATCTTGAAAGCATCTGCATCGCAGATGCCACTGGTATCCATGAGAAAACGTTTGGCTTGTTCAATGATGCGGACAGATTCGATACGGCCTTCGAGCTTGTTGATACGCTTGATCAAATCCTCACGAACCTTGTGCTGATTGACGGCTAACACGATGGCTGACAAAACGCCGAATGGTTTGACAGGTGAAAATAACAATGAAGAAGAATTCAACTGACACGCTAAATCAAGCACAGTAGGGCTCTCGAATTGCAAGACTGACACCACAATCTTATTTTTTAAGGCTTGAAGCAAAGCCTTGTCAATCTTGATGAAGGCCTCTGGCACCAAGGCCAATACGACCAGATCGACGCCGAGTAAATCGCTCATCACTGGCGGCCATACTTGCTGATACGTCATGCCCAATCGCTCAAGTTGCTGAGAAATCAAACGGCATTCAGCGCCAAGGGGATGACATAAACCCACCTGCATCGGCGTAAACCGGCGACTACATCTCGCTGTTCCATATATCCTCCTTGACGACATTTATCTGCAAAACCAAGGTCAAACACATACTGTCAAAGTGAAAAAACTACAAAGCTGAAATGGCATAGGACATCAGGTACGGGTCTGGCCGCACGGTCCTCTTTGATTCCTTCACTATTTCAAAATCACCATCGGCCCTGGATTTGCCGATGCGTGAATACACCCAACAATGGTTGTTATCTGGATCGATACGCACGCGCCCCTGCGGTGCCTCTACTTCCATACCGCGCAATACCTTAAGCAAACTGTCTGTCTGCGAGTCTTCTGCTTCTATGAGCGCTTTGGCGAACAGCATAACCTGAAAGTAGGCAGATTCCCAGCATTGATTCACCGGCACTTCGCGGGTCTGAGATGCTAATTGCTGCCATGTAGGTATGGGTGAATGCTTGAGCAGTGAGGCAAAAAAGGGCGCCGCAGTGAAATGGTCGGCTCTGGCAAAAGGCTGCATGCTTGCCAATTCCGCTTCTGATGTCGTCAAACTGGCGATCGGCGTTGTTATCGGTTGCAAACCTGCTTGTGAATAGGTTTCATACAAAGCGGCCGTAGATGAGCCGACCACAGTTGAAAAAATAAAGTCAGGTTTGCACGCTGCGATGTCATCCACAACAGGTCTGAATTCAGCATGGGATGCCTCCAGACTGAGGTAATGCTCACCCAAGATCTTTCCACCAAATCCATTCACCATGTCTTTCATGATGCGGTTGGACTCGTAAGGGTAAACATAATCTGAGCCCACCAAATAACAATTTTTACCAAACATGGAGAACATGAATTCAGCCAAAATAATGATGTTCTGGTTTGGACATGCACCCGTATAGATGACATTGGGTGAGAATTCAAATCCCTCGTACAAGGTAGGATAAAAAAGCAGTTTGTTGTGCTTTTCGATCACTGGCACCACCGACTTACGACTGATAGATGTGTAACAACCAAATATGACGCTCACCCTTTGCTCGGTGATCAATTTTTCACTCATAGAAGAAAACAAAAATGGATCAGATTGAGGATCCATGTAAAACGGCTCAATGGCTAACCCATGCGTTGACAACAAATGATTGGCCGCATCAATTGCCAGCAAGGTAGCATGCAACTGGGTTTTCTCAATCACCGAGGTAGCACCTGTTTGCGAGAAAAGCACGCCCACAGGAATAACAGTCTTCATGGAAAGCTCTTTCTTATTTTTTTCAACATATTGCGCATCGCAAATTCAATATTAGCAGCCTCACAAACCACAGTATGCGACAAACCAAAGATTTGCTGACATATAGAACCTTGTAAGACGCCTATTTTCAAGCACATCACGCTGACCCCCTCCTCTCGCAATTGAGTCACCGCAAATTGACTGTCCTGCCATAAATAATTTTCATCGAGACAGTCTACATCGCTGGGTATCCCATCGGTCAACACCAACACCATGGGCTGCTGTAACCGGCTTGCACACAAACTGCTCATATGCCGCAGTGCAGCGCCAAGTCTGGTGGAGTATCCAGCCTGCAGAGCTTGCAATGCACGGCGTTGTTTGTCTGCCCACGGAGACACAAAATCTTTATGCAAAGTAACGCTTACATCGTCTTTGGTATTCGAATGAAAACTCGAAACAGCAAAAGGAATATGAGCAGATTGAAAAAAATCTGCCAGATAGGTGACAGCTTTTTTTTCCAGATCAAGAATACTGGTGAAACTTCCCTCTATCCGGTCGTTTGCAGATTCAGATGCGTCTATCAATACCATCACACCTGCACTCAACTGCTGTCGTTGCCATTGTTGAAAAATATTTTCATCCTTAGATATGTGACAGCGTAAATCAATATTTCTTTCAATGGCTTTGTCCAGCCACAGTAGCTCGCTTGAATCAACAGATCGCTTGAATTCACCTCGAAGGGCGCTCTTTCTACGGGATTTCAAATACGCGGTGTGCGCGGCACGCAAAGGAATACGTTGTACGCCTGAAGCTGGCATTAAACCCAAATGGTTCACTGTGACTATTGCTTTCTTCAAGGCTTTTGTGACTGCGTCCCATTCGTCATAGTAAAAAATCCATTTCTCTTCCTTGGGGGGCAACTCTGTCTCAAGCGGGGCAGACGTACGTGAATGTGTAACAGTTTCCTGTACTTTTTGTTCTGCAGATGTATCTGTCCAAAGAATCGAATTGTCATCGCGGTAGGGTGGCCAAACTGCGTAACGGGTATGGTCAAACCTGTAACGCATCTGACCGAGATCATTCGCCAAAATCGATCCAGCTTCGCGCAAGGCTGAAAAACCGCCGCCGCTGCTCAACGCCTGTTCATACATATCAAGCGCTTTGCCGCACCAGTAATCCTCATACACATTGTGTCTGCGGTTCAAACACACAGTCATTTTGGCCAACTGCGTTTCAACACCGCCAATACCCAGCGCCTGATCTTTGTCCATTCGCGCAGTAAATACAGCGCTCATGCCTTCAATGTCCTGATTGATCAAACGTTCAACACGTTCATCCTCAAGCAAGGAAATCAGTGCCAGAGAAAGATGCTTGAACTTTCCTACTGGCTGAAAAAATGCAGAATATTTCAAATGGGCTTTGGCGTGCGCCACCATACACAGCAGATCAACAGCTTGGCAGCTACCTTGTAAAACACCTGAGAGTTGCTGTGACAAATGGTGCGGCAAGGACAAACCGTAAGGAGTAATCGCCAATCTCTGCTGTTGTTGACTTCGCTCAACTGACACCATCGGTAGACTTTGCGCGGGCTGCTGTAAACCGCGCAAAACAGACTCCATCCATTTATCGGCAATGACAGTGGCCATGGCTATACCATCACATCTCTACAGCGGCCATGACCAATGGCAGCAAAGCCAGCAAACTTGCTCTGATGGTGGGCTCGTCAGTGACAGGGTCAATCAAAGCCGCTTCCAATAAGTTTTGTTGTCCCGATTTCTGTGTCATCAATTTAGCGGCATGAATCAACATGCGGGTAGAGACACCTTCAAACAATCCGCTGCCTACCAGTTTGCGCGACCTTGCTCCGAAGTTTGCAAGTGAAAGCGCGAGCTGTGAAACACAGCCAGACTCGCTTTCGATGATGCGCTGTTCAAGTTCAATCGCTGGATAATCAAACCTCACGGCAACAAACCGCTGCTTGATCGACTCTTTCAAGTCGCGCATCACGCTTTGGTACCCAGGGTTGTAAGACACCACCAGCATGAAATGGGCGGGCGCTCGCAACACTTCATTGGTCTTGTCAATGAACAACTGCCGACGGTGATCTGCCACAGCATTCAATACAACCAGTGCTTCTTGACGCGCTTCAATCACTTCATCCAAATAACAAATACCGCCTTGCCTGACAGCCTGCGTAAGAGGACCATCTATCCAAGGCGTCTCGTTTCCCTTCAAGATATATCTACCAACCAAATCGCTGGCACTGGTGTCTTCATTACAAGCCACTGTCCACATCGGCAACTTCAACTGTTGCGCCATGAATTCAACAAAACGTGTTTTTCCGCAACCGGTAGGACCTTTAATGAGCAACGGCAGTTGATGGTCAAAGGCTTGGCGAAAAACCAGTTCTTCTTCACCTAGCGGATGGTAGGAAATTGTCAAAGGAGTTATCACCGGGTTGAAGCCATCAGAATGAAGAATATCACTGACACCCCGCTTGAGCATTCATCAAGTCGAGGTGCCTGTTTCATATAGATATCAACGGTGTTTAGTGGTTTGGTTGGGGATGCCTTCTATCGGTGCCTCGTCCGTTCCTGGTGTAGATCGGGTGATGGACTCAACCATTTTGCGGGTACCTTCGGGATCATTGATCCATTTGGAGTAAAACTCAAACGGACAGGCCGCGACACCATTGGCGTCTTCTCCTGAATTTATTTTTCCCGTATATCCGCGGTGTAATAACTTGTACAAATGGTTTTGAGATTGCATAGTGCGTCTTGCATCACGAATCAAACTGACTGAGAGTTCAGCATACTGAATGCCCATGTCTTCTTCACCGCATTCGCCAAGTGTGCGGCCATCAAAGCCAACGATGGCAGAGTGACCAAAATAGGAATACACCCCATCAAAACCAGATGCATTGGCAACAGCAACATAGCAATTGTTCATCCAGGCCATGGCCTTGGCAACAATGACTTGCTGCTCTTTGGCAGGATACATATACCCCTGGCAACGCACAATCAATTCAGCGCCGCGCATGGCGCAATCACGCCAGATTTCTGGGTAATTGCCATCATCGCAAATGATGAGACTGATCTTCATCCCTTTAGGACCGTCGGACACGTAAGTGCAATCGCCTGGATACCAACCTTCGATAGGCACCCAAGGCATGATCTTGCGGTATTTTTGTACGATTTCACCTTTGTCATTCATCAGAATCAAGGTGTTGTATGGCGCTTTTTTCGGGTGCTCTTCGTGACGCTCACCGGTCAAAGAGAATACGCCCCACACCTTGGCCTTACGGCAAGCGGCAGCGAAAATTTCAGTCTCTTCACCCGGCACTGTAGCGGCTGTGTCATACATCTCTTTCGAGTCATACATGATGCCGTGGGTAGAGTATTCAGGAAAAATCACCAGATCCATGCCAGGCAGACCTTGTTTCATGCCAATCAGCATATCCCCGATCTTGCGCGCGTTATCCAACACTTCAGCCTTGGTATGCAAACGGGGCATTTTGTAGTTCACCACTGCAACGCCAACGCAATCCTTGCTGCTTGATATGTCACCATGTCTCATCTGAGTTCTCCTGTGAATTGTTAAATTGTTAAAAATGCCTTGACGGCATCAACGTCCCCTGCTTCCTTGCCACACGAATGCACAACTGCACCGCGCTCAAGAACCACCAATCTGTCAGCCACACTGACGGCAAAACTCAATACCTGCTCTGACAACAACACAGTGCAATCGGTGGCCTGTTGCAATTTAATCAGCGCAGTTGCAATTTCTTTGATGATGGAAGGCTGAATTCCCTCCGTCGGCTCATCGAGAATCAATAAGCTGGGCCCGGCTGTCAAAGCACGACCAATCGCTACCATTTGCTGCTGTCCGCCAGATAAATTGCCTGCTTTGCGGTCCTTCATTTGGGAGAGAACCGGAAACAATTCATACACAAGATCGGGGATTTTTTTGAGTCGACCCGTGTTAAGAGAAGTCAATAAGTTTTCTTCAACCGATAACTGACTGAACAACAACCGACCTTGCGGCACATAACCCATTCCCATGCGAGCCCGTTCAAACACAGGCATGCGGGTAATGTCCTGACCCATGAACTCGATACGGCCTGAATGGACAGGCAATAAACCCATCAAGGTTTTAAAAAATGTAGATTTGGACATGCCATTTTTTCCAACCACCGCCACCGCCTCATGCGCCTTCATATCAAAGGACACACCATGCAAAACAATGCTTTGTCCATAACCGGCCATCAATTCTGTTGTGTGTAGCAAAGTCATCCCCTAATCGCCTAAGTAGACTTCTCGCACGCGCGGGTCTGCTTGGATTTGTTCAATAGAGCCTTCACACAAAATCGCGCCCTGATGCAATACAGTGACGTTGCCAGACAGCTTCTTCACAAAATCCATGTCATGCTCAATCACGACGATGGCTTGAATGGCTGAAATTCGTTGTATCAAATCCACTGTTTGATCTCTCTCTTTCAAGCTCATGCCCGCCACTGGTTCATCTAACAAAAGCAATTGCGGATGCTGCACCAGCAACATCGCTATTTCCAACCACTGCTTTTGTCCGTGGCTGAGTGTCCCCGCTTGCACATCCAGCATAGTCAAGAGATTGGTGGTCTCAGCCACATCCCCTATTTCTTGAGTGAACTGATCATCACTATTGAATATGGCAGACAGCATGCTCTGTCCTTTCGGCACAGAAATTTGTATGTTTTGGTAAACCGTTAAATCGTCATACACAGAGGGGGTTTGAAATTTTCTCCCCATGCCCATTCGGGTGCGTTTGAATTCACTTTCACTGTCTATCCGAATGCCTTTAAAGAAAATACTGCCCTGAGTCGCCGGTGTCTTGCCACATATGGCATCGAGCAAAGTGGTTTTGCCTGCGCCATTCGGTCCAATGATGCAACGTATCTCGCCTGACTGGATAGACAAATTGACATGGTCAATGGCCACAAAGCCACCGAAACTGACCAGTAAATCATGTACCTCTAGCAATGACTGGCTACTCATTGGCTATCACCTGTGACTGTTGGTCGTTTTTTAAAATAATCTAGCAAGCCTGAAATGCCTTGAGGTAGTACGGCTGTCACAAGCAAGAACAATCCACCCAAGAAAAATAACCAACCTTGAGGGAACTCTTCAGACAAAGCGGATTTGAGCCAACCAATTGCAAACGCAGCAAATACCGCACCTAGAACAGATGTACGACCACCGAATGCGGCATACACAATCATTTCTACTGAAGCAACAGCGCCTACCAATTGCGGTGTGATCAAGCCTGTAAACAATACAAACATGGCGCCACCGATTGAGGCAAGCACGCATGAAACGGACAAAGTGGCCGCCTTGATCCACGCCGTGTCATAGCCTGAGAATCGCACTCTGTCTTCTCTGTCCCTGATAGCTATCAATACTTTGCCGTAACGGGATGAAACCAGATATTGCACCAAGGCCGCACACAGAGCCAGCAGTCCTAGCATCATGTAATACAAGCGGGTGCGTGCTTCGTCTGACGCCACATCCCAGCCAAGCAAGCTGCTGAAGTCTGTGATGCCGTTGGCGCCGCCTGTGCCACCTTGGCTACCGATAATCATTACCGTCAAGGTCAGCGACAACGCCAGTGTCAAAATGGCGAAATAAACACCACTGACACGTTTTTTGAATATCAAATAGGTAAATGGAAATGCCACCAGAACAGGCATCACAAAAATACATATCAAAGTAAAGCTGAAACTTTGAAATGGGAGCCAAGCCAATGGCAATTGCTCCACACTGCTCCATACCATAAAGTCTGGCAATTCTGGGCTCGAAGCTTCTAGCTTTAAAAACATGGCCAATGCGTATGCACCTATGCCAAAAAAGATGCCTTGGCCCAGACTGAGAATGCCGCAATATCCCCAACTCAGCACAATACCTAAAGCAACAAAAGCGAATGAAAGGTATTTGCCATAAAGAGGTACCCTGAATGCGGGAGACGCCATCGGCAATAACAAAAGCAAACCAAAGATGATGATGAAGTTCACCCACCAACTTTTGCGTAAAAAATCTTTTGGCATATCAACTCCTCACTTTGGGAGAAAACAAGCCATTCGGGCGAAAGTAAAGTATCACCACCACGATAAGCATCAACAACACTTTGGCATATGAGCTTGTGGTCATGAACTCGAACGTGGTTTGCAACTGCGCAATGATGAAACTAGATAACGCAGTACCCATGATGCTGGCAACGCCGCCAAAAACGACCACGATAAAGGTATCAACGATATACAGTTGTCCTGTGCCTGGGTTGGTTGATCCAATCATCGTGAACACGCTACCTGCAATGCCAGCCAATCCACTGCCAAGCGCAAAGGTGTACATGTCTACTTGGCGTGTATTGATACCGACAGTTTCGGCTATGGCACGGTTTTGCGTGATGGCGCGTACCTGCAGCCCCATGCGGGTTTTAAAGAACAACAGATAGACGGTCGCCGCTACAAGCAGAGTCAGCGCAATAATAAATATTCGATTCAATGGAAGCTGCACACCAGCAAAAGGTTCAATAGCGCCATCCAACCACGAAGCCATCGGAATGGTTACTTCTTGCGGTCCAAATACAGTGCGGTAAGTTTGTTGCAATATCAAACTCAAACCCCAAGTAGCCAGTAATGTATCCAGTGGCCGGTTATAAAACCATCGCACGACAGACCACTCTAAAAACATACCAAATAAAAATGTGACCAAAAATGCAATCGGTATAGCAAACAAGATATAGGTGTCCACCGAATGGGGAAATATTTTTAGAAACACATTGGCAACCATGAAAGTGACATAGGCCCCCAAGGCCATCAGTTCTCCATGCGCCATATTGATGACACCCATTAAGCCAAAAACGATGGCAAGACCCAACGACATCAGTAGCAAAATGGCTGTGTAACTGACACCGCTGAACAGTTGCATCCAAAAAATTTCAAGGCTCACAAAAACTCTCCTCGGCAGCCTGCCAGTTGCCTGGCAGGCTTCCCGAATACATCCATTCAAAAAATTACAGCTTAGGGAACGGGTTAGGTTCTGTCAGTTGACTTTCATGAACGATGTCAAACTGCCCGTCTGCACGTGCACGTCCGATACGGACTTTTTTCCACACGTGGTGATTGGTTTTGTGAATCCTCACCAAGCCTTCAGGTGCCTTGAATTCAACTTCTGAGGAAGCCGCAATTACCTTGGCCACATCAAATGACTTGGCTTTTTCAACCGCCAATTTCCACAAATACACAGCGTTATAGCCACACTCCATCGGGTCACCCACGACCCGGTCTTTGCCATATTTGGCTTTGATGGCTGCGACGAACTTTTCGTTTTCAGGTGACTTGATGCTTTGGAAATAACCCATACAGGCGTAATAACCTACTGCATTGTCTTTGCCAATGCCATCGATTTCGTTTTCTGAAACCACAGTTGACAACAGTTTTTGCTTGGAACCATCAAGTCCCGCCGCCTTCAATTGCTTATAGAAGGCTACGTTAGATCCACCCACCACGGTTGAATAAATCCAATCAGGTTTAGCTGCCTTGATTTTGTTGATGATCGAAGAAAACTCGGTGTGTCCCAGTGGTGCATATTCTTCTCCGACAACGCTTGAACCCAAACGCGTAGCGGTTGCTTTGGCAATTTTGTTGCAAGTGCGCGGATAAATGTAATCCGAACCGACAAAGAAGAATGTTTTGCCCTGTTGTTTCGCCATCCATTCCATCGCTGCAACCACTGACTGGGTGGCTTCCTGTGAGGTGTAGATGACTTGTGGATCTTCTTCCTGACCTTCGTAATACGTCGGGTAATACAACAAGCCTTTATTGGCTTTGAACACAGGCAGCACAGCTTTGCGTGATGCTGAGGTATAGCAACCAATCACCGCAGGAACTTTGTCTTGTTGCAATAATTTTTTTGCTTTTTCAGCGAATGTGGGCCAATCACTGGCGCCATCTTCAAGCACTGGTACGATTTTTTTGCCCAGTACACCCCCAGCCGCATTGATCTCATCAATGGCCATTTTTTCTGCGTCCACAATGGCTGCTTCAGCCAATGCGATCGTGCCTGACATAGAGTGCAGCAAGCCTAATTTGACCTCATCGGCTGCCTGACTTAACACCGGCCAAAGTGCAGCCCCCGGAAGGGCGGTGGCAGCAACCAAGGTGCTGCTTTTTTGTATAAACCGACGACGTGATGACAAACTCATGTTGACTCCTTAAACAATATTTCACAAGGTAAATTGCCGCTTAAAACGCAAAAAACCCCATGACGTGACAAGCACGTATGGGGCTTTTTTGCTCCTCCAAGAAACCGGCTTTCTTGACGGTTCTTTGAAATTGATATGGGCAGATCCTAAATCTGGTTTGCAATACCGTAAGTGGTATTTACCCTTAATTGAACGAATCTCAAATTTTGACGATCAACTTGAAAGTTTGCTGACCAAGTCAGGCCAACGATGCTGCCAAGGTTGTGCCGCTTCAAAAGCAGCAGAAGCGCGCAACACCAACGCATCGCCTAAATGCTTGCCGCTGATTTGCAATCCGACGGGTAGTCCCTCCTTGGTCCATCCTGCAGGTACTGTGGCAGCCGGTTGGCCTGTCATGTTCATTGGATAGGTGAAATGCAGCCACTCGGTGTTTTGCACTTCACGTCCATTGATACTTGTCGGCCCCTGAATGCCCACTTCAAATGGCGGCACTGCAAGCGTAGGTGTCAGCAGTAAATCGTACTTACGCATCATGCGCCACATTTTGTTGTTGACATGTTTTCGCATCACCATAGCATCCGTCAACTGCTCATCTGTGAACGTCGTAGACAGCAATGCCGCTAAGTGAGGCGACATCTTGTCTCCGAGTTTGAGGGCCATGGCGCGCATGCCTTTCAAATCCGATTCGCGCACCACCATGCCCCAGAAAGCATCAAACGGGTTGTCCCAACCAGGACTGGCTTCTTCAACGATACATCCTAGGTCGCGCTCGAACACTTTGACTGCATTCGCCACGATCTGTGCGACCTGAGGATCGACCGCTGCGTAGCCCCAATCGGGACTGAACGCAACACGCAAACCTTTAAGGTCACCTTGTAGTGACTTCATCCAATCAAAGTCTTTTTCGTAGGGCAACGTGCGGTTGTCGCGATCGTCAGGACCGGCGATCACTGACAGCATCAACGCGCTGTCAGCGACGGTTCTGCTCATGGGGCCAATATGCTCAAGCGCCTCCCAACTTGAAACACCCGGATAACGCTCGTCTTTGACACCAGGATACAAAGGAACTCTTCCCATGGATGCCTTCATGCCGAACAAGCCGCAAAAACTGCTCGGAATTCGCACAGAGCCGCCGCCGTCACTGCCTAGCGCTAAAGGAACCATGCCACTGGCAACCGCTGCCCCAGAACCTGCGCTAGAGCCGCCTGGTGTCATTTCGGTGTTCCAAGGATTGCGTGACGCTTCAAACACAGGGCTATGACCCACTCCGCTGTAGCCGAATTCAGGCACATTGGTTTTGCCCATGATGATGGCGTCAGCGTCGCGCATACGTTCAACCACCACATCGTCCTCGTCAGGAATGAAATCTGCGTAGGCCCATGAACCAGACACAGTTTTGATACCTGCGGTGCAAATCAAGTCTTTCACGCCGTAGGGTACGCCTGCAAACGGCCCCAGTTTTTCGCCATTCATGATGCGCTTTTCCTGTTCCTTGGCGGTCTTACGTGCCAGTTCGGGGGTAGGCGTACAAAACGCATGCAACTGTGGCTCAAGCTCTGCCATGCGATGCAGCAAGGCATCCACGACTTCAACCGGTGAGAGTTGTTTGCTGCGAACCATTGATGCCAAGGCAATGGCATCCATACTGCAAATATCATTTTTCAGTGACATTATTTTTCTCCCTAAACAACAAAAACTGCGACTGCCTAATTCACTATGGCGTTAGGAAGCAAGTAACTGTTTGATCTGCTTGTCGATGAATGCCGTGTCAACTGGGTTGGCGCCGCCACCTGCAAAATGCCCCCACACACCGGGGATCGGAACACAGACTGCATTTGGCATGTGCTTGACTTCACGCTCGTTGTCCACCACGGGAAAATACAAATCCATCTCGCCTGGCATGACCACCGCCTTGGCTTTGATCGCGCCCAATGCTTTTTTGAAGTCGCCCTTGAAAACTGGGTTGTCGCTGATGTCACCGTGCTGCCAAGACCACAGCATCGCCAACAAGTTATTCGCATCACGGCGCAGAAAAAATCCTTCCCAAAAACCAATCAGGAAATCTTCCAACGAAGAAAAACCAAGTTCACGCCATAGCTCTTGCATATAAAAAGGTTGCGACAAACCCCAGCCAGCGTAAACACGACCAACTGCACGCAAACCTTTGCTAGGTGGTGTGCTGTACCAACCGTTATTCCAAGCGGCATCTGCAGTCAGTGCCACTCGAACGCCCTCGAGAAAAACAAAATTGTGAGGTGCAGTTTTGGCTGACCCACAAAACGGCGCAATGCGCTCAACCATGTCTGGGAATAAACATCCCCATTGATTGGTTTGCTGCGCGCCCATGGACCAACCCACCACCAATTTGATTTTTTGAATACCGAATTTTTCAGTCACCAATCTATGCTGCAACATCACGTTGTCATACAAGGTGACAGACGGAAAACGCGACAGGTTGTAAGGCTCTGGTGTATTGCTAGGAGAAGATGACAAGCCATTGCCCAGCATATTGGGTACGATGATGAAGTAATGATCTGGGTCTAAGGCCATGCCTTTGCCTATCAACCACTCGTTATCGGTATGCTGACCTGAATACCAAGTGGGATAAACAATCACATTGCTTTTATCAGCATTCAATTTGCCGTATGTTTTGTATGCCAGATATGCGTCGCGCAATGTTGCTCCGTGCTGAAGCACCACATTGCCCAACTGAAAAATCTCGTAGTCCATATGTCCCCCGTTACCTCTGTTTGCTGGAAATGACTCTTGTGCGCTAGCTATGCAGAACACAAGAGTCGGTTAGTCGCAACTTTGCACTGCCTCAGATTCAGGCGTCAGACTTCACGGTGCCACTGGAGATCACCCAGTAAGCAATAGCACCTGCTATAAAGGCAGAAAACGCGGTCGACAGATGCGGGTAATTTTTTTCCACCAGCAAGGCAATCGCTGATCCTATGGCCCAAGCAGCCAATGCCGTAAACCGCCATTCTTCGTGCTCCTCTGTGCCGGGGCGCAACAAATACAGGTCAACCAAAATAATGGCGCCGATGGGTGGCACCACCACGCCAAGCAATGACAACCAAGGAATGAACAGCGCCCATACATTAGCGGCTGCAATCACGATACCGATCACTGCCAGAATCACAGCCGCAATACGCATCTTTCCATTGGAGATACGCGACCAACCCACTGCCGAGTTGTAGAGACAATGCGAGCAAACCGAGCCAAGGTTAAATAACAAAAACGCAAATGCAATCACCGAAAGCAATGGCGAATGCTGAGCCAGCATGTAACCGAACATGTTGTCACTGCCAAAGGGTTGCGGGTCTGGCAGCGCCAGTGCTGCAGTCATCACACCACCGACCAGCATGGCGAACATATTGGCAAAAGGGAATGCAGAAAAAGTAGCAATCAATGAGCCCTTGGTGTCTTGTGCCCAGCGATTGAAGTCAGGCGTGACCGTACCCGCATCAATGAACAAGGCCAGCACAATGGTCAAGCCGATTCCAAAAGCCATAGAGCCATCGGGCTTGGTTCCCGCATAAGCGATGACTGCGTCCCAACCCGAAACAGAGGCCGCATCCAATGCCACCCAACCACCTAAGACCACGAACAAAGGCACTGAAATCAAACCGATCCAATGCAATCCGCGAATACCAACAAAGGTGATGCCCAGGTAAAGCAAACCGGCGATCACAGTCATTGTCAAATAGTCAACTGCAAATGAGGTATGAATCAGGTTGCCGGTGATGCCTGTTTGCACTGCGTACCAACCCAATAACAAAGTTGATAACAAAGCTGAAGCAATGGTCGCCCCTTTTTTGCCAAACACAATAGATGCCAGCAATGCAAAATTCAGACCCCTGGTCGTACCTAAAACGCCCAGCGAACCAACGTAGGCCAACATCATCAGGTTACCAATCAGCATGGCCCAGAAGGCACGCATGAAGCCCATGTTGGCCACCAGAATAGAGCCTGTCATGGCACCGGTAATGATCATCGGAAAACCTACCCACACGGTAGCTACCGAAAAAGTAGTTCTGCGTGCACTCATGGGTACGGGCGTATGCTCGTATTCCTCTCCCAGCACTTCTTCGTGAATCAATTCGTTGTTACTCATTTACAGTCTCCAATAGAAGGTATTGCACTTGCAAAGACACTGCTTTGTTTTTTTCAGACAAAGCCAATGATCCAGAATGAATACGAGCGCAAAACTTCTGCGGAAGTAAATCAAACGGAAAACAAAAAGCTCCATGGCATTGACATGCCGATGGAGCTTTGTTGCACCTGACAGATCCCGACGGTATTGGCGGAATTTGTATTTGATTAATGGCAATGTACCTTTTAGCGCTTCGCAAGAGACGGGTAATTACCCCTTAAATTGATTTCATTTTTTAAAATAAATTTAGGACGAACCACTCACTATGTATTCAATTTGTAATGATTGGTTTCATAACACAGCCCCAGCGGTCGACAACAAACCGCACCAAACCTGCGCAGCCAAAACAATTCAGGCACAGCATAGGTGCAATAAGCACACATTTTTCAATTTGTGGCTTGGTGCAGAATTTGCGTCAATAATTGGCCACTTCACTTGACTAGCCAAAATCTGCCATGGAACTCACGCCCCGCGAAAAAGACAAGCTACTGATCTTCACCGCTGCACTGCTGGCCGAGCGCCGCAAAGCCAGAGGCTTGAAACTCAATTACCCTGAAGCCGTCGCGTTCATCAGCGCCGCCGTCATGGAAGGCGCGCGCGATGGAAAGACGGTTGCCCAATTGATGAGCGAAGGACGTCACATCTTGAGTCGCGCCGATGTGATGGACGGCATCGCTGAAATGATCCCAGACATACAAGTTGAAGCCACTTTTCCTGACGGCACCAAACTGGTCACCGTGCATCAACCTATTGTTTAAACGCCCCAACAGCAAAGGACCACACCATGTTGAAACAACTTCCATTTATCTGCTTGATGGTCTGCACACAAGCCATGGCGCACCCAGGTCACGGTGAAGTCTCACCGCACTCGCACGCTTCTGATTTATTCGGCTTACTCATACTTGCAGTGGTGTTGGTCGGTATTTGGTGGGAAACACGCAAATGAGCCGCATGATTCCAGGCGAAATGTTCATTGATGCCGGACAGCATGCGTTGAACACCGGCAGAAGAACCTGTACCTTGCTGGTGAAAAACACAGGAGACCGCCCGATACAGGTCGGCTCGCATTACCACTTTGCCGAAACCAACCACGGCTTGCAATTCGACCGACAGACAGCCACAGGTATGCGCTTGAACATTGCTTCAGGTACGGCTGTGCGGTTTGAGCCCGGTCAAGAACGCACAGTGGAACTTGTCGACTATGCCGGAGAACGACACATCTATGGTTTTCGCGGCGAAGTGCAAGGTGCATTGAAAGGGGCCAAGTGATGGCACAAATAGAAAAACGCGCTTATGCAGAAATGTATGGTCCCACCGTCGGCGACCGTGTACGTCTGGCAGACACAGATTTGGTCATTCAAGTAGAGGACGATTACACCTTGCGCGCAGGTGGCTATGGCGAGGAAGTGAAATTCGGCGGCGGCAAAACCATACGCGACGGCATGGCGCAATCACAACGCACCCGTAATGGCCCATTGGGTACCGGCGCTCAATCTGGTGGTGCCATGGATGCGGTACTGACCAACGCGCTCATCATTGACCACTGGGGCATTGTCAAAGCCGATATCGGTATCAAAAATTCACGCATTGCAGCCATTGGCAAAGCGGGTAATCCGGACACCCAACCCGGTGTGGACATCATCATTGGACCCGGCACTGAAATCATTTCCTGCGAAGGCATGATCGTCACTGCTGGTGCGATTGACACACACATCCACTTCATCGCACCCCAACAAATCGAAGAAGCCTTGGCCAGTGGCGTGACCACCATGCTTGGTGGCGGCACTGGGCCTGCAACTGGCACCTTTGCCACCACTTGCACACCCGGTCCTTGGAACTTAGAGCGTATGTTGCAAGCGGCAGATGCATTCCCGATGAACCTGGGTTTTTTGGGCAAGGGCAATGCTTCTTTGCCGAACGCCTTGCACGAGCAAATCCATGCGGGCGCGATTGGCTTGAAATTGCATGAAGACTGGGGCACCACGCCTGCTGCCATTGACAACTGTTTGAATGTGGCTGAAGACACCGACACGCAAGTCGCGATTCACACTGACACCTTGAACGAATCCGGTTTTGTCGAAGACACCATCGCGGCATTCAAAGGCCGAACCATCCATACCTTTCATACCGAAGGCGCGGGCGGTGGCCACGCGCCGGATATTTTGAAAGTCGTGGGCGAAGCCAATGTGCTGCCCTCCTCCACCAACCCGACGCGTCCCTACACCATCAATACATTGGATGAGCATGTAGACATGTTGATGGTGTGTCACCATCTTGATCCATCTATTGCAGAAGATTTGGCATTTGCTGAAAGTCGCATCCGTCGCGAAACCATTGCCGCTGAAGACATACTGCACGACCTTGGCGCGATCAGTATGTTCAGTTCCGACAGTCAGGCCATGGGCCGTGTCGGCGAAGTGATTATGCGTTGCTGGCAGACCGCGCACAAAATGAAACAACAGCGCGGACCACTGCCAGGCGACAGCGACAGACACGACAACGCACGGGTCAAACGCTATGTGGCCAAACTTGCCATCAACCCAGCCATCGCACACGGTATCAGCCACGAGGTGGGCAGTATTGAGGTTGGCAAATGGGCCGATCTGGTGTTGTGGAAACCTGCGTTTTTCGGCGTCAAACCTTTCATCATCATGAAAGGCGGTTTCATCGCCATGGCCGCCATGGGTGACCCCAATGCCTCTATACCTACTCCGCAACCCGTACATTACCGACCGATGTTCGGTGCCTTCGGCGGCGCTTTGCACCGAGGCTCGCTCAGCTTTGTGTCGCAAGCAGGATTGGCCGCCGGTATCGGTGAACGATTCGGTTTACACAAAACCTTGAGCGCAGTCAAAAACATTCGAGGGGTGGGCAAGCGTCATATGCTGCACAATGACTATGCACCGCGTATGGAAGTCGATGCGCAAACTTATGCAGTGCGTGCCGATGGTTTGCTGTTGACCTGCGAGCCTGCCAGTGTGCTGCCGATGGCGCAGCGCTACTTCCTGTTCTGAGGTAGGCAGTTATTCAAATGACGCACAAGGCCCATGTGGCTAATTTGTCGGGCATTCGGCATCAACAACAAGCAGGTGATTCTTTATCCATGATTCATTACTCCAAACTCATACCCCAAGGCCGCGGTCTGGCCAATGCCTTACTCCGACGCGCTACCACCGTGATGCTGGATTGGGATGTGCGACAGAAAAGCCGATTTGAAACCACCGACGCCAGCGGTCGCAGTGTCGGTATTTTTTTGCAACGCGGGCAAGTAGTGCGCGGTGGTGATGTGCTGGTGGGTGAAGATGGCTCATTGCTGAAAGTGCTAGCCGCACCTCAACCGGTGCTACGTATTACCCATTGCCCGGACCATGGCAGTGTGTTTGATTTGACCCGCGCCGCCTACCATTTGGGTAACCGCCATGTACCCATTGAACTTCAAGCAGATCATTTGAAAATTGAACCCGACCATGTACTGGCTGACATGTTGCGCGACATGCACATGACTGTGGTTGCGGTGAACGAATCCTTCGAACCAGAAAACGGTGCTTACGGCGAGCACGCATCGCACACTGGCCATGCGCACCATGAACACAGCCACGACCACATCCACAACCACAATCACGACCAAGGGCATGTGCACGGACCCGATTGCGGCCATGACCACTCGCACTGATCAATCAA
>Ga0209829_10000736_pt1 | contig 28568 bp, 20 predicted proteins | sample C_140205_EF_Meta_FD_187311 | JGI IMG/M metagenome (GOLD analysis project Ga0209829, IMG submission 187311) | Freshwater microbial communities from Lake Croche, Canada to study carbon cycling - C_140205_EF_MetaG (SPAdes) (version 2) | ecosystem: Environmental > Aquatic > Freshwater > Lake... | reverse complement strand
GCCGAATATGCCCCTGATGCACACCGAGGAAAATATACTTCCTATATACAGACCACCGCAACTTTAGGATTCTTTGTCAGTATCATTGTCGTTTTAGTTTGCCAAAACATCATCGGTGCAGAAGATTTTAAAGAATGGGGATGGCGAGTTCCCTTTGCCCTCTCAGGAATTTTAGTGATAGTATCGTATTTTATTCGTCGAAATATGCACGAATCACCCCTATTTTCAAAATTAAAAGCAGAAGGCCGACTATCTCAAAATCCTTTAAAAGAGGCATTTGCTTCGAAAGAAAACCGCCGACTGATGTTAATCGCCATGTTTGGGGCGATTGTAGGCCAAGGAGTCGTTTGGCATACTGGCCAATTCTATGCACAAATATTTATTAATAAAATACTGCAGGTCGACTTTGTGACGACCAATTTAGTGATCGCCGCTTCGCTGGTCGTGGGCACTCCACTCTTTGTGGTTTTTGGTTCACTTTCAGATCGGGTAGGAAGAAAAGTAATTATGTTGGGTGGAATGGCTTTAGCGACGATTTTTTATTATCCATTGTTTGCTTGGATGTCCGATATCGTAGGTAAAGAGGGAACGATGGTGGATGGTGCGGTTCAGCTGACCAACTGGGGTAAGATGGAACTTGCGTTTATTTGTTGTTTATTGGTGACTTTTGCCGCGATGGCCTACGGCCCTATTGCCGCATTTTTAGTGGAATTATTCCCCACCAAAATAAGGTATACCTCGCTGTCGATACCCTATCATTTTGCCAATGGCGTTTTTGGCGGTTGTGCTCCATTTGTTGCAACTTGGTTAGGCGCCGTCACACATTCCAATTTTGCCGGAATTTTTTACCCTATTACCTTGGCTGCGATTACGGTAATTGTTGGTATTATTTATTTGCCAGAAACAAAAGGTAAACCCATTATGGATTAATCGCTATGGAAAATTTTCAATGGAAATTTAAAGAAATGTTCAATTTAAGGAGTACCAAAATTAATTATAGTCCTCTCTAAAATAAACACATGGAAAAAATATTTAAAGAAGCAATCGAAAATGAAGCTATTTTAGCGACAAGAAGGCATTTTTTAAATACCCTAGGAACAGGGATTGGTTCCATTGCATTGGGATCTGCACTGTGGAACTGCCAGAGGCCTAGTAAACCTCAAGCATCTGCCACACGAATTCCTCCCCATTTCGGAAAAGCAAAATCTGTGATATTTTTACACATGGCTGGGGCGCCATCCCAACTAGAACTATTTGACTATAAGCCGGTATTAGCCAAATTTGATGGAAAAGAATGCCCCAAAGAATTGATTGAAGGAAAGAAATTTGCCTTCATTCGAGGCATTCCTAATTTATTAGGACCCAAAGCTAAATTTGCCCAACACGGAAAATCCGGACATTGGATATCGGATCACATGCCACATTTGGCCACACAATCTGATAAAATAACTTTTTTAAAAGGGATGTACACGGACCAGTTCAACCATGCGCCGGCTCAATTATTGATGCACACGGGTTCAGCGAGATTAGGTCGGCCCTCTTTAGGCTCATGGGTTTCCTATGGCCTAGGCTCTGAAAATGAAAATTTACCAGGATTTATGGTCCTAGCTTCCGGCGGTAAAAATCCGGACGCTGGGAAGTCGGCCTGGGGAAGTGGATTCCTGCCCTCTGTTTATCAAGGAGTCCAGTGTAGGTCCGCTGGCGAACCGGTATTGTTCATTCAAAACCCAGAAGGAGTTAATTCCGACATTCGAAAAGCAAGTATTGAGGCCATCAACTCGGTCAACGAAGAGACCTTCAAGGAATTTGGCGACCCGGAAACAGTCGCTCGAATTGCTCAATATGAAATGGCCTATAAAATGCAAAGCTCGGTGCCCGAAGTGATGGACATCAGCAAGGAGCCTGAATATATTCATCAATTGTATGGTACCAAACCGGGGGAAGAGGCATTTGCAAACAACTGCTTGCTGGCCCGGAAAATGGTCGAACAAGGTGTTCGTTTTGTTCAGTTGTTTGACTGGGGTTGGGATTCACATGGTACAAGTAAAAGTGGATCGGTCGACTGGGGATTGCATCAAAAATGTTTAGAAACAGACCGAGCGATTTCAGCTTTGCTCATCGACTTGGAGCAAAGAGGTTTATTGGATGAAACCTTGGTGGTTTGGGGTGGTGAATTTGGCCGAACACCGATGCAAGAAAACCGTGAAGGTAAAGCACAAGATTATTTTGGTCGGGACCATCACACAGACGCATTTACCATGTGGCTCGCGGGTGGTGGAATAAAACCTGGTTTTAGTTTTGGGGAAACGGATGAGCTAGGCTATGCGACGGTGAACGGAAAAACATCCATTTATGACCTACAGGCAACTATTTTACATTGCCTAGGGTTTAATCATGAGGAGTTTACGTTTCCATTCCAAGGAAGAAATTTCAGACTCACCGATGTATATGGAAAAGTCATTAAACCTATTTTGGCCTAGATCATGAAAGCAATCATTCTTTTTGGGGCGATGCTATTAGGAGGGATTTGGACTTTTTTCCAAATGGGTACTGGGCTGACCTACACCGTCGATTATAGCACGCAGGTCAAACCTATCTTAAATAAAAACTGCATCGCCTGCCATGGGGGTGTAAAAAAACAAGGTGGATTTAGTCTATTGTTCCAAGAAGAAGCTTTGGGAAAAACGAAGTCGGGCAAGCCGGCTATCATTCCAGGCCAACCGGAAAACTCGAGTTTTATTCAACGCTTGCATTCCAAAAATCCGGAGGAAAAAATGCCTTATCAAAGGCCCGCATTAACCTCAGGAGAAATTGAAATTTTAACTACTTGGGTCAAAGAAGGAGCTCGTTGGGGTGACCACTGGTCATACCAACCGCTTAAGGAACCATCCATACCGTCCGGAAATTGGTGGAGCAGAGCCCTCGCCTTCGTGGGAATTAAATCAGGTTGGGAGTCTAATGACATCGATTATTTTGTGGCAGCAGAACAAAAAAAGCAAGGGCTGATCCATACCGAAAAAGCATCAAAACCAGATTTATTACGCAGACTCTATTTAGACCTAACTGGCTTGCCTCCTACGCCGGCAGATTTTCAAGAATTTGAAGCCGATGCGTCAAACAATGCCTACGAAAAGCAGGTAGATAAATTATTGAAATCGGAGCATTTTGGTGAAAAATGGGCATCGATGTGGATGGATTTAGCGCGTTATGCAGATACCAAAGGCTATGAAAAAGACGATGCACGAACCATTTGGAAATACCGCGATTATGTCATTTCCGCCTTCAATCAAAATAAACCATACGACCTATTTTTAAAGGAGCAATTGGCCGGCGATCTTTTTGAAAATCCCACTGAATCCGATTATGTCGCTACGGCTTTTCATCGCAACACCACCAATAATGATGAGGGAGGTACAGAAGATGAGGAATTTAGAACCGCGGCTATCTTAGACCGAGTAAATACCACGTGGGAAGTTTTACAAGGAACTAGTTTTGGTTGCGTTCAATGTCATTCGCACCCCTATGATCCAATTCACCACGAAGAATATTATAAATTCATGGCTTTTTTCAATAATTCCCGTGATGAAGATATTCCAGATGATTCCCCTTATTACCGCCATTTTAAGCAACAGGACCAAGGAAAAATGGACAGCTTAAAGGCTTATTTATTAACTCAGCCAAAGCAAATACAAAAAGAATGGACTCAAACTATACGTTTTGTAGAACCTAAAATTCATCCGCATTGGGCAGACCAATTTGAAAACGGGGCGTTAGCGGATAACAAATATTTAGCCGTTCGAAATGGGGGATCTGTTCGATTTAAAGCGGTTCCATTAATGGGAAAAACGAGCATGATGATTGCTTGTAAAAACTCTGGACCAGCGCCAACCTACCTTACCATTCGCCAAGGAACAAAGTCGGGACCCATTGTCGCACGTTTAAAATTAGACACCACTCTACAAGAAAAATATGCTAAACCCAAAGGCTTTTGGGTGAAAGGTTGGGCTTACGCTTTCTATCAAATTCCGTCCTTAGCAGGAAAACAAGACTTGGTTTGGGAATTTAAAAATGCCAAAACGAAACCAGATCAAACTACAGTTTCGATTGGTTTTTGGATGATGATCCCCGAGGTTCCGACCCCTTTAAAATCGACCGATTTTCAAAAAATTGCATACCAAATTATTTCTACTTCGCCTGAAACAACCACACCGGTTATGTTAGAAAACCCAAAGGAGTTTACAAGAACTACCCGACTCTTTACGCGTGGTTCATGGCTTAATCAAGGTGCAGAAATGTCACGTGGAATTCCCGCTTTATTTAGTAAAAAAACAATTTCAAATCGATTGGAATTAGCTGAATGGATGGGTGGGAAAGAGAACCCTTTGACAGCCCGAGTGGCTGTTAATCGTTTTTGGGAGCAGTTGTTTGGGACTGGAATTGTGGAAACTTTAGAGGATTTAGGTAGCCAAGGGTTAAGCCCGTCCAATCAAGATTTACTGGATCATTTGGCATATCAATTTCAATATAAATTCAAGTATCAACCGAAAGAATTGTTGAAATATATCGTGATGTCGGCGAGTTACCAACAAAGTTCCATCGTTTCCGAAAAAATACGTGAAAAAGATCCTTATAATCGATACATCACACGGGGTCCAAGAATTCGATTGAATCCAGAACAATTACGAGATCAAGCGCTGGTTTGGTCCGGCCTTTTATCAACTAAATTGGGAGGTCCGAGTGTCATGCCAGACCAGCCGGATGGCATATGGAATGCTCCATATAGTGGAATGCAATGGAAAAAAAGTGATGGGGAAGAACAGTGGCGCCGCTCACTTTACACCTATTGGCGCAGAAGCAGCCCCTATCCTACCATGGTTTCCTTTGATGCAGGTACTCGAGATGTTTGCCTTTCTCGGCGAATTAGGACGAATACTCCGATGCAAGCATTGAACACGTTAAATGATCCAGTGTTTATGGAAGCATCCCAATTTTTTGCTAGAAAATACACACTAAGAGGCGCAGAATTTATTAAGAAAGGGTATTTAGATTTGTTTGGGAAGCCTATTTCAGAAAATAAATTGGCCAAACTACATGCATTTTATTCGAATGTGTTAAGCCATTATTCAAAGAATAACGAAGAGACCTTGGCATTTTTAAAGTTATGCCCTGACAATAGGGTACCTAAAGACCCGGCTATTTTGGTGGCAAAAACGTTAGTCGCAAATGCATTATTTAATATTGATGAAAGTATAAACAAACCATAATCAACATATTTGTTTAATTTAGACCTTACAAATAAACCTAATTCATTATGAACGAGCATTTACCGCGCAGAGACTTCTTGAAAACAAGTTCAGCGCTTATTGGCGGATCGCTTTTAACCTCAAACCCTATGAAAAAAATTGCCCCAAAAGCTGGAGAAATTGTCCTTGGACATGGCTCATTCAAATACAAAGTTGTACCCAATTGGGGTATTTTAGATGCTGGTAAAAATCCAGTGAATGACTGCCATGAAATGGTAGAAGACGCGAAGGGCCGATTGATCTTATTGACCAATGAAGTCAAAAACAACGTCATCATTTACGATAAATCAGGTAAATTATTAGAAACTTGGGGACATTCATATCCAGGTGCCCACGGCTTAACTATTTTAAATGAAGGAGGAGAGCAATTTTTACTGATTTGCGACAATACCCGTCACCAAGTAATCAAAACGGACTTGAAGGGGAAAGAAATATTTAAAATTGAATACCCAAAGGAAACGGGTGTTTACGATCATCCGAATCAATTTATACCGACTGAAACTGCGGTCAATCCAAAGAACGGAGACATCTATGTAGCCGATGGATACGGCGCAAATTACATCACACAATACGATTCAAAAGGTCAATATATTCGCCATTTCGGTGGAAAAACCAGTGAATATGCAGATGACAAATTCAATTGCTGCCATGGTGTTTTAGTGGATACACGTGATCCTAACAATTGGACTTTATTGATCACAGACCGCGTAAACAATAGTCTAAAAAGATTCACATTAGACGGTAAATTCATCACCCGTTATCACCTTCCAGGTTCATTTGTTTGTCGGCCTGTTTTACATGGCGACTACATCATTGCCGCTTGTTTTAGAAGCACAGATGGATCGTGGGTTGGGTCTGGTTATGTGCAAATTTTAGACAAAAACATGAAGGTTGTTTCTACCCCAGGTGGATCAGAACCCATCTATAAAAATGGGGTCTTGCAAAGACAATATAAGGAGGACGAAAACAAAGTGTTTATCCACCCACATGATGTATATGCAGATTCTGACCATAACATTTATGTACCTCAGTGGGCTTCTCAAAAAACATATCCTATTAAGTTAGAAAGAATTTAGTTTACATGATTTTATTGGACGCTAGCCCATCGGATTGGGTATTGTTTTTTGGACATTTTCATCCTGTTCTCGTACACTTGCCGGTCGGGATGCTCGTACTCGCTTTTTTAATGTACTTTTTTTCAAAGGAAAAGCATGAGGCCTTGCGTCAAAAATCAGTTGCAAGCATTTTTTTATGGGCATCCTTAAGTGCATTCATTTCATGTGCAATGGGTTGGGCCTTGTCTCAAACAGGCGAATATGATGAAAATACTTTGTTTTTTCACCAATGGCTGGGCGTTTCTACGGGCGTAATTTCAGCCGTTTTATCGTACATGGCCACGTTTTGGTCCGATGAAAAAACGATGTCAAAATTATTTAAACCCGTCTTGTGGATTTCGCTCCTTTTAATCACCTTAACCGGACATTTAGGCGGAAATTTAACTCATGGTTCTGATTATTTAACGGCCTACTTGCCTCAGCCCATTCGCGGCTGGGTCGGAATGGAAGCTCGCGCTGAAGCTGTTGAGGGTGGAGCCATTATTCCTAAGATTGATAACATCCAGCAAGCGATTGTTTATCAACAATTAGTCCAACCAGTATTAAAACAAAAGTGTTGGTCATGCCACAATGCAGAAAAACAAAAAGGTAAATTAAGAATGGACACGCCCGAGTTTTTAATGGTGGGCGGCGAAGATGGCGCCATCATTAAGGCGGGAGCTCCACTCGAAAGCGAAATCATTAAAAGACTTTTATTGGACGCGAGTGAAGAACATCACATGCCTCCTAAAGGGAAGACTCCGATGACGGAAGATGAGATTGCTGTATTGCAATGGTGGGTCCAACATGGCGCTGATTTCAAGAAAAAAGTGGTCGCGATGCCAGCTGATGCTAAAATAAAAACAATCTTGGCCAAATATGCATCTGGTACATCTGAGACAGAACCTTATTGGTCTCCCGTTTTTAAAATGTCGATTTCAGAGGCGGACGAGGATGATATTTTAAGCCTTCGAAAATTGGGTTTATTGGTCAATGCAGCCGCAAAAGACCAGCCATTTTTGGAGGTTAACGCAGTGAACGCTCCCAGAATTTCCGATAAAGAGTTGTCAGATTTAGCTTCGATTCAAGAGCAAGTAGTCCAATTAAAATTGGGCCAAACTAAAGTGACTGATAATTTTATGTCACAAATAAGTGATATGCCTTTATTAATCCAGTTGGATTTAGATCACACCGTCGTCAGCGATAAAGGCCTGACTGCACTAGAAAATTTAAAATATTTAGAGTCTATAAACCTCTACGGAACCCAAGTTTCTGATGCTTCCATATCAAGTTTAGCTAAAATAAAATCATTGAAGCGGGTGTATTTATGGCAAACCAAATTTAGTGAGACAGGAGTAGCCAAGCTGAAAAAAATGAGGCCTGGCTTATTAGTTGATTTTGGTTTTAAAGGCAAATGGCCACTTGAAATCGACACGGTCAAAGTGGAAGAAAAAGCTAAAAAATAGCGCTTAACGTATTTCTTAATTTAGTTTATTTCGATTTTCTAGTTACAATTCAGGTCCTGAGTTGCACGCAAATTGGTCTACGAAGTTTAGTAAGTAGTTTAGATAATTCATATCATGAAAAATCACATCCATTCCCTAATTATTTTATGCTTTTTGGCATTCCCCAAGATCCATATTTTGGGTCAGGCTAAGCCACATAATATTCCTAAAAACAGCTCATCAAAAAATATATTAATTCTTTACAGCGATGACCAAAGCTATCGGACCATCCAAGCATTAGGGAATACAGAAATTAACACGCCCAATTTGGATAAATTGGTGAAGAGTGGTTTGACATTCCAACAAGCGCACGTGATGGGTGGACATCAAGGAGCGGTTTGTATCCCTTCGCGGGTCATGTTGATGACAGGCAGGTATGTGAATCGATTGCCTGGCGATGGAAATATCATCCCCGACAGCTTGGTTAGTCTACCCGAAGTGTTGCGTCAAAAAGGATATACCACTTTTCATACAGGCAAGTGGCATAGCGACAAAAATTCCTATGCACGTATGTTTTCAAAAGCCGATCATATTTTTTTTGGTGGCATGCACTTTCCAAAAGAAGGTGGGCAGGAGCATCCTCGCGTAAATCACTTTGACCCAACCGGGAAATATCCGATAGAAAAAAGCTTTCTAAGTGAGACCTATAGTTCCTATTTATATGCACAAACGGCCATTGATTTTTTAAGCAGTTCGGAAGCAAAAGAAAAACCATTTTTCTGTTATGTGGCCTTCACTTCTCCGCATGACCCACGGACGCCAACCGCTAAATTTGCCAAGGCGTATGATCCATCAAAAATTTCTTTACCCCCAAATTTTCTGCCTGAACATCCCTTCAATAATGGCGATTTGAATGTAAGAGATGAGAATTTATTGCCTCATCCTAGAACTGAGAAAGCCATAAAAGAAGATATCGCTGCATATTATGGGATGATTTCGGAGCTCGATGAGCAAATCGGCAGAATTATGTCAACTTTAGAAAAAGAGGGATTATTGAAAAACACATTGATTGTTTTTGCAGGTGACAATGGCTTGGCGATGGGCCAACATGGACTCTTGGGAAAGCAAAATTTATATGAACATAGTATTCGAGTTCCTATGATTTTTTCTGGCCCTGGAATTCCCAAAAATGTGCGCAATAATTCCTTTGTTTATCTAAGTGATATTACGCCAACGATATATGATTATTTAAAAATCAAAGCGCCAAAAACCGTGGAGGCAAAAAGTTTAAGTTCCATCATACGCAATCCTACTAAGGCGGTTAGAGATCAAATTTATAATGTGTATGGGCATTGGAGTAGGAGTTTGAAAACGAAAGATGGCTACAAATTGATTTTGTATAATGTTGATGGCGTATTGACAAGCCAACTATTTAACCTTAAAACCGATCCATGGGAAAAGCATAACTTGGCTCAAGATAAAAACCAGCAAGGGCGAATTTTATTGATGCGAGAGCACTTGAAAAAGGAGATGTTGGAAAAACACGATAACCTTCAGATTGACCTTCCCGACTGGGGAAGGACAGCGAATCAAAAGTCGTCTGGCAGCTAGTTTTTCATTCGTATTTCTGTAGGTAAATAACCTATACGATGGCTCATAACATAGAGCGAATCTCCGCTATTGATGGCAAACGGTTGGGTATACACTTTCCAAGTCTCCTTTGAATTCTTTCTAAAACCGATAGAGGCTCCGGCTGTTGGACATGATAATTGAACCTTACCATCCGAGAAATTGACCATCGACTTTTCCGTTACTGGAGGATTTGACTCACCTTTCCACCATTCCTTTATCATTTCCAATTCAGGTTTTGCACCCAGGTCACCGTATTGTTTTATCCAGGCTAAATGCTTTAGGCGCAATTCGACCAACTTATCTTTGTAGGTTGGGTTGCTGGCCAAATTATTAAATTCATGTGGGTCATTTTGTGTGTCAAATAATTCTTCCACAGATTTAGTTGGCCTAAACCATTTCATCTGAGTTTCATTTAATTTCCCAGCATCTTTCAGCGCTAACATATGTGTCATCAATGGATTTTGAAGCCTATATTTAATGTTTTGATAGTATGATTTTTCAGGCATATAATTACGAATGTATTTAAATCGACCATCACTGACTGCACGAACTCGGTCATATTCTGAATCCATGCGATCACGAGCAGCATAAATATATTGACGTTTTACTTTCGCTTTTTGACTCCCCAAAAATGCCTGACCATGAATGGTTTTAGGCAAAGTCACACCAGCCAAAGAAAGGACGGTTGGCCCGAAATCCACAAAACTGATCAATTGATTATCTACTTTTCCTTTGGGTAAACTAGGCGCCTTAATCAGCAAAGGGACTTTTAATCCTCTTTGGGATAACTCTCGTTTCACAAATGGCATCCCATCCCCATGATCACTGTAAAAAAAGATGATACTTTCTTCGTATAAGCCATCCTCTTTTAATTGGTTAATGATCTCGCCAACTTGTTGGTCCATCACCATCACATTGGTTAAAAAACGAGCCATGGTTTTTCGACTTACAGAATCATCTGGGTAGTATGGAGGTACCATGACATCTTTCGGATTGACTAAAAGTGGCTGTTTTTCACGAAGCCAAACTTGAGATTCGTGTGTCGTTTCAATGTTAAAAACGGAGAAGAAAGGCTGGGATTTATCCGGTCGTTTACGCCAATGAGCCTTCTTGCTACTCTCATCCCAAGCCGTCACGGGTGCCTCAAACTGATAATCTTGTTTAGCATTATTAGTACAATAATAACCTGCCATTCGAAGGTATTCAGAAAAGCATTTAACCCCTGCAGGGATGACGGCCGAGTAGGGTTTTAGGCCTTTGGGATAGTCATCTAATGCGTTGGCAGAAAGGCCTAAAGTCCGCATATTTTGACCACCGATAGCGGTTTGATAATTTCCGGTAATAATGGCACAGCGGCTAGGGGCACATACTCCCGCAGTGGAATAAACTTGGGTATATCGAATCGCTTCTTTGGCTAATTGATCTAATACTGGCGTCTTTGCCACTTTTTCCCCATAAGAACCCAGATGAGGTGACATATCCTCACACACAATCCAAACAATATTCGGTTTTTTGATTGGATTTTGTGGCTTTGCAAAAAGCCCAGATATAGGAAAAAGAGAACAAAAAATTATGAGTATATTTCGCATGATTTAAACCAATGTTGACATGATGAAATTAGTGAAAATTTTACCTATTATCCTAACTTTCTTATCCTTTGAAAGTAAAAGTCAATTGGTTCCCCAAGAAAATGACTGGTTAATTAAACCGTTTCCAAAGAAGTCAGGTATCGTTCAGAATGGAAATCGCATTGTTTTAGATAATGGACTTGTAAGAAGGGAATTTTATGTGGGCAAGAATTTAGCTTGTTTTAGTTATGTCAATTTAGGTAATGGCCAACAACTTTTGCGGGCGGTTCAGCCGGAAGCAAAGGTTATTTTAAATGGGAAAATGTATGCAGTTGGAGGAATGGAAGGCCAAAAAGAAAGGGCTTATTTAAAGCCTGAATGGCTATCCCAAATGAATACAGGTAAGGAGGATTTTGTTTTTGTAGGCTCGACCATTTCGGATGTTAAACCTTTTATTTCATGGCAAAGAAAAACCTGGGCTTCCAATCATGAGCAGGCCACTGGAAAACAAATTTCATTTGAATTCACTTCCCCACTAGCTGAACTTAAAGAAATCCATGTGTATGTTAACTATGAGTTAATTGATGGGTTACCGCTACTGATCAAATGGGTTAAAATCGAAAATAAGAGTATGCATAAATTGGCGGTCGATCGAGTAATTCATGAGGTATTGGGTTTGGTGGAGGAAGAAAGTGCGGTGGTGGGAAAACCAGAAGAAATGAAGAAACAGCATGGAATTTATGTGGAAACCAATTATGCATTTAACAATGCGATGCGCTATGATATTAGTGATCAAACAACGCATTGGAAAACTGAACCTTCCTACACTTCACAGGTCAACTATAATTTTGAGACGCCATGTTTGTTGGAAATTTATCCTGAAAAAGCCCCAGGCATTGATTTGAAACCCGGTGAAATTTTCAAATCACCAAGAACCCATGAACTACTGATGGATAGTTATGATCGCCAAAGAAGGGGTTTAATGATTCGAAAAATGTACCAAAAAATTGCACCTTGGACCACTCAAAATCCGATCTTCATGCATCTGGTGAGCAAGAATGATGCTGAAGTTAAAACGGCCATTGACCAATGTGTAGCTACAGGATATGAAGCAGTTATTCTCAGCTTTGGGAGTCATTTGAAAATGGAGGATTCAACTGCTGCTAATGGAAATCGCTGGAAATCGCTGGCCGACTATGCCCATGCAAAGAATATTTTAATCGGTGGCTATTCGTTGTTTAGCAGTCGGCGCATCAGCGATGCTGACGATGTGATCGACCCAAAAACGGGTAAACCGGGCGGTGCATTTTTTGGAAATGCTCCCTGTTTTGGTAGTCCATGGGGACTGGCTTATCGGGATAAAATTAAATTATTTTATGCGAAAACGGGGTTCGATATTTGGGAAAATGATGGCCCCTATCCGGGTGATGTGTGTGCCTCTACGGTACATCCGGGACATGAGGGCTTAAAAGATTCCCAGTGGCGCCAAATGGAAATTCAAAAGGAATTATATCGTTGGCTCAATGAAAAAGGGGTTTATATCAATGCCCCCGATTGGTATTTTTTAGATGGTACACATAAGATTGGCATAGGGTATCGTGAGGTAAATTTTAGTCTTTCGAGGGACCAACAAAAAATATTAAATAGGCAAAATATCCATGATGGAACGATTGAGAAGACAGCCTCGATGAGTTGGGGCTTTGTGCCATTAACCCGATATCAAGGGGGTGGACCTGAGGCGGTTTTGGAACCGTTGAAAGAACATTTGAATGACTATCACCAACTTATGGTTCAATACTATGGGGCGGGTGTTCAAGCCTGTTATCGAGGACCAAGGCTTTTTGATAGTGAAGAGACGCGGGTCATGGTGAAAGAAACATTGGATTGGTATAAAAAATACCGAGATGTATTGAATGCGGATATGATTCAGTTGCGCCGACCGGACGGACGAGATTGGGATGGATACTTACATGTAAATCCTAATGGAAAGCATAAAGGTTTTGTGATGCTGTACAATCCGACCAAAGAAATCATGCAGCGGAAAATTTCCTTACCCTTGTATTATACAGGCATTTCTAAAATGGCTCATATTACAACGAAGGATGGAGTAAAAAAAACTATTTCTTTAAACCATACCAATGAAATAGGGCTGGATTTCACTATTGCACCAGATTCGTATACCTGGTTTTTAATCGAATAAATTAAACTTTGGCATAAGGCAATTTTGCCAAAAGCTTTGTTTCATAATAGCCATTAATCCCTAAGGAACAAAGGCTATTGGCTTTTTCAATGGACAAATACCCATCCTCATCCATGACATCCTCTTGAATAAAGGCTTGTTGGAGCGAGCCAACAACCAAGAATGTACCATTCAATTTAATAGGGATCACCTCTTCCAACTTAAGTAAGTATTGAATGTTGGACTCTTCCACAAATGGAGCTGAAATTTCAGGCTTAAAATGGGGTGTTAAGCTAACAGCCTCAAACTCAGAAATGTGTTCAGGATACTTCGCACTGGACTGGTGGGCCTGAGCATAAATACCTGGATGGATATGATTAACTGTATAAAACTCAGTCTCAATGATATTAGCCATTGTATGAGGAGCAGCCTCCTTCGGTCGATTGATAAATCCAATTAAAGCAGGATCCGCTCCTATGTGCACTAAATTACTAAATATAGCTAAATTGGTTTGCCCTGATTTATTTATAGTTCCAATCAAAGAAACGCTTTTAAAGCCACTCAACGTATTAATGAAATGTGTTCTTTTAAAACGATCCATCAAGTTGATTTGTTCAATAGAAAATGATTCCATATAATTTAAACGAAAAGGCCATAAAATTGTTCTAAAATACGGGTCTCATTAGTTAATCACAAAAATTAACCCATAAAAAAACAGGACTTATAAAATCCTGTTTTTCCGAATCCTTCTTTCATTAAATAAGAAACCTTATGAAATGATCATCTTCATTAGTGGTTAAGTAATATTTTATTAATAAGTTCCTTAGGAGGACTGAAACAAATGTAGGAGAAGAAAATGCTAAAAAGCCCATACATGGCCATTATGTTGGACCCTATTATTCAAAAGGTACAATTTATACTTAGATTATGTCAATTAAATACCCCTGCGCACTTATTTGAAAATAAACCCTTTTGACAAAAGGGTACAAGCTAATCTAGAATCAACTCTTTTATAAAAGCGGATGGCGTCATACCTTGGCTCTTCTTGAAGGCATTAGTGAATTTAGACCTAGATAAAAATCCTGACGATTGCGAAAGGCTTTCTTGTGTGTTATTGATTGCCTGCCCATTTTTTAATAAACAGATGAAGTGTGTAATTCGAATTTCATTTTTCCAGTCATTGAATTTGACCTTTAGATGATCGTTGAAAAAGTAGGTCAACTGGTGTTTGGGGATATGTAGGTCAAAAGACATTTGGCCCAAATTGAAACCAGGACGCAAACATGGATTAAGTAATAAATATTTTTTAATCGCTTCATTAATTTCACTTATGCGAGAAGGGACTAAAAAGAAACCACCAGCTCTCTTGATAAAGTGTTGATCATCTTCAATTTCCAGTATCTCTACACCTAATTTTTTATTCTGTTTATCGAACAAAGAGGCCCCATATAACTCTTTGGGAAAGAGTAATATGGATAAATTAGAAAAGAAAAAGAATACTAGGGAAACGTTCAATATTATGATCACTGCCTCATTTTTTATAGCTGGAATCCCATAGAATAAAATGATCATAGACATTAATGAATATGAAAAATACAGGATGAATGAAATGAGTAAAAATATGAAATGCCAATTTTTATTCCATCTAATTTTAGATGGGGGAATTAAACATTTGTTTTGTTTTTTTAAATCAATTAAATAAAGAATGAAACAAATAGAAATATATAAAAGCCCTTGAAGAGGAAAAAAAGCAAAACTTAAATTAGCAGGAATAAATGGGTGTGGAATTAATGCAATCGTAGCGGTATTGTGAATGGCCATTTTAGCAACTTCCAATTTATATTCAAAAGGTGTTAGCATGTATGGGAATGCATTCAGAAATAATATCAGGGCGGGCAAAAAATGTAAAAAATCCCATGGTCTTATTTTCGCGTTTCCCCCGTTGATCGTCGTCCTAAAATATAGGTATAGAAATGGGCCAGAAAGAGTAAAAAGTGGTACAAAATTGATAGCTAAAATCGCAATAAAAATAGGCGATTTTGAATACATAATGGAATGATGAGCTATTCCATGAATACTATTAATAAGAAAAAAAAAGATTAAATATAGGTTGGCACGATTGGTTTTATTAAGAAAAAATACCAAAACGAACGATATGATAAATCCTGCATAAGAGATGCTTAATAACATATATTAGTGGTTTAAAATATTTAGAACAAGTCTATATTACAAATGATTATCGGTTAAGCAATTTAAAATATGATTTAAATCAAGATGTTAGTCAAAGTAAAAAAACGCAGATTAATAAATATAGGCTAATAATGCATCACTGATATGCTAATACGTTGTATTAAAGGTCAATCCATCTAAATTTTGGATGAACTTAATTTCTCTCAACAATTTGTTGGTCAGCGATTAAGCGTTTTTTAAGAATTTCATAAGGAAGTTTTTGTGGGCTTGTTTTGTGTTCTATGGAAAGCACGGCCGCGGTAGCTGCCGACTGGCCTAAAATCATAAAAACGGGTTCCATCCGGATAGATCCATAGGCAATGTGAGTACTGGACATGCAAACGGGAACCAATAAATTAGCGCATTCATTTTCTTTGGGGATAATAGATCCATAAGCAATCGAATAAGGTTTTGTTGGAGCCACGCCGATGTCTCCCTCGTTTTGAACAAAACCATCATTAGTCACAAAACGCTGTGCATTGTGCGCGTCCAATGCATAAGAACCCATACCTACAGGAGAAGGGACTTGTGTTTTCCCCAAAGCGTCCGCTTCTTTCATAATAAATTCACCTCGCATTCGCCTAGCTTCCCGGACGTAAATTTGATGGGGCCAACCACCATTTTGAACGAATTCATCTTTGGCCAAACCCCACGTTTTCATCTTTTCTTGAACTTCCGCTGGCACACGTGAATCATTTTGCAGAAAATACATCAATCCTTTTTGGTATAATTGATGTTCCCTTAAAATCTGAGCTCTTCTGGCATAGGAGGCTTCTGGATAATCATAATTTTTGCCTATAAAATCCGTACTAAAAGGTCCATGATTATTGGTATCTGTTTTCCGATTAGGGATAAAATCAAATTTATCAAACGTCTCGCGCCAACCGCTTGCAAAGACTCGCGCATACAGTTCGTAACGTGCTGGATCATAGCCGTCTGGTTTTTCAAAAGGAATTCGGTTGTCAGGGTGATTGCTCAAACACATTCGGTAGCAATAGGCCTGAATTTTGTGATCTCCAGTGCCATTAATTCCTGGGGATTCGGAAGATATTTCAGGCAGGAGCCCACTACTTGGATCACCCATAATTTTATATGGGCTAATTTTAGATTTGAAGTGATGGCCATGTTGAAATACTCCCACTTGAACGCCATTCCATTGTTCTCCATACATCGAATTAGCCTCTCTTCCCACATGGAAATTGACCCCAGCCAAAGCCATTAAATCTCCTTCATAGCTGGCGTCAATAAACATTTTCCCTTGATACGTTTTACCCGAAAGCATTCGAATAGACTGTATTTTTCCGTTCTTCTTTTTAATGCCCTTTAGACTTCGGTCTAGCCATTCATTTCTGAAAATTTGAATGCCAAATTCCTTTGCATAATTTTCAAAAATCTGTTCCGCTGCATGAGGCTCAAAAATCCACATCGTCCGATTTACCCCGTCCATAGCCACGGTACCTTGACCTTTGTTGCCATATTCCGATTTTTTTTGCCATTGCCAATTGGCATCTTTTTGATAATGTTGATACACTCTTTGGTAGAAATCACGCGCCAAACCTCCAATCACTTCCTTATTACCCGTATCCGTAAAACCCAAACCACCCGAAGTCAAGCCACCCAAATGCGTATCAGGGCAAACAATTAAGACCGACTTCCCCATTTTTTTTACTTGGACTGCCGCAATCACAGCAGATGCGTTGCCTCCATAAATTATCACATCGGCAGATTTAATTTGGGGGAAAACTAAATAAGGTAAAAATAGAATGAGTGCAATTAGGTTTCGTTTCATTAGACTTTGAAGATTATATTTTTACGTTTAAACAGGTATAAAATAATAAACCAAATCAAAAGGTATACCAATGCGCCAACCAAAGAGGCCCATCGCAAGTCCGTAAAATACACTTGGATTTTCATTCGATAAACATACGAAATTAGACCCAACTCAGCATGTTCAGGATCTCCGACTACCGGAATTTTAACCATATTTAAGGCCCTTGGAATAATCCCTGAAAAGAAAAAAACAAGCATGGGATTAACACCAAAAATGACAAAAATTGACGTCCATTTTTTAATTTTTCTTTGCTCAATAATCTCGTGTAAAATTCCGGTAAATAAAAAAGCAAAGCCTGTAGAAACCAATACAAATGAACTGGTCCACAAGGATTTATTTATTGGAAAATAAGGATTCCAACAAAGTCCTAATCCGATGCAAACAATTCCGATAATCATTAAATACATAAAGTTCCGCGGGTGCGAATGCATCAAAATTTTACCCGCAAAAATACCGCTGATGCCTGTTGACAAGGCTGGAATAGTACTCAAAATTCCCTCGGGATCCCAGGTTTTTGAGGTGGCCCATAAATGTCCGGGCAATAAATAATTATCAAGCCAGGCGGCTAAATTTTTACCTGCTTCGACATTAGCCAAACCAAATCCAGGAACGGGGATTTGTGTCATCAACACATAATATAAAAGAAGAAAAAATGCACCCAAAGCTCCCAAAAGACGTGAAGAGCAAAAATGATACATCAAACTGATGACAAAAAAGACGAGTGAAATTCGTTGAAGTACCCCAGGAATTCGCACATGTTCAAAAGATTCAAAGCCACCAAAACATAAAAAGATGGTTAACATAAATAGCCCTATTGCCACATAAAATTGTTTTTTTAATGAATAATTTCCTAGTAATAAAACCGTCATGATGGCCGTATAAATTAAGCGAATTGCCAACAGTCCCAACCCAGATAAATCCCCCATTTTAATCCTTGAAAAAAAAGCAAGCGCCATGCCCAATAAAAAAATCCTAAGCGTTCTTGTAATTAATTTTTTCCAGTCGATTATATGGTCTGGATTAGATAGGACAACGGATATTCCCACAATAAATAAAAAGAAAGGAAAGACTAAATCGGTCGGTGTCCACCCATGCCAAACAGCATGTTCTAGGGGCGGGAAAATATGTTCCCAATCACCCGGATTATTCACGATGGTCATCATCATGATGGTTAATCCACGAAGCACATCGACCGAAATAATTCTTGGTTTTTCCATACAAAGATATACTATGCTCTCATCATTTTGCCCTGTATTTCCTCTGCATAAGTAACAAATTGTATGTTAATCAATGCTGAATATAATTCAAGCGTCTAAATCTATAATCTTTGGCCCTTGAATTTTACGGATACGTTCTTTAATGATCCCTTGTATATACATTTATAGTTTAAAAGGTCAAAGCTAAGTCCTTTTCGTTTTAATCACTTTAATTTCGCCATTCATGCGAACTCGTACGGAATTCGAATTTTTAGATTTAATCACAAGATTTTTTACTTGGCCTCCCTCCCATTGCATAGAGATTTCAAACCCTCCACGTGCTTTTAAACCAGTAACTTTTCCTGAAGACCATGCCTTAGGGACCGCCGGTAATAATTCAATTAAATCTGGAGTCGACTGCACTAACATTTCGGCAACGGCAGCTGAACCACCAAAATTTCCGTCAATTTGGAATGGAGGATGCGCATCAAATAAATTCGGGTACGTTCCACCACCTCGTTGGTAATTCACTTTCACACCATCCGGTTCTACATACTTCAATAGTTCGCGATACATTTTATAGGCATGGTCTCCATCTTTTAAGCGCGCCCATAAATTGATACGCCAACCTTTTGACCATCCCGTTGTTTCGTCGCCTTTGATTTCCAAGGTTTTTTTAGCTGCCGCAGCAATGGAAGGCGTTTCGCCAACCGTGACATGTGTACCTGGAAATAGCCCATACAAATGACTTTGGTGGCGATGTTTAGGGTCAGTGTCGGCCCAATCGAAATACCATTCTTGCAAGTTTCCTGCGGCACCGATTTGGTAAGGCAACATCTTAGCCAATGCATCTTCCAGGGATTTTTGGAATGCCGGATCTTTCTTCAATATCTTTTCCGCTTGAATCATGTCTAAAAATAATTCACGAATCATGGCTAAATCAGCCGTTCCACCATAAGCTGTCTCACCTTTGTAGCCAGTTGGCGTAATGAAGCGATTTTCCGGTGAAGTAGAAGGCGAGGTGATTAATCGGCCCTTTGAATCTGGAATCAACCAAGCTAAGCAAAATTCGGCTGCCCCTTTCATCAACGGGTACGCTTTCTCCGCTAAAAATTTCTTGTCCTGACTGAACAAATAATGCTCCCATAAATGTGCAGATGCCCAAGCTCCGCCCATTGGCCAGTTGGCCCAACTCGGACTTCCCGTTCCAAAATCCCCCACAGGATTTGTCATCGCCCAAATATCTGAATTGTGGTGGCAAGTCCAACCTGGCAAATTATAAAAAGTCTTTGCGGTAACCCGTCCAGTTTTTTCAAGGTTTTCAATGAACGACAAAAAAGATTGGTGCATTTCGGAGAGGTTTGTGTTTTCTGCTAACCAGTAATTTTCTTCGGCATTGATGTTCATTGTATAATTACTGGACCAAGGTGGTTGAATATGTGGGTTCCACAAACCCTGTAAATTAGCTGGAACGCCCATTGTTCGTGAGCTTGAAATCAATAAATAACGACCGAATTGGAAGTACAAAGATTCCAAATAGGGATCCGATTCTCCTTTGGCATACCTCCTTAATCGATCATCTGTAGGCAAATCTGGTGCATTTTCGGTCCCAGCAAGTTGCAAAGAAACCCGATTAAAAAAGGTCTGATAATCTTTTAAGTGACGGGCCATCAAAGTTTGAATACCTTTCGTGCTGGCTTCCTGAATTTGTTTTTGGACGATGGCATGGTCATCACGTCCTTGAGTCGCTGGATTTTTATCAAATCCATTAAACGAGGTAGCCATGCTGACCAAAACTACGGCTTCTGTGGCACCGGAAAGCGTTAAACTAGTATCTGTTCGCGACACATTCCCCTCGGTAGATTGTAATAAAACATCGGTCGAAAAACGCGTGCCTTTATTATCAGAAAACAGGATGGAATTTCCTTTTTTCCGCACGTAATTAGGCTCTGCTCTGACCGGCGCCACCCCCTTAAAATGCAAATGATTCATCGTCGAAGTGCCGCTAAATTTAAGTAAGGAATTAAAACGAACAGTAAAATTCAATCCATTTTTTTGTTGGCTCGTCAGGTGAATAACAAAAACCTTATCCGGATGAGAAACAAAGTATTCACGTTTAATTTTATTGCCATTGATTTCATGGTTAACGGTAGCAATGGCGCGTTCAAGGTCTAGCTCTCGGTAATAATTGGAGCTTTGATTAGGCTGAAAATCGAGGTATAAAGTCCCCAAAGGCGCATATGACTCAGAAAACTTGCCTTGTATTTTCCTTATTAGGGAATCTGCAAGCTTATAATTCTCCTGTTTTAATGCTTCCCGAACCCCCGGCAAATTCTTGTATGCATCCTTGTTCATATAAGGATCCACCGGCTCCCCCGACCAAAGTGTTAAATCGTTTAAGAAAATTTTATCTGTGTCTGTCCCACCAAAAACAGTAGCACCTTGAGTTCCATTCCCTAATACGAGTGCCTCCTCAAAATACTTAGCTGGTTTGTTATACCATAATTTTAATTTTTTTGGGATTACTTGGGATAATGGTTTCGGAGCCGCTACAATTGAAAGCGGAAATAGAATGGTTGCGACCAGGTATTTGATAATTTTCATTCGAGGTATAAATTAATTTTTTTAAAAGAATATCTTTGGGGGTAAGGGGGTAATTTAACTTTACTAACTTTTAAAAAGTTAGTAAAGTTGTAAATTACCAATTCAATTATCGAGGTTAAATTCCTATAAATTCAGTGCTTTTAGTTTAGCTAAACCTGTTTTTGCCACCAGTAAAGCATCCTGTTGGTACAGTGTTTTGTTAAATAATTCAAGGGATAAAATTACCGGCTGAGAAGAAGGTTTCAGCAAGCCCACAATCTTTTTTATAGGCGCTTCACCGTCACCTGCATAAATGCGGTCAGCATCTGTAATAACCCCAGGTTTTATAGTCGTAAGGTAGTCGTTGACATGGAACACTTCGATTGCATTTTCACCCACTAGATGCAAGCAATCATGACTAGACTCTCCTTTATAAATATGAAACACGTCGAGTAACAATCGGGCTGCGGGGTGGCCTGCTTCTGCGGCAACAAATAGTACATCAGCCACTCGATTTAAATTTTTAGAATGCCCCCACATTTCTAGTTGGGGAATCACGGACATCGAAACACCGAGATCCAAAATGGTCCGGTAGCGATCGGCGGCGCGGCGAAGGTCTAAACCCGCATCTTTAGTGGCACCCATAGGAGGAGCCGCGGTGCGGTGGCAACCTAATTGGGATAAGAGATCCATTTCGCGCTTCAACTGCTCAATACCTTTGGCGCGAACAGATTCATCGTCGACAATCCACTGTGCAAATCCGATCGCATTTTGAACTTTTAATCCTAAGTCATCGATTCTTTTACGAGCATCAGCGATGGTTCCTCCTGACTTAAGGTAGGTTTCCAGGGTAGGCACCCAAATTTCACAATGTTTATATCCAGCTTGAGATGCCACCTCGAGTTCCTTTATAAAGCCCAGTTTTTGGCCCATGATGGTACTCATATTGAGGGAAAATTCAAATTTATTTTTAGCCGCAACAGAAGTGTTAGCTAAAGAAGTAGATTTTGCTTTTGACATGGAGGAGGGAATCAAGGCCATTCCGGCGGCTGTTCCTGACGCTTTGATCAGCGTACGACGACTCATTTGCATCATAATTCATATAGGTTTGATGCAAATTAAGTATAATTAAAAAGAACAAAAAATAATTTTATTCTTGATACGACTCGCCGGCCTTAAAACTATTCTCGATTCCTTTTAGGCTTGGATTGTCAAAGACTTCGCCACCATTGTATTTTAAACGTGTTGGTTCTTGACCCATCGCTTTTCGATGCCACTGGTAGCCCGCCAAAGAAGAATAATGGCACACAAAAGATTTTCGCGTCAATAAAGGATTTATGATAGGATCACCTCCATGAACTAAAGAGGCGTGCCAAATTAGCACATCACCTTTTTTGATCAACAAAGTCTCCTTTTTCAGTTTTTTTTGCGCACACAGTTTATCCAAATAGACGGCAAAATCGTCTGGATTTTTTTTGGAATGTTCATTGTAAAAGATGCCATTTCCAAATTCAAATTTCTTGATTTTATGAGATCCCGCAAAATAATAAAGGGGGCCGGCATCTGCATGCACGTCTTCTAATGGAATCCAAGCGGCGGCCAAATGGCTAGGAATTTGCGAAGTCACGTAAGGAAAATCCTGGTGGGTGGATTGTTGGCTCCCATACAAAAACGTCAAACTCTGCATCGCCACGGGGGTCTGATTAAAAATCGCTTGTAAAAAACCGACAATCCCACTGTGTAGCATGAGTTTTTTCCCATAGACCGACTGATTATGAAAGTCATTGATTTTGATAAAGCGGCCCATTAAAATGTCCATGGGAACTGCGGAAATTGGTTGGACCGGATTTTTCACATACTCCGGCAAGTCGATACGAATTTCAGTTTGGTATTGATCTTTATGTTGAATCAGTTCATCGACATCCTTCATATAGAAATCAATCAAATCTTTGGGGATGATATTTTCCAAAATAACATAACCATTTTTCTCCCAAAAAAACAATTTTTCTTGTAGGTCAAAAGGCAAATGATCTGAAAAAGTATATTGATCAACAAATTCGGGGATATCGGCCTGAGCTACATCGATCCAAGGCAGAGTTTTGGGATCAAAATCGGCAGGAAACGTTTGAAATTTATTTTTTACAAATTCCTTTAGCTTATTTATCATTGTTTTTGTCTTTCAAAGATTTACTTTTTCTGATTTTTTTGAGATAAGATTAAAACAAAGTACTAAAAATAAATTACCATAAAATAATTTTTTGAATTCAAAATAAAATTACTGTTTCCCCTTTTTCTATTTTAGACCTTTTAATAATAGTTCTAATTAGAAGGATGAAGAAAGTTTTAATTGTGCTAATTAAAAATTGCGATGTAATTTTTTTAATTATATTTTTTGCGATCCTAGAATTAAGAATCCCTTACTTTTTTCTTCAAGACGATAATTATAGTCAGTTCTATCCCGTCATCATACGAGGATTAGAATTCATGTACTCAGAATGTGAAATTCCATTATATAGTTTCATTCATGGTAATGGGGTCCCCATTTTTGAAAGTTTTCAATATGGATTTTTAGACCCGATTTTACATTTTGCTTATTGGATTAGTCAATTAACTGGTTTCACATATGCCCTCTTTGACTTTTATTGCTTTATTTATTTTGCAATTATTATCCGATTCCTTTTATCCTTTAAGCGTAAAAATAACCTAGTTAATACTTTACTTTTAATTTCATTATTATTCTCAGGACACTTACTTATTACCCTGAGATCATGGTATTACCTATGCCCTTATCTTTTAAACTTAAGTATCATATTTTGGCGTGCTGAAAAGACTTCCCATTCAAAATCATTTTCGATTACATTTTTCCCTGAATCCATATGGGTTGGATTTTCAATATTTTTTGGAAATCCGCAGTTTTATTTTTACTCGATTTGTATATACTTATCATTGTTCATCTTTTTTGGTTTTGTAAAAAAAGTTTCATGCCAAGTTATTCTGGCATCTGCAGGATTAAATTTCATACCAGCAATCCTTTTCACCATTATTGCCTTGTGTTTATTTTTAAATAATCCACAAATCAGTGCAAGAGATTACTTCATATTTGAAGGACTCAATTTTTACACATTAACTCAGATATTCTTTCCGCCATTAAGGGAAATATTAAATGGATTTTATGAAGCGCCAAGCTATCATTGGGAATATTATTATTTAAGTCCAATCGCGTTATTCGGTTTATATCTAGCATTTTTTAAATATATTCCCACACTTTTTCGACCATCTAAAATCAAAAATACTGCTACGTTTGAATTATACTTAAGTCTAATAGCCTTAGTTAGTTTATCTTTTATAAGTCCCCTTTTTTTTATATTTAAATTTCTGCCGCTCCTTTCAAAATTCCATAAAGCATTTAAATTATTTTACATATTTTTATTTTCAACTAGCGTTTTGGGGATTCGTTTTATCCAAAAAAAAACTACGTTCAGTCATTATTTTATTGCGGGATCTTTCATCTATGTGTTGTACATGCTGTTATTTCTTGATAAAGGATTTTATGAATATACCATTCCCTCGAAGAATCCTTATAACCTAAAAAATGAGCTACTTGAGCCCCTAGGAGGATCATATGCTAAAATTTATGCGGTAGCACCTTTAAGAAGTAAGGATCCGAATTTCGCAAATTCTTTGGATTTAAATTTTGGTCTGTTACATCGAAAATCCATGATAAATGGGTACGAGCCCATGGCAGAATCTAGGCGTAAAATTTTAAATCAAAATGAATTAGCGCTTTTAGGAGCTACTCACTTATTGTTATTCAAAGAAAATCCACTGGAAGAGAATTCATGGGCTACGGAGTACGAAAAAGAATATGACTATTATTTAAAATGCCCCCCAAAAAGATCAAAGTTGATTTTTACAAATAAAAACATAAAGCTCTTCCAGTTAAGGAGTGAAACTCACATTAAAAAAACCAACTTCGGGATAAATAAAATAGAGTTTGTCTTGAATAAACCCATCAACCTTTATCAATTCCCTATTAAACTATCATATAATAGAAAAATTATAGGTGAAGTTCATGGAAAGACCATTAGAATTAAGGCAGAAAAGGGATTAATGGTCATTGACGAGCCAATAACATCTGATCGTTTTACGCTTAAATACTCTATTTGGGAAGGAGGACTCGCGTCAAAATTATTTAATAAATTACCCTTAAAAAATTACCACTTTTGTCCATAGTAGGCATCTTTTCCATGCTTCCTCGTAAAGTGTTTATTTAAAACATAATCAGGAAAAGTGGCAGAAGGATTTAATATTAATGTGTGGTATGCCATTTGGGCGCAAGATTCTAAAGCCACCGCATTTTCTAACGCTTTGGTTATTGACTTTCCCCAAACAAATGACGCATGTCCAGAAAGCAAACAAGCTGGAATATGTAAGGGATTAATTTGATTATTCAGGAAGTAGTCCACCAAAACTGATCCAGTTAACTTCTCATATCCTTCTTCAACCTGTCCTAAAGTTAAAGGGGGCAAACATGGAACATCCCCAGAAAAATGATCGGCATGAGTCGTACCTAAGACCGGAATTGATTTGCCTGCTTGAGCCCATATAGTAGCCCAAGGGGAATGAGTATGTACAATTCCGCTCACCTCAGAAAAACCCTTATAAATCTCCAAATGAGTTAACGTATCTGAAGAAGGTTTTAAATTAGAATCAATCACCTTGCCATCCAAGTCAACTAAAACCATATCTTGCCAAGTCAAAGTATCATACGCCACGCCGCTCGGTTTTATCGCCATAATGCCTGATGAACGATCCAAGGCAGAAGCATTTCCCCAAGTCAACACGACTAATTTGTGCTGTACGATAGCCATATTAATTTCAAAGGCTTCTTTTTTCAAATTTTCTAACATGGCTCTTCCCATTTTTGTACCAACTCTTTATGTGTCATCACTGCCGTTGGAATAAAATTTAACGCTTTCATTTTTTGGCGATAGGCCAAAATATCATCCGGTCTACCCCATCTTTCAGGACAAACCAAACAAGTTTTCATCCCTTTTAATTGATCAACTACCTCCGCATTTAATGGCAAACTCGTATTCGTATCAATCCATACCCAATCTACCTTGGAAGCGTATTTATTAACAAGTTCAATAGGCTCATCTTCGGAATACCGAATAGCTATCGCACGCTCACCCACTCTTGATGCTCGATAAATATATGGAAACTCGACGTCCAACAAAAAATATCTATCAATCCCCCTACTTCTTACGGCCTTTAGTACGTCTGATTCAATCCCCGCTTCCTTAATATTAAGAACCAATAGGCCATGCTGGTATACGTCTAAATAATCTTCCAAAAAATCTCCATTCACATACGGATCATGATGTAAAATCAATTTACTTCCTTGCACACGAATGTCAATTTCACATCCATATTTTTTTGGAATTTCCTTAAGCTCTTGACCCTTATTAACCCGGTGAATAACTATTTCCATGATTATCTTTTCCCCTGTTGAATGTCGTTCCTTAATTTGAATATATAGGCAAATGTTCTTTTGATCAATTTATATTTACCCTTTAAATTACCCCCTCCTTTAGCCTCTCCAAATTCACGCTTAGCAAAATATACAGGAAATGATTGGACCTTCATTCCCAATCGATTTGCGAGAAATAAAACATATAAATCTAAAGAAAAATCATGGGGCGCAACATCTAAATGTTTCATGAAATTGCGGTGAAACATTTTAGGTTGGGCATTAACATCCCATAGTTTTGACCCCAATAAAAAAGAAGAAATCACCGACATCGAGGCCGTAAAAAATACATCAAATAAACCCCTGCCATTCCTTTCTCCTTTAACCAAGGTTTGGCCAGTTAATAAACTAGCGCCAAACTGATCAAAAGCAAAAATTACATCTTTGGGATCTGTTTGTAAATCAGCATGTGTCCAAGCTAAAACTTCTCCTTGTGCTACTGATAATCCTTGTAAAATTCCATACCCATATCCTTGATTTATGGGAACATGCAGCAAATGGGCAAAGTTGTTTTCTCGTTTGGCCAACAATGTTTTAAAAATTTCCTGAGTCCCGTCTGATGAGCCATTGTCTACAAATATAAATTCCACATCCTCACGTCCTTCACAGGCCTCTCTACAAACCTGAACCAAATTAGGTAAAGAACCAGACTCATTATAACATGGAATTACGATGGATAAGTTTTTCATCTTGAGTTAAAATCGCCTTTTAAAATATTCCAACCAATATTGATACGTGGTATAGTCTTGCGGGGTACCCCAACAAATATACTGATCCACATCACAAGCTTGAATATTTAGTCCCGCCCGCAGAGCAAAATCGGCGGCAACATCTACATAAAATTCATTATTTATTCGCTCATTAGCATATACCATTTTCTCCACAGCATCAAAAAAATACTTGGCCTTTTTAAATGTGAATGCTCCTATCACGGCATGATCATTCATCGGGTTTTCACTCAATGGAATTTTACAAGATACCCGCTTGGCACGATTTGAGTTTTGGAAAGTTTCAACCCAACCGTACATTTTGGGGTTTTGAAGCACCGCCGGATTATTTTTAAATGTCCAAATCCAACCATCTACCTGGTCATCTGAAAATAAACGATCCATTTCAGATTCCTGAAAAGTCATGTCATTATCAGAAGCCCCAATGGTTAAAATAGCATCATCCGGTATAAATTCACGAGCCGCCATGCAAGTAATCGCCTGGCCCTCAGTCAAGTGGTCCACAGTAACTATAATGGCATTTGGAATATATTCTTTAATTTTTTCTTCCATTGGATATTTTTCCAAATGGCTCTTGCGACAAACAAAAATATACCGATCCGCCTTGGGTAATGCTTGGCTTGCACGAATAACCATGGGCAATCCATCTACATCAATAAAAGGTTTGGGGATTTGAAAACCAGCATTTACATAGCGCTGACCTTCACCTGCCATCGGAATTAAGTTAATTCGCATATATTCTTGTATGGGTTTCGCCTTCAATTCGATATAAGGCCAATTCTCCGCAATTTATTTCATTTATTTTAATTGGCGTATCAATAGCCTCTTGAATAAACGATTTATTTTTAAATGAGGCTATGCTTACATGAGGCAACCAATGCTTGCCCACAAAGGGAAATCCATAATTCTGATATGATCTTTTAAAAGGGCCGCTCCATTTGTTAGGATAATCAATGGGTGATACAATAAATGGTTTAAGATCCTCCGCTAAATTCAACTGGAGTATTTCCCATTCCATCGTTTTTTCCAAACCAATCGTTAATGTATCGCCACCAGTCACCGCATCATTCTCAAAAACTAACCAGTCAAATGTTTTAAAAATAGGGGCTTCTTTTTGAATGAGCGATGTATACTCTACTTCTTTTTGTCTTTCACCATAAAATAAAAAAAGAGTAGCATGTACCGGATGATGTAAATATATAGCGTCAGGCTCAATAATTTGAGCCTTTTTTTTCCATGAAAGTACA
>Ga0209829_10000735_pt1 | contig 28573 bp, 26 predicted proteins | sample C_140205_EF_Meta_FD_187311 | JGI IMG/M metagenome (GOLD analysis project Ga0209829, IMG submission 187311) | Freshwater microbial communities from Lake Croche, Canada to study carbon cycling - C_140205_EF_MetaG (SPAdes) (version 2) | ecosystem: Environmental > Aquatic > Freshwater > Lake... | reverse complement strand
TCCTGCCGGCATTACGACGTATTCACAACTGGGGGCAAAGTTTGGTTATCAAATGTTGTGGGTATTGGTTATTTCCACCATCGCATTAATTTTATTTCAAGATCTTGGAGCACGAATTGGAGTTGTGACTCGTCAAGGATTGATTGGTTTAGTTCGACAAAAATATGGCGCGCGATCAGGAACACTAAGTGCAGTGGCACTCTTGGTGGCTAACTTCGGAACACTAACAGCGGAATTTGCTGGAATTGCAGCCGCGGGTCAACTCTTTGGTTATTCACGCTTCATCACTGTTCCTGCTGCCGCTCTTGTGGTCTCATTTCTAGTTCTTCGCGGCTCCTTCGCTCGCGTAGAAAAAGTATTTTTTCTGCTCTCTGCAGTATTTATTTCCTACGTCGTAGCTGGATTTATGGCACATCCAAATTGGGGTAAAGCACTCCATGGTGTCGTTGTACCAACAATGCCATTCACTCATGATGCGATTTACATTGCAACAGCTACTTTGGGTACAACACTTGCTCCTTGGGGCCTTGCCTTCATTCAGTCCTACGCTGTTGATAAGCGCTTAACTCGCGATGATCTTAAATTGTTACGTGTGGATGTATGGACCGGGTCACTTCTTACCGGAGTCATCGGCTTCTTTGTCATCGTAACTTGCGCCGCGACGCTAAATAAAGAAGGTGCTATCAATATCACCGATGCGGCTCAAGCAGCTAGAGCGCTAGAACCTCTTGCCGGAACTCTTGCTAAGGCCCTCTTTGCAATTGGACTTGTTGGTGCTGCGCTTCTGGCGGCATCGATTCTGCCTTTATCTACTGCATATTCAGTGGGCGATCTGACTGGCCAGCCAGCTGCACTTGATGACGGTCCAAAGGATGCTCCACTCTTTTACGCAACATTTGGAGCGATGACTTTCTTTGCAGCCGGATTAATTCTTTTGCCGGGTGTTCCACTGATTCGAGTCTTGGTTTTAACTCAAATTCTTAATGCAATCCTCTTGTTGCCGCTGCTCTTTTTCATGTACGGAATTTCACGAGATACTCGATTGATGGGTGAGTTTGCGTCAACAAAACGGATGCGAGCGGTTTACGGAGCTATTATCGCTTTGGTCGCTGCCTGCGTTATCGCTCTTCTCTGGTTTACAGTTCATCCTTAATGAAGCAAGATAACCATTCGGCGCTCCCACAAGGTCGCGACATCCCTTTTTTATTGCTGGGAATTATCGGGATTGGAACTTCTGGGCCGCTAATTGCTAAGAGCACAATGCCTGTGCCAACACTTGTGTTTTGGAGAAATTTTGTTGGCGCAATTGTTATGTCGCCATTTGCGTTACGAAATAGAGAGTGGAGAGACCCGGCGAAGAGAAGACTCGTCGGACATTCAGCGCTAGCTGGTGTATTCCTTGCTTTCCATTTCCTCGCATTCTTTCTCGCAATGCGCTTCACAACTGTTGCAGCTGGAACCGCTCTTGCCGCTCTACAACCAATATTTGCAGCGACATATGTTCGCTTTAAAGGTGAACATATTTCAACAACTTCATTAGTTGGAATGTTTGTCGCATTTGGCTCAGTCTTTGTTATAACAGGAGTGGATTTTGCGCTCTCGATACGGGCATTTATTGGAGATCTATTCGGCTTAGGCTGTGCTGTTCTTGCGGCGACTTATGTGGGAATCGGGTCTAGAGTCCAGAGAGACTTAGCAACTTCTACTTACACAACAATTTGTTATGGCGCCTGTGCGCTCACAGTCTTGCCATTTATACTTTTTGGAAAGATGCAGTTTGTTCACTTTTCACGCGGAGAATGGTTTCTGCTTGGGCTGCTCATAATCGGAGCTCAATTCATGGGTCACACCCTTTTCAATTTAGTGCTTAAACGAGTTTCCCCCGTGGTTGTTTCCCTTATTGTCTTTTTTGAGGTGCCAGTGGCAGCAATCGTTGCATGGATCTGGTTAGAGCAGTCTCCATCGGCAGGCCTATATGTTGGAATTCTCGGCATATTGATTGGCTGCACAATCTTTGTGGTTGGGGGAAAACGATGATTGATTTACATACCCATACAAATATAAGTGACGGTACAGATACCCCAGCACAACTTATTAACAAAGCATTGGCTTCTGGAATTAACGTTCTCGCCCTAACTGACCACGACAGCATTGCTGGATGGCATGAAGCGACTGTGCACTTACGGCCTGGGTTAGATTTAGTCTTAGGCGCAGAAATTTCTTGTCAAACAGAAGATGGCATAAGCGTTCATATGCTTGGGCTGCTTTTTGATTCAGCGCATCAGGAACTTCAAGAAGTCTTGGCTCAAACGCGAGAAAATCGTCACGGCCGTATGGAAAAAATCATTGGCCGAATGAATTCGGCAGGAATCGAAATTTCGATGGATGAAGTTTTGGCACAACTTTCTGAGGGAGCAACTCTAGGTCGCCCGCATCTAGCCGATGCAATGGTGGCAAAGGGTCTTGCAAAGAGCAGGGATGAGATATTCGAAAAGTGGCTCCACAATAGTTCGCCTTATTATGTTGCTCATTATTCGCCGACTCCCGAAAGGGCAATTGCGTTAATCAAAGATGCAGGTGGTGTGGCCGTAATTGCCCATCCAATGGCCTCGTTGAGGGGCCGTACAGTTTCAGTGGAAAGCTTTGCCTCATATGTTGCTGCAGGCATGGATGGAATTGAAGTGTCTCACCGCGATCACACGATGGATCAAAAGATTTTGCTTACGAAAATTGCTGAAGATTTAGGAGTTCTGCGAACTGGGTCAAGTGATTACCATGGAAATGGAAAACTTAATGAGTTGGGTGAAAATACAACGGAGCCAGATCAGTGGGCAGCACTGGAAGCAAAAGCGACAGCCCGAAGGGTTGTGAGGGCCTCGTAAAGATCTTTAAAGGGTTGTGAAACCAACTCGACGCTCGGGGGCATCACCAAGTTCAACAAAAGCAATCTTCTTTGCAGGAATAATTGTGCTTTGGTTCTTGATATCTGTTATCACAAGTGGAGTTTCATTTTTGAGAGCATCTTGAACTAATGCAAGTACCTGCTCTGAAGTGAGGGTGGTTTCGATTCGAAGCTCATGATTTGAATCGCTGATTCCGATGCGAACGTCAGTGTGCTGATTCTCAGATTTCTTTGTGGCCATAATTTAAGTTTAGTGGTTAATCGTGGCGCGGGAAACCAGAAATGCCTCGCCAAATTTGCCCTGAAACTAATTTCACAGCTTCCTCACGAGAAATTTTTTGGTCTCTTTCCAACCAGTGACGTGCAGCAGACTGGACGTTGCCGATCAATCCCGTTGCAAGCATCATCGAAACTTCTTTGCTCATTCCGGTCTCAAGGGAAATTACAGCAGAAAATGCAGCAGCGCAGTCATATGTCATTCTAGATAAGCGCTCGCGAACTTTAGGCTCAAGAGCCATATCGCTTTCAAACAAAAGTCGGAATGCTTCACCTTCGTGGTTAATGAAATCAAAATATGCGGCAACAGTTGCGGCCACCCGATCGCCATTATCAGTTTTAGAAGCGACTGCTTTTTGAATATCGAAGAGCAGTGAATCAATATGTAAATCAAGAACAGCAAGGTAGAGATCTAACTTAGATGGAAAATGTTGGTACAAAACCGGCTTGCTGACGCTGGCCCTATCGGCTATCTCATCCATGGGGGCGGAGTGATATCCCGCTTGGGTAAAGACTTCTAGCGCTGCATTGAGCAGCTGTGCACGTCGCTCGTCCCGAGGTAAACGATTCTTGGAGTCGGTAGTCATTGGTGGAATCGTATGGTCATACGCCTCAAATTGCACCTGAGCGCGGCAAAGCAGCAAACTAGCCCCATGACGACCCCTGAACGCCGCCTCCTGCTTGTTCACGCCCACCCAGATGATGAGACGATCAATAACGGGGCGACGATGGCCAAATATGTCGCCGAGGGAGTTGGGGTCACGTTGGTGACTTGCACGCGCGGGGAAGAGGGCGAAGTTTTAGTTCCTGACCTTTCTCACTTGGCAAGCCACGAAAAGGATGAACTTGGACCTCATCGAGAAATTGAATTGGCAAACGCGATGTCAGCACTTGGCGTAAAAGACCATCGATTCCTGGGAGAGCCAAATAAAAAATATCGTGACAGCGGCATGATGGGAACTGAACCAAATAATCGTCCTGATGTTTTCTGGCAGGCGGATTTAGATTCTGCAGCAAGAGACCTCGTAAAAGTTATTCTGGAAGTAAAACCTCAAGTCTTAGTGACCTACGATGAAATTGGTGGTTACGGACATCCTGATCATATCCAAGCGCACAGAGTTGCAATGAGAGCGGCAGAACTTGCAGAGCCCGATTGGGTAATTTCTAAGATTTACTGGAACACAATGCCAAAATCAGTAATTCAGATGGGAATCGACAAAATGAAAGAAATCGGATCTGATTTCTTCGGAGTCGAGAGTGTTGATGATCTCCCGTTTGCGAAAGATGATGCATTTGTAACAACCCTCATTAATGCACCGGATTTTGCTTCGAAAAAAATCGAAGCGATGAAAGCGCATCCAACACAAATAACTTTAGATGGGCCATTTTTTGCACTTTCTAATAACCTCGGCGTAGAAGTGCTTGGAGACGAGTACTACACGCTTGTTAAAGGCGAAAAATCTGCTCCATTCGATGCGCTAGGACGCGAGAGTGACTTATTTAACGGAGTTAAGTTTTAGCCCCAAGATTTCATCAAGCTTGAGAAAGACCGCGCTTTTTACTGATGCATCAACGGATGAATCTTTTTCCAGAGCTCTTAATTTTACAAGTGCTCTAGGAAAGTCGAAGTCATTTCGAATGAGAGCCATGAACTCTTCAACATCCACATCCTGCGCCGGAGCACCCCACTCTGAAATTCTGAGCCTCCATCGCTTAATAGTCTTATCTGCTGCTCGAAGCGCTTCCCATGAGAGATCTAATTTGTTGCGGTATTTACTTTCTAAAAAAGTAAGCCGTAGCGCTAAAGGATCAAAACCCTTTGCGATTATGTCTTCGACAAGCACAACGTTTTCAGCACTTTTTGACATTTTTCGGCCTTCAAAGAGCAAGTGCTCACCGTGCAGCCAATGCGCAACAACTTCTCGATGCGCTACAGAGTTCGATTGAGCTCTCTCGTTTTCGTGGTGGGGGAATCGCAAATCAATTCCTCCAATGTGTAAATCAACTCTCGCATCTAGAAATTTCATCGACATTGCAGAACATTCGATATGCCAACCAGGAAACCCGCTGCCCCAAGGAGAATCCCACACCATCTCGTTGCGCTCACCGGCAGCTTTCCAAAGCGCCCAATCGGCATGGAAGTTCTTCTCACCATCGTCGGTGTATTCATATCGGTGACCAGGCTTGAGGGAGTCAAGACGATTTCCGCTTATCGCTCCATAGCTTTCAAATTTTTCAGCTGCAAAATATACAGATCCATCATTGCCGATATACGCGAATTCTTTTTCAATAAGTGTTGTGATCATCTCTTGCATAAGCGAAATGGATTCACTTGCCCTTGGTGAACGATCGGCGTGGGTTATGTTGAGTCGAGTTAAATCGTCAAAGAACTGGTTCTCAAATTCTCTGGCTATATCCAGAGGATTTCTCTTTTCACGGCTAGCTTCTTCAAGAAGTTTGTCTTCAAAATTTTCAGACATATGTCCGACATCGGTAATATTTTGGACAAGAACCGGGTGCCAACCATCAAATTTTAAGATTCGAGAGACGAGATCGGGCAAGAGAAAAGTCCTTAAGTTTCCAACGTGGGCGCTTCTATAAACAGTTGGACCACAGCAATAGATATGGACACGCTTTCCTACCCGCGCACAAATTTCTTCAATTTCCCGCGACTGAGTGTTGTACAAGAAAAGCCCAGTCCCATCTTGAGTTGGGGGAATCAATTTCCATAAGGCCACGTGAGAAGGGTCAAAAGGAATTAGCTCACCCGACTTCTTTCGTATCGAAGTCTGGGTTTCAAGGATCCCCAATATGTCTTTGAAGCCACCATCCCGGTCGAATAGGCGCACCGAGACTTTTGAGCCAATCGCATCCGAGCCAGGAAGGTCCATATGGGCATTTAAGCCTATTTCAGCGGGCGAGCGTTAAATGTTGTACTCAAAATGCCAGAGATGAGTTTAGAATTTAGCCCTTACACAGCATATTTGGGAGATGAAATGACCTACATAATCGCGGAGCCTTGCATCGATGTGAAGGACAAGTCCTGCATTGAAGAGTGCCCGGTCGACTGCATCTATGAAGGCAATCGAATGCTGTACATCCAACCTGATGAGTGCGTGGACTGCGGAGCATGCGAACCCGTCTGTCCAGTAGAAGCTATCTACTACGAAGATGATGTTCCTGCTCAGTGGAAAGAATTTAAACCTGCCAACTCAGAGTTCTTTGTAGAAATCGGTTCACCCGGCGGAGCAAGCAAAGTTGGCCTAACTAATTCAGACCCTGCGATTGTTGTTGCTGCGCCACCAAAGTCCAACTAGTCGCTAAGGCATTGAACTGAAACTTCCAGATTTTCCTTGGGACACTCTCGCTCCGTACGGTGAAATAGCGAGACAACACCCTGAGGGAATCATTGATCTTTCAGTTGGCACGCCAGTTGATGAAACACCTACATTCATTCAAGATGAATTAACTCGCGCATCAAATTCGCCCGGGTATCCATTAACTATTGGATCACCGGATTTACGAGCAGCCATGAGAAGTTGGGCCGAAAACATTCTTGGAGCATCAGGTGATTTTGATGTATTACCAACCATTGGATCAAAAGAACTAGTTGCCTGGCTGCCAACTTTCTTAGAATCTAAGAGTGTTAATTATCCAGAAATTGCCTATCCAACATATTTAGTCGGAGCGATGATCGCAGGAGCAAGCGCAACCACGGTTGGAATTTCTCCGGACACGTGGAAAAACGCTGACTTAACCTGGATAAATACTCCCTCAAATCCGAGCGGTCGCGTTCACACATTTGAAGAATTACAGGCGGTTATTGAATTTAGTCGGACTAACAACGCGGTTGTTGCCTCTGATGAATGTTATATAAATTTCCCAGCGACGGGCGCGGATCAACCGATATCGATTCTTAAAGTTGCGGCCGGAAACAATAAGGGTCTGCTCTCGGTCATTTCACTCTCAAAACGAAGCAACCTGGCGGGATACCGTGCCGGCTTAATCGTTGGCGATCCTGAATTAATCTCTAAAATCAGGGAAATTCGAAAGCATGCAGGGATGCTCGTCCCAACACCCGTGCAGCGCGCAATGACCCTTGCCCTCGGTGATGAAGCACATGTGAAGGAGCAAGCGGCTCGTTACGCAGCACGCAGAGAGGTTTTGAGACCGGCACTTGAGAAAGCTGGCTTCACAATCGAATTTACAAAGGCAGGACTTTATATTTGGTGTACTCGAAACGAGAGTGATTGGGATTCAATCACGTGGCTCGCCAATCGAGGAGTTCTTGCAACACCAGGTCGGTTCTACGGAGAAAATGGTTCACAATATATTCGAGTTGCATTGACCTCAACAGATGCTCATATTGCTGATGCTGCCCGAAGAATTTCAGCTTAGTATGTCCACAAAAGTCACCTCTGCCATCCTTCTTGTTGGAGGAATGGGCACACGTATGCAGCCACTTACCTTTACAACTCCAAAGCCAATGCTGAAGGTTGCAGGGATTCCATTTACAGAACATCAGATTGTGAAAGCAAAAGAGGCTGGAATTACTGAGATCGTTCTAGCAACAAGTTTCATGGCAGAAATCTTTGAACCATATTTCGGAAATGGTGAAAAATTTGGCTTGAAAATTTCTTATGCTGTAGAAGAGAGCGCTCTTGGCACCGGTGGCGCTATTCGAAATGCATCTAAGAAACTTACTGGCACTGGCCCTGTTGTGATTTTTAATGGGGATGTCTTGAGTAGTCACAATCTTGTGGAGCAAATGAATTTTCATTTAAGCAACAACGCTGACGTAACTCTGTACTTAACGCAAGTCGCTGACGCTCGTGCATTTGGCGTCGTTGAATTTGACGAAAATAAAAGGATTAGCTCGTTTAATGAAAAGATGGAGAACCCTCCAACAAATATGATTAACGCAGGTTGCTATATATTCAATCGAAATATTATCGATTCGATTCCGGATGGCAGAGTCGTCTCTGTTGAAAGAGAAACTTTTCCCGGTCTCTTGCAAAATAACGGGCGCCTCTTTGGGTTTGTAGATTCAAATTATTGGCTGGACATTGGAAATCCGGGGGCTTTGCTAAAAGCCACAGCCGATCTAATTTCCGGCGCTGCTACTTCAAGCGCCCTGGACGCTGCACTTCAAGAAGGGCGAATTTCTCGAAGGGGCTCAACTGTTTTGCACGGAGAAAATGTGACTTTTGAGGAACCCTCAACACAAGATTCAGGTTGCTATATCGGCAGTGGTGCGATAATTGGTTTGCAATCGACGCTCTCTCGTTGTGTCATCGGGGAAGGTGTGAAAATCGGCGAAAAAGCAGTATTAATCAATACTTTTATCGCTCCTGGATTTTCGGTACCCGCAGCGACTCTCGCAGAAAACGCTTTTCTTGGATTTTCACGCTGAAAATGACTGAACATTTAGCGACAAAGTAGAAATTCTTTTTATTTTTCTTAAGGAAATAAGAGCCCTCAGGACTTGACGCGGAGGGGGTTACACGCGTGTAATTCTCCTTAAGAAGCCCGGGGGTAACCTGCGGGGCCGCTAGCGTGAAAGCCAAACTAGCCAATAACTAGGAGTTTTTTATGACAGAACGCAAGAGCGACCTTTCCTCAGTTGCAACACCATCACCTTTCCCATCAGCAACCGATGGCGGAGTAGAACTTTCTTGGCAGGAACGCGCACTATGTGCCCAAACTGATCCAGAAGCATTCTTTCCAGAAAAAGGTGGATCAACTCGTGAGGCAAAAAGAGTCTGTCTTTCGTGCGATGTCCGCGGGGAATGCCTTGAATACGCTTTAGCCCACGATGAGCGCTTTGGTATCTGGGGCGGTCTATCTGAGCGTGAGCGTCGCCGCTTAAAGCGTCGATCAGCGTAATAACTGGAGCCGTGATGGCTCTTTCTATAGGCTCGTAAAGTGGCAGATAAGTTTTTCGTAACGGCGGTCATCGTGACTCACGATGGCGCAACATGGCTGCCTCAAGTTATCGCCTCACTTGGTTCGCAAACTCGAAAAATTGAGCGGATCATTGCAGTCGACACTGGCTCCCAAGATAATTCAGTAAAACTTCTCAAATCTTCTGGCATCCCATGCTTTGAAGAAGATCGCGAAATGGGTTATGGCGATGCTGTTGAGCACGCACTAGAACTCACTCCGGCAGTTGATGCAAACGAATGGATCTGGTTAATCCATGACGACTCTGCTCCTGATAAAGATGCGCTCGCACAACTTCTTGCAGCTGTTGAAGATCGTCCCCAAGTGGCAATTGCAGGTCCAAAACTTCGAGGTTGGTATGACAGAGACCATCTTCTTGAAATTGGAGTATCCATTGCTTCAAACGGTGCACGATGGACTGGACTTGAACGCCGTGAACAAGATCAAGGACAGCATGATGGAGTTCGAGAAGTTCTTGCAGTAAGTACTGCTGCATCGATAATTCGCAGAAGCGTTTATGAAGAACTGGGCGGCCTCGACACAAACCTTGCACTTTTTCGCGACGATGTTGATCTGGGATGGCGCGCCTATGTTGCCGGCCACTCAGTAATTGCAGTTCCGCAAGCAATTGCATATCACGCCGAGGCTTCATCATCAGAGCGTCGAGCGGTTGATGTCTCCGAAGCATTTCTACACAGACCTTTACTTCTTGATCGACGAAATGCTGCATATGTGCTCTTGGTGAATTCCACATGGTGGGCCCTACCGTGGATCTCTCTTCAACTTCTTAGCTCAGGTATTGCGCGAGCCGTGGTTAATCTCCTAGCAAAATTGCCGGGCTATGCTGGAGATGAAATCGCAGCTGTTGCCCTTTTGCTTATAAATCCAAAAGAAATTTTTCAAGCAAGGCGATACCGCAAGAAGAAGCGTTTAATTTCACCGCGCATAATAAAGAAATTCATTCCTCCAAGAACCGCTCAACTCCGAATGTCTATGGAGCGAGTGGCCTCCTCAATCTCTCATGCAATTCGTCCCAGCAAAGAGAGCGATGAATCTGATGTCGCGCAGTCGTACTCCGATATTGGAGTGATATCTGAAAGTTTTGATGATCCTGAATTAGTTGTTGCAGCAGAGGATCCGCTCTGGAAGTCCGTGGCAAAAAATCCACAATTTATCCTCTTCTTTGCAATAACAGTTGTCTCATTCCTTGCGGCTAGAAATCGCCTAGGAGATTTATCTGGAGGAGCTCTTGCCTCTGCTCCAAGAAGTGGATTAACTCTTCTAGGTCAATACGCGGAATCTTGGCACACAGTCGGTTTAGGTTCTGCAGTGATAACACCTCCGTGGGTTCCCATAATTGGAATAGCTAGCTTCGTTACGGGCTTCAACTTGCCACTTTTTGTTACTTTAATTTTTCTCCTTGCCCCCATTCTCGCTTTTTATATTTTCTATCGTGTCTTAACGCGATTAGGTTCGGCGCGACTGTATGCGCTTATTGGTGCCGGTATTTATGCATTTTCACCTGTTTTGTGGGCCTCTATTAATCAGGGACGTCTCGGAACTATCATTATTATTTTGATAGCTCCTTCTCTCTATTTTATTTCCCCTTTCACTAGAGATAACGAGCGCGCTTCGTGGCGCCGCATCTCGGCAATCTGTTTGCTTATCGGAATCCTTTGCGCCTTTAATCCAATCATTTTGGCAGGCTGGTTAGTTCTCCAAGGATTTAGATTCTTTGTAAACCTTTATGAACTTCGCCATCAATACAGTGAATTAGGATTTCAAAAACTAATATTTTCACCCGAGATTGAGCCGCTAAAGAGACGATTTGTTTTACTTGTAACCCCGTGGCTAATAACAATGCCATGGTCACTCGCAATGACTCTCCATCCCACACAATTCTTTCTAGAGCCTGGAATTCCCGTATCTTCTGGAGTTCGCTGGTCAGAGTTTTTGGCTAATCCGGGCGGCGCAGGTTCACCTCCTCTCTGGTTAATTTCACCAGTTCTCCTCTTTGCACTCGCGGCATTCACGATTGATAAATTGCGCACAGCGAGTTTGATGGCCACCTCTGTAATTGCAGCTGCGATCGCTCTCAGTTCTTTCACACTTCAGGGGCATGGAAGTTCAGCAAATATATGGACAGGCCCGGTTATTGCAATCGCTGCAGCGCTACTCATTCCGGGCGTTCTACTTTATGCCCAAGAATTTATTCCCACCCTTCGAGAGATTCCACTTGGAAAGAGACATTTTGTAACTTCTGCCATTGCACTAGTAACCGCGTTTTCACTCATTGGAACACCAATATGGGCAATATCTGGTGGTTCTCAATCGTTAATTCGAGCAAACCAAAGCCAAGTTGTTCCAGCTTTTGTTACCGCACTCGCAGATACGCCATCAAGACCAAAGACGATTGTCATTAATAGTATTGATGGTGACGTTGTGTATGACATTTCCCGGGGAAGCGATATACAACTTGGAGAAGCAGATGTTTCAGTTGCTCCTCCTCGCGAAGTCGTACGAGCGATGAATGACTTAGTAACAGGATCTGGAATTTCTTCAGCAAAAACTCTTGGACAGTTCGGAATTCAATATGTCTTTTTGAAGGCCACGGGCAACGCTTCACTCATAAGAATTATTGACGGGAGCGGTGGATTTATCCGAATGTCTTCAACAACAAATGGAATTGTCTGGAAAGTCAGTGGTGCATCCCCACGCGTTCTTTTCGTTGGCACGGATAAATCTGCGCAGATTATTCCTTCGGCCGATTTTGGCGCCGAATCGGATGTTGCGCAGTCAGGGATAGTAGTCGTAGCTGAAAAGTATGATCAAAACTGGCGCCTATTGTTAGACGGATTACGCGTCCCCCTCCAACATGCAGCAAGTGGACTCCCATTTTTCACAATTACACATGCTGGGCATATCACGGTCATACATGACGGCACCCTGCACCGGACGCTTCTCTCATTCCAGCTCATATTCGTATTATTAGTTGTTGTGCTCGCGCTACCTTCTGGAAGACGAAGGCGCGAAGTTCCGTTGGAAGAGTTGGTCTAGAAACCATGAAAACACATTCATTCTTGCGAAATTCACGTAATTTATTTGACGAGCGACTCCTTGGGATTGCTGCAATTTTGATTGCGGCATTCGCAATTTCATACGCTGCCCCTGCCGAACTTGCGCGAGTTGGTGGGGGGAGTGCGAAAGCTAATTTCCCCGCGACGGTCTGTCCGGCAAAATTAGGCGACGGCGCCACGACGGTTTTCTTGCCCACTAATAAAACGCCTATACGCCACGTAGTAACGAAGTCCATTACTTTCTACAAGTCCAGAACGGCGAGCGAAAATCTAGCCTCAAACGCGCTTTTGATTGATAGCAATCCCTCCACATCATTTGCTTTCAATAATTCGGGTAACGGCATTGGAACTGTTATATGTGAAAGTGGAAATGCAGACCAATGGTTTGTTGGAGCATCGGGGGGAGTTACAAGCAAAGCGCTTTTAGATATCGTGAACAGCGGGCTAAGCCCGGCTCTTGTCGAGATAACCGCGTATTCCTCGAAGCAGGCACGCCCGCCGATTGCAGTATCAATACCTGCAAATTCAGATCATTCCATTTTGGTAGATGCAATTGCTCCCGGAGATGAATCTGTAGTTTTGCATGTCGTTACACGAAGCGGACGAGTAACGAGTTTTCTTTTTGATCAACGGAAAAAGGGGCTTAAATCGTTGGGCTCCGATTATGTAAATTCTCAGGCGCCGCCTTCCAAGCGTTTGCTGATACCTGCGATTCTCCAATCTTCAAGTGGAAAAGTTTCTTCGACTCTAAGGGTTCTTGTTCCAGGAAACCTTGACGCGAATATTAAGGTAACAATAAATTCTGGCGACGGTTCATTTACGCCAGTTGGATTAGATGGAAAAGTAATTCCTCACGGCAAAGTCCTTGATATTCCACTCACTTCTCTCACTTCCTCTACACCGATGTCGATGGCGATTGACTCAGACGAACCCATAGTCGCTTCGGTTCTTACCCAATTTGTGAATAATGATTTTGCCTGGGCAACTCCTGTTTCAGATTTTAAAGATATTGCACTCAACTTCACTGGAATCTCACCAAAAGTGGTCTTTACGGGCTCGCAAATAAATGTGAAGATTAATTGGAAGAACGCAAATGGAAAGAGCCAAAGCGCCCGGGTAACAGGGTCTGATATCGCCTTTTGGAATCCAGGAAATGGTGGAATTCGCACTGTCACCTTCTCAAACTCCGCAAAACAATCAAAACAACCTGTTTATGGGGGAGTCATAATTCGTACGGCATCTGGTTGGCAAATTGCCTATCTGCCACTCACAGCAGGTGCAGCTTTAGAAAAGTCATCCCTCCCAGTCGTCGACGTTCGAAGTCTTTCTCGATGAAATCCACCGTTTTTCCTACTTAGCACGATAACCTCTCAATATGAGAAGTGCTCAACGAACTGGCCGCATTTGTTCACGCGCCAGTTGCAGATCTGCGGCGAGCAAAACACTTACCTATGTTTATGCAGAATCCACTGCAGTGCTGGGACCTCTGGCGACATTTGCAGAACCTCACTCATACGATTTGTGTCTGCAACATAGCCTGACTCTCACAGTGCCAAATGGATGGAGCGTTATTAAGCACGAACCTGAAGGTGAAAGCGCTGGACCGAGCGAGGATGATTTGATGGCTATTGCCGACGCTGTGCGAGAAATTGCCCAGTCCTCTTCCCAAGAGAATCTTCCGCAGGCTGACTTGCAGCAGGAGATCGGTCGTAGGGGCCATCTGCGAGCTCTTCCATCTAACTAAATTCCTGTAGGTTTGGAATATGTTCACACGCGAATTTCTTGACACAATCATGAAGGCTTATGACGTACGTGGTTTGGTCGATGAGGAAATTACTCCTGACTTTACCTTCGCGCTGGGCGCCGCATTCGCTCAGTTCTTGATTGAAGAACGCGAACCGGCAACGGTCATCATTGGCGAAGATATGCGCCCATCCTCACCGCTCCTCGCGGAGGCTTTCGCAGATGGCGTTACATCACAAGGTTTTGATGCCATTCGAATTGGTTTAGCTTCTACGGATATGGCCTACTTCGCTTCAGGAAAACTCAATCTTCCGGGTGCAATGTTTACAGCAAGCCACAATCCCGCCGAATACAACGGAATCAAATTCTGCAAGAGCGCAGCGCGCCCGATTGGCCAAGAAACCGGTCTTCGAAGAATTCGCGATCTCATTGTTGAGGGAGTTCCACTCTCGATGCGCGGAATGGGAAAAGTTACCGAGCAAGATATGTTAAATGATTATGTTGAATTTCTTCTCTCACTATTTGGTACTGAATTAACTTCAGCGCAGCGACGACTAAAAGTCGTCATCGATGCGGGAAATGGCATGGCAGGACACACTGCCCCTGCCGTAATGGAACGTTTGAATGTTGAACTAATTCCCATGTACTTCGAACTAGATGGGACATTCCCAAATCACGAAGCTAATCCAATTGATCCTGCAAACGTTGTGGATTTGCAAAAGGCAGTCAAGAAACATAAAGCTGATATAGGACTTGCATTCGACGGGGATGCGGATCGATGCTTTCTGATTGACGAGAAGGGTGAGATTGTCACACCTTCCACACTTACTTCCCTTATTGCAGTTCGAGAATTGAAGCGCAAACCGGGATCAGCCGTGATTTACAATCTCATTTCATCTAAAGCTGTTAAGGAAGTTATTACCGAAAATGGCGGAAAGCCAATTCGATCACGAGTTGGCCACTCATATATCAAGGCAATGATGGCCGAAACTGGAGCAGTATTTGGCGGGGAACATTCCGGACATTTTTACTTTTCAGATTTTTGGCGCGCGGATTCAGGAATGCTTGCGGCGCTTTTTGCACTTTCAGAACTTTCTGGAAGTGAGAAATCTTTATCTGAATTATTACAACCGTATAACCGTTATGTTGTAAGTGGCGAGATAAATACTCGCGTCGCTGATTCGCAAGCTTCACTTAATTTTATCCGTGAATCTTTTAAGCAAGATTATGATATTGATGAGCTGGATGGGGTGACGGTCACTGCCGATGAATGGTGGTTCAACGTGCGCCCATCGAATACAGAGCCTCTTCTACGCTTAAATGTAGAGGCCAACAACGAGGCCACTTTGAAGAAAGTCACGGAGAAGGTCCTCGAACTCATCGGGTAAACTTTCCCAGATAATCACCCGAAGCCTCGGATATTTTTTAGGAGCACCCGTGTCTGTACAAGCAGCCGTTTCACACGACATCGCAAATTCTGCACTAGCCGCCGAAGGCAAGAAGCGCATTGAATGGGCAGGACGTAACATGCCCGTCTTGCAACAAATTAAAGAACGTTTTGAAAAGGAAAAGCCATTTGTTGGCATTCGAATTGCTGCATGTATGCACGTCACAACCGAGACTGCGAATTTGATGTTGGCGTTGAAAGCTGGCGGTGCTGATCTTGCGCTCTGTGCCTCCAACCCACTTTCCACTCAAGATGACACAGCGGCAGCGCTCGTTCATGAATACGGTCTTTCAGTTTTCGCTCGCAATGGTGTCGATCGCGACGGTTATTACTCCCACCTCAATTCCGCGCTCGATATCAAGCCAGATTTTGTTTTTGATGATGGATGTGATTTGGTGAATACTCTTCATACAACACGAACAGAGTTGATTCCTGGAGTTCAGGGCGGTTGCGAGGAAACCACAACAGGAGTAATCCGACTTCGCCAGATGTCTAAAGATGGGGCGCTTAAGTTCCCAATGATTGCTGTTAATGACACAGATACAAAGCATATGTTTGACAATCGTTTTGGCACAGGTCAGTCCACATTAGATGCAATTTTCCGCGCGACAAATCAGTTAATTGCCGGAAAAGTTTTTGTAGTCGCTGGATTTGGATACTGCGGCAAGGGAGTTGCTGAACGCGCAAAGGGTATGGGCGCAGATGTAGTAGTAACCGAAATTGACCCAACAAAGGCTCTAGATGCTCTTATGCAGGGCTATCGCGTTCTTCCAGCGATTGATGCGGCAAAGATTGGCGATGTCTTTATTACAGTTACGGGAAATCGTGATGTGTTACGTGATGAGCACTTTAAAGTGATGAAGGATGGCGCGATCATGGCCAACTCCGGTCACTTTGATATTGAAATTGACGTTGCATGGCTTGAGCAAAATGCAAAGCAAAAGAACTCAAAGATTCGCCATCAGACAGATGAATATGTCATGCAAAATGGAAACCGCCTCCTCCTTATTGCCGAGGGTCGCCTTGTTAACCTTGGCGCGGCTGAAGGTCATCCGGCAGCCGTAATGGATATGTCATTCTCAGACCAAGCCCTCACAGCCGAATATCTACTTAAGGCTGCGAAAGATCTTGCACCTGGCTTGCATGAAGTTCCTACTGAAATTGATAAAGAAGTAGCGCGCCTCAAGCTTGCAAGTATGGGTGTCGATATTGATGTACTTACGCCGGCACAAGAGCTTTATCTAAACTCTTGGGAACACGGCTCCTAATGCCTCTCGTAATGGTCGTCGATGACGACCAAGATTTAGCGGAGATGTTGGGAATTGTTCTCAATGGATCTGGGTTTGAAGTGGATCTTGTCAACAGTGGCGATGGGGTAATGGAAATATTCCGCGCGAATGTTCCTGATTTAGTTTTACTAGACGTTATGTTGCCAGGAATCGATGGGATTGAAGTTTGTCGCCTTATTCGACAAGAGTCCATGGTTCCAATCGTGATGCTGACTGCGAAGGGCGATACTCACGATGTAGTCCTCGGTTTGGAAGCTGGTGCCGATGATTACATGGTTAAACCCTTTAATCCATCAGAGTTAGTCGCCCGTCTCAAAGTGCGATTACGCAGAACCGGCTCTGACACGGTCACCTCACTTCGCATAGGAGATCTTGCGGTAGACCAAGTTGCTCACACAATTGCACGGGACGGTAAGTCAATTCCATTGACCCGCCTCGAGTTTGATTTGCTCGTTGCATTAGCAAAAGAGCCTGGTCGCGTTTTCACTCGCGAAGCACTTTTGAGTGAGGTATGGGGTTATCAGCACGCGACTGACACGCGATTGGTAAATGTTCATATTCAACGCCTTCGCTCCAAGATTGAGCGAGATGCTGATAATCCTGAGCTCATCCTTACTGTGCGTGGCGTTGGCTACAAAGCAGGGTCAGCCGGAACATCTGAAAAATGAATAGATTGCTTCGTAGCTGGCGAACTTCAATTCTAGTTCGCGTGACTGCGATAACAATTATTCTCTCGGCTGTCCTAATCCTTGTCGTCGGTTCGCTCCTTTCATCACAAATCAGCAATGGCGTTTTTCGCGAAAAAATGAGCGCTTCAATTTCAGAAGCCGACTCCCTCTCGAACTATTCTCAAGGTCAATTAGATTCCACGATTTATCGAGCTGATTTGAAATTACAAACAGTAATCGACAATATTTTCCACGTTGAAGATGTGAATGCAAATGTTATTCAACGTGAAGTAATTCTCCTTCCCACGCCGAAAGCTTCCTTAAAGTCAAATATGTACCAAGGAAGTTCAAACTTTTTGGATTTCTCAATAATTGATTCAAAATTCAGAGAGCAAGTTCGAGCCCATGCGACTGCTCAATCCAAGTACTTAACAATCAAGTACCTAAATGGACTTCATGTAAATGGAATAGTTGTTGGATCTACTATCACGATTCCTAAAGACATGGTGTATGAAATTTATTACTTGTTCCCACTAACACAGCAACAGCAACTTATTGGTCTTATTGACGCCCTTCTTTGGATATCAGGCGCAGTTCTGATTTTCTTGATTGCGTTGATCACTTGGTATGTAACTGGTCGCATTGTTAGACCAGTACGAGAGGCTGCTGAAATTGCCGAAGAACTCACAGCCGGAGATCTTGGACGCCGCCTTGCCATACGTGGAGAAGACGAATTGGGCCGCTTGGCGATTGCCTTCAACGAAATGGCGGTTTCACTTCAACAGCAGATTTCAAGACTGGAAAACCTTTCACGACTTCAACAACGCTTTGTTTCCGATGTTTCCCACGAACTTCGGACACCGTTAACAACAATTCGAATGGCGTCACAAGTTCTCTTTGATGCCAGGCACAATTTGGATCCCGCATCTGCTCGAAGCTCAGAACTTCTGATTGCACAAATAGAACGATTCGAAACCCTGCTTACCGACCTTTTGGAAGTGAGTAGATTTGATGCGAGAGCCGCCATCTTGGAGATGCGCGAAGTTGATATTTCAATCCTTGTTCGGCAGGTAGCAGATCAATTACACGCTCCTGGAGACTTGAGAGTTGATGCTCCTGCATCACCAGTAAATTCCCATGTTGATCCTCGGAGAATCGAGCGAATTCTTCGAAATCTGATTTCAAATGCAATCGACCATAGCGAGGGAAAAGGCGTTGTGATTCGAGTCGCTGAATCCGATCATGAAGTTAGCGTTGGAGTCAGAGATTATGGAATTGGATTCAGTGAGCGTGAGGGCGAGCGACTCTTTGACAGATTCTGGCGCGCGGATCCTTCTCGATCACGTTTACGTGGTGGTACTGGGCTGGGCCTTGCAATCGCTTTAGAGGATGCACAACTTCATGAAGGAACGCTCAAAGCATGGGGTCGCCCAGGACTTGGCGCGCATTTTGTTCTCACACTTCCAAAGTCTCCGGGAATTCCGCTTAGTTCTGAACCAATCCCTGTAATTCCGCAAGACGCTCCATCCACAGCGCTCTTTGAAATAGATACAGACGACATTTAATTTTGTCATTCTCCCCCCATGGGAGAGATTTCTTCACTTTTATTTCCGCAGCACTCCAGTGATTTTTCATTGGAGTGGTCTAAAAAAATCAAAAACTCAATTTGTGGAACCCCATTGTTTTCTTCCTCGTATTATTCAACGAGCAATTTGAAAGTGATTCTGCGGGCGAAAGAGAATAATGATTCACGTGCCAGAAAGGTTCTTGCTAGAGCAATTGCGCTCCACATTGAAGAACCGTGCATTCTTATTCCGATTCCGTCGAGCGCGGCAGCAAATCGCAGACGAGGTTACGATCATTCGGCCCTCTTGGCGCAGGAAGTATCGAAACTTACCAAGGGCTCTGTTTGGCAAGCCCTTCGAGTCAATCGCAGGGTGGCCGACCAAACCAAACTCAACCACCAGGACAGATTCACAAATCTTGCAGGTGCTTATTCATTTATCCCCGGGAATTACTCTGCAGATGGGATTGTTCCCATCAATAAGTTGGTTCTTGTCGATGACCTGGTAACGACGGGAGCCTCAATCGCGCAGGCCATAAAAGTGCTGGAAGGGGCAGAATTAACGCTTAATCGGGCTATTTCAGCCTGTATAGCCACCCATCACTTACCCAATACGATAAGCACCTAACTTTGAGTCCGTTACTTTTAGTCCACGAGCGACTAGTAGGTCAGTTCAGAAATAAGAAAGAGGAACAGTGTCAGTTCTAGACAAGATTCTTCGCGCAGGCGAAGGTCGCGCCATCAAGGCTCTTGAGAAGGTTGCAGCAGAAGTAAATAGCTTTGAAGAAAAGATTTCTGCAATGAGCGATGAGGAACTCAAGGGGCAGACTGAGCGCTTTCGTGCTCGTCTGGCGAATGGCGAAGAATTAGATGACATCCTTCCTGAAGCATTTGCCACTGTCCGCGAGGCAGCAAAGCGCACGCTTGGTCAACGTCATTACGACGTTCAGCTCATGGGTGGAGCAGCGCTCCATAAAGGCAATATTGCTGAAATGCGGACTGGTGAAGGAAAAACTCTTGTTTCCACTCTTCCTGCTTATCTGAACGCGCTCACTGGGCTTGGCGTACATATTGTTACAACTAACGATTATCTTGCAGAACGCGACAGCGAATGGATGGGTCGTATTCACCGATTCTTAGGTCTCAAGGTTGGTGTGATTCTTTCTAACATGTCACCTGCAGAACGTCGCGAGCAATACGCAGCTGACATCACTTACGGTACAAACAATGAATTCGGTTTTGACTATCTGCGCGATAATATGGCTTGGAGTTTGGAAGACTGCGTTCAGCGCGTACACAATTTCGCCATTGTCGATGAAGTTGACTCAATTTTAATTGATGAGGCTCGTACGCCTTTAATTATCAGCGGACCCGCCGACAAGGCAACAAAGTGGTATGAAGAGTTTGCAATTATCGCTGAAAAGTTAGATCGCGATGTTCACTATGAAATTGACGAAAAGAAACGCACAATCGGCATTCACGAAGAAGGTGTTACAAAAGTCGAACAACTTCTTGGAATCGAAAATCTCTATGAAGCGGTCAATACTCCGATGATTGGATTTCTCAATAATTCAGTTCGTGCAAAGGAGCTATTTAAGAAAGATAAAGATTATGTAGTGATGAGTGGTGAGCTCCTGATTGTGGATGAGCACACAGGCCGCGTTCTCTCAGGCCGCCGCTATTCAGAAGGTCTCCATCAAGCCTTGGAAGCTAAAGAGCGCATTGAAATCAAGGACGAAAATCAGACTCTCGCAACCATTACATTGCAGAACTATTTCCGTCTCTATAAGAAACTTGGCGGCATGACGGGTACTGCTATGACAGAAGCAGCCGAATTTATGCAAATTTACAAACTTGGCGTTATTCCGATTCCTACAAATAAAGAGTCTGCGCGTTCTGATCAATCTGATCTTATTTATAAGACTGAACTTGGTAAATTTGAAGCTGTTGCTAACGACATCGTAGAGCGGCATAGAAAAGGCCAACCAGTTCTGATCGGAACTGTTTCCGTTGAGAAGTCTGAAGAACTATCCGCAGTTCTCAAGCGCCGCGGTATTCCGCACGAGGTTTTGAATGCAAAGCATCACGAACGTGAAGCTTCCATCATTGCACGAGCAGGAACACTTGGCGCAGTCACCGTCTCAACAAACATGGCTGGTCGCGGTACTGACATTATGCTTGGTGGAAACCCAGAGTTTATGGCGGATTTTGAAATTCAAAAGCGTGGTTATAGCCCAGTAGATAATCCAGCCGAGTACGAAGCAGCATGGGCGCCGGAACTTGCAAAACAAAAAGAAGCTGTGAAGAAGCAACATGAAGATGTGATTGCACTTGGCGGACTTTACGTTTTGGGTACGGAGCGGCACGAGTCACGTCGTATTGATAATCAGCTTCGTGGTCGTTCTGGTCGTCAAGGCGATCCTGGTGAGTCACGTTTCTATTTGTCGCTACAAGATGATCTCATGCGTCGATTTAATTCAGGACTTGTCGAGCGCTTTTTAAGTGCTGCGGGACTTCCGGATGATATGCCGATTGAATCAAAGATGGTTTCCAATGCAATTCGGTCTGCGCAAACGCAGGTTGAGTCATTGAACTTTGAAATGCGTAAAAATGTATTGAAGTATGACGATGTCATGAACCGACAACGCGAAATTATTTATAGCGAACGTCGTGAAGTTCTTGAAGGCCGCGATATCAAAGATCAAGTACAAGAATTTATGGTTGAGACCCTTAGCGCATATGTCACTGGTGCAACCAGTGAAGGTTATGCAGAAGATTGGGATCTGGATACTTTGTATACGGCCCTTAAAGCTCTTTATCCAATTTCCTTCACCATGGATCAGTTGATTGCTGAAGTTAATGGAAAGTCCGGACTAGATCATGATTTCTTGCTCACTCGAGTGATTGAGGATGCCCAGGGCGCTTATGTGGCTCGCGAAGAGTCCCTTGGTTCAGAAGTTATGCGTGAGCTTGAACGTAAAGTTTTGCTTCAGGTTCTTGACCGTAAATGGCGTGAACATCTTTATGAGATGGACTACTTGCAAGAAGGCATTGGTCTTCGCGCCATGGCACAAAGAGATCCACTTGTTGAGTATCAGCGAGAAGGATTTGATCTCTTTGCAGCAATGATGGATTCAATTGCTGAAGAAATGATTGGATTCTTGTTCCACGTAGAAGTAAATATTGAAAATGATGAAATTGAAGCAAAAGGTTTGGTAACTCCGCCAAAGCAAGAGCAACAACTTCGTTACACGGCGGCGGATGTAGATGGTTCGGCAGTTGAATCTGGTGGAACATCGCGTAATGCACCATGTCCATGTGGATCGGGTCGTAAATTTAAGCGTTGCCACGGCGCTGCTTAAACTCCTATAAGAGTTCGAGTTTTGTGCACAACCAACGCTTATCGACGCCTTCAAAACGCAGGACAAGTGAGCGCACTCTCTGATCAAATTTCAAGGTTGAGATTACTTCGGCGATGCCATCCAGCGGTTGAGTTATATATAGCTTTCGAATCTTAGGAAGCGGTTTCCACTTACCCGCATCCCGCACTAAGGAGCTATATACAATTCTATGACTCCACCGTGCAAGTTGTTGGACTGGACGCTTTCCTCCGCACACTTCCACAACACTGACCACATAGATTCCTACCCAATCTTCTAGATTGGGAAGATCCCATAAGTGAGATGCTTTCCTCCCTGAATCAAGTTCTAGTTCCTCGCCATCCAACGGGTCGGGAGTCGGAACTAAATATAACTTTGGAATCAGAGGAACAGTTGGCGGGAAAGTGACGGGTCTTGCATAGAGATCCAAGAGTGGTTCATGCCATCCATCGTAAAATCGAGGCGAAGATTCACTTCCATCTTCAAAGGTGACTGGTCTAGCTACAAATTTTTTATAGGCGATATCATCATTCATAGACGTAGTCTTTAGCTTCGATGATTTGTTACTCATCAGCTAAAAGGATGAGATTTCCCTTCAGCCACCAAGAGTGGATGTTCGTCAAGCGTTGTGGATAGCCGAATCCATTGCAACAGAAGTTGCGTTACTCATCTCTCATGAATGATCTTCAAGCTCTTTTTCAAAGGTACTCTCGCCGTTTCCTTGCAACCGGGATTATTGCAATCGCACTTCTTGCTGCAGCCATATTAGCTTCTCAGGCAGATAAGTCTGTTTCTATGTGGGGCGCCAAATACTCACTTTCATCCGGAGACATGATCAAGTCAGGGGACTTAGAAGTTGTGAAAGTCGCACTTGGGAATCAATCTCCAAAATATTTCTCAAAGAAAGCTGTATTAGTTGGGAATTACCTGACCAAGGCGATCGGGCAAGGAGAGCTGATTCCCGTAAGTGGAATCACAAGATTTTCCATTCGAACTCCGGTTAAGGAGGTTCCCGTTGGAATCGCAAAGAGTGATTTACCAAGCAATATTAAAGTCGGGGACATAGTCGATCTTTACTCAATTCCGACAAAGGTGCCTCAAGCAATAAGTTCACTCATCATTTCACGAATCTCAATTACCGCCATAGATATGCAAACGCAGAATATGGGTGGATCAATAGATGTTCTCTTCCGGGTCGATGCTAAAGAGCTTCTATCCATCACTGACGCAATTGCTGCGGGAAGAATTTTGGTGGTACGAAATGCGCTCTGAAATTCCACAAATACAGGTGATCACCGGCATCGGAGATGCCGACCTTGAAGATTATGTCGCCCAACTTCTCTTCACCCAAGGGTGGAGCATAATTTTTCGAGCCTTTGACTGGGACGCACTTGTCGATTACATGAAGGAACGATCCAATGAACTTCGAACTGTAATTGTCTATACCTCCGACACGATTGGATTTGTCTCAGACTCTATTCTTACATTCGGAAGCGGACTCACTAGCTTTATATCTCTAGATGACGTTCCAAGAACAGCACATGAGATTATGCAGAAGATCAGAGGACAGCTGCGTCTTCCCTTGGTACATTCAATAGTTGAAATAAAAAATTCAGGAAAAGATTCACCGCAAATCCAAGAAAGTCCAAGAAAGATAATTCTTGTAACCGGAAGTTCTGGGGCGCCGGGTAAAACATCAATGGCTACTGGTATAGCCGATTCGATTAGCACCAGCAGACGAGTGACTTTGCTGGATATAGATTTTAGGTCGATTCCACTTAAGGACTATTACTCAGTAGATAATTACACAATTCTTTCCCTCAGCCCTGTCGATAAACCTAAAGAAATTCCACTAATTGAGAAACAAGAGATTGTGGTAGTAGATATTGGAGTCCTGCCTCCAATTCATGAAGTAGTTGAAGATAGACGGTGGTTTGCAGTACTTCTTAATAGTTTGTTTGAATCATCAACTCATCTTGTTTACGTCGCCCAAACGACGAAGCAGAGTTTGATGCAGCTCGATCAATTTATGAGGGAAATTTCGAGTTTGACGAAGAAAATTCCAATAACCTACATATGCGTATCCGTGGGACAGGCACAGGAGCTTCGCAAAGCTCAGGCGGCCTTCACAAATTTGGTCACGGGAGAGCGCAGTTTCATTCTGAGCCAAGCACAATTAAGGCTCGGAAATTCAGGCCTACTTGATAATTTGCTTACGTCGAATAAGCGGAAAGAGATTGCTACTATCGCTGCCTCACTGTTATAGATTCTTATACACTAAAACGCATTGAGTAGGAAAGGTTGAACGGATGTCATCCCCACGCATCGAAGCGGCGTATTCCCAAACAGCTCTTACATCCGCAGATAAAGAGCGCCTTTCCGAACTCATCGCTGAGTGGCAGTTGCTATCTGATCTTTCCTTTGCCGATCTTATTTTGTGGGTACCTAAACGCAAGGACTATCAAAGTTGGCCGGAGGGCTTCATTGCAATTGGGCATATTCGCCCCACAACTGCTGCCACCGTTTTTGCTCATGATGTCATCGGAGATGAACTCAATTGGGGAGACAACCCTCGATTAGATCAAGCACTTTCTCAAGGGGAGATCGTTCGAGATTCTGAGCCCGAGCAAGTGGGTGATCTCCTCATTAAAGAGGAGACAGTCCCTGTCCTCTATGACGGGCATGTTATCGCCGTTATCTCTAGACATCGAGATGCTGTTCAGATGCGATCTGCCTCAAGACTTGAAATAAACTATCGCGAAATTGCGCACAAGATTTATCGAATGATTTCTGAGGGTACTTTTCCAATTCAAAACATTATTTATCGCGCGGAATCTGCTCCGCGAGTTGGAGATGGATTGATTCGACTTGACCCCAGTGGTCTAATCACCTACACAAGCCCAAATGCCCGTTCTGCATTAAGTCGAGCAGGTTGGGATGCCGAGATTGATAATCATATTTTTGGAACCGTTCTAGAAACAATCGCTTCTAGCGATGGGGAAGCAACTGATGAGACGTGGTCAGCTATCTTCAGTGGAAAGAATTTGCGACGAACAGATTTAGATAATGGTCGCGCCATTCTTGATTTATTGATAATTCCGCTCATCGAAGGTGGAGATCGAATTGGAGCAATCGTCCTTGTTCGTGATGTGACAGAACTTCGACGCCGAGATCGTGCGCTTTTAACAAAAGATGCCACGATTCGAGAGATTCACCATCGTGTGAAGAACAACCTGCAAACAGTTTCAGCTCTTTTACGCCTCCAATCGCGTCGCGTGGAAGATCCTGAAGCCTCCCAAGCCCTTGCTGAAGCTGTGCGTCGCGTTGCTTCGATTGCAATTGTTCATGAAACTCTTTCGACGAGTTCGGCCGAAACAGTTCTCTTTGATGAAGTTTATGATCGCATTATCCATAATGCGATTGAGCTAACTGAGCGCCCTGTCCGCCTTATGAAGACAGGGGAGTTTGGAGTTTTTGGCGCACAGCAAGCAACGCCACTCGCACTCGTGATTACTGAATTGATTCATAATTCACTGGAGCATGGCCTTGCCGAGACTGGCGACCTTCTGCATGTAGATGTCAGTATTCAAGGTGAAAACGTCGTTGTAAGAGTTATCGACAATGGTGTCGGGCTGCCAAGTGGTTTTAGCTTTAAGGATTCTGCCAACCTTGGATTACAAATTGTCAGAACTTTGACCGAGAACGAGCTAAAGGGAAATATAAAGCTCTCAAGAGTTGGTGGCGACACTCAAGCGATTCTTACATTCCCTGCACGTAGAGACTCTTTATAACGTAAAGGGCGGGTAATCGTCGGTTACGAGCGCGATGGAATAGCCGTAAACCCGGTTCCAATATTCAAGAGTGCCAAGAACGATGTTAGCTGCCCATTCTGGATAGGTTCCGCTGATTGACGTTGAAATCCAAGCAAAGAGGGTAAGAACTAAAGAGAGCAGAAGATAAATCGCTCCGACAATGTAAAGAGGGATTGCAAATATCCATTTGATCAGAGGTAGGCCGCGGCTTAATTTCTTCCCGCCTTCCACATCTGGAAAAATCACTGAGATGTTTGGATTGCGCTCGATGGAAGGGAATTCATCGGTGAGTAAAAGTGCATATGCAGCAACACGAGTTGATAACTCCATCATTGCATGGTTAAAAGTGAGCGCATAACTTGGGTAGACACCTCTGAAAAGCAGGGTGAGTGTTACGGGAGCACACACAACGACTGTTGTAAATCCCCAGTGTGACATTTGTGCAAAGAGAGCAACAAATACAACTACGGGGGCCACCAATATCCAGCGGAAAAAAACAGTCTGACGGTTTCGATTTGTAAGACTTACTTCTATATTTGTTTCAACTTGTATGCTCATAGAGATATTTTACAGGTTTACTTCACCTAAAGCTTGGAGAATGTCGGTTGCAACGACAGGATTAATCCTTCGCCTTGCCAACCTTCCTGCCGTCGAGTGCATTTGAATTGCTTTGAAGACAATTATTTGAGCCTCGGCAATATTCTTTGGTTTCCAACTAGCGAGCATTGATCCGATGAGGCCAGCCAAGATATCTCCCGAGCCTGCGGTGGAAAGTTCGGACCCTCCAATGTCATCAAATAAGGGAGTGAGATGAGGCGCCGCGACAATAGTTCTAGAACCTTTGAGTACCAAAATTGCGTTCAGATCATTGGAAATACGTTGGGCTGTTTCAAGACGATTATCAAGAGAATAACCAAGATATTTCAATTCTCCTTCATGGGGCGTGAGCACCGTGATTGGATTTCTTTTTGTATCAACAAAGGAAATTGCCGCACTATCTAAAACTAAAGGTATGTCTCGCGGAATATTTGAAATTTTTGGGCTACCTGGCCCCACCACAAACGCATCTAATTTCTCTCCATCTAAATGAGAAATGTTCACAACATCTGGATAATTATTTGTGACCAGTTTTGCGATCGACTTTACCTCTGCCAAATACTTTACGTATCCGGCTCCACCTCGTCGCGCGCCGCCAAGACATAAGATTGCTGCTCCCGAATATTTTTCACTTCCGGCGCATACTCCAACGACGCCTCGGCTATATTTATTTGAATTTTTTGACACCTCTGCAAGAAATCTTGGCTTCTTAAACATGAGGCTATTCTAATTTGCAACCTCCTCGAGGGCTACCACTTATATACCCTCAATGTGCTGAGTAGCACTCCTAGTTTTGCGCACTTTCAACTTTTCACTTTGCGAGTCAGGAATAGTATGAACTGTGTTTCAAATCCGAATCCACGGACGAGGTGGGCAGGGTGTAGTTACCGCCGCCGAGTTATTGAGCGTTGCCGCTTTCTTAGATAAAAAACATGCGCAAGCATTTCCAAGTTTTGGATCTGAACGAACTGGCGCACCAGTAGTTTCTTTCTGCCGCATAAGTGAAAACCCAATTCGACTTCGAGAACCGGTTCTCGAACCTGATGCGATTTTAATTCAGGATCCAACACTTCTTCACTCGATTGATGTCTTCGCAGGCGCAAAGAGCGATGGTTACATGATTATTAATACAACAAAGTCGTTTGCCGAACTTGGGATAGATGAGTTCGTAGCTTCCAGACTTCAAAATAGAAATTTCATCGTCCCTGCATCTGATATCGCTTTCAAACACGTTGGAAGACCAATGCCGAATGCTGCTCTACTTGGCGGATTCGCTGCAGCAACGAAAAAAGTAACTCTTGCTAGCGTTATCGCTGCCATCGAAGATAGATTCCCAACAAAGATTGCCGCAGGTAACGTTGCCGCTGCAACCGAAGCCTACGAATTTGTAATCCAGGAACTTGAAGAGGTAAATCATGTTGCAGCAAATTGAAGGTTCAAAAGCCGTTGCTGAAACAGTTGCAGCATGTATGCCGGATGTCGTTTGCGCTTACCCAATATCGCCACAAACTCACATTGTTGAAGCTTTAGATGAACTAACACGCCTGGGAAAGATTGGAAACTGCCAATTTATAAACGTTGAATCTGAATTCTCTGCGATGTCTGTTGCAATTGGTTCTTCAGCCACTGGTGCTCGAACATATACAGCAACTGCAAGCCAAGGCCTGCTTTTTATGGTTGAGCCGGTATACAACGCTTCTGGACTTGGTCTGCCAATAGTTATGACCGTTGCCAATCGCGCAATTGGATCTCCCATTAATATCTGGAACGACCAAAGTGACTCAATGAGCCAGCGTGACTCTGGTTGGATTCAGTTGTACGCCCAAGATAATCAGTCAGCAGCAGACCTTCACATTCTCGCCTTTCGTTTAGCAG